>Ga0105238_10003626_pt1 | contig 15389 bp, 8 predicted proteins | sample KBSC34metaG_FD_81526 | JGI IMG/M metagenome (GOLD analysis project Ga0105238, IMG submission 81526) | Corn rhizosphere microbial communities from Kellogg Biological Station, Michigan, USA - KBS C3-4 metaG | ecosystem: Host-associated > Plants > Roots > Rhizosphere > Soil | place: Michigan, USA... | reverse complement strand
CGGCGAGGGATGGTTGGGAACAAATTACCAAGACAACTCCAGCCGCACACTCTACATGTGCTCCACGATGACGGTCTTGAACAATGCGGGTGAGTCCGGCGGCGGTGGATTTTATTGCGGATATAACTACGCCAACGGCAACACCCTGGGCTTGATCGTTGGCAATAACTGGGGCTCGTTGAATTGGAGTTATGATGGTCAGGGGACCGGAGCGGGGCAGCATGATCTGAATCCGGCCGGAACGGTCATCAACTTGAATGAGGTTCATACCATTGTTACCCGGGTTGATTACAATCCGGCGGGCAATGATACGGTCACAATTTATTTGGATCCGGATCTCACCCAGCCGGAAATTACCCAGAACCCGGGCAACGTCACGACCTTTAACGCGGATATGTCCTTTAACAATATTCGTCTCCGGTGCGGCAATGGCAACAATGCGGTCACGGTCTACAGCAATGTCATTGTTTCTGCCACGGCCACGCCCATTTTCCCGGCAACCACCTCGCCGTCATTCCAGGCGTTGATTCCGGCCACAAATGCGATTGACGTTTCCCCAGCAACCACCATCAGCGCTCAAGTGGTGCCGGGTAACCTGCGCATCACCGGTGTTGCCATGACGGTTGATGGCATCAGTGTGACTCCTGCAGTGACAGCTTCGGGGGGCACCACAAACATCATGTATCAGCCGCCCACGCCATTGAGCGCGGGAGGCGCGGTGCATACCGTCCAGATAACCGTGACCGACAGCAGCAGCGCAAACTATACGCAGGCGTGGAGTTTCACCACGGGTTATGACTCGCTGCCTTTGACCGTGGCGGGCCCGCTCACAACCGGGGGAGGCAATGATTTGACGCTGTTCTCCGCCGGCAGTGATGCCTGGCTCGGAACCAACTACAACAACAGTTCCAGCCGGACGCTTTACACCCGCTATAGCATGGTGTTTAGCGACCTGAACAGCGAGATTGGCGGCGGCGGCGGGTATGGTGGTTTACATTTCATGCAGGGCAACAGCCAAAACCTGATTGTCGGCAATGCCTGGGTTTCGTTGAACTGGAGCGGTGATGCGTCTGCCAACCAGTTCGATCTGAACATCGCCAATGGGGCGTTGCCGGTGACTTTGGGTGAGGGCCATACGATCGTGGTTCGCACGGATTACGTTCCCAATGGCAACGACAATGTGACGATTTACTTCGATCCTGATTTCACCCAGCCGGAAGCAAATCAGGATCCGCAAAACATAACCCATGTCACGAATGACATCTCTTTTGACAACATCCGTCTGCGTTGTGGCAATGGAACTGCCAGTGCCACCTGGTCAAATATCATGGTGGGAGCAAGGTCTGTGGATGTTGGCTTTGCCACGCCTCCTGGAGTCACCTTCCAGAATTATGCGCCCGGGCAGAACGCGACATCAGTGAATCCCGGTTCGTCCGTCAGTGTGAATGCCGTATATGGTGCGGTTGGCATCAATCCGGGCGCAGTCACGATGACTGTGGATGGCAACACGGTGACGCCGTTGTTCAGCCCCACAGCCACCTATCTGACCATCACTTACCAACCGGCTGCTCCGTTCGTGGTGGGGTCTTCACACACGGTGGCTGTAAGTCTGACGGATTCAAATGGCACGCCGGCCTCCACAAGCTGGAATTTCACGGTAGATCCGTATCCCGCGCTGCCGGTTACGATCGCCGGTCTGATTAACGACAATCACGCCGCCAATGGCGATTTGGGTACAACTATTTGGTCCTCCCAAAACGGCTGGCTTGCATCTGGTACTTATCTGAACACCAACTATAGCGGGACTCTGTGGACACGGTTCAGCATGGATTTTGACGACTTGAACGGCGAGACCGGCGGCGGCGGCGGGTATGGTGGTTTGCACTTCTACAACGGCACCAATGAAAAATTGCTCATCGGCAACAATTGGCCTTCCTTGAACTGGAGCTATGACGCGAATAACTGGGGCGCGGGCGATTTCGCATCCAGTCCGATAGTTCTAGGCGAATGGCACACGTTCGTCGTAAAGACAGTTTATGTGCCGGGCAATGTGGACCAGGTCAAAGTCTGGCTGGATCCTGATTTCACCCACACTGAGACCGGCCAGTTGAACCAGCCGTCTGAAATTTTGGCCGACGTGTCCTTTGATAGCGTCCGTATCCGGGCCGGTAACGGCACCGCTTCGGCGAACTATTCAAATATTGTGATCAGCGCCACCTCGCCGTTCCCGGCAAGTGTGCCGCGTGGGGTGTTGAGTCTCCAAGGCGGCCAGATTTCATGGACCGGGTTGGGTGCTCTGCAGCAGGCGCCTACGGTCACAGGTCCCTGGTCGGATGTCGCCGGCCAAGCCAATCCGCAGCCGCTATCCGCAACCGGCAATGCCCAGTTCTACCGTTTGCGGCAATAAGGCCGGTTTGCCGGCTGGACTGTGGATCCAGCCGGTATGTTGACACGGGCGGCGAGGTCGGGGGGCCTCGCCACCCAACTAATTTTAACCAGACGTATTCAATTATGAGGAATGTGGGAAATAAATTCATCGTGGTGAGCTCTGGGGGTGATGACGATCATAAATCCGCAAGCCGGGCGTTTACCTTGATCGAACTTTTGGTGGTCATCGCCATCATTGCCATCCTGGCCGCATTACTGTTGCCTGCCCTGGCCTCGGCTAAAAAGCGGGCGCTGCAGGCAAACTGCCTGAGTCTGCAAAAACAACTGGCGCTGGCGTGGGTGATGTATGCGGGTGACAACAATGAAAAGGTGATTGGGTTCAGCACATTAAGCGGGTCGCTTACGCCCAACTGGCGTCTTGAGCCGGACGACGCGGCGGTTAACGCCTTGTCCCTGCCGGGAGGATTGGTTGGCACGCCGGCCATCAAATGGCTTACCCAACAGGGTTATCGTATGCAACCGTTGTATTCTTATGCGCCCAACCCGGACATCATGCATTGTCCGGGTGACTTCCGGGCAAATCTGGCCAATCAATTCAGTTGGGACAGCTATTCGGGCGTGAACGGGTTTGTTGGTGGAGACACCTTTTATCAAGCACTGCCGGGCTTTTTAACCAAGACATCGCAGTTACAACACGCCAGTGACCGTTTTTTGTGGATGGAAGAATGCTGTTCGATTGTCATCAGTGTACGTGGTCTTCCGGCAACTGATAACGTAAAAACATGGGACATCAATTCCGGGACCCCGTCCGCAAATTTCACCGACGCCACCTGGGGGGATGCCCCGGCGGCGTTTCATGGCAACAGCAGCACATTCAATTTCGCCGACGGCCATGCCGAGGCGCACAAATGGGCAAGCCAGCAGCTTGCCAGCTATGCGAACAGCATGGATTCAAATAAATATTCCAATGGAAGCAAGCCGACCTACGCCCAAGATACGATTGATTTGTATTACGTGGCCAGCCGTTGTCCGACGGTCTTAAATCCATGATAAACCGATCAATTCTTCAGTGACAACCAGATGAACAGTATCACCCGACCGGTTTTTACCCGAAGTCAGAAACAGCTTTCCAGTGCTTTGTTTGGGATGACATTTTTCAACCGCCTGCGGTGGGTCGTTATGGCTTTGTCCGGCTGCAGCTTTGTCTTTGGCGCCAAAGCGGATCTTTCCATGGTGGTCGGCCAGGTTCGAGTCCAATGTCTTTCCAGCTCCCTGGTCCGGCTGGAACAAAAAGGTCCCAATGGCTTTGAAGATCGCCCCACCTTTCACGTGGTGAACCGCGCCTGGTCCGGCGTTGCGTTCACGACCAACCCGGTCCCCGGCGAAGTTCGTATCACCACCTCAAACTATGTTGTCCATGTTCCATCCGGGGCAAGTTCGCTGACCAATGTCTATGTGACGACGCCAGCCGGCCAGACCTTGTATCAATTCGATGCCAGCCTGAATAATAGCGTCTGGCTGCCCGGCCCGGCGGAGAATCCTGCGGTGTGGTCGTTTGCCGATTCGCCGCGGTTGATACCGCCATCTTGGGGAATCACGCCCGCACCGGCGGGAAATCCTCCGGCCATGACCAGCGGGTGGGATACGAATAATGATGCCGCGGACATTTATGTTTTTGTGCCGTCCGGCAGCTATACGCAATTGCGCAGCGATTTTTTGAAATTGACCGGCCCGGCGGAGATGATTCCGCTCTACGCGCTCGGGTTATGGGATAGCCGTTGGTATGATTATAGCGAGGCCACCGCCCTGGCGCAGATCGATTCCTACCGCGCACATCAGATCCCGGAAGATGTGCTGGTGTGCGACACCGGCTGGCGGATCAACGCCTCCACCGGCTATCAACCCAATACCGGCCTGTTTCCGGACATGGCGCGTTTTTTATCCGAAGCCCACGCCAAAAATGTGCGGGTGATGTTCAACGACCATCCGGAACCGGTGGGCGTGAACGCGCTGGATCCAAACGAGATCATGTATCGCTATACCAATCTTGCCCAACTGACCAGCGAAGGACTGGATGTCTGGTGGTATGACCGCAATTGGCCGGTGAGCTTGCTGTCACCGGCGTCGAATTTGCGGAAGGAAGTCTGGGGTATGCGAATCTATCAAGACGAAGCCATCCGGACCAATGCCCCGGTCCGGCCATTGATCATGGCCAACGTCGACGGCATCGACAACGGCTACCGCAACCGCCCGCCAAATGTCGCAGCCCACCGGTATTCCATCCAGTGGACCGGCGACATCGGGCCGGGCATCAATTACTTGAACTACGCCGTAAAAAACGCCGTGCACGCCGGCGTACAGGCGGCGTTTCCATACGAGAGCGATGACCTTGGCGGGCATGTGGCGGATCCTTCTCCGGGAGATTATATCCGCTGGATTGAATACGGCGCACTGTCACCGATCTATCGCCCACATTGCACACATAATCTGGCGCGGATGCCGTGGACGTTTGGCGCACAGGCGGAATGGGTTGCCCGGCGGTTCATCAATATGCGCTATCGCCTGTTGCCGGAACTGTATGCCGCTGTCAGGAATAATTTCGATACAGGCGAGCCGATCTTGCGCCGGCTCGACCTGGATTTCCCGCAATATCCCGAAGCCAGCCAGGAGAGCCAGTACTTGATCGGCCACTCGCTTCTGGTGGCGCCAGTGTTGTCGAACGAATCGGCCACGGTGCCTTCAGCCTGGTTGACGGCCACCAATGGCCAGGCCGGGCTGGGCGCGGCGTATTTTTCCAACACCACACTTTCGGACCCACCGGTGTTGACGCGGGTGGACACGAACATTGATTTCAACTGGGGCACAGGCAGTCCGGATCCGACCGTCCCGAATGATAATTTCACCGCCCGCTGGACCGGCAGTCTGACTGTGCCGGCATCGATGGGTGACGTGGCCCTGAGCGCCGTCTCTGATGATGGTGTCAGGGTTTGGTTGGACAACCAACTTTGCATCGATAATTGGGGCCCCAACAATTCTTCAGCCACGGAATCCATGGTGGTCGTGAAGGCGGGGCAAGCGCATCAATTGCGCGTGGAGTATCTGGAGCTTACCGGCAATGCGATCGTCAGCCTGAAATGGCGGCGTTTAAATTCGCAGCAACCAGTCTGGATACCGCCCGGCTCATGGGTCGATGCCTGGACCGGTGCGATTTTGAAGGGCCCCATGATGACCTATGAAAATGCGCCACTGGATCGCATGCCATTGTATATCCGTTCGGGCGCGATCTTTGCCCTGGCGCCGCAGATGCAGTACACCGGACAGAAACCGTGGGACCCGGTCACGCTGGATGTCTATCCGAGCACCGGCGAGATCGACCAGACCACCTTGTATGAGGACGACTCGGTTACCACCGCCTACAAACAAGGGCAATTTCGCAAGACCAATATCAAGATGTGGGCAAATGATGTGAGCCAGACCGTGTCCGTGGTCATCAGTCCGGCAGTCGGAGGTTATCCCGGCGCCCTGGCCAACCGTTCGTGGATTGCGCGATTACGCCGTCCGCCCAATTGGCCGGCCGATCTGGCGCCTGTTTCCGTGACGCTGAACGGCCAACCCATCGGCCCCGTGGTGCGTCGGGTGAAGAATATCTCCGCGATGCCGCTGGGCGCGGATAATGGTGCGCCGGATGCGGATGTCTTTGAAGTGGTTGTGCCATCCAGTCCGGTCACCAGCAGCAATGTTTTGATCGCCAGCTTTGCAGCATCGGGCAGCCCGTGGAATTGCGGAGATATTGGTGCAGTGGATGCCAATGGCAACGTGGTGGAAGGCTCATCCACCATTTCCAACTCCATGGTCATTGTACGTGGTGGCGGCAATGGTGCGGCTTCTACGAATGATGGGTTCCATTTCCTGTTCCAGCCGTGTACGGGCAATATGCAGATGACGGTTCAAGTGTTGAGCCAATCATCACTGAACACGTTGTCGGAATCCGGTTTGATGATCCGTGAAGATCTGAGTTCCACGGCGCGTCAGGTGGTGCTGGCGCTCAAGCCCGGCAATCAGGCGATCAGCCAGGCGCGGATCGTGGCGACGGGTCCAAGTCAGGTGAATGCAGTGACCGCTCTTTCCACCCCATGCTGGCTGCGGTTGGCGCGCAACGGCAACACTTTTACCAGCTATACTTCACCAGACAATGTGACGTGGACCCAGTTGAATTCCGTGGCCATTGCCGGATTCAACTCCCAGGCATATGCCGGTTCGGTGGTGATGGCCGCCATCACCAATGTGACGGCCCTGGCAACCAACTCCTTTGGCACGCCTGTGTTGGGCGCCAGTGCGGAGCTGGGCGGCGGAATCTACGGCGTGGACGACACAAATTTCAACCTGGCTGTCTTCAGCGGTCTTTCGCTGACGAATTCACCGGGCATTTCCACCGTGGCCAACGTGATGACCCCGCAGTCGACTGCGACTCCGCCGATGGCCTTCAAAGTCACTTCGACCAGTGGTGACGCGCTGGCTTTTTCCGTGACCTCCGGTAATACCAATCTACTGTCACCGGCGAACGTCGCTATCGCTGGTAGTGGTGGCAGTTATACTGCCACTTTGATGCCGAACTCCGGTGCCGCCGGTGCAGCCTTGGTCACACTGACGGTCAGTGATGGTGTTGGCAGTGCGAGCACGCAATTCACTTTGACCGTGCCGCCGTTGACGGGCGTCTTGTTGCGTGAGGATTTTTCCGGCTATGTCCCGGGGAATCTTCCGGGGCAGACGTTTCGCGGTTCTGGATTGGCGACAGGCGGTAGCTGGATCGGATTGGATTCCACCTTTAGCGACAGCGTGGCAGATGCCGCAGTCGTTAACAATGCCCTCTTGGTGTGGACCAATGGCGTTTTCACCGGTTCCAAGGTCACGGTCAAAGGCGATGGATCGGACCTGGAGGGGATTCCGAATCTTGCAATCAACGGGCCTTTTGCCGCGGCGGGTTTGCTGGACGTGGCCAGCGGCACCATTGGCGGCGGAAATGTGACTGGCACGCTCTATGTCAGTTTTCTGATCCGAGCGCTGGCAACCGCGCGTAACGGCGAATATGGCGGATTGCAACTCAGCCGTAGCGATGACACCACCGGCGTGTTGATCGGCAACGAATGGAACGCGTGGGCGTATAGTTTGTGGTATCCCCAAACCAGCACCGCGGTGGATCTGTTGAACAACGGTGGTGGCTATCATTTTGTGGATAACAACACCCATCTAATGGTCGTGCGTATCGATTATGCGGCTGGCAGCGATTCCTTGACGGCGTGGCTGGATCCCAATCCCTACGTGGATGAAAGCTGCCAAAGCTCCGCCTCAACTTACGTCGGGTCTGTTTCGGGCGACTTCAGCTTTGATCGTTTTTATTTGCGCGGGGGCAACAACAATCAATTTGAATACGGACTGCTGCGTCTTGGCACGAGTTGGGCGTCCGTATTGCCGGAGGTGACACCGACCGCCACGCCTTCGGCCATCAATATCCAGCCACCTTCGGTGTCCGCCAGCTCATTTGCGTTTGCCTTCAATGGCACGGTGGGGCAATCGTACTCGGTGCTGACCAATACCAACCTCTTGAATGGTTCATGGCGTATGGTTCGACAAGGAACCTTCGATTCCGGCACGGATGCATTTTTTGCGGACGTATACACCGCCGATCCGCAAAAATATTACCGGGTTTCAGTCCCTTAAGCTGCTTGGATGATGGGCGTGCGAAACACGACCGATGGCCATCTGCGGTCACAAGTCCAATTTCCCGAAGCTGCTATGGTTAATTGCGGAAGGCTTGGCAAATATTCGCACCGGCCGGGCTCGAACAAACGTTAGTACAATCGTTGTTTTAAAAATTCAGCGGTTCCTTAATCTGAGGGGTGAATGAAATGGAATCGCAACCTTTTCCCGGTTTTGCCTGCCGTGCTTTTATGGATGTCGGCCATAAGTGCGCACGCGCAAAACAGTGTGGTCGAGACTTTGAGCGGGCCGGTCACGGCGGGTGAGATCAATTCGTTCAAAGCCGCCATCATCGGTCTTGTTCCGGGCGAGGATAATCATCACAACAATTACGCCTACGGCAATGGCGGCCATGCGCTGGAGGCGTGCGGTGACATGTATGACATCACCAAAGATCGCACGATTTTGGATAAGATGATCCTTTTCTGTGACAAGGTCGTTTCCGTCCGCAATACGAACCGGGTGATGTGGACCGGGAAAATCGATCCGGTCTGGCCGAATAACACGAACAACATCTGGGGATGTGAACAGGGTGATGTGGCCGGGCATCTGGCCTATTGCGCGCAACTGATCGCGCAGAATCCGTCGCTGTGGGCCATGCCGGTCGGCATCGGTGATACCAACGGCTATGGTGCCACCTACAAAGACCGGGCCATTCAATATCTTTCCGTGGTGGACCAGACGATGGGCCTTTTTTATGAACATGATTTCATCCATGCCGACGAAATCATGCAGACTCCGCCGCTGCCGACGTGGCCGGATGCGCACAGTGCCAGCAACCCGGTTCCATGGAACCAGCAGGCGATGATCTGCAGCGCATTGATACGCGGCGCCGAAGCCCATGCGCGGTTCAACGATGGTTCGCCACTGATTGCGAAATTCCGCAAGACCGCCCGGGCATCAATCGGCCGGTTTCAAGCCCAGTGCGAGAATTTCAAATACACTAAGAACGGGAAGGCAGTCTGCAAGTGGAGTTATACAGGCAACACTTTCAAACCCGCGGACAAGCTCCGTTATCCCGAAGACACGGCCCACGGTGGTTATGACATCACCGGATTCTGGCGGGCGCACCGCTATTTGCCGGGCAGCGTAGACGATGCCTGTGGCCGCATGCTCGCGGATACGTTGATGGAGGTCATCAAATCCGGCGACCAGTTTGCGTCGAGGGTGGATGGTGCGGGCGCGTTGAAGAAGGAGATGAAGAACAGCTGGACGTACCTGGCGGAATTCCGGCCGGATGTCTTTGCGGCCACCACTAAAACCGGTTCGCAACCGTACTTCGATGCGGCGAAAAAGTTGTGGATCAAAAACGCCATGTATCACGGCTGGGCACCGGCTAAATAACTGCCGGTTTCCTTTTCTGCTTACGGCGAGCGGATGCGGTAAAATTTCTGCGTAGCGCTGCCGGTGGCGTTGGTGAACTGCACCAGGCCGCCGGCCGTCGAATCATTCGTCGCCATATCCAGCCAGTTCACCAGGTTGCTGGAGCTTTGCAAAATCCACGGCTGGTTCGCCAGCGCCTGCGCGGATAGCGTCAGGCTGCCCGCGCTGATCGAGACCTGATAATTGCTGAAGACCGGTGGCGGCAGGCTGGTGAATAGCGCTGCCACGGTCACGTTGTTTGTCGGCATGATGAACAGCGTGGTGACGGCGGCGGCGTTGCTGATGCCCGTGCCGTTCCAGCCCGCGAAAATTTTTCCGGAGGGTGCGGCGTTGGCGGTGAGCGTGAGGATCGAGCCCGCGCCAAAATTGCCACCGCCGGTGCCATTGCTCACGGTCAGCGTATAGGCGTTCACCGAGTTGGTTTTCCAGAAACGCAGCAACTGGCGCAGCGCCAGCGGCGCATTGGTCGGGGTGGGCCGGCCGAGCTGGTCAACGGTGTTGATGCCGTGGCAGTTGGCGCAGGTCCGTATTTCACCGGGCCGAAACGAAATCCAATAACGCTCCTTTACCACGCTGTCGTTGTTGTTCGTGCCGGTCAACTGCCAGGTCACGGCGCGGTTGGCGGGGATGAAGGTGGCTTGCGAGCCGTCGCCCATCAGTTCCGTGCCGCCCAAGGGCGCGTTGGTCCGGCTGCTGGTGTAATTCAGATTGGTCAGGGTATGCATCGGCACGGCGAGGATGCGGCGGCCGGGCATGGGCAGGCCGCCGGGGCCGTTCGTATAGCCACGCAGGTAATCCGCCTGCATGAATTGCAGGTGGGTGATGTCGTAAACTTTTCCGCTGTTGGCGATGGAGCTGGTTCCGCCCGGCACGCGCAGATTGTAGGGTTGCTCCTTATCGGCGTTGTCGCGCGCAGTGACGTTGCGGCTCACGCAAAGCGCAACGCCGCGCGCGGCGAGGTCCGCCTGAAATGTCGGCAGGTCCACCCCCTCCTCGGCGAAAACAGTTTGTTCGATGGGCGCGACGCCGGACTTGACCGGGATGGGGATGCTCCGGGCGCGCACTTCCACGGGTTGCAATTCCCAGAGCGTGGCGATGTTGGTCACGAGGAGGTTGCCATCCCAGAAGATGGAGGTGTTCTGGATGCCACCGGTGAGAAACTGATTGGTGACCCAGTACGGACTCGCGTTGGTGACTGTCATGAGCCGGAAATGGTACTTGGAAACGGGCAGGGTGGCCGTGCCGGTGTTCGTGTCGTAGCCGGGGAGGCTGTTCGCCGCGTCACTGAACACCGCGACGAGCGTGCCGTCGGACATCGGCAGCGGATTGCGGAACATCCCCAGCGACGACGGTCCGCCCGCCGCGCCCGGCGGCGTGAGGTAGTTCACGACCATGTTGTCCGGGTTCACGCCCGGACCGCCGGTGAGCGTGACAATCTGTCCACTGGAGTGCGTCCCGCCGAACGGCGAGATGTCGCCCGCCTGCACGCCCCAGTAAAGCCCGTTCGTACGCGGATCCTCGGTCATCTGGAACATGCTGATGAGGTTGTTTGTGTTCGCGCTCGCGACACCCGACGCGAGGCGTAGCGCGAGATTCGTCACCGTGAACAGGTTGGTGTCGCCGGTGAACGATTGAAAAAGCGGGGTGCCTACCGTCGGGAAAAGCAGTTCGTGCCGTCCGACGTGGTTGAGGACTTCCTCGTTGCCGCCGTCCTGGTCAAGCGCCCACGGAAAGAAGAAATTGAAATCCACCCCGTTCACGCCGATCTGCGCGGTGTAGTTCGTATCGAATTTGCGCGGTTCGGGAAAGGTTTCGAGGATGTTTGTGTTCTCCGAGGCGGCGAGCGGTGTTTCGGAGAGATAGTTGAATGCTCCGTTGGTGCTCGGTCCGCCGTAGCTGACGCCGATGCGGTCGTTTGCGGCGAGCGGGTCCTGCGAAAGATGGTCCCAGCGCGTCATGATGAGGCGGCCAGAACTGTCGATGAACGGGTTGAAGGCGCCACTGGGCGTGTGCTGCAGCAGCTTCAAGTCGCCCGTCAGCGGATCGAGGCTGTAAGTCCCCGTGACGGTCGGCTGGCCCTTGTATTCGTCCAGGGCGGCGAACTGGCCATTGTAGGGCTTGTCGCTCATGAAAATGATCCGGCCATCGGTCGCGTAACAGGGAGTGACGTTGTTGCAGTTCGTCGGCTGGTTTTGGACTTTGACGATGACGGGATTCGTGTTCGGGTTGGCGATGACGACATCGAGGTTCGTCAGCTCGTAAAGTTGCCAGAAGAACGGAGTGGCATCGGTAGAATTTGTCGGCGCCCCGACAACCATGCTGAAGAGAACTTTCCTCCCGTCCCAATGGATCGCCGGATCGCGGACCGCGATGCCATAGCCGTGCTGGATTCCGTTTGTGCCGTAGCCGGCCTTGCGCGTGAGATTGACGAGGTTGGTGTTCGTGAGCATCAGCCACAGGTCGCCGCCGCGCGCGGCGTGCGCCGTGTCCGCGCGCTGGTTGCCGAAAATCGTGACGACGGAGAGGAACGTGTTCGACACTGTGCCATTTAGTTCGCGCGGGATGGGCGGCTGCGTGATGAAGACGATGGGGTTGGTCAGCGTGACGGCGCCGACCGGGGCGCCAAGAGATATTAACAACAGAATCGCCGTGGAAAAAATCACAGCAGGCCGGATCGCCCGTTTCTTGTCGGCCCTAAATAACATGCAGAGAGATTAAGCGTTGCCGCCCAATTGTAAAATCAAGGGCAGGGCTGTGCGCCAGAAACACACCCTCGGCAATCCGCCGTTCGGACTGCCTCCGGGTCATGTAATGTTTTTGCAAATTGCTTTTGTTAAGACTGTTATGTGTTTATGTCTCCTGTTCAACGGCTTGAAAGACGCCGGCAACCCTGTCCGAATCCAATCTGGCCATACCTTCCTGCCCTAAATTCCAGCTTGTCATCCGGCGCACAAATGGTATCGTTCCAACCCTTTGATTTTATGAAAGCTGACATTCATCCGAAATATGTGGACGCGGAAATCCGTTGCGCCTGCGGCAACGTCATCAAGACCCGTTCCACCAAGCAGACCGTGATCGTGGGTATTTGCAACGTTTGCCATCCGTTTTACACCGGCCAGCAGAAGTTCGTGGACACCGCCGGCCGCGTGGACAAGTTCCAGCAGCGCGCCGCCAAGACGGCCGCCGCCGCCGAGGCGTTCGCCAGCAAGAAGAAAAAGAAATAGTTTTCCGACCAACACCGCCCGCAATCCCGGCTCCGTCCGGAGTTGCGGGCGGTTTGTTTTTACCCACATGGACCTGCGCCCGCACATCGATAGATTCCGCAAGCGCTTTGCCGAGGTCGAATCCCTGTTGAGTGATTCCAAGGTGTTCGACAATCCGCAAAATGCGCAGGAACTCTCTCGCGAATACGCCCGGCTGAAAGAGCTGGTGGCGGCGGGCGCGGCGTACCTGAAGACGGTCGCCGATCTGGCTGAAAACCGCGAGCTGCTCAAATCCGAGCCCGCCGAATCCGAACTCGCGCTGATGGCGCGGGAGGAGATCGCGCGGCTTGAGGCGGAGGAAAAGAAGCTCGGCCAGCAGATCCACTTCGGTCTGGTGCCGCCAAGCCCGACCGATTCGCGCAACACCATCATCGAAATCCGCGCCGGCGCGGGCGGCAACGAATCCGCGCTGTTCGCCGCCGATCTGTACCGGATGTATTCGCGTTATTGCGAAACGCGCGGCTGGAAAGCCGAGACGCTGGATTCCAATCCTTCCGACCTCGGCGGTTTCAAAGAGATCATTTTTCAGGTGAGCGGCACGGATGTTTTCAAACGGCTCAAGTACGAGAGCGGTGTGCATCGGGTCCAGCGCGTGCCCGCGACCGAGGCCCAGGGGCGCATCCACACCAGCACCTGCACGGTGGCCGTGATGCCCGAGGCGCAGGAAGTGGATGTGGAGATCAAGCCCGACGAGATCGAGGTCAATGTCTGCCGCGCGTCCGGCAAGGGCGGGCAGGGCGTGAACACCACCGACTCCGCCGTGCAGATCATCCACAAGCCGACCGGGATGATCGTCCGCTGCGCCGACCAGCGTTCGCAGCAAAAAAACAAGATCCAGGCGATGACCGTGTTGCGCTCGCGCCTGCTCGACATCAAGATCGCCGAGGAAAATGCGAAATACGCCGCCTTCCGCAAGGACCAGGTGGGCACCGGCGAACGCAGCGAAAAAGTCCGCACCTATAATTTTCCGCAGAACCGCGTGACCGACCACCGCATCGAAGTCACGCTTTACAATCTTTCCACCTTCATCGATGGCGACCTCGACGGGTTGATCGACCCGCTGATGACGCACGACATGGAGCAGAAACTGGCCGCATTACAAACATGAATTTACCTTCCCACATCAAAGGACTCGTTTTCGACTGTGACGGCACCCTGGCCGACACCATGCCGCTGCACTGGCGCGCGTGGCAGATGATTGCGCTCCGCCACGAACTCCATTTTCCCCAGGACCGCTTTTATGCGCTTGGCGGCGTGCCTTCGCGGGACATCCTGAAAATGCTGGCCAAGGAACAAAACCGCCCGATCGACCACATCGCCGTGGCTCATGAAAAGGAAAATGCCTACCTGCCGCTGATGTCCGAGGTCGAGCCGATCCATGCGGTGGTCGATATCGCGCGCGCGAACTATGGCCGGATTCCGATGGCTGTCGCCTCCGGCGGCACGCAGCCGATCATCGTGCAGGTTCTGGAGCATCTGAAGATCCGGCACATGTTTGATGCCGTGGTGACCAGCGAAATGGTGCAGAAACAGAAACCGGCGCCGGATATTTTCCTGGAAGCGGCGCGGCGGATCGGCGTGAAACCGCAATTCTGCCGCGGCTACGAGGACACCGACCTCGGCATGCAGGCCATCCGCGACGCCGGGATGGACGCCGTGGATGTGCGCCATATCATCGGTTGAACAAACCTCAGGCCAGGTCTTTCTCAGGCGAGGATGCCTGATGCCACACCGTCGCAATAGCGGGCGAGCGCGAAATCTTTTTCCGTCAATCCGCCGGCATCATGCGTGGTGAGGGCGAGCGTGACCTTGTTCCAGCGGATGTCCACATCGGGATGATGCTGCGCTGACTCGGCGGCTTCGGCGACGGCATTGACGAACTTCATCGCCACGACGAAATCCTTGAACTGAAAAGTGCGCGAGATGATGTCGCCGTTGCGCCGCCATTGCGGCAGCCCGGCGAGGGCGCCCTGAATATCAGCTTCGTCCAGTTTCATATTTGCGGCCGGAAATGTTCGCGGCGGCGGCGGTGGCGGTGGCAGCACCGGCGGCGGCACTGCGCCGGGCCGGGAGGCTTCCCGGAACAAACTCAGGCTGGTCACGGAAGCCCAGAGCCAAGATATACCAAATAAAATGCCGCCCGTCACGCCAATCCAGCCGACCGGGGCTGTCTGCACATCACCAAACATCTGTCCGTAATACTGCGACAACACGTTGTAAAGCCAGATGACCAGCATGACGGAACCGGCCAGCACGATGACGATCTGTGCCGCGCCTGCCAGCCGGCGGCCCGACCTTAGCGTGCCCAGACCCGGGAAAAACAGGATGTTCAAGAGGGCGTTCTTCGCGGCGGTATCGGCGGGATTTTTCATCGGGAACGAGGTCAACCGTTGGCGTTTTTGAGTTTTGCCTCCGCCAGCAGGGAGCGGCTGGTCAACAGCGCCCAAAACCAGGCCAGCGCGAACAGGACCATGCCCAGCACCGGCCAGCGCGCATGCTGCCACAGGTCGCGCAACGGTTGCATCGGATCGGCGCTGGCGTTCGGGTCATGAAATTCCGACCAGTGGGCGAGCGCCCAAAAAATGAACCGGGTCCCGG
>Ga0105238_10003624_pt1 | contig 15395 bp, 9 predicted proteins | sample KBSC34metaG_FD_81526 | JGI IMG/M metagenome (GOLD analysis project Ga0105238, IMG submission 81526) | Corn rhizosphere microbial communities from Kellogg Biological Station, Michigan, USA - KBS C3-4 metaG | ecosystem: Host-associated > Plants > Roots > Rhizosphere > Soil | place: Michigan, USA... | reverse complement strand
AGGAAATTTCCGCAGCATCGGTAACGCCAAATACACTGAGACGGCTTCCTGAAACGGCATCCCAAACGATAAACCTGCCATTGCCACAGTGATTGATCACCCGACGGCTATCTTGGGTAAAGACGACTGCAGATACCGCAGTGCCTGGAACCTGCCAGCGCGCTTTCTGTTTCCATGTCGCCGTGTCGATAATCGTAATTTCTCCCTGAGGCCGAGCCGTTATCGATTCCGGACTCGCTCCAATGGCGAGCATCGTGCCGTCGGGAGAAAATGCAATGCTGTTAGCGGTAAAAGCGTCATCGGCCAGATCGGCAACCTCAACTTTGCCCGAAAGGTCCCATACATGAGTTGACCAATGGTGTCCGGACCAGAATGAACCGGCGTAGGCCCGAAAGGCGAGGAAACGGCCATCGGGAGAAAATGTCATCGATAAGATGGCATTGAACGTTTCGGGAAGCGCCTCCAAACCTTGCTGCTGGGCCCATTGCCGGTCCGCTGCTTCATTCTTATCCGGCGCTTCCGCATGGATGACCTGCGCTACATTACGAGAGCGAATAAGCTTCCATCCCGCCGTCCCCATCTTCCAGTCGTCGATACGATCCTCATTGATTGCAATATCCATGAATCTGCCGACAGGATGCCAACCCGCGGCCTTCATATTCTGGAGAGCATGAACCGAGATCGTCTCGCCACTCCTGGTCATTCCTATGATCGTTGTACGCGCGCTGACCGGGGCTCCCCAGGAAGCTAAAAATCCCACGACGTTACGGCGATCGCCAATCTCAAGATGCTTTTTGTCCGATAGCGGGTCACCTATCATATTGTTCTTGTGCAGCCGTACGCTTGCCGCCCAGGCAGGGTGATATGACGCCATGGCTGCAGCCGCATCTCTATGACTGATCCCGGCATCTTGCGCAGAATATGCAGCGGTAATCGCTTTCCTGGCACTATCCGGCACCGGAACGGAAATAGCAGGCGTGGCAGAGGCTGCTATAGCGTAGGCAGCAACGAGAAAAAACGCCATAACAGAGCAGTGGAGAAGTCGCGGCAATTGAGGGACCTCCAGAGTGAATAATAGGAGATGTTAATTCTACCTGCCAGGCAGGGATAGTTTCCAGGCCGTTTGTTTACGAAGCTAAATGAGGCAGAACGCTGACCAGGGTATCGATATGATCCCGGTTCGGGTTCCTATCCACAGGCATTGCCTGGCAGCAGCCATACATTGAACTTCACTGTCCTTTCCCAGGACTCCTGAGCAGACAACCAGTTGCGGCGGATCGGAGGAATCAGACTTATCTTTCATCATCCACAGGCCGTGACGCGTGCCGATGTACACATTGCCGTTGGGCGCGGGAAGCAGACATGTGACATTCTCTCTGGCGAGCGACGCCTGCCATGGAGCTTTAGCGGCGGTTCCATGGCAGAGCCCTCCGACAAAGGTCCCTGCGTATACCGTTGAGCCGGAGGCCAGACAGGTTATCCAGTCGTCGGACAGGCCCTGCTGCTCACGAAACCATACCGGCTTGCCCGACACACTGTCCATATGGGCAAGCCCATGCCCCTGCGTGCCGATCCAGAGACCCGCATCTGGTGTGACCCCACTCAGCAAAGCCGTTATCGGCACGCCTTGCAGTTCGGGGACGTCCAGATGGTGCTCAATTCCATGAAGCCCGACTGCAGACCATCCTCCCCACTGACCGACCAGCAGGGTATTTCCTGCAGTGGCCAGACACGATGCTTCTTTGCGTGGGAGTTTTCCTGCCAGCACGTTCTGGGACCAGGCAGTCCCGTCGAATCGGTCTACCATCCCGTTGCCGTTTCGGACATAAAGCGCTGCGCCGGAGACAACCAGATCGCGGGGCGCATTCGAGGACAGAGAGTCAGGTGGCACGGTTGTCCAGTGGCCGTTCTCAAACAAGGCCAAGCCGTCTTCAAGGGTGCTCACGTACAGCGAATCCCTGTATACCGCCATTGCCTGGCAGTCCCCGGACACCGGCTCATTTGCAGCAATGCTCTGATGCCAAATATTGTCTATTCGCTCCCATACGCCATCCCGGCGTGTGCCGACTGCAACCTTCTGCCCGCTTACAGCCAACGCCGTGACATCCCGGGCGGCTTGAGGAAGATCCGGCAGGACCTTCGACCAGTGAGCGCCGCCGTAGGACCAGATACCGTCACCGAACATCGCGGCCCATATGCATGAGGGACTTGAGCCACTGCCCGTATCGGCCTTCCCTGGTTCCGGCACGACGGCGATCGCAGAGATATGTGTCCCGTTCGATTCTGCAGGAAACGGTATCAGAGTCCGATGATTGTCGCGCGAAATGCTCAGACCATCGACCGTGCCGGTATAAGTAGAATCTCCCCAATGCGCAGGGCGGCATGTTTCGCCCGGATGCAGCAGCGGCGCAGGCGTTGTCCCTTCGCTTCCTTCCGACTCAACCTTCAAATCGCCAGTAGAGTTGTAACTCAAAGCGATGATACAGCGCGTCGAACGATAGACGTGGACGCCATCCTGGGGCGCATCCCCAAACGACGCTCCCAGAGGGCCGCATAAGCAAGCGGCGGTCACGAACAGAGAGAGGAATGCGCTTCGCCGAAGCATTATTTGGACGCCTCCACCGTAATGGATGTGCGGTTATGGGCGAGATCGGTGAGCATGTACGTCACCGAGCTTACCGGCCCATCCGCTGAGGTATCGACCAGCGAGAAGAAGGTGTTGGAATCGCCCTCGGAATGCGAGAGATTGACCGAACGTCCATCGGAGAGTAAGGCTGTCACACGCGCCGTATCAGGCGATGCTGAAATGGAGAGGCGCAGAGTGCTGCCTCCATTGGCGCTAACCACATGGCCCTCTCCAGACGGCGGCGTAAGGTCGACCATGTACGGAAAAGATATATGCCGGCGCTCTCCGCTCGCAAGGACGATAAGGATCGCAATATCGTAAGCTCCCTCCTGGTAATAAGCAGGCACATCGAAGCGGGCCTGCCAGGTCTTGGACGCAGCATCGAAACCACATGGTTTGGTCGTTCCATCGGGCATAACGGCAACGACACGCAAGGCATCGGCCGGCGCCACAATGGATATCAGAGGATCGCCCATCCTGACATGCAAGGCCTGTTCGCGTTCGGTAGGCCCGGAAGAAGTGCGTTGGCGAACAGCCCTTTCAATGACAAGTTCCGCCCTTGCTTCGGCATTGTCACGCCCCTTGACGTGTGTGGCCACCTGGATGAGTTTTGCCTTGAGAGCGTCTGTTGAGGGCAAACCTTTGCTCGCGGCGGTATTGAGTTCCGCGCTGATACGTTCGGCTTCATCGAAGTTGTACCAGTACTCAGAGCGATCGATGGCCTCTTGAACGGAAATGCCGGATGCAGCATGCAGGCGCTCAAGCTGCTTGGCGAGATAGGCGGCACGCTCCGGGTTGGGTTTCCCGACATTCACAAATTCATGGTCGCTTCCGTGATGCTCAATGACCCTCTGCCCACGCTTAGCAGTAAGGAGTTCGTTGGCGAGCACCTCCGCCTGCCCGTGTCCGGCAGAGAGCAGCATAGCGCCCGGGGATTGTCCGGCGAGAGCGCACAGATCCTGCAGGCGGCGATTTGCCTCTGCCAGTTTAGCCGGAGAATCGCCCCGGTCGCTGCGAACAATGATGTCGCCGGCAAGGTCGTTGATATCCGTCTCAAGAGCTCTGAACAAAAGCATAGCCGGCGTCTCATTCGTAAACTGGCACAGCTTCTTCAGACGAATCATATCAGAGGTTCGGCGAGATGGAGCATCCTGAGGCGAATGGATAATGCCGACAAGGTCATCGGTCACGTTCGACATATCGTCATAAAGAACACTATCCATCGCAGAGCCGGCATCTCGCCTCGCCTCACTACAATATGATTTGAGTTGTTCATATAGGCGGTTGGCAAGCGGAGAATCGCCCCGGTTCTGACGCACTTCCGATGCCAGCTGTTTCGAGGTCTTTTGGATATCCGGCGAAAGCGCTTGCTCCATATACCGATCAGTGTCATGATAACCTGCCAACGAGAACAATAATTTCAGACGCTCCCGCAGTCTAGTCTCAGTGGGAGGATCATGTTTGGAGCCATCTATATAAAGAGCCAGCTCATTGGCCACTGACTGAATAGTCGAACTGAATGCGCTTGTATCGAACCATACCGGCTCCGTTGCCAGTAACTCGCCGGACAATCGCTTTGCCTCCGGGCTCGCTTCATTTCCATCCTTGATCAGGTCAGCCAATTGTCGTATCAGGAAGCCTGTATGCGCCGATTTTGCCCGCCGTGTGATGTCGTTCTCGGTTGTGTCAATGTTGTAACGGGTTAAGTGATGGGTATTCCTGAGGGATATCAGCGCATCGCGTCTCGCACGCAACGCACGCGCAGTGCTCCCCGCTTCCCGTCCCTCCCCGATCTCACGGGCCAGTAAATCGCTGACCTCGTTGAACATTCGCGCGGACTCATCATCCAGATAGTAATCGAGATTGGCATCCTTATCGTAACCGCCAAGTTTGCACATCTGCTCGTATGCGGATCGTTTTTGCGCATAGTCAGCCGTTTCCCGGCCGCCTTCGACCTCCGCCGCTGCGACAGTGTGGGCGGCGTTCGAAACATAGCTGTAAAAGCTGTCATGGAGTTGAGATTCCGGAGTAGTGCCGGCAAGTGTGCAGAACATTTGCAGCTGCTCTCGGAGCCTCACTGCGGCCGGCGTATCTCCATGCCGGGCTGCCATCAAATTGGTGAGATCCGTGCTGGCCTTATTGGCATAAGTTTGATACTCGTAACGCAACGCATTCTGAGGTGTATATAGTGTGGGAGCGCAAAGGGTTTGCAACTGTGAATTGAGCGTCGCCGCCAACTTGCCACTGCCGCGTCCCGCGACGACTTCCGCTGCGAGTTTCTTAGCCACAGCTCGAATCTGAGGTTCCGCCCGCTCCGTCTCCAGCCTCTTGCGCTCTTGCTTCGGAATGGCAAGCCACGATGTGTATCGCGTCGGCAGCCCATACCGATAGCTCAGCGCAATGATATCCTTCCGAGAGCCGCCTTGCGCGGTCAAATGGGAAATCCAGTGCGCCGCCCAGAGCGCGATCGCGGGACTGTTCGGATCCGCCCCATTGCTAAGCGTAATGCGGCCGGCATACGGATCCGCCGAATTCACTCCCTGCCCCGTCAACCTGATTGCGGCGTTTAACGAGCCCGCCTGACGATACCTGCCGTAAACGACGGCAGACTGCCCGGCGCGGATCGACTTCGGCAGGGCGGTCCTATCGTAAATCGACACTCCCGTTATTGAGAACACAGGATTGGAGATCGTATGGTTGGGCGTCAGACTGAGCGCGAAGTATCCGGCAGCTCCGCCGGCCCGTGCGGAAGTCGCGAAGAAGTTAAATGGCGTCTTCTTGAGCGTCTCACGGACTGTCAGAGCCTTCTGTGGATGGTAGTTGTGGCCGGACAGTTCGATACGGCTGCCGCCAGGCTCGGAGATCACAGGCAGCCCAATATTGTTGACGATCGATGCGATACCGGTGTTTGCCGCGAGATGTACCACAAGATGAACATCGTCGAACATCGCGTCCATCGATTGAGGGTCAATTGGGAATGTGTAGCTGCAGCTGTAAGCGACGATTGGAATGGCCTGAACAATGTCCATCTCCACCTTGAGATCCGCATTGCCCATCACCGGCGCAATACGCGCCCGGAAGCGATTGTGTGAGACCTGCTCCACCAATGCCGGATCACGGTTTACCCGCGTTAAGCTCGCATATATCTCGGCGGCTTTCTCCTTCTCAACGATTTGCGCTTTCACTTTTTCGTCGCCGAAGTAATAAGCAAATGTGGTGACAACCGCGCCATCGGGCAGCGTGTAAAGAAAATCCGCCTCCGTATTGGTGGGAAGCTCGTTCTGGAACGTTATGGCCAGATGGGTAAAGGCAAACGGCCCATCGATATGCGCCACGGCATCAATCGCCTTCGCGCGGATCGGCGAGGCAATCCCCTGCCCGACTTTGAGCTCGATTTGCGCGTTGGCCGGTATACCGGCGATGAGAAGAACAAGGAAAAACAGCAGTCCACAGATAGATTTCACGGCACACTCCGCATGCATACTACAAGTGTAGACAGCATAAGAGCGAGTAGCCTTCAATTTCCTTTTGAATCATTTCTCGTGGCAATCCTCTCCGGAATCCTCTCCCCCGCGCCTTAGAGCGCTTCCCCTCTCCGAAGCGGAAAGGGGCGTCCGATTTTCAACCGCCAGACGACTCTTAAATATACGTGGCTACTGATTACAGGTTATGCAAATGTAAGATTCGTCTGGGTTGCGATCCTTGGACATCCCTTTCCTATAAGTCCCACTGGTGGGTCGGAGAGGGAAGAAGCGCGACAGCGCTTGAGGGAGAGGATCCTGAGAGGCTTGCCCACGAGAAGCTATTCTTCTCCACCTCGCTCACGGAGAAGAGCCGCCATCTCGTTGCGGCCTAATGCGATTGAGTAATGCAGGGGCGTCCACCCCTGGGCAGAGCGAGCGTTGACATTTGCGCCATGTCGGAGAAGGGCTTCTGCGATCTGGGTGTCGTTCCACCATTCGGCGCAGGCATGCAGGGGCGTCCAGCCAAAACCCTCTTCGACGGCGTTTACATCGCCGCCGTGTTCTGCCAGGAGGTCAACAACAACCACTGCCATCTCTTGCGGTCTCCAGTTCTGGGCTACATAGTGAAGGGGCCTCTTATTGTTCCCCTCGCGGCGCGGCGCGTTGGCGAGTTCAAGGTTCTCGGACAGCAATTGGCGAACACGGGCGGCATCGCAAAACTGAGATGCCATCCAGATATTCATCGTGGGCGCCTTGGTCATCAAGTATTCGATCACCGCTGAAGCTCCCGCGGCAAAGCCAACCACGGCGCATTCGAGCGGTGTTTCTCCGCGTTCGTTCTCCGTATTAATGAGATCCGGTTCGGCTTCGATGAGCGTCTTTACGAGAGAAAGAACGCCCGCTCCAGCCACGGTGAAGATATCGTATGGATGACCATATGAGGCAAGCAATTCTATCATTTCCGGGTGCCCTTGATGGCACCAGTTAGAATTGGCCCTTGCCAGCTGGAGGGCGCAAGTGTTGTCGTGATCGACAGCGTTGACGTCCGCGCCATTGTCGAGCAGTATTTTCGCAATGTCCACATAACCATAGCCCGCACTGATGAGGAGGCCGGTTCTCCCTCGACTGTCTCTTGCGGCAGCAAGGTTCGACTGCCCCTTCAATAGAGCCTGGATCTGGTTAGCGTCACCGGTATGGACGGCGTGGAAGAAATCCTGTGTGCCCTTGCCGATACCGGCAAGGGTAGTTTCGATACCGCCCGCCGCCACGAGCAGCGCCACGATATCGCGCGCGCCCTTAGCGGCAGCCGCGCGGACATCGGTTTCGCCCACATTTGCGCCGCGCGCAATAAGGAGCTCGACACTGCCTGTCTTTCCGGACTGTATTGCGGCAGCCAGTGGGGATTGGCTTGCGATGCCGTAACCGTCCGTCATTGTGGAGTTCAGAAGGGCCTGGTCCTCATTCATCATGCGCGCCGCTTCGGTCACATCACCCGACTTGAGCGCATCGAAAAATCGAATGATATTCAGAACGCTGTCGACCGTGCCCTTGCGATCTTGATGAAGTGTCTCTTTTACCATATCCGTGATCCTCTCTCTGAGGTGAGCGCGAGCGGAATGGAGGCGTTTCTTAACGGTCGAGAGCGGAACTCCCAGAAATTCAGCGATGTCGTTATACGAATACTCGCCTATGTAGAACAGGGTAACAGCAACGCGTTCATTTTCGCCAAGGGTATCGATAGCCTCGCGAATGTCATCTCCCTGGCGGCTGCGTTCGAATATGAGCGCAGGCTCGAATTCGACACATCCGATCTCCAGTGCATGGTCCAGGGGAACGGTTGAAAGCCGCTTTCGCCTTATCAGGCGGTGGCAGTGTGTCGTCACGATTCGTTTCAGCCACACCGGAAAGGTTGCGGGATCGCGCAGCGTGGGGAGATGAAGCCACGCCGTGATCAACGATTCTTGCGTGACATCGTCCGCGCTATGGCTGTCTCCCAGCCGTGCCCGGGCGTAGCCATAGGTCATATCGTAGAACTGCCTGACAACTCGCCCAAATGCCCGGTGGCGCTCGTCGAAGCTTGCAGTCTCATCGCAGGCGCGGATAACCCACTCTCGAAAATCTTCCATTTAACCCTCTCGCGTCTCTCTCATAACAAGGGGCCACAGGGGGGTACAAAAGTTACCAATGTCTATCTGCAAGCTTCTTCAGATAGACATGCTGGTCTCTCTCGTCAATCGTCACTGCCATCAGAGTGGCATCTCTGGTTAGCTCGACGATGCCGATAGCCAGATCTTCAACGAGGATCTTGGGCGAATTGCCCTGTAAATTCCACGCGACAATCGTGTGGGCTGAGTGGAGAATGGCCGTTTTTCCATTTGGGGTCCATCCGACAATATCTGCCTGGCTATCCGAGTAAGGCCAGGTATATAACCGGGATTTCTCCCAATCGCTGATGTTGTAAAATGCTACCTGGCCAGGCCGGAAACTGATTTCAGAGGGACCGTCAGTATACTCTCCCCCAGCGGCCACCGTCTTTCCGTCCGGAGAAAGGGCAACCGATGTGGCGGCTTCAGGCAACGAGACGAGTTCACCGGTATCTACTTTCCAGATCGCGAAATCAAGATTGTTTGCGCCCGCAATGATACCGTCTGCCGAATACGACAACTTATGCGCGCCAAGCCCGTCAAAGTCTTCCGCGTGTCCCAGGGTTTTTATTTGTTTCCCGGACTCCGTATCCCAGAGGATGATCCGGCAATCGGCGCAGCCGCTGGCGAGACGGCGACCATCGGGCGAATATGCGACCGACGAAATGCCTGTGCCGTCGACTTTCCAGTGGGACTTCTGTTTCCAGGTCTTTGTGTCGAAGATGGTAACGTATCCAAATCGGTGTGCAGCAAATGGGTCGGTCGCAGAAGACGCAGCAAGTTGTGTTCCATCAGGAGAAAATGTGAGATCTCGGAAGAGCAACTCGTCCTCAGGCAGTGATGCCACTTTCTGCCGGGAGGCAACGTCCCAGATTTCAACCTCTCGCTGCGGCGCATTGAACAACCCTCCACCCTGCTGGGCGTCGATTGCCAGGTAACGGCCGTCCGGCGAAAATGCCATGTCCCATACGCCGTCGAACGTGGCGGGCAGGGCTTCAAGGCCCTCTTTTTCCAGCCATTGGCGGTCGGCCTCAGGATCGGGTGTCCGTCGGCCTCTATCCAATTTTTGCAGAACCTTACGTGATCGAACAATCCGCCAACCAGCCTTCTCCCTCTTCCAATCGTCGTACCGATCTTCGTCATCAATGTAGTCAATAAACCGATCCAGCGGATGCGTACCCTCTGCTTTGAGATGCTGTGACACTTGGGCTGTGACGATATTGCCTTTTTGAGTTATGCCAAGGATTGCGGTATGCGACGTGAGCGGGCCGCCCCAACTGAAGAATTTGTCCAGAAGGCGATGGCGATCGTCCACGCTCTGTGCAGACCCACTCGAAACTCCCGTACCGGACCAGTCCGGACGATAGAGAGCGAGCGAAGCAGACATGTCCCGGCTGGAAAAGCTGCGATCTTGCGCGGCATATACGGCAGTTATAGCGCCCTTAATATCTGCCGGAACAGGAGAGGAAATTGCAGGTGTGGAAGGCGTTATGATAGCGCAGGCGGCGACAAACGGTATCGCCCGCAAAAGACATTGTAGAACTCGCGGCAATTAAAAACCTCCGGCAAGGCTGATGAAATAGGAGAGATTCATTGTTACCAGCCAGGCATGAAACGACGGGGACAATCCTGAGTGTTTTAGGTATTCTGGGATGCCGGCTTATTCCATAATGCCGTACTATCGACGAACGCCTCGTGAGAAAGTGTTTCTTATCAGTCGTTCCACATCACGGACTGCGGGGATCGCGTTGAATTGTGTATTACGCAGGATTGACGGCAAATTCCCCTCTAAGTCCGACGGCTTAGCGAATATCAAATTGCCTGAACCATCGGGGCGCTCCTCTACCTTCAGTGCATCCACATCGATATCAGGAAAAGCGCGCACGGTTCTATTCGCGCCGCTGACCACTACGAGAATACGCTTGTTGGTAATGGCATACGCCGTCGCCCTGAATCGTTTGGCAAGCCAAATCGGCACGCAAAATACCTGTACGATGGTGCTGATTGCGCTAAGACCGAACAGGAAATATACCGGCCCTTGCCCGATAGTGGCAGAAAGTTGTCCATTGAACGTCTTGAACAGGAAGAATAGAATGACCATCCATCCTACACAGGCCAATGAGAACCACACCATTTGCCTTGCAGATTTGCCGGGATCAGGCTGACCTGTCCACAGGATCGCCTCGCCAGGCTCAAGCTCACGGCGGATCTCATTTTCAGGGACGATCATTGACATGTCCTCGTACAGAAGCTCATTGTATACGGCAAATTACGCGTGTGTTATCGCTAGAATATCCGTGAAACGATGTTTCCGGGCATAATCAACGGCCAGGCGCACTTTTGGGTTTGTGAGATCAAGCTTTGCACCATGGGCAATAAGCTGGCGTACTGATCCTGTGTCTCCGGCGACGATAGCGAAAGGAAGGGCGGTTATCCCTTCGAAAGATGTCTGGTTCGGATCTGCGCCGGCTGCAAGCAACACGCGAGTGATTTCCGTCCGGTTTTTCCCAACCCTGCGCCCGCTCGCGCCGGTCATGCACTCATCAAGTGTGATATCGGACTGCGTTTGGGCCTTATCCATATACCACTTGTCCGGATCAGTCATTTCGTTTTGGACCAGAGCAGGATAGGCAGATTGAGAGAGTTGAGCGCCATGCTCAACGAGGTACTTGACCTCGGGCACATTCCCATTGTAAATTGCTCCATCAAGGAATGCAGCCTTTTCACTATTTCTCAGATGCGCGAAGGCTCCGTGCTGCGACAGGATTTGAAACATCCGTGGCGACAACACATGCGAAGCGTCTTCAAGAGCTGATTTTGACTCAGATTTATGCGCCGTCAAAACCTCTACAGGAACGCCGCCGTCAAGCAGGCTTTGCGCAGACACTGGATCGTCGAACCTAACCGAATTCTTCAGCCAGAACGCAGCGTCTTCGCCTGTCAGGTAAGCCGGATCGTATCGTCGAATATCCTTCATAATACGACGCTGGCCTTCACTTTGATCGGCGGCAGGCCATGGTCCCATTAGCTGCTGCTCTTCGGTAATCACGAAAGCTGGGACAGCCGGAGCAAGATGGGATTTATATCGCGCCGCAAAAAGTACGGAACCAAGCAGAAGCGCGCCACCGGCAGCAACAGACACTAAGATTGAACGCATAGAGATCATGATGTAACTTCATCCAAAGACCGTCACCGGTTTCAGCCTCTGTATTCGATAACCTGCTTCAGGCTCTCGCTGTTATAGACACCGAAAATCAGCATCGGTTGCGACATCTCACACAAGAGAAAGGTCCACGATCCAGGCGTCGGGCACGTGCGCTTCGACGGCTCGCAAGGCCAGATCAACCCAGGCGTCTGCGGTATCGATGATGATGCCGTCGGTGGTGGCGACAACTTTGCCGCACTCCTTTAGCTCGCGGTCGGGGCTGAAGACGGTTTCCACTGTCCAGGGTAATGCATGGGTCGCAGCGAATTCTCGCATACGGGCGGCAAGGCGGCCGCTGTTGGATACGGGGCTGTCGAGGAGCCAGGTAACAGAGGCCGGCTTTAGCTCGTCCAATGTAAGCCGCATCATATCGATTGCGCCATTGGTTTCGTCGACGAACCGGTAGTTGCCGTGGACGCTGGCGATATCGCGCAGGCAGCCGTCGCGGCATCTTAAAAGCACGCCATGGGAGAGGGCCGCTTCGAGGGTGATGAGGACATTGAAACCGTCCACCATCAGATCCTGCCCTACAAGATTGCCGGTTGTGATCCGCGAGGTCATACGGGTGGACATTGCCTCATTATTGCAGGAGGCGCGGAAAACGGCGACCAGCTGCCGCGCATGCAGGAGATGGCGGTCGCCCACGAGTTTCATGGCCGAGGGCACGGCATAACCGCGCGTGAGCAGCCAGCTTAACTCTTCAACGGCCAGCCTTATGCGTTCCACGGAACGAGCATTAAACAGGCGATGATCCTCGGAATTGGCTCCGCGATGCGGCATGTTGTCTCCCCGCCTTCAAATCTGCGCTGAAGTGTTCACGCTTCCCATGAAGCATACCACCATAGTGAGCATCACACGACGTCGCCGCCAAGCTCCAGGACGTAAACAATTATTATCTTTGCCTGCCTGGAAACAGGCAAATCGCCTCTTAAGCAAGGCGACTCAGACTTCTACGAAAACCCTTTTCTAGGAATCGCTTGACATGCAATACTAGTTGTGCTATCATGCATTCATCCACCCGGTAACAACTCGGGAGGCATAATTTCGAAGGAAATAATAATGAAACCATCTCAGCGTAACCATGTCTCTGGTTTTACTCTTATTGAATTGCTCGTTGTTATAGCAATTATAGCGATTCTCGCCGCCATCCTGTTTCCCGTCTTTGCCAAGGTCCGAGAGAAGGCCCGGCAGACCTCCTGTCTCTCAAACGAGAAGCAGCTTGGACTGGGCTTTGCTCAGTATGTTCAGGATAACGAAGAAACGTATCCTGGCGGCACCATTGCAAATGTCCTCTCCGGCAATGACCACTTCGGCATCGGATGGGCGGGACAGATCTACCCGTATGTGAAGTCGACCGGCGTTTACGCCTGCCCCGACGATAGGGCCCAGAGCCAGCCGAACGCAAATCCGCCGATGTACGAAGTCTCTTACGCGATGAACACCCATATCATCAACTCCTATCTCTCGTCGGCCTTTAACAATCCGCAGGGACCTATGGGCAAATTGTCCGGCTTAAATGCTCCCGCGCAGACTGTATTGCTCTGCGAAGTGACCAACAATCTCGCGAACATCACATCGATTGATGAGGGGCTTTCGCATAACCCGCCTGCCACTCACTTTTCCGTAGTATCCAGCGCATCAGGCGGCTGCCTCGGCGTCACGCCGGGCGCTTACGATTCCCAGGCAAGAGTATCAACCGGCCCCGTTGACCTGAATACCGGCGGCCTCGACGGCACTACTGGACGCCACACCGATGCAGCGAATTACCTCCTGGCCGACGGACACGCCAAGTGGATCCAGGGCGCCAGAGTATCCAGTGGCGGCAATCCCGCATTCAGCGCGACCGATCCGCCGAACCGCTATAACAACGCAGCCGGCACCGCATTCCCCGGCAACGCCCAGTTCCCGCAATACACGGCGACATTCAGCACAAACTAAGAGATACGACATGTTCTGCTCCCGACAGCGCCCTCTGGGCGCTGTCGGAGCCGTAGCGCTTGCGTGACTTTCGATAGTATCTCTTGACATGCAATACTAGTTGTGCTATCATACATCAATCCAATTAGAAACAGATCAGCAGATATCATTTCGGAGAAATTGATCATGAAACCCTCTCAGCGTAACAACACTTCTGGTTTCACTCTTATTGAATTACTCGTAGTTATAGCTATTATAGCGATTCTCGCAGCAATTCTATTCCCCGTTTTTGCAAAGGTCCGCGAGAAGGCGCGTCAGACATCCTGTCTCTCCAATGAGAAGCAGCTTGGGCTTGCCTTTATGCAGTACAGCCAGGACAACGACGAGACGCTGCCTAACGGCACACAGCTCAACTTCGGCGGCTCTCTTGGCGCCGGATGGGGCGGCCAGATATTCCCGTACGTCAAGAGCATCGGAGTTTACCATTGCCCGGACGACTCGACTCCCGGCATTCCGGGCGCAACTCCGCCGCAATACCCTGTCTCCTATGCATATAACACGAACATTCCCAATACCTTCAATGCAGGCAACGGGCTGCCGATAACGCTTGGGAAACTACCCGCGTTCACGTCTCCTGCCAAAACCGTTCTGCTTTCAGAAGTTACCAATGCCTATGGAGCGGTTAACGTGGCAAACGAGGGCGGCGCAGTGAACAACGTCTCGCCGGGCAGCACAGGCAATGCGTTCTTTGACGGCCAGGTGCACGGTAACCAGGACTCGCCGACAGTGAAGGGCGCAACAGGCTACCTTGCCGGCTATTCGAAAGACATCAGCCAGCCGCTCGGCCGCCACACCGACGGCGCTTGCTACCTCTTTGCGGATGGCCATGCCAAATGGGTACGCGGTTCACAGATGTGCCCGGGCGCAAACGACGCCGCAACGCCCACTTCTCCCCCAACCCCGGCTGGCGCTTACTTTAATAACGCCGCAGGCGCGGACTTTGCCGGAGACGCCAATTTCCCGAACTATGTAGGAACATGGAGCGCGATCTAGCGTTCGTATTCCGCACAAGTCAAACGACTCCACGTCTCCTCTTTCAAGAGACGTGGAGCATACTTTTGCCGTCCCTGAGCTCGTACTTTGATTCATTCTGCTGCCACTGCCTCTGCTCCCTTGTTGTTGATGTCGGATATTGAGAAATCGTTTCCCGGTGTCCGCGCCATCCGTCATGGGGAGCTCGAACTGCGCGCCGGCGAAGTCCATGCCCTCATGGGAGAAAACGGAGCAGGCAAGAGCACGCTCATCAAGATCCTCTCAGGAGCGCACCGACCCGACGGGGGCACAATCGCCATCGACGGTGTACCTGTCTCCATCAACACTCCCCTCGACTCCCAGGCACAGGGCATCGCCGTCATCTACCAGGAGTTCAACCTCGTGCCAACCCTCTCCGCACGGGAGAATATCTTCCTGGGACAGGAGCAGGGGGGACTGCTGGCCGTCAAGGATGAGCACCGGCGCGCCACGGAGCTGTTTGACCGCCTGGAAACCAACATCAACCCATCCACACTCTGCCGGGACCTCTCCGTCGCACAGCAGCAGGTCGTCGAGATCGCCAGAGCCCTTGCCCGCAATGCCCGCATCCTCGTTATGGATGAGCCGACCGCCGCCCTCAGCAGGCATGAGGTCGAAAAGCTCTTCACCATCATCGAGGACCTGCGCAAACAGGGAATGGGCATCGTCTATGTCAGCCATCGCCTCGATGAGATCTTCCGCATCTGCGATCGTGTCACCGTCATGCGAGACGGAGAGTACATCACCACCAGGGATATCTCGGAGCTGTCTCGCCAACGCATCATCGAACTGATGGTGGGACGAAAACTGGAAAACGAGTTTCCAGGGCGCGAGGCTAAGATCGGCGCGGTGCGGATGGAAGTGAGGAACGTGACGCGCGGCACGGCGGTGCGCGGTGTCAGTTTTGAATTGCGCCGGGGGGAAGTCCTTGGCTTGACCGGACTCGTGGGATCGGGACGCACCGAAGT
>Ga0105238_10003622_pt1 | contig 15399 bp, 16 predicted proteins | sample KBSC34metaG_FD_81526 | JGI IMG/M metagenome (GOLD analysis project Ga0105238, IMG submission 81526) | Corn rhizosphere microbial communities from Kellogg Biological Station, Michigan, USA - KBS C3-4 metaG | ecosystem: Host-associated > Plants > Roots > Rhizosphere > Soil | place: Michigan, USA... | reverse complement strand
CGTTGGATTGGCGACCTTTCCCCGCCGGCCCGGGGCCGGCGGCGTGCTTGATTCGCCCCAACTCGGCTGGTAGCCTCAACCGTATAATGTGCCTTCCCGCGCCAACGGCCCCGCCCGGCCGCCGTTATGCGCGTTGGGCCCCCGTCCCTACTTCGCACGTGGTCCTCGCATGACCTTCCCGTCCCGGTCCGCCGCCGTCGCCCAAGCAGGCCGCCTCGGTCTCCTGTAGGGACCGCGTTCAGGCGGCCCGACCGGCATGGCCCGAATGGGCCATTTTCCTCGCCCCCTCAAAATGACCGGATCCGGTGAAGTCGGGCCCTGCGGCCGGTTGATAGATTCCTCTTCGTAGACGGGACGACCATGACAACGCCTTCCACCCTTCGCCTGCTGTGCGTGCTTGCGCACCCCGACGACGAGTCGCTCGCCACCGGCGGTGTGCTCGCGCAGTGCGCCACCGAGGGCGTCGAGACGTATCTGGTCACCGCCACCCGCGGCGAGCGTGGCCGCTACGGCGATGGCACGACGTCGCCTGGCCCGGTCGTGGTGGGACGCGCCCGCGAAGCGGAGCTCACCGCGGCCGGTACGGAGCTGGGGCTGCGCGAGGTGACGGTGCTGGGGTATCCAGATGGCGCGCTCGATCAGGTCGATCACGCCGAGGCCGCGGCCGTGATCGCCGGCCACATCCGCCGCATCCGGCCGCACGTGGTGATCACGTTCGGACCCGAAGGGGCGTACGGCCACACCGATCACATCGCCATCAGCCAGTTCACGGTGGCCGCGATCGCCTGCGCTGCGGATGCGGAGTACGCCGGCGCGCTCAATGGGCACGCGCCGCATCGAGTGTCGAAGCTCTATTTCATCGCGTGGAGCCCAGAGAAGTGGGCGGCGTATCAGAGCGCGCTCAAGCGGCTCGTCTTCCGCGTGGACGGCCAGGAGCGGCAGGCGACGCCGTGGCCGTCGTGGGCGATCACGACCGTGGTCGACACGAGCCGCGTGTGGCCGACGGCCTGGCGGGCCGTGTCGTGCCACACGACGCAAATGTCCATCTACGCGCAGCTGGGCACGCTGCCCGAGGAGCATCACCGCGCGTTGTGGGGAACGCAGGAGTTCTATCGCGTGTTCAGCTGTGTAAACGGCGGCCGCGCGCGTGAAACCGATCTGCTCGAGGGATTGCGATGAGCGAACGCACCACACGTCTCGAAGCGCTGCGGCAGCGGAACGCGCCGCTCGCGATGTCATCCGACGAGTTCCGCACCGTTGGACACCGCCTGGTCGATCTCGTTGCCGAGCGGCTGTCAGCGGTGCCGCACCAGCCGCTGACGCGCGGCGAGTCGCCGGCGCAGGTGCGCGCGGCGTTCGGCGCGGAGCGCACGCTGCCGATACAGGGCGAAGCGGCGGGACCGCTGCTCGATTCCGCGACAGACTGCCTGTTCGATCACTCGCTCTTCAACGGACACCCGAGCTTTCTCGGCTACATCACGTCGAGCCCGGCGCCCATCGGCATGTTCGGCGACTTCCTCGCGGCCGCGCTGAATCAGAACGTGGGCGCGTGGAGCCTGTCGCCCATGGCCACCGAGATCGAGTGCCAGGCGATCCGCTGGATGGCCGAGCTGATCGGCTTTCCGACGGGGTGCGGCGGACTGTTCGTGAGCGGTGGCAACATGGCCAACTTCGTCGGCGTGCTTGCCGCGCGCGCATCCGCCGCCCGGTGGAACGTGAGAGCCGAAGGGCTGTCGCGCGGATCGCTCGTGCTCTACGGCTCGGCCGAGACGCACACGTGGATTCAGAAGGCGGCGGATCTCTTCGGCTTCGGCACGAACGCGATTCGCTGGATCCCGACCGACGAGCGGCAGCGGATGGACGTGGCCGCACTGCGCCGCCAGATCGAGATCGATCGCGCGGCGGGGCTGCAGCCGTTCTTCGTCGTCGGCACCGCCGGGTCGGTGAGCACCGGCGCCGTGGATCCGCTCGACGAAATCGCGGCGGTGTGCGGCGAGTTCGGCCTGTGGTTCCACGTGGACGGCGCCTATGGCGCCATCGCCGCACAGGTGCCTGGCGCGCCAGCCAGCCTTCGTGCGCTGTGCGCCGCCGATTCGATCGCCGTGGATCCACACAAGTGGCTCTACGCGCCGGTCGAGGCCGGCTGCGTCCTCGTGCGCGACCCCGAGGCGCTGCGCCGCGCGTTCTCGTATCACCCGGCCTACTACCACTTCGACGAGCAGGTGGTGAATTTCTTCGACATGGGGCCGCAGAACTCGCGCGGGTTCCGTGCGCTGAAGGTGTGGCTGGCGCTGCGCCAGGTCGGCCGCGACGGCTATCACCGGATGATCGCCGACGACATGCTGCTCGCGCAGCACCTGTACGAGTGCGTGTCGCAGCACGCCGAGTTCGAGGCGGCAACGCAGGAGCTGAGCATCACGACCTTCCGCTACGTGCCGGCCGATCTCCGCGACACGGTCGGGTCCGAAGCCACCGAGACGTACCTCGATCGGTTGAATCGGGAAGTGCTCGTGGCGATCGAGCGGAGCGGCGAAGCGTTCGTCTCGAGCGCGGTCGTGCGCGGGCGCTTCGTGCTGCGCGCCTGCATCGTGAACTTTCACACGTCGCTGGAAGACATCGAGGCGCTGTTGCCTCTGGTGTCGAGGTTGGGAAGAGAGGCTGATGCGGCCCTCAGGCATGAGCCCGGCGTCAGGCCCCTTGTAGCTGCAAATACGTAAAGGGCGGTCTTTAGACCGCCCTGCGATTTCAAAAGGAGAATCGACCATGGCGAACACGCAGACGATCGGTGGAACACAGACGGCAGCCAGCGCACGCGCGGAGGCGTTGGCACAGCGGATGGAGCAGGGGATCGACGCCCTCATCGCCTTCGCGAACACGCTGTCGGAGCAGCAGTGGCAGACGGCGGTTCCCAAGGACGGCCGCAAGGTGGGCGTCGTGATCCATCACGTGGCGAGCGTGCTGCCGCTCGAGGTCCAGCTCGCGCAGCAGATGGCGAAGGGGCAGCCGATCGCCGGCGTGTCGTGGGACGACGTGCATGCGATGAATGCCGGGCACGCGAAGGACAACGCGAACGTCACCAAGCAGGAAGCGATCGACCTGCTGCGGAAGAACTGCACGGAGGCCGCCGCGGCCATCCGCGAGTTCACCGACGAGCAACTTGCCGCCGCCGCTACGAACTCGCTCTATGCCGACGCGCCGCTCACGAGCCAGCACATGCTCGAGGATCACGCGGTGCGCCACTGCTATCACCACCTGGCCAAGGTGCAGGGCGCGGTCAAGTAATCACATTCACGACGCAGTCCACGCGAGGAGAACGATCATGAGCACCGCAACGACAACCGCCCCGGCCACGCCGGATCTTGCCGCCGTCAAGACGAAGCAGCAGGCCATGTGGGCCTCCGGCGACTTCGCCGTCATCGGCACTACTCTGCAGATCGTCGGCGAGCTGCTGTGCGAGGCCGTCGATCTTCGGGCGGGCGAGCGCGTGCTCGACGTGGCCGCCGGCAACGGCAACGCCACGCTGGCCGCCGCGCGCCGCTTTGCCGAGGTCACGTCCACCGACTACGTGCCGGCGCTGCTCGAAGGCGGCCGCCGCCGCGCGGAGGCCAATGGGCTCACCGTGCGATTCGAGCCCGCCGACGCGGAGAATCTTCCGTACGGCGACGCCAGCTACGACGTCGTGCTCTCGACCTACGGCGTCATGTTCGCGCCGGATCATCAGCGCTCGGCGAGCGAGCTGGCGCGTGTGTGCCGCCCCGGTGGCCGCATCGGCCTCGCGTGCTGGACGCCCACCGGCTTCCTCGGTGACATGTTCCGCACGATGGCGAAGCACGTGCCTCCCGTGCCGGGCGTGCAGTCGCCGCTCTTGTGGGGCAGCGACGCGCACGTGCGCGCGCTGTTCCCCGGCGTCGCGAAGATCGAGCACACGCCGCGCAACTTCGCGTTCCGCTACAAGTCGGCCGAGCACTTCGTGGACATCTTCCGCACCTTCTACGGCCCGACGCACAAGGCGTTCCTCGCGCTCGATCCCGCGGGTCAGGCCGCGCTCGAAGCGGATCTGCTGGCGCTGCTGCGCCGCGCCGATCGCGGCGGCTCCGGCGGTCTCGTTGTCGAAGGCGAGTATCTGGAGACGGTGATCACGAGATAAAGGTCACCTGACCCACCTGACTCACCTGACCTCACTTCTGGCAGACCGGGCAGTAGAAGGTCGACCGCCCCGCCTGCGTTCGCCGCCGGATCACTCCGGGGCAACGCGGGCGGCGGCATCGTTCGCTCTCACGGTCGTACACGCGAAAGCGCTCGGCGCGATAGCTGGCGGACGTCTGCCGGTCGATGGCCTCGGCCAGCACCTGTTTGATGGCGGCCGTCAGCCGGTGCGCCGAGTCGCGCGGCGCGCCCGCCGGCGTGGCGATCGTCGACGCCTGACGGTGCGGCGACAAGCCCGCGATGTGCAGCGCCTCCACCGCGTAGATATTCCCCAGCCCCGCCACTACCTGCTGATCGAGGAGCGCCGACTTGAGCGGCGTCCGTTTGCCCGCGCACGCGCGAGCCAGAGCGTCGGCGTCAAACGCGGCGGACAACGGTTCAGGGCCGAGCCCTTCGAGCGCCGGGTGGCGATCGAGCCGGGTCGTGCGCACGAGATCCATGAAGCCGAAGCGGCGCGGGTCATTGAAAACGGCGTCCCAGCCCGACGCCAGATGGAACACCACGTGATCGTGCGGGTTCCGGTTGTCGTTGCTGGAGTCGCCCGCTTCGGCGACCCGAAACGACCCCGACATGCCGAGGTGCATCAGCAGCGTCTCGCCAGACGAGAGCGTCGCCAGGAGATACTTCGCGCGGCGGGAAAGCTGCGTCGTCGTCGCGCCGGCCAGCCGCTGCGCGAACCGCCGCGGAAACGGGGCCCGAAGATCGGGGCGGCGCAGCTCGACGCGGGTGATGCGGGTCCCTACCATCGCCGGCTCGAGCTGGCGCCGCACGGCTTCGACTTCTGGGAGCTCCGGCATCGGATCACGGTAGCATTCCGTGACTTTGAACGTCTTTTGACCGATTCGAATGCCGAATATCGGTCAGCGCGCTTGACGCCGCACGGCGGCGTCTCTAATCTCCGGATGTGCCCCGCATTCTGCTCTCTTTGCTAACCCTCGCCGCCGTCGCTGGCGCCGCGCGCCTGCTGGCCGCGGACGTACCCGCGCTTGCCCGCTGGTGGTCGCCTGGTGAAGGGACGCGGATGGCCGCGTACACCGCCTATCCGAACGCGTGGGGCGACGTCGGCATCCTCAACGCGAGCGGGCCGGTCGAGACCAAGGGGCATCCGTTCTTCGAGCCGATCGGCACGAACGGACGCGCCTGCGTGACCTGTCACCAGCCGGCCAACGGCATGTCCGTGTCGGTGGCAGCCATCCGCGAGCGGTGGCAGGTCACGAAGGGGAAGGATCCGATCTTCGCGGCCATAGACGGCACGAACTGTCCGGATCTGCCGCCGGAGGATCCGCAGTCGCACTCGCTTCTGCTCGAGCGGGGACTGATTCGGGTCTCGATGCCGTGGCCGCCGCGGCGCGACGACGGCAGCGCGGTGGAGCCGGAGTTTTCGATCGAGGTCGTGCGCGACCCGGGCGGCTGCAACGTGAGCCCGCGATACGGTCTGCGCAGTGCCGCCCCGGCCGTGTCGGTGTACCGGCGTCCGCGCCCGGTCGCCAACACGAAGTACTTCACGCACCAGGGCTTCGGCGTGTCGCCGTTCGTCGGCAAAGGGCCCATCGCGACCGCGCGCGATCCGGAAACCGGCCGCCCGACGTCGATGAACATGATGGCGGACGCACGCGTCTCCACGCTGAAGACGCAGGCGGTGAGCGCGATGCAGACGCACCTGCAGGTGACGGGCCCGATCGATGCCGCGCGCTTGCAGCAGCTCGTGGACTTCGAAAGCCAGATCTATTCGGCACAGTCGAATCACCGGGTTGCCGGCAACCTGATGGAGCCCAACGGTCCGTCCGGCCTCGGTGTCCGCAATCTGGCGAGCGGTGACGCCGGAGTGCTCGGCAACAACACCACACAGTGGGTCTTTCCCGTCGGCGACGTGTGGAAGTCGCTGCCTGGCGGCGCGGCGCCTCGTGACGTTGAACGCAACCAAATGCGCGAGTCGATCGCGCGCGGCCACGACGTGTTCATGTTCCGCACCTTCTGGATCAAGGACGTGCAACACCTGAACACCGTCGGCCTCGGCAACCCCACGAAGCGCACCTGCTCGACGTGTCACGGCATGCACATGACGGGCATGGACGTGGCGAACGGCTGGATGGATCTCGGCGTCACCAACCTGCCGTGGGCGCGCGAAGAGCCGCTAAACCCTTGGAACGAGCGGAAGCCGCAGATGCCGCTGTTCAAGATCACGTGCAAGGCGACCGCGGCGCCGCACGCGTTCCTTGGGCGCGTCATCTACACGCAGGATCCAGGCCGGGCACTCGTTACCGGCAGGTGCGCCGACGTAGGATCGATAGTAATGCAGCAGTTCCGCGGCCTGGCGGCGCGCGCGCCGTACTTCTCGAACGGATCTGCCGAGACGCTGCGCGATCTGGTGGATTTCTACGATCGCCGCTTCAACATCGGCTACTCGGTCCAGGAACGCGAGGACCTGATCAACTTCCTGAGCTCCTTGTGACTCGACACCTTCGCCGCTCCTCCGTCGCCGGCATCGCGCTCCTTGCGAGCGTGTCGATCTCGGCCGCTCCCGAAACCCATCGCAACTTCGTCGCCTGCCCGATCGTGCGCGACACGTCCACAGTCCCGTGCTGGCTCGCGGACTACAAAGGCGAGACGTATTTCCTGACGCTGCAGACCGACGTGAGCGCGCCGGTGAACCCGCCGCAGCTCGGGCACAAGGTGCTCGTCGAAGGCGTGGTGTCGAACGAACCGCGCATCTGCGGCGGCACCGTTCTGAAGCCCGTCGTGCTATCGGTGCTCCCGGAGCTCGACAGCTCCTGCAGCACGATGCTGCCGGCGGAAGAGCGCTACAACCTCACGTTCGAGCCGCCGCGCCCCCCGGGTCCGAGCAAGGGCCGCCTCGCGTTCGCTCCGGCCACTCCCGCGCCGCGTCCGGCGCCGGCGCCTGACGTGGCGTCGAAGACGTTCGCGCTGCAGTTCGATTTCGATTCCGCCATCGCGTTCCGCCATGCGGGGCAGCTGCAGCAGATTCACGAGTTCGCGCGTCAGAGCAAGGCGGCGCGTATCGAAATCACCGCGTACCGTGCCGCGTCGCTGCTGTCGGACGACAGCGTGTTCACCGAACGTGAAGACATCGGCCAGCGGCGCGCCGAGCAGGTGGCGGCGGTGCTGAAGGATGCCGGCCTCACCAGCGTCGCCTACGACGTGCGGTGGCGCGACGCCGCCAAGCCTGATGGCGTCAACGACGCTGCGCTGCGCCGCGCCGAGGTCGTCGTGACGCGTTGAGGGCCGCCTAAAGGCGGCCTAAATGCGGCCCCTACAAGGCGGCCGCTACAGGCGCGCGCCCTCGAGGCGCAGCAACTCCGCCTTCACGTCCAGCCCGCCGCCGAATCCGGTGAGCGCGCCCGTCGAGCCGATCACGCGGTGACAGGGTGCGATGATCGCGACCGGATTCGCCCCGTTGGCCGCACCGACCGCTCGACACGCGCTCGGCCGCCCCACCTGCTTCGCGATCTCTGCATACGACCGCGTCTGACCGAACGGGATCGTCAGCAGCGCCTTCCATACCGAACGTTGAAACGGCGTCCCCACGAAGTCGAGCTTCAGATCGAAGGCCTGGCGCTTTCCGGAGAAGTACTCGCGCAGCTGCTTTTCGGCCTCGACGAGCACGGGATGTTTGCCGTTCTCGACGTCGCCCTCCGGCTGACGGCGGCGCGGCCGCGTCCGTTCGAAGTAGACGCCGGCGAGCCCTTTGTCGGACGCAAGCAGCCGGAGCGGGCCGATTGGGGAGTTCATGAGTGTGTAAGTCGTCGTGGTGGTCATGGCCGTAATGTCCCTCGCCTTCGAACAGTACCGCGCTGGCCCGGCGCCTCGCTCGCCGTTTTCGGACATCAAAGGCGCCGCCACACTCGCTGTCCGAAAATGGCTAGATCGCAAGCCCTCATCGCGGTAGCGTGAGGGCATGCTCCCAGACAGCTCCAGACTGTATCGCGCACTGGCGGCCCGCGACACGCGCTTCGACGGCCTCTTCTTCGTGTGCGTCACCTCCACGAAGATCTACTGCCGCCCCATCTGCCCCGCGAGGACGCCGCTCGAGAAGAACACGCGCTTCTACGAGACGGCGCAGGAAGCGGAGCAGGCCGGATTCCGGCCGTGTCTGCGCTGCCGTCCTGAGCTCGCCCCCGGCAATGCGCCGGTGGACGACGCCCGGCGCGTCGCCGAGCTGATCGTGCAGCGTCTCGAAGAGGGGCAACTGGATGGCGGCGGCGGACTCGAGGAGATTGCCGGCCAGTTCGAGCTCAGCTCGCGGCAGATCCGCAGGATCATCCAGAGCGAGCTGGGCGTGCCGCCCATTCAGCTCCTGCTGACGCGACGGCTGCTGCTCGCCAAACAGCTGCTGACCGAGACGAAGATTCCGATCACGGAGGTCGCGTTCGCAAGCGGCTTCTCCAGTCTTCGCCGATTCAACGACGCATTTGCCGGGCGATACGGGATGCCGCCGACGCGGTTGCGCCGGACGGCGGCAGACGGCGCGGCGGCGCTCGACGATGGCGGCACGTCGACCCTGCTCCTGTCGTACCGCCCGCCGTACGACTGGACTGGAATGCTGTCGTTCCTCGCGGGGCGCGCCCTCACCGGCATCGAGCACGTCACGCCGACGGCCTACATGCGGACAGTGCGGCTCGGCACCGCCAAGGGCTGGGTGGCGGTCACGCAAAGCCGGAAGAAGAAGAACGCGCTGGTCGTCGAGTTCCCTCACACGCTGACGCCAGTGCTGCCGTCGTTGCTGCGGCGCTTGCGCGCCCTCTTCGACCTCGACGCCCGGCCGGACGTGATTGCCGCGCACCTGCGCCGTGACGCGCGGCTGCGGACGGCGGTGCGCGCGAATCCGGGACTGCGCGTGCCCGGTGCCTTCAACGGTTTCGAGATGGGGTTGCGCGCCATCCTTGGCCAGCAGGTCACGGTAAGAGCGGCCACGACGATCGCCAGCCGTTTCGTCGACACGTTCGGCGATCCCGTCGTCACGCCGTATCCCGAGCTCAATCGTCTGTCGCCGCTGCCGGCGCGTGTCGCCGCGTCGTCGGTCGATGCGATCGCCCGTCACGGCATCGTGGCGGCGCGCTCCCGCTGCATCCTCGCGCTGGCCAAAGCCCAGAGCACGACGGAGCTGTGTCTCGACAGCGGCGGCGTGCATCACAATCCGGACGCATCGATTCAGCGCCTGGCCGAGCTCCCGGGGATCGGTGAGTGGACCGCGCACTACATCGCCATGCGCGCGCTCCGCTGGCCCGATGCGTTTCCGAAAGAAGACATCGCCGTCCGCAAGCGGCTCGGCGGCGTCAGCGCGAAAGAAGCTGACGCGTTGTCGCAGGCGTGGCGGCCCTGGCGCAGCTACGCCGTGATGCACCTGTGGAACATGGCCGCGTAGCCGTCAGCTACTTCAAAACCGGATCGGCGGCGATCACGCGATTGCGCCCGGAGGTCTTGGCGCGATAGAGCGCCTCGTCGGCCGCTCGCACGAGTTCCTGAACGCCGTCGGCCGCGGAGCCGGTGACGACCCCGACGCTCGTCGTGACGTTCAGCCGCTCGCTGCCGATGGCGAACGGCTGCTGCTCGACGGCCTGGCGGTAGCGTTCGGCCAGCGCGATCGCGTCGGCGCCTTCGCAGCCGACGGCGAGCGCGACGAATTCCTCGCCGCCGTAGCGCCCTACCGCGTCTTCTTTCCGGAAGGTGGTCTGCAGGCGCCGCGCGATCTCGCGCAGCACCTCGTCGCCGCCCGGGTGGCCGAAGCGGTCGTTGATCGACTTGAAGTGATCGATGTCCGCCATCACGATCGACAGCGGCGTACGGCTGCGCCGCGCACGCGCGAACTCGTGCTCGCTGATTTCGAAAAAGGCGCCGCGCGTCAGGATGCCCGTCAGCGGGTCGTACATCGCCTTTTCGCGAAGCTCTTCGTGCGCCGCCACGAGCTGGCGTTGCAGCTGGACGATGCGCGCCCCGGATCGGACGCGCGCGCGCAGCTCCTTCGTGTTGAACGGCTTGGTGACGTAGTCGTCGGCGCCGGCGTCGAAGCCGGCAATCACGTCTTCGTCGCGATCGTGCGACGTCAGCAGGATGGCGTAGACGTAGCGGCCGTCCGGATCGCTCCGCAGTGTCCGGCACACTTCCAGGCCGTCGGCTTCCGGCATCGACCAGTCGAGCACGGCGAGGCTCGGTCCGTCAGCCCGCGAGAGCTCGGCGATCGCCTGGCGGCCGTCCGTGACGCACGTCACCGCGTAGCCCCACGACCGCAGAGCCGTCTGCAGGCGGAAGCGCGAGCTGGCGTCGTCTTCGGCGACCAGCACGCGGAGGCCGTTGCCCTCGAGGCCGGGCGCAGATCCGGACTTCACTCATTGGCAATCGACCGATTGCGCTGACGCTTGAATCAGCCCGCGCTGATGCCGAACAGGCGGCCGACCGCTGCCGTGGCCAACATGGCCAGAACGCCCCAAATCGTGACGCGCGCCGCGCCGGCGGCCACTGGCGCGCCCCCGGCCCGCGCGGCCAGCGCGCCAAGCGAGAGCAGACACACGAGCGACACCCCGGCCACGGCAAACACGAGGATGTTCAGCGGCGCGACGAGAATCGTGAGCACGGGCACGCCGGCGCCGACGGCGAAACTCGCCGCCGACGCCATGGCCGCCTGGAGCGGCCGCGCGGCGAGCTCCTCGGTGAGGCCGAGTTCGTCGCGTGCGTGGGCGACCAGCGCGTCCTTCGCGTGGAACTGCCGCGCCACCTGCCGCGCCAACTCGGGCTCCAGTCCGCGATCGACGTAGATCCCAGTGAGCTCGTCTTCCTCCGCCTCCGGCTGCGTCGCGAGCTCGTGCCGTTCCTTCTCGAGATCGGCGCGTTCGGTGTCGGCTTGCGAGCTCACCGACACGTACTCGCCCGCGGCCATCGACAGCGCGCCCGCGACGAGCCCGGCGACGCCGGCGACCAGGACGTTCTGGCGTGTGGCTTCGGCGGCCGCGACGCCCACGACGAGGCTCGCCGTAGAGACGACGCCGTCGTTGGCGCCGAGCACGGTCGCGCGGAGCCAGCCGATTCGTTCGGTTCGATGCCGTTCGCGATGTGCCATCGTGATGCGTCCCTCCCAGTAGTTGCCGGTCTTCAGACCGGTCTTCTTTACCCGTTCTGTGCGCGCAGCATCCAGCACGCGGCGGTGAAGCGCACGTGGCCGTCCTGGATGTACTGATCGAACGCCGCCGTCACCGTGCGGATGACGTCCTCGCGCGTGTGCTCGTCCAGTTCGGGCAGCAGCTGGCCCACCGGACCGAGCCGCGTCACATAAGTCTGCAACTGGTCGGCGGGAACACTGCAGGGGATATCGATCGGCACGATGTCGATGGCGTGCCAGCCGCTCCGCGCCAGAGTGTGTTCGACGTGCGATCGATTGCCAAATGCGAACTGGCCGGGCCCATCCGGGCGTCTGGGCGGCAGATTGGGTAGCACCGGCGCCGCGGCGCGTTCGGCCGTCGTCATGAACGCGTTCTCGGCGGCGCTGCGCCAGGCGATCATCCGTAAAGCCGCGCCTGGCGCGGCCGCGCGCCGCAGGTTCGCGAACGCCTCGACGGGATCGTCGAAGAACATCACGCCGAAGCGCGACACGAGCATGTCGAAGGCGGCGGGCTCGAAGGCGTAGGTCTGGGCGTCGGCGCGGATGAAGCGTATGCGCAGCCCCTCCTGCTCCGCCCGCGCGCGCGCCAGCGCAAGCATCGGCTCCGACACGTCCAGACCGGTGCACGCGCCGTCCGCTCCCAGCGATCGCGCGATGGCGAGCGAGGTCGCGCCGGTACCGCACCCGATGTCCAGCACGCGACGCGCGTGGACGGCCGCCACCGCGTCGACGAGCAGCGGTTCGAATCGCTTGAACAGATCGTCGAGCAATGCCTGCGATTCCACCCATGCCCGGCCGGATCGGCCGTTCCAGATCTCGATTTGTTCGTCAGCCATCTCTACAAGAGTAAAGTAGGCGCCGCTGGAGGTGGGCGGAATGTCGAGCAGGGTAGTCACCGCCGCGGCGGCGATCGTCGCGGCGGCATGGACGATCGGGTGCGGCTTTTCGATGGCGCCGGCCGGCCCGGTCGTCCACGAGCACCACGACGTCGACCGCGGCGCGGCCAAGCAGGCCCGCATCGAGATTCAGATGAGCGCCGGCGATCTGGAGGTGAAATCCGGCGCCGCGAAGCTCCTCGAAGGCGACTTCGATTTCAACGTGCCGGTGCTGAAACCGGCGATTGCGTATTCGGTGAGCGGCGATACGGGCGCCCTGAAGGTGTCGCAGGAATCGTCCACCGGCAACGTCGAGAACAAGTGGCGCCTCAGCCTCGACGACAAGACCCCGGTCGATCTGGTCATCAGCCTTGGAGCGGGCGATTCCGACCTCGAGTTGGGCCGTCTCAATCTGCGCAGCCTCGAGGTCAGCCTCGGTGCGGGCGACCTCAAGCTGGATCTGCGTGGCACGCCCGCCAGCAGCTATGGCGTGAAGGTGCAGGCGGGCGCGGGCGACGTCACGATAGAGCTGCCGGCCAGCGTCGGCATTTCGGCTGGCACGTCTGGACTGATCGGCGACTCGAACGTCAACGGGCTCGAGAAGCGAGATGGGCGCTGGACCAATCCGAGAGCATCGGGCTCGCCCGTCACGGTGACGCTCGACGTACAGCACGCCATCGGCGACCTGCGGATATCTGCGCACTAAGCGATCGCGTCGCCCAACAAATATTAGAGTACGCTAATATTAGCTCCGGTCGCCGCGCGAAGTCGTTGGCGGCGCAGGAGAGACAGGCATATGGGCCACGTGTTCGGAGCAGAGTTCCGGCGGGTTGAGAACCGCGATTATCTCGGCAAGCCCGCGCTCGTTGCGGTTGCCATTCGTTCGTACGACACCACCGTTGACGATCTGTGGGACGCAATCACCACGCCGGAGCGGCTCGCGCGATGGTTCCTCCCTGTCGAGGGGGACCTGACGCTGGGAGGGCGATATCAGCTGAAGGGCAACGCCGGAGGTACGATCACGCGGTGCGAGCGACCCGGCGCGCTCGACCTGACGTGGGAGTTCATGGGCGGCACGAGCTGGGTGACACTGCGCCTGGAACCCGCCGGACAGAAGGCGCGGCTCACGCTGGAGCATATCGCGCACAAAGACGGGATCGGCGAGGCGCATTTGAAGCAGTTCGGACCCGGGGCCGTCGGGATCGGCTGGGATCTGGGACTCTACGGGCTGGAACGGCACTTGCTCGCGCCGGCGGCGCCGCGGAATCAGAAGTGGATCGATTCGTGGAGCACGTCGGACGAGGGGAAGGCGTTCATGCGTTTCAGCGGTGAAGCGTGGGGCGATGCACACGCGGCGTCGGGTGAGGACGCGGACGAAGCGCGCGCCAAGGCGCAGCGGACGATCGCCGCGTACACGGGGGGCTGATGCACGCGTTCGACATCCTTGGCGATCCCGTCCGGCGCCGCATCCTCGAACTACTGGCAGGTGAGGGCGAGCACGCGTCCGGCGAGGTCGTCGAGGTCATCGAGCGGGAGTTCGGCATCACGCAATCGGCGGTCTCGCAGCAGTTGAAGATCCTCCGCGAGAGCGGGTTTGCGACGGTGCGCGCAGAGGGCACGCGACGCGTCTACGCAGTCGATGCGAGCCCTTTGGCCGAGGTCGACGCCTGGCTGAATCAATTCCGGCACTTCTGGGGTCCGCGGCTCGAGGCGCTGGCTACCGAGATCGCGCGCGGCAAGCGCGCGCGCCGCAGTCGCCGTTGAGAGCTGGAGCGTGCCGATGACGCCCGGCGACATCGTTCGGCACACGGACTATCCGCAGTGGGGACGCGGGTACGTGATTCGCGCGCGGAAGACGTCGCTCGACGTGTTCTTTCAGTGGGGCGGTAAACGGAAAATCAAAGCCGACGAGCCGATGGCGCCCAGCGCGGTGAGCGGTCTCGAGGCCGAGTTCTTTGCCATGTGCGCCGGCGTGTCGCCGCACTCGTGGTCATGCGGACGCCACAGTGTGTATGCGGTCGAACTCGATCCTGCGGTGTGGAAAAGCCGCGCCTTCCGCGATCGCAATCCCGGCGGTGCCGCTGGCGGGTACCTCTATATCGGCGTGACGGGACTCACGCCCGAGGTGCGATTCGAACGGCACCGCGCGGGGACACAATCGGGGCGATTCGTCCGCACGCATGGCCGCCGGCTGAGGCTCGATCTCGTCGAGGGGTTCTCGCGCCTGCCATACCGAATCGCCGCCTGCATGGAGCCAAAGCTCGCCGCGTGGCTGCGGGCGCAGGGGTTTGCGGTTTGGCAGAACTAAGCGGAAGATAGGGATGCCAGCACCACTGCCACCTGAGGCGGTGTCTCGTGTCACGTCTGAAGACGCTTCTTGTCGCCGGTTCGCTCGCATTCACTCCCATCCACGCGTTCGCGCAAGAAAGCCTGGCCACACCGTCAGGCAGCGAAGTGCATGTCAGTCTGGGCGGATACGAGTACGTGGAACCTGGCGATACGAGCATTTCGATCCACGGCCCCAAGATCGGCGCCGGCTACACCGGCACCATGTCGGTGAGCCGGGCTCGGCACTGGTTCCTCCAGGGTGACGCGCGCGGCGTGTGGGGCAACGCGACCTACGACGGCTGGTGTTCGCCGTTCGTGATCACGCCCGACAAGACGTCGCCGAACGGCTATGCGCTGGATGTCGGCGATTTCTCGCCGTGCAGTGAAAGTGGCGACAAGGACTGGTACGTCGAGGGCCGTGCGCTGGTCGGAAAGGACATGGTCGGCGGCACGTGGGGATGGTCGCCCGCGATCGGTCTCGGCCTCCGTCACTTGTCGAACGGCACGACCGGCGTGAATGGATACCGGACCGACGACTACCTGTATCTGCCGGTCGGCATCACCGCACGCACCTTCGTGGCGTCGCATCACATGGTGAGTTTCGGCCTGGAATACGACCAGCTGCTCCACGGCTGGCAGCATACGCACGATTCGCAACTGGGTGGCGGGGACGTCCCGGCGACGCCCACGGCTCCGCCTTTCACGATCGAAGGATTCTCTGACATTGCCTTTTCGCAGCAGTCAGGATGGGCGCTGCGCGCGCGCGCCAACTACCAATTGACCAGGCATTGGTCGGTGGCACCCGAGTACATCCACTGGAACGTCAGCTCCTCGCCGGTGAACTACGAGACGGCCACCTTCACGGTCAACAACATCACG
>Ga0105238_10003621_pt1 | contig 15401 bp, 16 predicted proteins | sample KBSC34metaG_FD_81526 | JGI IMG/M metagenome (GOLD analysis project Ga0105238, IMG submission 81526) | Corn rhizosphere microbial communities from Kellogg Biological Station, Michigan, USA - KBS C3-4 metaG | ecosystem: Host-associated > Plants > Roots > Rhizosphere > Soil | place: Michigan, USA... | reverse complement strand
GCGAAGACGCTCGCGGAGTCGCAGAAGAACCGCGCGCAGGAGGAGAAGGACGCGCTCGCCGCGCGCGACGGGGGCGACCTCGTGAAGGTGGGCCTCAACTACGTCTACGAAGGCCAGGCGGACAAGGGCCTCGCCCTCATCCAGAAGGGCATCCAGAAGGGCGGGCTCAAGCGCCCGGAGGACGCGAAGCTCCTCCTGGGCGAGGCGGAGCTGCAGGCGGGCCACAAGGGCCGCGCGGTCACGACGTTCAAGTCGGTGAAGGGGAACGACGGCGCGGCGGACCTCGCCCGGCTCTGGGTCCTCGAGGCGCGCGCCTAGCGTCCCCACGCCTTAAAATGGGTGTCTCGTCAGGGACACCCCCATGAAAAGCATCCGCACCGACATCCTGGTCCTGGGCTCCGGGGGCGCCGGCCTCTTCGCCGCGCTCCACGCGAAGCGCGCCGCGCCGGGCCTTTCCGTCACGATCGCCGTGAAGGGGCTCCTCGGGAAGTGCGGCTGCACGCGCATGGTGCAGGGCGGCTACAACGTGGCGCTCGCGCCGGGCGACTCCGTCGAGCGCCACTTCATGGACACGATCGAGGGCGGGAAGTGGCTCCCGGACCAGGACCTCGCGTGGACGCTCGTGACCACCGCCGTCGAGCGCGTGCGCGAGCTCGAGAACGAGCTGGGCTGCTTCTTCGACCGGAACCCGGACGGGACGGTCCACCAGAAGGCCTTCGCGGGCCAGACCTTCGACCGCACGGTCCACAAGGGCGACCTGACCGGCATCGAGATCATCAACCGCCTGGCCGAGCAGGTCTGGGTCGCGGGGGTCGAGCGCCTGGAGGAGCACCGCGCGATCGAGCTCGTGAAGGCGCGCGACGGCGACGCGCTCTCCGGCGTCGCGATGATCGACATGCGCACGGGCGAGCGCGTCTTCGTGCAGGCGAAGGCGGTCCTCCTCGCCACGGGCGGCGGGCCCACGATGTACCGCTACCACACGCCCTCCGGCGACAAGAGCTGCGACGGGCTCGCGATGGCGCTCCGGACGGGACTCACGCTCCGCGACATGGAGATGGTGCAGTTCCATCCCACCGGCGTCCTCGCGGGCGAGGGGACGCGGCTCACCGGCACCATCATCGAGGAGGGCCTGCGCGGCGCGGGCGGCTACCTCCTCAACGGCGCGAAGGAGCGCTTCATGTCGGCGTACGACCCGCGCGGCGAGCGCGCCACGCGCGACATCGTCTCGCGCGGCATGTTCTCGGAGATCCGCGCCGGGCGCGGCACCGCCGGCGGCGGCCTCTACATCTCGATGGGCCACCTGGGGCCGGAGAACGTGCGCCGCCAGTTCAAGGGCATGGTCGAGCGCTGCGCGGATTGCGGCTTCGATCTCGCCGGCGGGCTGGTCGAGGTCGTGCCCACGGCGCACTACATGATGGGCGGCGTCGAGTTCGCGGCCGACTGCCGCACCGCGCTGGAGGGGCTCTTCGCCGCGGGCGAGGATACGGGCGGCGTGCACGGCGCGAACCGCCTGGGCGGGAACGGCGTCGCGAACTCGACGGTCTTCGGCGGGATCGCGGGCGACACCATGGGCGCCTGGACCCCGCGCGAGGGCGAATGGCGCGACCCGGACCCGGCGGCGCTCGAGGCGGCCGAAGCCCTCGCGCGCTTCCCGCTGGGACGTCCCGCGGGCGACCTCGAGCGCGTTCGCCACGCGCTCTACGAGGTGATGTGGAACGACGTGGGGATCCTCCGCGACGCCGCGGGGCTCGCGCGCGCGCGGGCCCGCCTCGAGGAGCTGCGCGGCGAGCTCGAAGCGACCGGCGTCGCGGGGAGCGACCTTCGCTACAATCTCACCTGGCATGACTGGCTCAACCTCTCGAACCTCCTCACCGTGAGCTCGGCGATCGCGACCGCCGCCCTCGCGCGCGAGGACTCCCGCGGAGCGCATTTCCGCGAGGACTTCCCGGCGACGGGCGACCTCGCGCGCTCGGCCTACTCGCAGGTGACGCTGCGGGGCGGCCGCTTCGACATCGGCTGGCGCCCCGTCGACTTCACGCGCGTGCGCCCCGGCGCCTCGCTCGTCGCCGCATGAGCGCGGGCCCCGTCCCGGTCGAGGAGCTGGAGCGGATGATGGCGTCGGCGCTCCGGCGCTCGGGCGCCACGGAGTCGATGGCGCGGGCGACGGCCCGCGCGCTCGCGGCCGCCGAGATGGAGGGACTTCCGTCCCACGGCGCGTCGCGCATCCCCCAGTACTGCGGGCATGTGAGGAACGGCCGCGCGAACGGCTCGGCGGTGCCGGCGGTGGTGCGCGACTCGCGCGCGGCGTGCCTCGTGGACGCGCGTGGAGGGCTCGCCTTCGAGGCGTGCGGGCTCGCGGTGCGCGAGACGGTCCGGCGCGCGCGCGAGTTCGGCGTGTCGTTCGCTTCCGTCGCCAACAGCAACCATTTCGGCGTCGCGGCCTACCACCTCGAGCCTGTCGCGGAGGCGGGCCTCGTCGGGCTCGCCTTCGGCAACTCGCCGGCGGCGATGCCCGCGTGGGGCGGCCGGCGCGCGCTCTTCGGCACGAACCCCGTCGCGGCGATCTTCCCGCGGCGCGCGGGGCCGCCCCTCGTGATCGACGTCTCGCTCTCGGCGGTCGCGCGCGGCAAGATCATGGTCGCCGCGCGGGACGGCAAGCCGATCCCGGAGGGATGGGCGGTCGACAAGGAAGGCCGTCCCACGACGGACGCCAAGGCCGCGCTCGAGGGCTCGATGCTTCCCGCCGGCGGCGCCAAGGGCGCCATGCTCGCGCTCACGGTCGAGCTCCTCGCGTGCGCCCTCTCCGGCGCGGCCTTCGGCTTCGAGTCGGACAGCTTCTTCGCGGAGGAGGGAAAGCCCACGCGCATCGGGCAGGCGTTCCTCGCGATCGATCCGGGCGCGCTCGCCGGCCGCGAGGTCTTCCTCGAGCGGGTGGAGACGCTCGTGGGCGCGATGCTGGACGACCCGGGCGTGCGGCTCCCGGGCGCGCGCCGCGTCGCGCAGCGCGAGAAGGCGCGCGCGGCCGGCATAGCGGTGCCCGCGGAGCTCCTCGCGCGCATCCGGGCGCTGGCGGGCGAGGCCGCGGATGCCTGAGGCGGACGGCGCGTTCCAGGCGCGCGTGCGTACGCCCTTCGCGACGCTCGGCATCGCCACCAGCGCCACGCATCTCACCGGCGTGCGCTTCCTCGCGCCCACGGTCCCCGCGCTCGCGCCGAGGAAGGGCTCGCTCGCGCACCTGGTCTGCGTGCAGCTCCAGGCCTACCTCGACGAGCCGGCCTTCGAGTTCGACCTTCCGCTCGCGCTCTCGGGCACGCACCATCGCCTGGCCGTGTGGGAGGCGATGCAGCGCATCCCCGCGGGACGCACCCGCACCTACGGCGAGCTCGCGCAGGAGCTGCGCTCCTCGGCCCGGGCCGTGGGAGGCGCCTGCGGCGCGAACCCGATTCCCGTCGTGGTGCCCTGCCACCGCGTGATCGCGGCGGGACGGGCGATCGGCGGCTTCATGGGCGCCAGGTCGGAAGGGTTCGAGCTCGGCATCAAGCGCTGGCTCCTGGAGCATGAAGGCGCTCTCTGACCGGAACGCCCGCGCGCTCGATCGCTTCTGCGACGGCCTCTGGCTCGCCGACGGCCTCGCGCGGAACACGCTCGCGAGCTACCGCCGCGACCTGGCCGCGTTCGCCGCGTGGCTCGAGGAGGCGCGCGGCCGCCCGCTCCTCGAGGCCGCGCCCGACGACCTCCATCGCCACCTCGCCTGGCGCGTCGAGTCTCGGCACGCGAGCCCGCGCAGCACCGGGCGGCTCGTCTCGTCGCTCAGGCGCTTCTACGCGTTCGCCGCGCGCGAGGGGCTGCGGCCCGACGACCCCGCCGCGGAGCTCGAAAGCCCGAAGCTTCCGCGCTCGCTTCCGAAGTCGCTTTCCGAAGCCGAGGTCGAGTCGCTCCTCGCGGCTCCCGACGTCTCCACCCCCGCGGGCCTGCGCGACCGCGCGATGCTGGAGACCCTCTACGCGAGCGGCCTGCGCGTCTCGGAGCTCGTGGGCCTCAAGCCCGCGCAGGTGAGCCTCGACATGGGCGTGGTGCGCGTGATGGGCAAGGGATCGAAGGAGCGCTTGACGCCGCTGGGCGAGGAGGCGGTCGCGTGGATCCAGCGCTACGTGAAGCAGGGGCGCCCGGCGCTTCTCGCCGGACGGAAGTCGGATGCGCTCTTCGTGACGGCGCGCGACGGCGCCATGTCGCGGCAGGCGTTCTGGGGCCTCGTGAAGCGCCACGCGGCCGCGGCGGGCATCGGGCGCGCGATCTCGCCCCACACGCTCCGCCACGCGTTCGCCACGCACCTCATCAACCACGGGGCGGATCTGCGCGTGGTCCAGCTCCTCCTCGGGCACGCCGACATCTCGACCACGCAGATCTACACGCACGTGGCGCGCGAGCGGCTGAAGGCGCTCCACGCGAAGCACCACCCCCGCGGATGATCGACTACTCGCACCTCTCGCCGTGGCTCTTCCTCGTGGCGCCCCTCGCGGTGGTCCTGGGCTACACGGTGTTCGGCCTGAGCGGCTTCGGCTCGACCGCGATCACGGTCCCGATCCTCGCGCACTACCTGCCCGTCTCGTACCTCGTGCCGCTCATGGCCCTTCTCGACTGCGCGTGCTCGAGCATCGTGGGCGGCACCAACCGCGAGCACGTCTCGAAGGCGGAGCTGAAGTGGCTGATCCCCGTGATGTTCGGCGGCTTCGCGATCGGGGCGACCGTCCTGGTGAAGGTGCCGGACGAGTACCTGCGCCCCGCGCTCGGCGTCTTCGCGATGGCGATCGGCGGCTACAGCATCGCGAACCCGAACGTGCACCGGCGCATCTCGCGGCTCTGGGTGGTTCCCGTGGGGCTCGTGGGCGGGGCGGTCGCGACCGTTTTCGGCGCGGGGGGGCCGATCTATGCGACGTATCTCTCCGCGCGCCTGGGCGACAAGAGCCAGGTGCGGGCGACCACGTCGGCGCTGATCTCGATCTCCGCCTTCAGCCGTGCCACGATCTACGCCGTGAGCGGGCTCCTCCTCCACGCCGCGGTGGGCGTGGGCGCGCTCGTGCTGGCGCCCTTCGTGTGGGCGGGCCTCGCGCTCGGCACGCGGATCCACGTGGGCCTCTCGCAGGAGCAGATGCGCCGCGTGATCGGCGCGCTCCTCGTCTTCACCGGCCTCACGCTCCTCTGGCGGCTCTTCGCGCGGCTCCTCTTCCCGTGAAGGGCGCAGCGACCCCCGCGACCGAGCTCCTCGCGCGCGAAGGCGTGGAATACACGGAGCACCACTACGAGTACGTCGAGCACGGCGGGACCTCGGTCTCGTCCAGCGCGCTGGGCGTCCCCGAGCACCACGTCGTGAAGACGCTCGTGATGGAAACCGACCGGGGCGACCCGCTCATCGTCCTCATGCACGGGGACCGCAAGGTCTCCACGAAGGAGCTCGCCCGGCGCGCGGGCGCGAAGCGGATCTTCCCGTGCAAGCCGGAGGTCGCGCAGCGCCATTCCGGCTACCTCGTGGGCGGGACGTCGCCCTTCGGGACGCGGAAGGCCATGCCCGTGTACCTCGAGCGTTCGGTGCTGCAGCTCCCGCGGATCTACATCAACGGCGGGCGCCGCGGCTACCTGCTGGGCATGGATCCGGCGGCGCTCGCGAGCGTCCTCTCGCCCATCCTTGTTGACGTGGCGCTGGAGGAGTAATCTCGCCGCGCGAGCCGCGACGCTTCTCGCGGCCGGCATCCCGGGAGGAGCCATGAGCGCGACGCAGACCGAATGGACGACGCCGCCGCAGCCGGACGGCCTCACGCTGGCGACTCCGTGCCGCTCGCTCCCCGCGGGAGAGGGATGGGCGTGGATCGCGCGCGGCTGGCGGCTCTTCACGCGCGCCCCGCTCATGTGGATCCTCTCCATGCTGATCGTCTTCGTGGTGGCCGTGGTGATGAACTTCATCCCCATCATCGGCGGCCTCGCCTTCCAGGTGCTGAATCCGGTGATCGCCGCGGGATTCGTGGTGGCGTGCCGCTCGCTCGAGCAGGGCGGCGAGTTCGAGCTGGAGCACCTCTTCGCGGGATTCCGGATCCGCTTCGCGAACCTCGCGATCCTGGGCCTCCTCTTCCTCGCGGGCACGATCGCGATCCTCCTCGTCTTCGCCGCCTTCCTGGGATTCACGATCCTGGGCGCCATCCTCACCGGCGACTCGCAGCAGGTCGCGGCCACGGTGATGAAGTCGTTCTTCGGCCTGGCGCTGGGAGGGCTCGTGGCCCTGGCGCTCTGGGTGCCGCTCATCGCGGCGATCTGGTTCGCGCCCGCGCTCGTCGTGATGCACGACGTGGGCCCGGTCGAGGCGATGAAGCAGAGCTTCGTGGGCTCCTTCCGCAACTTCGTGCCGTTCCTGCTCTACGGCCTCGTGATGCTCGTCTTCGCGATCCTCGCGGCGATCCCGATCGGGCTGGGGTTCCTCGTGTGGGTGCCGCTCGCGATCGCGTCGAGCTACGCGGCCTATCGCGCGATCTACACCGCGGACGGTGCGCCCGCCGCCCCCGCGACGCTCGCCTAGACGAGGCGGGCGAGGAGCGTGAGCGCCGCCGAGAGGATCACCGTCGTGGTGATCGGGAGGTAGATCCGGCGGCCGCGCCAGCGGATGGTGACGTCGCCGGGGAGCCGGCCCAGCCCGTGGCGCGCGAGCCAGGGCGTCGCGGCGCCGATCGCGAAGAGGCCCACCACGATCACGAGGAGCCACTTCAGCACGGCCGTCATTCCGGGTCGCGCCGCCGCTCGAGGGTCACGCCCACCTTCCGGACGTTGCGCACGTGGCCCAGCTTCGCGACGGAGAGCCGCACCCACGGCGCCTTGAACTCGCCCACCACGATCGCGCAGACGTGCTCCGCGAGCGCCTCCAGGAGCTTGAACCGGCGCTCCGCGAGCTCGCCGCGCACGCGCTCGATCACCTCGCCGTAGTTCACCGTGTCGTAGATGTCGTCGGTGAGCCCCACCTCGTTCCCGGGGATGCCGATCTCGATCTCCATCTCGAGCGTCTGCGCGCGCTGCTTCTCCCACTCGTAGATCCCCACCCAGGCGTCCACGCGGAATTCGCGGATGAAGATCGTGTCCATGGCGCTACGGACTCGGCGTATGTCCTGCCTGGGGCGGGCAGTGGCGCATGGCCGACGCGACGATGCGGACGCTTCGGGACACGGTGATGGAGGCCATGGGCGCGTATTGTAGAGTATGGCCATGACGGCGTTCCTCTGCGCGCTGGGCGGCTACCTCGCGGGCTCGATCCCGTTCGCGGTGATCGTGAGCCGTGCGATGGGGCTCCCGGATCCGCGCAGCTACGGCTCGGGCAACATCGGCGCCACCAACGTGCTGCGCTCGGGAAGCCGGCTCGCGGCGCTCCTGACCGTCGCGGGCGACGCGACGAAGGGATGGGCGGCCGTCCTCGCCGCGCGCGCGCTGGGGCTCGATGCCGCGATGCTCGCGCTCACCGGCTTCGCCGCGTTCGCGGGCCACGTCTTCCCCGTCTGGCTGCGGTTCCGCGGCGGCAAGGGCGTGGCGACCGCGGCGGGCGTCATCATCGCCCTCGACTGGCGCCTGGGCCTCGCGGTGCTGGCCGCCTGGCTCGTGGTGGTCGTGGTCACCCGCTACTCGTCCCTCGCGGCGATCGTGGCGGCGGTCGCGGCACCCGCGGTCGCGTGGTGGCTGGAGGGCGCCGGCCCGATCCTCGTCGCCGTCGCCGCGATGGCGGCGCTCATCGTGCTCCGCCACCGGGCCAACATCGCGAAGCTCGCCCGGGGCGAGGAAAGCCGGATCGGGGACAAGAAGGCGGCGCGGGCGCCGCCCTGAGCGGCTAGAATGGGCGCGCCCATGAGCGACGACGACGATCTCGACCTCGACTTCACCAAGCCGGCGAAGAAGCCGGCACCCCCGCCGCCCCCGGAGCGGGTGAAGGAGGCGAAGAAGGAGGCCGCGGCGAGCGCGCCGGAGCTCGCCCGCACGGGCTTCTACGTGGCCATGGCGCGCCGCCCCGGAGAGAAGATCGTGCCGCGCAACGGCACCCGCCACGGGATCCTCGTGATCGACGACGACGCGGACCTCGTGAAGCTCGTCTCGGAGGTCCTCTCCAAGGCGGGTTTCCTCACCCGCTCGGCGCGCAACCGGACCGAGATCAACGCGGAATTCAACCGGACGCCGCTCCCGGACCTGATCCTCCTCGACGTCACGCTCCCGGACAGCGACGGCTTCTCGATCCTCGAGCGGATCCGCGGGAACCAGAAGATCACGAACATGCCGGTGATCATGATGACGGGGAAATCCGGCGTGACGGACATCGCGCGCGGGCTCTCGCTGGGCGCCGACGGCTACGTGACCAAGCCCTTCAAGATCAGCGGCCTCGTCGCCGCGATCAACACCGTCCTCGCGATCGACTAGCGGCGGCGGCGCCGCGGCGGGTGGCGCCACCACGTGGCCGCGACCAGCGCCGCGAAGCCCACGTAGGCCGCGGTGAAGAAGGCGGGCGGCAGGTTCCAGAAGAGCCACGCGTGGATCGTCCGCGCGATGAAGCCCTCGTCCGCGCGGACGCCCCGGAGGGCATCCTCCCAGATCGTGAGCGGGCACGCGTAGCCCAGGAGCGACTCGAGGGCGACGAACGCGATCGCCGCGAGGTGCAGGCCGCGGAACCAGGGGTCGTAGGCGAAGGCGCTCCGGCGCGCGATGCCGATCCAGGTGGCGGCGAAGCCGGCCACGACGAAGAGCACGAACGCGGCGTGGATCGCGAGGACCGCGTCCGCGAGCGCCGTCCCGCTCACTCGGCGGCGTGCTCCCGCGCCGCGGCGCGCGCCGGCAGGCCCGTGCCGGGCTTCGGATAGGGATAGAGGGTGTTCAGCGCCGAGGTGGCGCCGTTCGCCTGCACGATGCGGCAGTGCTCGCGGCGCAGGAGCCGCGGGTGGGCCACGCCGCACGAGTGCGCGATCATCTCGATGTCGCGGTTCATCCCCATCGCGTAGTTCGCGACGCGCAGGTACTTCTCCTCCACGACGAGCCCGCGCTGCAGCCGCGGGTTGTGCGTGGTGATCCCGGTGGGGCACGTGTTGGTGTGGCAGCGCAGCGCCTGGATGCAGCCCAGCGCGAACATGAAGCCGCGCGCCGTGTTCACGAAGTCGGCGCCGACGCACAGGGCCCACGCGGCGCGCGCGGAGGTGACGAGCTTCCCGGAGGCGACGAGGCGGATCCGGTCCTTCAATCCCGACTCGTAGAGCACGTCCGCCGCGCGCGGGAGCGCCTCCTCGATCGAGAGGCTCATGTGGTCGAAGAGCGCCTGGGGCGCGGCGCCGCTCCCGCCCTCGCCGCCGTCGATCACGAGGAAGTCCGGGGCGTACTCGAGCCCGCGGCGCAGAACGTTCTCCGCGATGTCGTTCAGGAACCACCAGCCGCCGATCGCCGTCTTGATGCCGACCGGCCGCCCGGTGAGCGCGCGGATGGAGGCGACCTGGTCCAGGAGCTCCGTCGTGTTCGCGGCGTCGCGGTGGCGGTTGGGGCTGATGGAATCCTGGCCCGCGGGAATTCCGCGGATCGCGGCGATCTCGGGCGTCACCTTTCCCCCCGGGAGCACGCCGCCCTTGCCGGGCTTGGCGCCCTGGGAGAGCTTGATCTCGAAGGCCTTCACGCGTCCCGCGAGCTCCTTCGCGCGCTCCGGCGAGAACTTCCCGTCGGCGTCGCGGATGCCGTACTTGGCGGTGCCGATCTGCATGATCACGTCGCAGCCGCCCTCGAGGTGCCACGGCGCGAGCCCGCCTTCGCCGGTATCGAGCCAGCAGCCCGCGAGCGCCGCGCCGCGCGAGAGCGCCCGCACCGCGGGCTTCGAGATCGCGCCGAAGCTCATGCCGCTCACGTTCACGAGCGAGCGCGCGAGGAACGGCCGCTCGCACCAGCCCTCGCCCACGACGATGGGCGGCGTCGCCTGCTTCTCCCATTCCTGCACCGGGAAGGGCGCGTTCACGAAGAGGATCGCGCCGGGTGCCTTCATGTCGTAGGTGGACCCGAAGCCGATGAGCCCGCCGCCGTCCTCCTGCTTGGCGACGCGGTAGACCCAGGCGCGGGTCGCGCGGTTGAACGGCATCTCGTCGCGGTCGCCCGCGAAGAAGTACTGGCGGAAGTACTCGCCCTGGCGCTCGAAGAAGTAGCGCAGCCGCCCGATCACCGGATAGTTGCGCAGCACCGCGTGCTTCTTCTGGGTGATGTCCTCGATGAACCAGAAGATGACGAGGCCCGCCACCACCAGGGCGAGGAGCGTTCCCGCGCCGACCGAGAGGATGCCCAGCGCCTGCGACATGGGGAGATCTCCCTTCGCATCCCGGGACGCGAGATGCCGCGCCCAGTATAGCGGGGCGGCGCGGAATTGCGCCATCCGAAACGGAGGTCCGGGCCACGGCCTAGCGGAGAAGATTTTTCCGCAGGAACGCGACCCGCGCGTAGAAGAGGAAGTCCGCGTTCGACCGGCGGGCGAAGCCGTGCCCCTCGTCGGAGGCGAGGAGGAACCACACCGGCGTCCCGCGGCTGCGGAGCGCCGCCACGAGCTGCTCCGCCTCGCTCGCCGGCACGCGCGGATCGTTCGCGCCCTGGGCCACGAGGAGCGGCTTCGTGATCCGCTCCGGATGCGAGAGCGGCGAGATCGACTCGAGGAACGCGCGCGCGGCCGGATCGCGCTCGTCGCCGTACTCGGCGCGGCGCAGGTCCCGGCGGTAGCTCTCGGTGCGATCGAGGAAGGTCACGAAGCGGGAGATGCCGACCACGCTCTCGGCGGCGGCGATCCGGTCCGCGTAGCGCTCCGCGCACGCGAGGGCGAGGAAGGCGCCGTAGCTCGCGCCCGCGATCGCGACGCGCGTGGGGTCGAGGTCCGGCTGCGCGGCGATCCAGTCGAGGAGTGCGCCGATGTCCTGGATCGCGTCCACGCGCCGCGGCCCGTCGTCCAGCCGCATGAACGACTTGCCGAAGCCGGAAGAGCCGCGCACGTTCGGGTACACGATCGCGATCCCCATCTCGTTCACGAGGTGGTTGTTGCGGCCGATGAAGCCGGGTCGCGCCTGGGACTCGGGGCCGCCGTGGATCGAGACCAGCACGGGGCGCTTGCCGGTGAACCGCGCCGGCGGAAGGTAGAGGAGGCCCGGGATCCCGCGCCCGTCGAAGCTCTTCCAGCGGAAGGTCCGCGGCTCGGGAAAAGCGCTCGTGTTGATCGAGCGGCTGTTGCCGTTGGTCCAGCGCGCGAGCTGGTTCTTCGCGACGTCGTAGGAGAACACGTCGCCCGCGGAGCGCGCGGACGAGATCGCGAAGCCCACCTCCTGCGAGTGCGGCCGCCACCGCAGGCCCGTGATGACGCCCGCCACGAGCGGCGGGCGCGGCAGCTCCTTCAGCGTCGTGAGGTCGATGAAGCGCAGCACGTCCGCGCCGTCCTCGTCGGTCGTGAAGGCGATCCGCTTCGCGTCGTACGAGACCTCGAAGTCGTCGACGTCGTGCGCGATGTGGCCGGTGAGGACGCGCTCGCGGCCGCCCGCGACGGGCAGGAGCACGAGCTGGCGGAACTCCGAGCCGCGGTCGCTCGTCGCGAAGAGCGCGCGCCCGTCGCTCGTGAACTGCGGCTTCGCGTAGGCCACCGGATCGCCCCGCGGGCCGGGCGGCGTCACGCGGCGGCGCCGCCCGCTCGCGAGGTCGAGCACCCACACGCGGCTCTCGTTCGCGGAGACGTACTCGACGCAGGCGAGCCGCCTGCCGTCTGCCGAGAAGCGCAGGTCCGACCAGCCGCCGCCCTCCAGGCGAGCCACGACGCGGTCCGACGCGGGCCGGCGCGGGTCCACGACGTGGATCGCGGTGCGGGCCCGCCGCGTGGCGTCGTTGCGGTCGATCGACTGCGCGGCGTACGCGACGCGGTCGCCGCTCCTGCTCCAGGTGAAATCGCGCACCCGCGCGCCCTCCGCGCTCACCGCCGTGACGGTTCCCGTCGCGACGTCCTCGAGGAAGAGCCGGTACACCTCGTTTCCGCCCTGGGCGCGCGTGAAGACGAAGGAATCGCCCTTGCCCGGCGAGTAGGCGGCGTAGGCGACGGGCTCGTCGAAATCGGTCACCGGCACGGGCGCCACGCCGGGTTCGGTCACGCGGTGCACCTGCGCCGTCTCGTGCAGGCGCCGGCGGACCAGCATCTCGCGGCGCAGGGGATGCCAGGAGAGGAGCGCGTGCGGCCGGAATTCCGCGTAGGGTGCCAGCTCGTCCGCGATCCGCGCGGGGATGGGCGGGACGCCCTCGAGCTTGAGCCCGGGCGGCGGCGCCACCGCCGGCTCCTGCGCATGCACGATCGCCGCCGCGGCGAGCAGCAGCGCGGCGAGCGGCCGCCTCAACCGGGTTCCCGTCCCGTCGCGACCGGGCGCGCGGGATCGGCGCACCACTCGCTCCACGATCCCGGATAGAGCCGCGCCTCTCCCAGGCCGGCGAGCGCCAGCGCGAAGAGGTTGTGGCACGCGGTCACGCCCGATCCGCACATGTGCACGGAGGTGGCGGCGGGCGCGCCGCCCAACGCCGCGGTCCACTCGCCGCGAAGCTGCCCCGCGTCCTTGAAGCGGCCGTCCGGCGCGAGGTTCTGCTGCCAGAAGCGGTTCACCGCGCCCGGGACGTGGCCCGCGACCGGATCGAGCGGCTCCTGCTCGCCCGCGTAGCGCGCCGGGGCCCGCGCGTCGACCGTGCGCACCGCCGGGTCCCTCCGGAAGCGCTCGACGAAGGCGGCGTCCACCGTGGCGCCCAGGCGCGGGCGCGGCGCGAAGGAGCCCGCGCGCTCGGGCGGCGCCTCGCGCGAGACCGGGCGGCCCTCGCGCACCCAGAGTGGCCAGCCGCCGTCGAGCACCGCCACGCGCTCGTGGCCCAGCCAGCGGAGCATCCACCACAGGCGCACGGCGAAGCTTCCGCCCATCGCGTCGTAGGCCACGACCTGCGTCGCGGGCCCCACGCCGCAGCGCGCGATGCGGCGCGCGAAGGCCTGCGCGTCCGGAAGCGGATGCCGCCCGTTGCGGCCGGTCTTGGGCCCCGAGAGGTCGTGGTCGGTGTGCAGGAAATACGCGCCGGGAACGTGCCCCTCGGCATAGGCCTTCCGACCCGCCTCCAGGTCGGCGAGATCGTGGCGCACGTCGAAGGCGACCCACGCGGGATCGTCCAGGTGCCGCGCCAACTCTTCCGTCGTGACCAGCATCTTTTCCATCGTCAGCTCTCGAATCCCGCTTCCTCGACCTCTTCCTTCCGCTCCGCGCGCATCGCCATGATGCCGCTCGCGACGATCACGAGCATCCCCGCCCATTCGAGCGCCGCCATGCGCTCGCTCCACACGAGCCACGTCGCCATCGCGCCGAAGACGAGCGTCGAGTAGGAGAGCGAGCCCACGACGAGGGTGTTGCCGGTGCGATACGCGCGCGTCATGGCGAGCTGCGCCAGCGTCCCGCAAAGGCCCACGCCCGCGAGGATCCAGATGTTCCCGCGCGTGATGGGATGGAAGGTCGAGGTCGCGAGCTGCCATCCCGCGCACATGACCGAGGCCACGAGCCCGAACCAGAACACCACGCGCCAGTCCGGCTCGCCCAGGCGCCCGAGCGTGCGCACGCTCAGGTACGCCCACGACGAGAAGATGCCCGAGAAGAGGCCGATCAGCGCCGCGGATTCCTTGCCTTCCTGGAAGGTGGGCTGCAGGAGGAGCGCCACGCCCGCGAACCCCACCACGATGGCGGCGACCAGCCGCCCGGAGAAGCGCTCCCCCAGCAGGACGACGGTCCCGATCGCGAGGAAGAGGGGCGAGGTGTAGTTGAGCGTCTGCGCGGTGGCGAGCGGGAGCGCCGTGATCGCGTAGAAGTAGCCGATGAGCGAGATCGATCCCACGACGGCCCGGAGGAGGTGCATGCCGAAGTAGCGCGTCGCGAGCGTCCCGCGGCCGCGGCGCGCGGCGAGGAGCCCCAGCATCGCGAGGAAGGTCACGAGCGAGCGGTAGAACGCGAGCTCCGCCGCGCCGAAGTGCGCCGACCCGAGCTTCACGAAGACGCCCATGGTCGCGAAGAGAAAGCCCGCGACGAGCATCCAGGACGAGGTCATCGGCTTGCGGAGGAAAAGGCCGATTATAGTCCGCGCGCTCCCTCAGCCGCTCGCCTGCGCGCCCCCCGCCGGAACGCGCCGCAGGTCCTGGGCCACGCGCCCGCCCTGCAGCACGATCACGCGCTCGGCGGAGGCGATCGTCTCCGGCCGATGCGCGATGATGATCCGCGTGAGCCGCAGCGCCCGCACGGCGTCGTTCACCGCGCGCTCCTTCTGCACGTCGAGCGCGCTCGTCGCCTCGTCGAGGAAGAGGATGCGCGGCTGCTTGTAGAGCGCGCGGGCGAGGAGGATCCGCTGCTTCTGCCCGCCGGAGAGCGCCGCGCCCATGTCGCCGATCAGCGTGTTGTAGCCCATCGGCATCGCGGCGATGTCGTCGTGCACGCTCGCCATGCGCGCGTGGCGCTCGATCGAGGCGGGATCGGCCGCCGGGTCGAAGAAGCTGATGTTGTCCGCGATCGAGCCCGCGAAGAGCTGGTCGTCCTGCATCACGGTCCCCACGAGCTTCCGGTAGCGGTCGATGCCCAGCTTCCGGATGTCGATCCCGCCCGCGAGGACCTTCCCGTCCGTGGGCGCGAGGAGCCCCAGCATCAGCTTCACGAGCGTGGTCTTGCCGCCGCCCGAGGCGCCCACGATCGCGACGCATTCGCCGGGCGCCACGGTGAAGGAGCAGTTGAGGAGGACCAACGGCTCGGTGTCCGAGTAGCGGAAGGAGGCGCCTCGCACCTCGAGGGAGGGCTCGATGTCGTCCACGGGCGCCGCGGGCGACTCGGCCTCCGGCGCGGCGAGCACGATGTCCGCGAGGCGCTCGGCCTGCAGCCCCAGCATGCGCAGCTCGATCATCTTGTCCACGAGCCCCGCCACGCGCGAGGAGAACTGGTCCTTGTACGACATGAACGCGAAGAGCATGCCGATGGAGAAGGCGCTGTCCAGCACGAGGAGGCACCCCAGCCACACGATGGCGACCCGTTCCACCCCGAAGACGAGGGCGTTGGCGCCCCGGAAGCCCAGGCCCAGCTTCTGGGTCGCCACGTCCTGGTTCACGGCGTCAACGACGAGATTGAGCCACCGCGACTTGCGCTCCTCCTGGCGTCCGAAGAGCTTGATCGATTGCACGCCACGCACCGTCTCGAGGAAATGGCTCTGCTGCTTGGCCGTATGGACGATGTGCTCCTCGGTGGCGCGCTTGAGGGGATCGTAGAAGAGCCAGCGCAGCAGGCCATAGAGCGTGACGGCGCCGAGCGCGATGCCGGTCAATGCCGCGCTGTACACGAACATCATCG
>Ga0105238_10003619_pt1 | contig 15406 bp, 12 predicted proteins | sample KBSC34metaG_FD_81526 | JGI IMG/M metagenome (GOLD analysis project Ga0105238, IMG submission 81526) | Corn rhizosphere microbial communities from Kellogg Biological Station, Michigan, USA - KBS C3-4 metaG | ecosystem: Host-associated > Plants > Roots > Rhizosphere > Soil | place: Michigan, USA... | reverse complement strand
GCGGCGTCGGACTCATCGCGGCGGTCGAGCTAGTCGCCGACAAGTCAACCAAGGCGCCTTGGGGCAAGCCGGCAGCGCTCGGCGCGCTGGTCAACGGCTTCCTGCAGAAGAATGGCGTGATCTCGCGCAACATGGGCGATGCCATCGCCTTCTGCCCGCCGCTGATCATCACCGAGGCGCAGGTCGACATGCTGGTCGATGCGTTCGAGCGGTCGCTCGCCGCCGCCCTGCCGCAGGTTCACCCGCAGGGCTGAACAGCTTCGTCAAGCGTTCAAGCGCAAGGAAGGGCAGTCGTTCATTCTCGCGTTGACACATAAGATATAAGATGTAAGTTGTTACGAAATGGATACATTATAGTTGCAATTTCTCGCATAACGTAATGAAATGCCACCGTAGAAGTGGCAGATTGGATACAAAAGGCGATTGAAGCCGGAACCGAGAAACTCCAGCCCCGACGCGGGCGTTGAAAAAATGGGAGACTGATATGAGTGGATTGAAGAAATCACTGGTCCTGGCGCTGTCGGCGACGGTGCTGTCGGCCGGCATGGCGCATGCGGCCGACTGGTGGCCGTTCAAGATCGCCTCGGCCAAGGACGGCGATCTGAAGAATGTCGGAGAGATCGAGTACAAGCCGCTCGACAAGGCGGAAAAGCCCTGGAAGCTCTGCGTGCTCTTCCCGCATCTCCAGGACAGCTACTGGGTCTCGGTGGACTATGGCATCGTTGAGGAAGCCAAGCGTCTCGGCGTCAAGGTGACGGTGCTGCAGGCCGGTGGATACACGGCCCTGCCGAAGCAGATCTCGCAATATGACGACTGCGTCGCCTCGGGCGCCGACGCTATCTTGGTCTCGGCAATTTCGGAAGCCGGCGTGGCCGCCAAGATCAACGAGGGCATGGGCAAGGGCATCGTCAACATCGCCGTCGCCAATCCGATCCTGGAGACGCCGATCACCGCCCGCATCACGCCGGATTTCTACCAGAAGGGCTTCCAGACCGGCGAATATGTGAAGAAGCATCTGGGCGACAAGCAAGGCACCGCCGTGGCGTTCCCCGGACCGCAGGGCAGCGGCTGGGCGGAGACCTACATGAACGGCTTCCGCGACAGCACCAAGACTGGCAACATCAAGCTGGTCGGCGAAATGTTCGGCGAGGCCAGCGTGCCGGCGCAGCTCAAACTGGTCGAGGACGCGTTGCAAACCCATCCGGACGTCAATGTGATCTGGGGCGGCGCGCCGACGGCGGAAGCAGCGATCGGCGCTGTCGCCGATGCCGGCTTGAGCAATGTGACGATCATGTCCTCCTATGAGAACCAGACCATGCTCAAGGCGGTGAAGGACGGCCAGGTGCTGGGTTTCGCCACCGAATATCCGGTCATCATGGGGCGCATCGGCGTCGACCTGGCGGTGCGCGCCCTGGAGAAGAAGGATCACGAAAAGGTCCTGCTGGTCGCCCCGGGCATCGTCACCAAGGACAATGTCGACAAGATCGACACGACCCAGATCTTCGCGCCGGACGGCTGGCGCCCCGAGTTCTCGGTCGAATAACGAAGAGGCCGCTGGCGCGGCCTTCAGCTTCGCGATTTAATCGCGATCCTCCCGGCCTGGCCGCCTTCCAGAAGGCGGTCAGGCGACTTGACGCAATTCCGGGCGGAAAACCGCTGCACGGTTTGCTGGAATTGCTCTTGCCGGCTTTGGGCCTTTGGACGAGATGCTGGAAGTTACAGGGTTCACCAAGAGATTCCGCGGCATTGCCGCGCTCGACAATGTCGACTTCTCCCTCAACGAGGGCGAGGTCCACGCGTTGCTCGGCGAGAATGGCGCCGGCAAATCGACGCTCATCAATCTCATTGCCGGCACGTTTCCCTGGGCCGAAGGCGTCTACCGCATCAACGGCCGCACCATCACCAGCCTGACGCCGCAGGTGGCGCAGGAGATCGGCATTGCCGCCGTCTTCCAGGAATTCAGCCTGGTGCCCGACCTCACCGTGGTCGAAAACATCTTCCTCGGCCGCGAGCAGTCGTCCGGCCTCTTTCTCAAGCGCAAGCAGATGCGTCAGGCGGCGGCGGAACTGCTGGACAGCCTCGGCTTCCATCTGCCGCTCGACGAGAAGGTCGCCTCTCTGTCGCGCGCGCAAAAGCAGATGGTCGAGATCGCCAAGGCGCTGCGCATGCGGCCGAAGGTGCTCATCCTCGACGAGCCGACCGCTTCGCTTACCGACGGCGAAGCGGAAAAACTGTTCAACGCCGTGGCGCTGCTCAAGGCGCGCGGCGTCGGCATCATCTATGTCTCGCACCGCATGAGCGAGATCCGCAATCTTTCCGACCGCGTCACCGTGCTGCGCGGCGGCAAGAAGATCGGCACGGTCGTGACATCAGAGATCTCGGACGAGGGGCTGATCGAGATGATGGTCGGCCGTCCCGTCGAGCAACTCTTTCCGAAGATCGAGCACAAGCCCGGAGCGGTCCGGCTCCAGGTGCGCGACCTGACGACCGAAAAACACTCCGTCATCGGCGCCTCCTTCACGGCGCGCGCCGGCGAGGTGGTCGGTCTTGCCGGTCTCGTCGGCTGCGGGCGCAGCGAACTCTGCCGCGCCGTCTTCGGCCTGGAGACCATCGAGGCGGGTGCGGTCATGCTGGGCGATAAGCCGGTCGAGCGGCCGACGCCCTCCTCGATGCTTGCCGCCAATGTCTGCTATTTTCCGGCCGATCGCGGCTCGGAAGGTCTCGCGCTGGCGCGTTCGGCGCGAGAGAATGCGACCATGAGCTCGCTCGGCCTGCCGGAGCTGTCGGCGGGGCCGGTGCTGAAATTCTGGCGCGAGACCGAGACGATCAGGACGCCGCTCGGCAATCTCGGGCTGAGGCCGATGGCGCCCGAGCGTAAGGCCTCGGCCTTTTCCGGCGGCAACCAGCAGAAGCTGATGCTGGCGCGCGGGCTGATGAAGCCCTTCGATGTCTATCTGTTCGACGAACCCACCGTCGGCATCGATGTCGGCGCCAAAGCCGATGTCTACAATCTCATCAAGTCGCTGGTCGAGGCCGGCGCCTCGGTCGTCGTCTCGACATCCGAACTGCCGGAACTGATCAATCTCGCCTCGCGGGTCTATGTCATGCATGAGGGCAAGATCGTCGCCGAGCTTGCCCAGCATGAGCTCAGCGAAGCCCAGGTGCTGTCGCACTATTTCGGAGGGCGCGCATGAGCTCTGAGACGGTGAGCATGACACCAACCGTCGCCAATGCGCCGTCGCATCGGGCCAGCCGGCTCGACCGCTTTCTCATGCAGGGCGGCATCGTCATCACCTTCCTGATCGTGGCGGTGGTCGCGACCACGCTGATCGAGCCGCGTTTCCTCAACCGGCTCAACCTGCTCAACGTCATGCGCAACTTCGCACTGCTGCTCATCCCGTCGCTGGCGCAGATGCTGGTGATGACGGCCGGCGGCTTCGACCTGTCGGTGGGCGCGGTGGTGGCGGCGACTTCGGTGGTGACGGCTGCGGTGATGCTGGTCGGCAGCGGCTATTTCCCCGGCATGGAATTGACCGTCATCTTCGCCTCGCTGGTGATCGCTCTCGGTGTCGGGGCGCTTGTCGGGCTCGTCAATGCCGGTCTGGTTTCGACCTTCTCGCTCTCGCCCTTCATGGTGACGCTGGCGATGATGTCGGTGCTGATGGGCATCGCTCTCTATTTCACGCAGGGCATTCCGATCTACGGCGTGACCGATTCCTTCATCGCCAATGTCGGACGCGGCCAATTCCTCGGCCTGCCGATCGTGCTTTGGGCGGCGCTTGGCGTTCTTGCCGCGTGTATCTTCATGCAGCGTTTCACCGCGCTCGGCCGCCATATCTACGCGGTGGGCAGCGACCAGCGCTCGGCGCGCCTGTCGGGCGTTGCCACCGGCCGCACGCTGATCGTCGCCTATATGCTCGCCGGCCTGCTCGCCGCGCTCACCGGCTTCCTGATGACGTCGCGGCTTGGCTCCGGCCAGTCGACCATCGGCGGAACGCTGGCGCTCGAAACCATCGCCGCCGCCGTGATCGGCGGCGTCTCGCTGCGCGGTGGTGTCGGCCGCGCCGAACTGGTGGCGCTGGCGGCGCTGTTCCTGTCGGTGATCGCCAACGCCATGAACCTGGTGCAGGTCGACAGCAAATATCAAACGCTGGTGCTCGGCGCGGTGCTGATCGTTGCCTTGGCCATCGAGCGGCTTCTGTTGAGAAAGCGGCAGGCATGAGCATGGAGGCCAAGACACAACCGATGGCTCAGCCCTCCGGCCTCTCGCTGAAGGATATCCTGCGCGCCGCGCGGCTGCCGATCGCGATTGTCGTGGTGCTTGTGCTGTTCGGCCTGGTCGAGCCGCGCGTGCTTTCGTTCGGCAATTTCCGCAACATCGCGCTGCAGGCAAGCTATCTCGCCATCTTCGCCATGGCGCAAACCATGGTGCTGCTGACGCGCGGCTTCGATCTCTCGCTCGGCTACACCGTCTCGCTGGTCAGCGTCGCCGCCTCGATGGCGATGGTGGCGATGGGCGGCGGCGATTTTTCGATCCTCTATGGCGTCGGCGCCGCGGTTCTGATCGCCGGCGCGATCGGCCTCGCCAACGGCCTGCTCATTGCCGGCATCGGCATCAATCCGCTGGTGACGACGCTGGGCATGGCCAACATGGTGCTGGCCCTTGCCTCGACGATCAGCGGCGGCTTTCCGGTCACCGGCCTGCCGAAGAGCCTCACCGCCGAATTCGCGCAAGGCTCGCTGCTCGCCATCCCGATGCCGATCTGGATCGCCGCGCTGGTGTTTGGCCTTTTGTTCCTGACGCTGAAGGCGACGCGCTTCGGCCGCAGCCTCTATATCATCGGCGCCAATCCCAAAGCGGCAGTGGCGGCAGGCATCCGCACCGTGCCGGTGTTGGTGCTGGCTTATATGCTTTGCGCGCTGCTGGCAGCGCTTGGCGCGCTTTTGCTCACCGCACGCACCGGCTCTGGCGAGCCCAATCTCGGCGGCAATCTCACCTTGGAAGCCATCGCGGCCGCCGTGGTCGGAGGCGTGCGCCTCTCCGGCGGCGAGGGTGGCGTCGGCGCGGCCGTGCTCGGCGCGCTGTTCGTCACCGTGCTCTCCAACGGCATGAACCTCGTCCAGATCGACGGCTATCTGCAGCAGATCTGCCTGGGCGTCATCATCATCGTCAGCCTGATCGTCAATCGTGACGAAGCCAGGCGCTGATCTCCAACCTCTTCGGGAAGCTCGTATGGCCTATCAAGTTTGCATCGATATTGGCGGCACCTTCACCGACTGCCTGGTCTCGAACAGCAAGGGCGAGATCGCGATCTTCAAGTCGCCGACGACGCCCGGCGAATTCGAGAAGGGCTTCATCAACGTGCTGCATGTCGCGGCCGAGGGCTATGGCCTGAGCGGCGCCGACTTCATGAAAGAGATCGACCTTGTCGTGCACGGTTCGACCGTGTCAACCAACGCGCTGGTGGAACGCAAGACCGTCAAGGTCGGCCTTATCCTGACCGCCGGCCACCAGGACATACTGGTGCTGCGAGAAGGTCCGCGCAAAGGCGCGTTCCAGTGGCGGCTGAATTATCCCGACCCCTATGTGCCGCGCCATCTCACCAAGACTGTCGCGGGCCGCATCGATGCGCGTGGCCGCGAATTGGCGCTGCTGTCGCTGGCCGACGTGCGCAAGGCCGCCGCCGAATTCCGCGGCCTCGGCGTCGAGGCGATCGCCGTCGGCCTGCTGTGGTCGGTGGTCAACCCGGCGCATGAGCTTGCCGTCCGCGAGATCCTGGAGAAAGAGCTGCCGGGCATTCCGGTGACGCTCAGCCACGAGATCAACCCGATGCCGCGCGAATACAAGCGCATCATCGCGGCCGCGATCGACGCCTCGATCAATCCGATCGTGCGCACCTATATCGAGAAGCTGAAGACCGCGCTCGACGAGGAAGGTTTCGAGGGCGAGCTGCTGCTTGCCAATTGCGTCGGCGGGATGATGCCGCTGGCCGACATGATCCGGAAACCGATCTACAGCGTCATGTCCGGCCCGACGCTGGCGCCGATGGCGGCGCTGGCGCTTTCCGATGAGCCCGACATCATCGTCGGCGACATGGGCGGCACGACCTTCGACGTCTCGGCGCTGCGCGACCACCAGATCATCGTCACGCCCGACAGCATGATCCATGACGATTCGCTCGGCATTCCCAAGGTCGACGTGCGCTCGGTCGGCGCCGGCGGCGGCTCGATCGCCTTCGTCGACGAAGGCGGCCTGCTGCAGGTCGGCCCGCGCAGTGCCGGCGCGCGTCCAGGCCCGGCCTGCTACGGCCAGGGCGGCACCGAGCCGACGGTGACCGACGCTAATGTCGTGCTCGGCATCGTCGATCCCGATTACTTCCTCGGCGGCAAGATGCAGCTGAAGCGCGAGCTGGCTGAGGCGGCGGTCGACAAGATCGCCGCGCGGCTCGGCGTTTCGCGCGAGGAGGCGGCCTACGCGATCTATACCACCTCCAACCACAACATGGTGGCGGCGATCGAAGAGATCACCGTGCGCGAAGGCATCAACCCGCGCGACAGCTTCTTCGTCTGCGGCGGCGGCGCCACCGCCATCCACATCGCCGAGATGGCCGACATTCTGGGATTGAAGCGCTACATGGTGCCGCGCTTCATGGCCGGGCTCAGCGCCTTTGGCGGGCTGATCTCCGACATCCGCTCGGAAGAGAGTGCCGTGCTGCTCACCTCGGACGCCGACTTCAACGTCGCCGGCGTCAACGACGCGCTGAAGCGGCTCAAGCAGGCCGGCAACAATTTCCTCGCCGAGGCCGGCGTCGCGCCGGAGAACCGGCAGTTCGAGTTCTCCTTCCTCGGCCGCTATGAATACCAGTCCTTCGAAATCGAAGTGCCGTTCGAGGCCAAGGACGGCGTGGTCGATGAGAGCGATCTGCCGACGCTGGTCGAGGCATTCCACAGGATGCATGAGCGCATCTACTCGATCCGCGCCGACAACGACGTCGTCGAGTTCACGGCGTGGAAGCTGCGCGCCATCGGCAAGCGCTCCGGCCAGGATATCTGGCAGAAGAACACGCTGCCCGACCAGGTCGGCGCCATCGACCTGAAGGCCAAGCGCGGCATCTACCAGCAGGAGAGCGGGCGTGTCGAAACGGTGCCGGTCTACGAACTTGCGCGGCTGCACGCGGGTGCGCAGGTTGCCGGCCCCTGCCTGGTCGAGGCCGAGACCTTCACCGCCTATCTGAAGGACCAGCATCAAGGGCAGATCGACCGCTACGGCAATCTCGTCGTCAACATCGCCTAGTTCAACCAATCGAGGGAACGACCCCATGGATTCCATCAACAGGCTCGAGCTCGACGTCGCTGAGCGCCGTGTCGACCCCTTCCTGATGTCGGTGCTGAAGAGCCGCTTCGAGGCGATCGTGCGCGAGATGACGCTGGTCGTCATGCGCGCCAGCCGTTCGGCCGTGATCAAGAACGCGCGCGACTTCTCCTGCGCCATCCTGACCTACGACCACAGGCTGGTGTCGGTCGAGGACGCCTTGCCGATCCACGTGATGTCGATGGATATGGCGACACGGCCGCTGACGGATCTTTTCGACGACATCACGCAAGGCGACATCTTCCTCAACAATTGCCCCTATACCGGCGGCACGCACCATGCCGACCTGATCATGGCGATGCCGGTGTTCTTCGAGGGCGAGCCGCTGTTCTGGGTCGTGGCGCTGTCGCACCACGCCGATACCGGCGCGCCGGTGCCGTCGACATATCTGCCCTTCGCCAAGAACATCTTCGAGGAAGGCATGCATTTCCCCTGCGTGCGCGTCGCGCAGAACTATGAGGAGAAGAAGGACATCCTGCGCATCGGCACGATGCGCAACCGCGTGCCGGACATGTGGCTGGGCGACGTGCGCGCGCAGATCGGCGCCTGCCGCACCGGTGAGCGCCGCATCGGCGAATTGTTCGCCCGCTACGGCCGCGACACCATCTTGGGTTTCGTCGAGGACTGGTTCGATTATGGCGCCCGCTGCGCCAAGGCGGCGATCGCCAAGCTGCCGGCCGGCAGCTACAGCTACGAGACGCGCCATGACCCGGTGCCCGGCGTCGCCGACGAAGGCATACCGGTCAAGGTGACGATCAATGTCGACCCCGAGAAAGGCGAGATCGTCGTCGACGTGCGCGACAACATCGACAATGTGCCGGGCGGGCTCAACCTGTCGGAGAATACGGCAACAGGCTCCTGCCGTATCGGCGTCTTCAACAACCTCGACGAAAGCATCCCCCACAATGAGGGCGCGAAGTCACAGATCAAGGTGCTGCTGCGCGAGGGAAGCGTCGTCGGCAAGCCGAAATATCCGGTTGGCACTTCGGTCGCCACAACCAACGTCAACGACCGCCTGATGATCGCCGGCAATTGCGTCTTCTCGCGCATGGGCGCCCCCTATGGCCAGGCCGAAAGCGGTTCGCATCTGCCGGCCGGCGTCGGCGTCATCTCCGGCCAGGATCCGTTCAAGCACGGCAAGTCATACGTCAACCAGGTCTTTGTCGGTTATGCCGGCGGCGGCGCCCGCCATGGCTTCGACGGCTGGCTGACCTATTGCGGCCCGGCCAATGCGGGCCTCATCCAGCTCGACTCCGTCGAGGTCGACGAGTCGATGTATCCGATCGTCATCGAGCGCCGCGGCGTGCTGCCCGGATCGCAAGGTTTCGGCGAATTCGAGGGCGCGCCGGCGACCGGCGGCATCTTCTATCCGCTCGACCATGACATGACGATCGTCTACGCGGCCGACGGCACCAGCTTCCCGCCGCGCGGCGTGCTGGGGGGCGGCGATGGCAAGGAGAGCGAAACGATCAAGCTCCGGGCTGGTGAAAAGATCGTGCTGCCGGCCTTCAGCGAAGAGACGATCGAGGATGGCGCCCGCATCGAGTTCACTGCCTGCGGCGGTGGCGGCTACGGCGATCCGCTGAAGCGCGATCCGAAGCGGGTCGCGGCGACCGTCAATCGCGGTTGGCTGAGCCGCGAGGACGCCGAGGCGGTCTACGGCGTCGTCCTGAAGGATGCCGCGGAACCAGGCCTGCTCGCGGTCGACGAGGTCAGAACGGCCGAGCTGCGCGCCGGTCGACACTAAAGCGGTTCAGCGTTTCGCGGAATCGCCGAACCGGGCGCGATTGGCTTGTGCGGGATTTCAGGCGCTGGGAAAAAGCACTCCCCAGCGAGTTGCGTAGTCTGTTCGTGTGGGGCGGTTCGACCGGTGGAGCGAGCGTCTTCCTGCCCGGCAGATTGCCCGCGCGGGCGGTTTGAAGGCTGTACGTGCGCCGATCGCCGCAAGTGGCCGCATTGCCGTAGCCGGCCGCGTTTCGACCCGGGCGACACCGCGCGACAACAAGGGTAATTCGACGCTCTCCGCCGAAAACGAATCCGCATTTTTCGGCGAACTCGCAACTTCTTTCTTCCACTAATTTTATAGATTTACCAAAAAATTCACCGCGGTGCTGGTGACGCATGACGTGGCGGAGGCCGTCGCTCTTGCGGACCGCGTGGTGGTGGTCGGCGCCGGGCGGATTGCGCTCGACATAAATGTGCCCGTGGCCCGGCCACGCCGACGCGGCTCGGCCGAACTGGCCAGGCTGGAAGGCGAAATCCTGGACACGCTTCTCGGCTAGGGCCTTGTCTCGATCAAGCGCCAAGTGGTGGCCGAGCATCCATGATCTGTTCGATCCATGGAAAAATTGTTCGGTGAGAAGCCCTGCAAGGGCGGATAGTTTCTTCTAAGACGGGCCAGAGTCTATAAAAATTATAGACATTAGACGCGGGGGCGTCGACATACCGAGAAAGTACCAGAGCATGCCCAATCCAACCGTTGTCGGTTTCTCCGGAAATTTCACGCGGCCGTCGAAGACGCGCGGCTTCGTCGAGCATGTCGTCAGGGATATCGCGGTGCACAACAATCTGTCCGCGAGCACCTATGACATCGAGGACGTCGGAGCGTCGCTGGGCAGCGCCAAATGGGCGCGCGATCTCGATCAGCAGGCCCGCGATGTTCTCGACAAGGTCGTCAACGCCGATGTGCTGGTGGTCGGGTCGCCGACCTACAAGGGCAGCTACACGGGGCTGTTCAAACACTTCTTCGACCTGCTCGACCCGACGGCGCTGAGAGGCAAGCCGGTGCTGCTGCTTGCCACCGGTGGCGGCGAACGCCACGCGCTGATCGTCGAGCATCAACTGCGGCCGCTGTTCGGATTCTTCGAGGCGCTTGCCTTGCCTACGGCCGTCTATGCGACGGACAAGGATTTTGCCGACGGCGTTCTGGTGTCCGATGCGATCCGCAAACGCGCCGCGCAGGCTGTCGAGGAAGCGGGCTATGCGCTCTTGCGCCGTGCTGGCAGTCAACGGGTCGCGGCCGAATAGCCAAACAGGCTTTTTCCTGTCGTTGGCAACCCATTATTTCAAGCTCGAACTGTTGTGGTTCCGGCCACTGGCGGAAGCGCGATAAACCCGCTTCCGCCAGGCTTCCGGTGCAACTCAGGCCTGATTTTCGCCCATGCGCGCAAAGCGTAAAGGGTCGGCTTTCTCCAGCCGCAGGGCCAGCACATATCCAACCACAGCGGCCGCAGGGATCAGGGCCGGCAGGATGATGCCGAGCGCGCCGCCGGTGGTGCCGGTGAGGTCGCCGAAATGCAGGAAGATGTAGATGAACAGAGCGGCCATGATCAGCCCGGACAAGGCGGGCAGGACCAGGGTCGACAGCGTCGACGCACCGGCCTGCTCCTTGCGGAAGAAGACGATCACAGCAAGCGAGGTGACTGTCATCATGCCCAGCACGCCGAGCGTGCCGACCTGGCTGATCCAGGTGAACATGTTGAGCACCGGATCGAGCCCGAGCCCGGCGAAGATCGCCAGCACGACCAGGGCGCCGACCGTCTGCACGACCGAGCCGATGTGAGGGCTTTGATGGGCCGCATGGGTGCGGCCGAAGGCTGCGGGCAGCAGGCCCTCCCGTCCCGCAACATAGCTGTATCGGGCGATGTAGTTGTGGAAGGCAGACAGCGCGGCGAAAAGGCTCGAGACAAGCAATATGCCGGCAATCGTCGGCACCGGCCCCCCGACATAGCGCCCCGCGAGATCAAAGAAGAGTGACGAAGGATCGCTGTAGCCCTGTATGGTCGGGACGAGCTTGTCAGCACCTATGCCAACGATCATCAGCCAGGTGGTGAAAACGAAGAAGACGCCGATCATCAGGACAGAAAGGTAGGTGGCGCGCGGAATGGTCTTTTCAGGGTCACGGGCTTCCTCGGCATAGATCGTCGTTGCCTCGAAGCCGATAAACGATCCCAGGCAAAACAGGGTCGCTGCAGTCAGCGAGCCTGAAAACATCGCGTTCGGATCGAAGACGTTCAGCGCCAGCCCGTGGTCGCCGCCCTTGCCGAGAATTGCAAAGTCCACGATCAGGACGATCAGGTATTCGAGCGCGACGGCCGCGACCAGAACCTTTGCCGACAGGTCCACCTGCCGATAGCCCAATATCCCAACCAGGAAGACGGCGATCAGGCTCCATCCCCACCAGGGCAAGGTGAGTCCGAGTTGGCCGAAGACGCCTGAGGCGATGCCGCCCAGCAGGCCGATCAGCCCGAACTGCATGGCATTGTAGGCGATCAAGGCCACGATGGCCACGGCGCCGGCGGTGCGCCCACCAAGCCCGCGCGCGGCATAGGCGTAAAAGGCGCCGGCATTGGTGACATGCCGCGACATCGCGACATAGCCGGCCGAGAAGGCGAGCATGACCAGCGTCACAAAGATGAAGGTCGCCGGAATGCCGGCGCCGTTGCCCAGCATGAACGCCAGCGGCATGGCGCCAGCAACGCCGGTAAGCGGAGCGGCCGCCGAGATCACCATGAAGGTGACGGCGATCAGGCCTAACGAATTCCTGCGCAGTTGATTGCTGCCTGCGATACTCATTTTGTTGGTTCTCCCTCTGTGTTCCCCATGGCCGGTTGACCAGGCCATTTTGGTTGGCATGTGTTGTGTGGTTCGCGCGGCCCTTCCGTCCGGCCGTCATCCCTCCCGGATGGCGGTACGCCCGAAAGACTCCCGGCATTTCGCCAGAAAGTGGTCGACCCATTCGCTACGGCCATTGCCGCGTGGCGTGATCGCCACGACCGCTCCTTCAGGAAAGTCCTCATCCAGCGGTATGGCCAGGATCTCCCTGCCGTCAGGGCTGGCTCTGGTCTGAGGCGCCTGCGGAACGATGGAATATCCAAGACCCTGCGCGACCAGCCCACGCACCATGGCGAAGGACGGCGACTGGAAGCGGATGAGCGGCTGAAGCCCGTTGCGCTTGAAGAAGATATCCGTGGCCGCGCGGACGGAAGGGTAGTCGAGCAGGATCATGGGCAGATCGGCCAAATCGGCGAGCCGCAGGCTGGATTTGCCTGCCAGCGCATGGCTGCTGCTCAGCAGCACGTGCGGAGCCGGTGGGCAGACCAGTTCAGCGTCGAGATCGGGCTCGTTCACCGTCCCGAAAGTGATGGCCGCCTCGATCCTGCCGGCACGCATCTGCTCGATGAGATCGTCGTGGTCGGCCTCCAGCAGCCGGATGTCGACATCGGGCTGCTGGCTCGCCAAACCGGCGACGAGGCCCGGCACGAATTGCGGCCCAAGCGTGATGAAGAAGCCGATGCTGAGATGGTTTCCAGGATGCGGCGGCCGATGGTCGTCCGGCGCGATCGGGATGGCGCGCCGGTAGCCGCGATTGCCGTAGACGAGCGGCGAGCGCTGCGCGGAAACGTCGATCTGCTCAGCCTCGCCGATGAAGAGAAAGTGAGTTCCCCACATCAACGCGGTCTTCAGCTCGCAGTCGAGGGAAACGACGGCGCCATCGATGACCGGCGCGCCGGTCGCGCCGGGATGCCAGGCGATCGCGCCGAACCTGTCCTGGTTCAAGTGCTTGAGGCGGCCGGAAAAGAGATCCGAGACGAAGCTCTGGTTGCCGCTCAGCACATTGGCGCAGAACCGCCTGTTCTTCTTGATCGCCTCGCATACGGGGCTGAGGTGATGGACGCTGATCAGCAAGGAGGGCCGGCTGGTGTCGGCCGACACCGACGTCATCGATGAAACGGTCACGCCGATACGACCTGCCTCGCCGTCCGTGGTCACCACGGTGACGGCGGCGGCCACGCGACTCATGCCCTCGATGAAACGGGAACGCAGATCGGCATCCATGGTCGTTCACCCTAGGTCGAAGAAACGTTCCAGTTCCACATCCGGAACCTTGCGGCGGAATTCGTCGTGCTGGCACTCGCGGGTGGCCGCGAATGCCTCGACGAAACGCGGTCCCAGCCAGTCCTTGGCAAAGCTCGATCCGCGCAACCGTTCAATCGCCTCGGGCATCGAGCGCGCGAAGTCACGGGCGGGTTCCTGCGCATAGCCCGAGCCGATGGTCTCGGGGTCGGGCTCGATCTCGCCGATGATGCCGGCGACGCCGGCCGCGATGGTCGCGGCGGCGGACAGGTATGGGTTGGAGTCCGCCCCCGGCAGGCGATTTTCCACCCGCAGGGAGCCGGCGTCGTGACCGACCAGGCGGAAGCAGGTGGTGCGGTTTTCGTAACCCCATGTCAGGCCGGGCGGCGCGAAGGTGCCGGGGGCGAAGCGCCGGTAGCTGTTCACCGTCGGCTGGAAGACCAGCGTCATGTCGCCGATATAGGCCTGCAGGCCGCCAAGGAAGTGGCGGAAGATGCGGCTGACGCCGTTCTTTTCCGCCGAGTCCCAGAAGAGCGGTTTGCCCTGCTTGTCCTTCAGGCTGATGTGCAAATGGATCGACTGGCTGTCCGCCTTCTCGTTCCAGCGCGGCATGAAGGTGACAGATCGACCCTGCCGCAAGGCCAGAGCGCGGATGAAGTTTTTCAAGAGGACCAGCTGATCGGCCGGTTCGGTGCCTTCGCCTGCTCCAATGCAGGCCTCCATGAAGCCCGCGCCGATCTCCTCGTGCATCTTGGCGAGGTCGATCTTCAGCGGCTCGCAGATGGCGGCCACGGCCTCATACCATTCGGTCTGGACGACCTGGTAGAGGATCAGATCGTGGCTGGCATGCGCCGTCGCGGTCTTGAGATTGCGATAGCCCTTGGCTCGCGCGCTTTCCGGTGTTTCGTCGAACAGCGTGTATTCCAGCTCCATGCCGTATTTCGCCACCAGCCCCGCCTCATTGGCGCGGGCCAGGACGGATTTCAGGATGGCACGGGGACAGATCTGCGCTGAAGCACCGGTGTAGTTCGACAGCACCAGCAGATCATGTCCGGGCTTCGACCATGGCAGGCGGCGCGTCGATGCCGGATCGACCTGCAGGGGGTCATCGTGAAAATCCCCCTTGTCGTCATTGACGCCCGGGATGATGAGCATCGCATCGGTCGGATCCAGTGCCAGTTGCGCAGGGGCCATGCCCATGCCGTTCTTGGCAATGCCCTTGAGGCTGGTGGCTGAGACCATCTGCCCGCGCAGTAGCCCGTTGGTGTCGGTCATCGCGACCGTGGCAAAGCGGCTGGCCGGATCGGCCAGGTAATCGTCAAGCGTCATGTTGCACCTGATTGAGGGAATGGGCGCCGATCAGTCGCGCAAGTTCGGCGAGATCGGTCTCGGGCTGTGTCGAATAGGCTTTGAGGAATACCTTGAGGCCGTTGTGCAGATAGCGGGCGATCTCGGCGCGCGTGGGTAGGCGGTCGGGCATGTACAGGGCCTGGGTGCGCGGCGCCGAGAGGATCAGGCCCCACAGATCCTGCGCGGCGAGCTCGGCATCGTCGAACACCAGGCGGCCCGCGCGCCGCTGGCCTTGCAGATAGTCCATGATGCCGCGCAGCAGCCGGTCGGGTCCCACCTCCTGATAGGCGCGGCCGATCTCCGGGAAGCGCTGAACCTCGCCGATGATGAGACGGGCGAGCGACAGGAGGTCCGGACGGAGCACGGTGTCGGCGTAATCCCAGGAGAATTCGAGCAGGTCCGCCACCATCCCGCGGTCGGAAGGATGCTCGAAGACCGCCAGCATCTGGTCGCGCTCGCCAAGCATCATGGCCGAGAACAGCGCTTCCTTGGACTGGAAGTACTGGTAAAGCGTCGGCTTCGACAGCCCGGCTTCCAAAGCGACGGCATCCATGTTGGCGCCGGAATAGCCGGTCTCCGAAAAGACCTTCAACGCGGCTTCAAGGATGCGCCGCTCACGCTCGATCTTGTTTTGCTGTCGGCGGGACAAGGCGGTCATTTCGGCAATTTCCCCAGAAAGTCCATCAGGATCTGGTTATAGACCTCGGGCTGCTCGACATTGCAGACATGGCCGGCATCCGCGATGGTCTCGTAGCGGATGTCGGGCCGAGATGCCTGACCGAGTATTCGCTCTGCGACGCCTCGGATCTCGGCCGGCGGCGCCAACCG
>Ga0105238_10003618_pt1 | contig 15406 bp, 15 predicted proteins | sample KBSC34metaG_FD_81526 | JGI IMG/M metagenome (GOLD analysis project Ga0105238, IMG submission 81526) | Corn rhizosphere microbial communities from Kellogg Biological Station, Michigan, USA - KBS C3-4 metaG | ecosystem: Host-associated > Plants > Roots > Rhizosphere > Soil | place: Michigan, USA... | reverse complement strand
TAGTTGGCGAAACGTTGAAAAAAAATTTGGCGAAAATTTCCTTTTAAAATCAATACCGTAATTTTTTGACGGGCCAAGGGTCGGCTTTCGGAATTCTAGGCAAGAAAAAACCCAGCTAGATCAATGACCTAGCTGGGTTAAAAACAATTGAGTGGGAATGATTCACAGGCCTACCCGACCGCCGCCGAAAATGCGCCAGAGTTCGATTTAATCAGCACGAGAACGGCGTCGGGCCGGCGTCCATTCAGGAAGCCGCCGACGTGTCCGGCATCCCCACGCGCGTCAGCCTGCATACGCTGCAGCACAGCTTCGCCGCCAGTTCTAAAGCCAGCGGGCTTTCTTTGGCGGTTGGGACGGGCATTTCCGGTCTCCCAAAACGGATACCGTCGCACGCTGAGGCACCAAGTGTGCCTCCGCACGTCGGGCGTAAGTCACCTTCCTGCAGCCTCGCCGCAGGCCACTTTGCTCAATGAGATCAATTGGGTTAGTCTCACAATATGCGCTATCGCTGATAAACCATTTCGCTGAGGGGGCGAAAGTTCATGGAGATGCAGCAGGTCCGCTATTTCTTGGCCCTGTCGAACACGTTGAATTTCACGAGAGCGGCCGAGGAGTGCAACGTCACTCAGCCGGCTCTTACGCGCGCGATCAAGACGCTTGAAGACGAACTGGGTGGTGAGCTTCTGCGGCGCGAGCGTCAGCACTCGCACCTTACCGAACTTGGCCGGCGCATGCTGCCCTTGCTGCAGCAGTGCTACGACGCGGCTACTTCCGCCAAGTCATTGGCCAAGGCCGTGCAAAGCAGTGATGTTGCGCCACTCAACGTCACGATTTCCAACAGTATCAACATTGCGCTTTTGGTTTCGCCGTTCACCGAGCTCTTCCGGGCCTACCCCGGTGTGCATCTCAAGATCCACCGGGGCTCACCGGCGGCTGTGATAGAGGCGCTGAAAGGCGGCGAAGTGGAGCTGGCGATTGCCGGTCCGCTCGGCCAGGCCTGGGACCGTCTGGACGTATGGCCGCTGTTCCAGGAAGGGATTGAACTCGCCGTAAATTCAGATCACCCGCTGGCCCGGCGAAACGAGGCTGATGTCGCGCTGGCGCAACTCGCCGCCGAACCTGTGCTCAGTCGGATCGATTGGGAGACGAGCGAGGAACTCGCGCGCTGTCTTTCCGCTAAGGGGTATACGCCCCGGACCGCGCACGAAGTCGAGACCGACCAGGATCTTCTCGCGCTGCTTGAGGCCAATGCCGGAGTGGGCTTTGTCTCGCTTACTGCTCCGCGATCCTCGAACACCCGCCGGCTCAAACTTCGCGATCTGGACGTCTCGCGGATCGTTTCGGTTTATGCGGTTGCAGGCCGCCAGCGGGCGCCTGTCGCGACAACGCTGCTGAATCTGCTGAGGGCCGCCGATTGGTCGTCCTTCGGCGTCAGCGAGCCCGCCTGAGCGCCGCGACCAGGTCGTCAATGTCCATGCGGCGGCGGTAGTCCGGATCGACGAAGCGATCCGTAATGATCCCGTCCGTTCCGACGATGAAGGTGGCTGGAATGGGCATAAACCAGCTGCTGTTGCCCTGATAGTTGGGGATGTCGAGTCCAAGGCCCATGAGCCGCTCCATTTCGGCGCCGACCCAGATCGCGAGGTTGAGCGACAGTGCATATCCATTGTCCATGTCGATCAGGAACGGGAATTGTGCGCCGACCAGAGCCTTCATGGCCTTCGCGAATTTGCGCCGCTCCGGCATGATCGCAATCACCTGTCCGCCCAATTCTGCGATCTCGCGCTGCACCTCGACAATCCCGATGGCGTTCAAGCGGCAATAAGGGCACCAGTGACCGCGCTGAAATGTGATGATGGCCGGTCCATTCGCTAGGATTTCCCCGAGGCTGACGAGCCTGCCATCGTCATCAGGCAGCAGGAAACCAGGCATGGTTTCGCCCGGAGCGGGCGCCATTGTGCCGGCGCCTTGCTTCTCGAGGCGGTCCACCAGTCGCTCCACGGCGTCGGCGAATTCGGAGTTTAGGCGGCGAACCGCCGCGGCAATCACGGCCAACCGTTCATTGAGGGGCGCATCAAGTTCGATGGCTGCCTGGACGGACTGCTCGAATGTCATTGCCTGGTCGTCGGCGGCCATGTCTGCACTTTCACACGTCGCGCATAGCCTATCATCGCAACCCCTCGGCAATTGCCATGTTTTTCCTGCATGGTTTTGATGCCCTGCCGGCATCGACACATGCCAGGTCTGTGTCCTACTTCGCCGGCCCGGGCCGACGCGTTACACCATATTCCTGATATCCGCTGCAAAAGTCGGGAAAGCGCAGACCGTCTCAGACAGCTCTCGCGCCGTGATGCCATGCTTCATCGCGAGCGCAAAGATGTGGATCAGCTCCTCGCCGGCGTGGCCGACCAAATGAGCCCCGAGGATCCTGCCTGTCGTTTCCTCGACTATGATCTTCGACCACGCGACCGGCTCGGCGTAAGTCCTAGCGGACAGCCAGCCTTGCATGTCGTTCCGGTGGACGTTGACGATGAAGCCGCGCACCCTCGCCTGGGCCTCAGTCAAACCGACGGCTGCCACGGCCGGGATGCTGTAGAGAGACGCAGGTATGTGACTGTAATCGGGCCGATGCTTCGGGCCGTCGACGATGTTGCGGCCGACGATCCCGCCTTCATAGGTCGCTACCGGCGAAAGCTGCGGAGAGCTCCACACCGCATCGCCGCAGACATAAACGTCCGGGTTGGAACGCGAGCGCAGATGCTCGTCGATCTCGATGCGGCCTTCGCGATGCACGATGACACCCGCCCCAAGATCCAGGCCCTCGACATTGGCCACGCGTCCCGCGCAGTTGACCGCTCGATCCGCTTCCACCGAGCATTCGGCGCCATTTTTCGCGAAGCTGACCCGCAGCCGCCCGTCGACCTCTTCGATCTTTTTGACCCAAGACCTGGTATGTATGCCGATCCCCAGCCGCTCGCTCTCGTCGCGGAGTTGAGCAACGGCATCCTCGTCGAAGCCTCCCAGAAGTTGCGGCAGCGCCTCGAGGATGGTGACCTCGATGCCAGCGCGCGCATAGACGTGACCCAGTTCGAAGGCGATAACGCCGCCGCCAATGAACACCACGGCACGAGGCAGCACCGGATCGCTCAGGACATCGTCCGATGTGGTCAGAAATTCCGCGCCCGGGATCGGCAGCGGGCGCGGCTTCGAGCCGGTGGCGATGACGATGTTTCTCGCCTCGAGCTTTCGGGTGCCGACGCGGATGGTATTGCTGGCGACAAACGCGGCTTCGCCGTGGATGACATCGACGCCTCGCTTTGCCATCAATCCGGACAGTCGGGATGGGATGTCCCTGATGATCTCTTTTTCTCGCTCGATCAGGGCGCGCCAATCGAGCTTCGGCGGTTCGATCTCGATTGCATGACTGCCGGCTCTTCCGATTTCGTCGAGCGCGTGGGCCGCTGCAACTAACACCTTCTTCGGCGTGCAGCCGCGATTGGGACAGGTGCCGCCGAGATCACGAGCCTCAATCATGGCGACGGAAAGTCCGGCGGCGCGCGTCGCGACCGTGACGCCCATTCCGGCATTGCCGCCGCCCAGGATCACGACATCATACTTTTCCATCGCACCGCCTCCGCCGCGCTCAGTGAAGCTTGATCCGCGGTCTGGCGCGCCTGACGATCATCTCGCCAATCGAAGCCAGCGTTGTCTTCGCCAGTCCGTGCACCGCCTTGAGGTGCATCTTGTGCAGCGAGCGATAGACGAGTCTCGCAATGAGACCCTCGATCTTCAGTCCTCCGATCAGGCTGCCGAACGCACCGTAGTCGGCGAGTGAGACCAGGGACCCATAGTCGCGGTAACGATAAGCCGGCGCGGCATGCCCTGCGAGACGCGCCGCAATCACCTTGGCCATGTGGTCTGCCTGCTGATGGGCCGTCTGGGCTCGCGGCGGCAAGGCGCTTTCCTCACCCGGAAGCACGCAGTTCGCGCAGTCGCCAATGGCGAACACGCTGTCGTCTCCGAGCGCCCGCAAGGTTTCGTCGACGATCAGGCGGTTGATGCGGTCGGTTTCGAGCCCATCGAGACTCTTCAGGAAATCCGGCGCCTTGATACCGGCCGCCCAGACGACCAGTTCGGCAGGCACAAAGAGCTTTTCGCCCAGCCGGATGCCGTCTTCAGTCACTTCGGTGACCTTGATCCCGCATCGTATCTGGACGCCCAACTTGATCAGCAAGCGTGCCGTTGCGCGCGCCATCTGCTCAGGCAGCGCGGGCAGGATCCGTGGCCCTGCTTCGACGATGGTGATGCGGATCAGCCTTTCGAAATCGATGTTGTCGAGATTATGCGACGCAATCTCGCGCATCGACTTATGCAGTTCCGCCGCCAATTCGACGCCGGTGGCGCCGGCGCCGACGATGACACAATGAAGCTGACCAGGTGAAAGCTGCTCATACTGCGCGTTGGCACGCAGGCATGCATCAATCATGCGCTTGTTGAACCGGGCGGCCTGTTCGGCGGTGTCCAGCGCAATGGCATGGCGCGCGGCGCCCGGTGTGCCGAAATCATTGCTGACGCTGCCGACCGCCATGACGAGCGTATCGTAACCCAGGACACGCGGCGGGATGACCTGGCGACCGTCGTCGTCGAAGCTGGGCGCAACGAAGACCTGGCGCTTGGCGCGATCGATTCCGACGACCTCGCCAATGCGGTAGCGGTAGCCGTGGCGGCTGGCATGGGCGATGTATTCAACCGCGTCATGCGAGGCGCTCAAGGCGCCGGATGCCACCTCATGCAACAGCGGCTTCCAGATATGGGTGCGGTTGCGGTCGACGAGCGTGACGGAAAGGCGCCGTTTCCCGAACCGGCGGCCAAGGCGCGTCGCCAGCTCAAGCCCGCCGGCGCCGCCGCCGACGATAACCACACGGTGCAGGGATTTGTCCGCATGGGATGGGGTCTCCGGAATTGTGCGAAAGAGCGCCGCGTTGTTGGCAAGGACCGCTTCCGGAACCAACCGCATGCCGGGGGTGATGATCTGCATTGATGCGCTCCGCCGCGTTTCAGGACGCGTTTTTCTCGGTCACTCTTGGGATTCGTGGATGACGATGCCTTGCAGCATGTCGACCTCGCATTCCCAAGGCTTGTCAGCGAGGACACGCTGCCCATGCTCGTATCCTGCCTGCCAGCGGGTGCGGATGCCCGAGCGGGTGAAGTCGATGTCCTTGGTATGGTCCTCGCCGTCGAGCCGTGGGGAAAGCAGCCGGACGAGGTGCATGACCGAAGGGCAGCCATAGGAAGCGAGTTCCTTGAACATCGGATCCTCGCGACGCTCCTCGGGCACGAGCCTTCCCATCTCGCGCACCACATGCCGCAACCGATGCAGTTGCTCCTGCCGCGCAACGTGGCTCCGGCCGCGGCTAGCGTATTGAAGATCCTTCTGCCGCCCCATGACCTGCCAGATCGACTTCGGCTCGGTGGCGCGGGGTTGCCACATGTTGACCGCAAAGATCAGCGAGTCTCGCCTTGGTCGCGCATCGAGCACCACCTCGATTGGCGTGTTCGAATAGATGCCGCCATCCCAATAGGGCTGGCCGTCGATGCAGACCGCCGGAAACGCCGGCGGCAAAGCGCCCGACGCCATGATATGCGCCGCTGACAGGATCATCTCGCGCGTATCGAAATATTTGAGCTCGCTGGTGTTCACGTTGACCGCGCCGACCGTCAGCCGCGTGTGGCGGCCGTTGAGGTAATCGAAGTCGACCAGATTGTTCAGTGTCCTTTTGAGCGGATCCGTCGTGTAATAGGAGGCATTCTCGACACCGACCTCGCGGTTCACTCCAAACATGGCGCTCGGGTTCGGTTCGAAGAACCCGGGGATGCCGCGCATCAGCGTGCCCATGTTGGCAAAGATGTTGCTAGGAACCATCATCCGGAAAAATTCGTCGAATGGACTGCTCCGACTGACGCCGTCCCAGAATTCCTGGAGCCGGGGCAGACGATCGCCGGGCTGGTTCCCGGCAATCAGCGCGGCGTTGATAGCGCCGATGGAGGTGCCTATGACCCAATCCGGTTCGATGCCGCCCTCGACCAGCGCCTGGTAGACGCCGGCCTGATAGGCGCCGAGCGCACCACCGCCTTGAAGGACAAGGACGGTCTGACGTTTGGCTTCGCCGTGGTGGCCGGTCGCCGGTTCTGCTTCCGGGACAGACAGGTTTCGCGTGATCTTGTTCATGGCCTTCGCTCCTCGTGCAGGGCTAGTGAGCGGTCCAACCGCCTTCGATCGGCATGACGGCACCGGTGATCGAGGCCGCGTCGTCCGATGCCAGGAACAGGCAGAGCGAGGCAACCTGCTCGACCGTAACGAACTGCTTGGTAGGCTGCGCAGCCAACAGAACATCCCTGATCACCTGCTGCTCGGTGATCCCGCGGGCCTTGGCCGTGTCCGGTATCTGCTTCTCGACCAGTGGAGTGAGCACGTAGCCGGGGCAAACGGCGTTGACTGTGATGCCCTGTTCGGCGACCTCCAGCGCGACGGTCTTGGTCAGGCCGGCGACACCGTGCTTGGCTGCGACATAGGCGGACTTGTAGGGAGATGCGACGAGTGCGTGCGCCGAGGCAACGTTGATGATGCGACCCCATTTGCGCGCCTTCATCGCCTGCAACGCGCGCCGGATCGTATAAAACGAGGACATCAGATCAATCGCCACGACCGCTTCCCATTTCTCGATCGGGAAGTCATCGATCGGCGCGACATGCTGAATGCCGGCGTTGTTGACCAATATGTCAACTGCGCCGAACTCGGCGATGGCCTTGTCCATCATCGAGGTGATCGCGTCGCCCTTGCTCATATCGGCGCTGTCGTATCGAACGATGACGCCATGATCGGCGGCGAGCTTCGCCCGCAGGCGTTCGATCTCAGCGGCATCGCCGAAGCCGTTCAGAACGATGTTGCAGCCCTTGGCCGCGAAGGCTTCGGCGATACCCTGGCCGATGCCGCTGGTCGAGCCTGTTATCAACGCCGTCTTGCCTTTAAGCATCGCCATTTCCTTCTCTTGTCGTCGCGGCCGAGTTGAGAGGCGACAGCTGCGAGCGACAGGCTTGCGCGCCCATATCCGAATTTCTGACCAAGTATGGCGAGCGGCGCGAAACAGCGGAAATGCCGTTGAGACATGGATTCGATAGCTGACGGTCTGACCGCCCGTCTCGATCTTGTCTCGAGAATTGACCTGCGATCGGGACAGGCCGCTGACGCTCATGTGAATTGCGGCTTTGGCCTGGAGCGCTAGCTAAATGGGATGAGCCGTTCTTCAGTTGCTATTCTGCTGCTGCCAACGGGCGCCGTCATTGGTGCCGTTCTCGTTTCGTCATGGCTGTTGGAGCCGCCTGGTTGGGGCCAATTCTGACCATGCCACAGGCCTCCACACTTGTTCTCTTGATCCTATTGGCGACACTGGCGGCCCTCCATTTCACTGAATGGTTTGCGCTATTCCTGATGGGGCCGGATTGGCATGCGCTGCTCTAACTGGACATCGTCAGCGCCGACCTACCCCGCCAGCGGCAGAGCCACTCAGCACCGCTCGCGGGCTGGGTTGTTTGACCTTCGCGCAGCCTGTAAGATTGCCCGGCAACGCGGGTCGTGCGTCATGCACGTCCCAGGGGAAGCGTGCAGTGGAGATCAGCCAGGTCAGATATTTCTTGGCCGTCGCCAAGGAGTTGAATTTCACCAGGGCGGCCGAGCAGTGCAATGTCACGCAGCCGGCGCTTTCTCGCGCGATCAAGCTTCTTGAGGATGAATTCGGCGGGCCGCTTTTCCACCGTGAGCGCCGCTTCACCCACCTCACCGAGCTCGGCCGCATGGTCGAGACCTATCTCGAGGGTGTCTTCGAGAACTCTCGCCAGGCAAAGCAGATTGCCGAGCAATACGTGACCCTGAAGAAGATGCCGCTCAAGGTTGGCATCATGAGCACGATCGCTCCGGACGAGATCATCGAGCTCATCGCGGCCGTGCGTGCGCACCACCCCGGCGTCGAGTTGCATCTTTGCGATGCGGACGCGGTGAGCCTCAGGAGAAGGCTCATCGAGGGCGACCTCGAAGCTGCGATCTATGCGTTGCCCTCAGACGTTCCCGACGAAGAAGTGCACTCCCTGCCGCTGTTTCAAGAGCAGATGGTGATGGCTGTTCACCTGACCCATCGCCTTGCCAACCAGCCCGTCGTGCGCGTGAAGGATATGAGCAATGAAAGCTACATCCATCGCAACAATTGCGAGTTCGCGGGCTATGCGGATGCCATCCTTGCCGAGCAAGGCGTCACGGTCAGTCCTGTTTATTGGAGTGATCGTGACGACTGGACATTGGCGATGATCGCTGCCGGGCTTGGTTTCGGCTTCATGCCAGAGCATACCGCCAAGCATCCTGGCGTGGTGCCCCTGCCGATCACCGAGCCGGAATTCTGGCGGGAGGTCAATCTCGTCACGGTGCGAGGCCGCAGGCATTCGCCCGCAGTCGGCGCATTGGTGCGAGAGGCCACGCAGAAGAAATGGTTCGGCGAGCGGGGGAAAGCGTTGTCCGCCGCCGAATAGGTGCGCCGGGCCAGGTGGCATACTTTGCATGCCAGGCACTGCATCTCCGGCTACATGTCCGCGCTCAGTTCTTTTTGACGGTTGAGGTCACCGACTGGATGACTTCGGTCGCCATCTTGAACTGCGCGGTGCGGTCGGTGATGCCGTGGCGCTTGGCGATCCAGTCGAAATCGCTGTAGGCGGCGTAAACCGAACCGTCCGCGGTCTGGTAGACCAGCACTCGCACAGGCCAGTCGAGCCCGGCCTCGGGATTGGACGTGATGAATGTCGTGCCCAGAGCCGGATTGCCGAACATGACGAGTCGCGACGGCCTGACGTCGTTGCCGGCGTTCTTGCCGAGCTGCGCCTGGTCGATGACGCCGAAGAACTTGATGCCTTTCTTGAGCACGTCCTTCTTGATGCGCGCGACGGTCTCGGCAACGGAATAGTCGCTCTTTACGGTGACGACACCGTCCGATGCGGCGGCCGGCAGGGCAACAGCCATCAGCATAGCGGCACCTGCAAGCAGAGTTTTCAGGTGGTTGGTCATGTCAGTCTCCTTGGTTGGTAACGTGGTTGTCCATTTCAAGTCTCAGGCCTTGGGCGTTTGCAGCACGCGCGCGACCGCGATCGCAGCGGCGAGCACCGCGGCAAGCACGGCCACGCAAGCGGTCCAGCCGATCCGGTCGTAGATCTGTCCAATGAGGAAGCTGCCGGCGAGCCCGCCCCCGTAGTAGGAGGCGAGATAGATGCCGCTCGCAGCGGCGCGGTCGCGCGACGCGGTCCGGCTGACATGTCCCGTTGCTATCGCCTGCGCAAGGAAGGTGCCGATCGCAACCAGCGCCATCCCGACGAGGACGATGGGGAGGCTGGGTGCGAGCAAAAGAAGCAAGCCGACAATCGCCAGACCAAGTGTTGCGCCGACCCCCATTCTCGGGCCGAGGCCCGAGGCCACACGCCCGGCGAGCGGAGTGGTCAGCATTGATGGGAGAAAGACGAAATAGACCGCGCCAAGCGCCATCGGCGTCAACGACAGGGGCGCCGCGACAAGCTGAAAATTCACATAGGTGAACGTGCCGATAAAGACGAAGAGGATCAGAAAGCCGATCGCAAAACAGGCACGCAACTCGACGTTCTGCAATGGGGCTTTCCAGGCGGCACGCGCGAGTCCCTCTGTCGCATCTACGCGCATCATCGATGAGGTCTTCTGCAACGTGAACCAGACAAGAGCGGCGCCGAACAGATTGAGTGCGGCGAATGTCAGGAAGTTGGTGGAGATGCCGAACGTGTCGGCGACCGCCGCCGACATCAACCGGCCGAAAAAGTTGCTGGCAACATTGCCAGTCACATAGGCGGCGAGCGCGCTGGTCGTCTGCCGCGCGGAAAAATGCTCTGCCAGGTAAGCCATGGTGAGCGTGAACGCCGTCGACATGCAAAGACCCTGCGCCACGCGCAGCAGGGCGAAGACGACGATATTGTCTGTCTGCGAAAGCAGGGTCGTCGGAATCGCCAGGATGACCAAGCTGATCCAGATACCGTTGCGGCGATCAATACCGTGTCCGAAGAGCGCGACAGCGATACCGGCCACCGCCATGCCGAATGTGCTGGCGTTGACGGCGAAACCCATCGTGGCGCGGCTGACGCCGAATTTCACCACCAGCGAAGGCAGGATGGCCTGGGTGGCGAACAGGTCAACGAGCGTCAGGAACGCAATCAGGGCGATCAGGCCGAAGCGCCAGCCATCTGCGGCCAAAATGCGAACCCGTGTCGGTTGGGTATGGTCACTCGTCGTCATGACAGGCTCCGTTGCCACGTCCTCGGGCAATCGCCCGAAGACGGGCTTTTGGTTTCTGATGTCGGGATCTCTTCACCGCGACGAGCGGCTCACATCATGTGATCGTCGTGCATCGCTGGCGGCAGGACGTCAGCCGAATAGAGGATGGCCGGAACCTTGCCGTTGTTCTTCCACCAGTGCGCGAGCTGGCCGAACTCGGCCGTCACGTCGCCAGCCGCGTGTTCGATACCGACCTTGCAGGTGCTGCGGTATTCGGTGATCGAGCCCTCGACGACCAGAATGTTTGCCGGGCGGACATTGTGCTCATGCCACGGCACGACGCCGCCGGGCTGAACGACGAGCTTGCGAAGGCGCAGCATGTTGCCTTTCCAGGCTTCGCCCTTGCTGCTCAAATCGATTGCGGAAAGGACCGTGTCGGTCACGCCGACCGGCTTGCTGGGATGTTCCTGGATGTCGGTGGTGGCGGCCTGGCCGGCGGGGCAGTCGCCCGCAAAAGCCGGAGCCGCGGAAAATGCGGCAGTCGCGGACAGCATGCCCAGCGCGAACGCAAGGTTGAGTTTCTTGGTAACCATCTCGTATTTCTCCTTTGTCGGTGCCCAATCGCGGAAGGCGGGGGGCATGACGAGGAGAGTGACCGGAGCCTCAATGAAAGAGAAATGCTGACTGGCTCTTAAATCGATACCTGAAAACTATCGTGGATCATTATCCAGGCGCAAGAATCCGAGCCACGCCATAAATCTTGGCATCGGCTTGTTCTTCGACTTGCTATGCAGCCGTCTTCCTAACCGATAGATCGATGCCGCTTTCCGGCCAGCTATGCGCCTTGACGCTGTTCACGAAGGTTGATGTGGCCGGCGAGAACCGGCGCCCCGCCACAACGACAAGCGATACCTCCCGCCAAACCTCCGGATCTATGACGGGCCTGATCTGCAAGCCCGGGATGACGGCGCTGAATTCCGGGATGAAGCAGATACCCAACCCGCCGGAGACCATGTTTTGAATCCAATCTTCGCGCTCGCTGGCGTAGGAGATCCTGAGCTTTACACCACGCTCATTGCAGAGGCCGGCAAGATAATCCCGGTACTCGCAGTTCAGGCGCCTGAGATAGTTCTCGCCGTCGAGTTCCGAGATGGCAACATTGTCGTTGCGGGCCAGCCGGTGCCCATTCGGAAACGCGAGGACGAATCGTTCGCGATAAAGCGGCGTGACATCGAACCTCTCCGGAAAACTGTTGCTGGACGCCATGATGGCAACATCAATCTCACCCGCTTCCAGCAGTTGCGACAGGGATGCCGGCACGCCCTCAACAAGCTGCAGCTGGATGCCTTGCTGGCGCCTGTTGAAGTCCGTCAACAGGCCGGTAAAACGCCGCGGGCCGATTGTGCACATGACCCCAACCTTGAGATTGGCGTTCTCCAGGCAGAGGAACCTCGATGCCTCTTGGCGAACGCCCGTCACCTCGTCGAGAATTTGCTGGAAACGAGGCCGCAGCAGTGCGCCGAGATCTGTAAGATGTGTCAGGTTCCGCTCACGGCGAAACAACAGGCCGCCGACCTCATCCTCGAGCTGCTGGATGGCGCGCGATAGCGCCGGCTGGGTGACGTTGCATTTCTCGCCCGCGCGCGTGAAATTCCGGGTCTCGCAGACCGCCAGGAAGTAGCGGATGTGATGGATGTCCATGCGTATCGTCCCTCAGCTGCATACATGCATTTGCAGGCTCGAAGACTGCCGCAATGGGTCTCACCTAGCCAATGCAGGGGGGCTATAAAGTCTATAGCAATCTGTCATGCTTCCAGCAGATGCGGCAGTTCTTGCACCAGAAGGATGGCGAGCTATGCGCCCGCCATCCTTCTGGTGTTCCGTCGCCGTTCGCAGGTCAGTTGGAGCCGCGGAGGCCGTAGAGTTCGACGCAGAATTCCGCATGCGGCTTGCTCATCGCTGCGTCTTGGCACTCCTTCATCATAGCGCCCTGCTTCTCCTTCGACATCGCCTGCCAGGCCTTCTTGAATTCGGCCTTTGGTTTCATCGTCTTCATGCTGGCGTCGGTGAAGAACGGCCGCATGCTGTCCGGCTCGTCGAGTATGCCGGCGAAGGAAACGCCGCTCAGAACGGAAAGTGCAAAGGCGCCGAGGCAGATAGCTTTGATATTCATCTTCAAGTCCTTCTCTGGTTAGGTAGTCATCCTATCGACAACCGTTTGATTGATCTGGCAGCAATTCAGAATTTCCGGGTTCCTCCTTGCTGGTATGAACTGTGCTGCAATCACCCGCCAACTCGCCAATGCCATCTGCGTATGAAGACTATGCCGGTTGTGCATCCCGCAGATACTTGCTGGCAAATCGCTATTTGGCTTCCCCCAAAGCGAGGACGTTGGCGCAGAATTGCGCATGAGCCTTGCGCATCGCCGGGTCGTTGCACGCCTTCGCCATCTTGACCCGGTCATGCTTTGACAAACCGAACCAGGCCTTCTTGAACCCGGCCATCGGTTTCATCGTCTTCATCGCGGCGTCCGTATAGAAGGTCGGTAGTGCGGCGAGGTCGCTGAACGGGTCGGCGGACGCTGGGCTCGCGCCAAGAGCGACGGCAAGCGCGGCCAAACAAGCAAGTTGCCTTCTCATCGTTCATCTCCTTTCCAGGCGCGGCTCCGGCAAACGGCGCCAGCCTGATCGGGATGAAGAGTGCGGCGCGTCAGGGCGGGCAGCCAATGCAATCTGCCTATGGACTTCATGCCACCTTGGCATTTCGGCTGAACAAGGAGATGCGGCAGTCTCTGTCCAATCGCCCCTGCTGGCGACTTCGGGATGGAGACCAAACCATGCTTGCCCAGTCCGCAGTGAGAACAGTCCAAGCCATGACGTCAGTGGCGGAGCTTGAGATCGAAGGCCGGACGATCGACATCGTGCTGGCAAACGACGCGCATGGCGCTTTCGTCTGGGGTGTGCTCGATCGGCTGCTGGACGAGCCGAACTGCAGCGTGAATGGCGTTACCGCATCGGGCTTTGCAGCGATGCAGGCGGCGGTCTTTGCCTATGGGCTGAGTGTCGGCGGCAGGCGCGGCGCGCGGACGGCGCTCGCCAACTTCTGGCGGCGCGTCAGCCATTTTTCGATGTTCGCCGTCGACAGAACGAGCCTGCTGCGATCGATGCTGGAACAGTCAATCGACCTCAAGCATATCCGTGACGAGAACTGCCCGGTGAAACTGGGCGTCCTGGCCGTCAACGCCCGCACAGATGCGGTGAAGGTGTTCTCCGGCGACCAGTTGTCGGTCGACGCGATCGTGTCGGCAGCCACCGTTCCGTTCCTTTCCCCTGCCATTGAGATCGATGGGGATCTCTATTGGGGCGACGGCGACATCTTGCTACTTCCGCCGGCGGCATCAATCGGAACTCACCATCGTGTGGTGGTCACCGGCAAGCCGTCGATATTTATGGCGCGGTGTCCGGATCGCAACCTGGCCTCCACCCGCTGTGCGACCGGATGCGCCCCGGTGCACACCATCTTCGACAGCCAACACCGAGCTGGAGTTCCGCTGCTTTTGAGACCCTGGATCGATTGGGGCGAGTTGACCGACATTCGCGACAGGGGACGGCAATGCGCCGAAGACTGGCTTGGGGCTGATCTTTCCAGCGCCGACGAGCGCCCGGCTGTCGACTGCCGAACCCAATACATCTAGGCGCTTCCCTCCCGCCTAGCCGCGCCTGCTTCGCACACTCCCGAATGCAGGCGCCAGGCCCTCCGGTGCCCCCGCCGGAGGGCCTTCTCACGCCGCGCTCCAGAACATAGTGGCGCGTATCAATTCCATGCCGAGACAGCATTTCAGCTCAGCATCACGATCGGAGAAACTGATCTGCAGACGGGCCCAAGGCCGGTCTTTCCCTCGAAACGCCAACCAGGAGACAAGCCTGTGATCAACACCAAGACCCTTATCGGATCGGCACTTGCAGCCGCCGCCTCGCTTGCCGCGACAGCGGCCTACAGCGGCCCAGCCGCCAAACCCGGCTTCGCCTTTGAGAAGTGCTACGGAGTCGTCAAGGCCGGTCAGAACGACTGCCAGACCGCAACACATTCATGCGCCGGCACTTCGACCGCCGACAACCAGCCGGATTCCTGGCTCTACGTGCCTGCCGGCAGCTGCGCCAAGATCACGGGCGGCAGCGACAAGCCGAAGGCCTAGCCAACATCCACCTCGAGCCAACCGGACCAGAATGGAGGAGACCGATGTTCATTTTCTCACCTCTTGCAATCCCTGCATCGGCGGGCATCGGCCTTCGCTCGCCTCACATCGCTGAGATGCTGACGCGGCGTCCATCCGCAGGCTGGCTCGAGGTCCATGCCGAGAACTACATGGGTGACGGCGCCGGCGTCGAGGCGCTGGAAAAACTGCGCCAGATCTACCCGCTGTCTGTGCATGGCGTCGGTCTCTCGCTGGGGAGCGCAGGCGGCCTGGACCGCGACCATCTGGAAAGGCTGCGCAAGGTCTGCGAGCGCTTCCAGCCCGATCTGGTCTCCGAGCATCTCGCCTGGAGCGTCGCCGACGGCGCCTATCTCAACGATCTGCTGCCGCTGCGCTATGACGAAGAGGCGCTGGCAATCGTTGCCCGCAATGTCGAGACGCTCCAGGACACGCTGAAGCGGCGTGTGCTGATCGAGAACCTGTCGGCCTATCTTGCCTTCACGGACTCCTCGATGAACGAGGCCGAATTCCTGGCAGCGCTCGTGGAGCGGACCGGGTGCGGCCTGCTGCTCGACGTCAACAATGTCCAGGTCTCGGCGCACAATTTGCAATATGACGCCAAGGCCTTCATCGACGCGCTGCCTGAGGAGGCTATCGGCGAAATCCATCTCGCCGGCCACGCCACCAATCAGGTCGGGTCCGACACCGTGCTCATCGACGACCATGGCTCGCGCGTGCCGCCCGTCGTCTGGGCGCTCTACCAGCATGCCATAGATCGGCTCGGGCCGCGCCCGACATTGATCGAGTGGGACACCGACGTTCCCGTTCTCGACGTGCTGCTTGGCGAAGCGATGTGGGCCGACATGCTGACCGCCTCGATC
>Ga0105238_10003612_pt1 | contig 15416 bp, 15 predicted proteins | sample KBSC34metaG_FD_81526 | JGI IMG/M metagenome (GOLD analysis project Ga0105238, IMG submission 81526) | Corn rhizosphere microbial communities from Kellogg Biological Station, Michigan, USA - KBS C3-4 metaG | ecosystem: Host-associated > Plants > Roots > Rhizosphere > Soil | place: Michigan, USA... | reverse complement strand
GCCGCTTGTGCGTGATCTCGGAGAGCGGGTTGGTCTGGTCCATGAACTGCGAGAGCTGCGAGGAGCCGAAGAACTCGCGCACCGCGGCGGCCGCGGGCTTGGCGTTGATCAGGTCCTGCGGCATCACGGTGTCGATGTCGACCGACGACATGCGCTCCTTGATGGCGCGCTCCATGCGCAGCAGGCCGATGCGGTACTGGTTCTCCATCAGCTCGCCGACCGAGCGCACGCGCCGGTTGCCGAGATGGTCGATGTCGTCGATCTCGCCCTTGCCGTCGCGCAGGTCGACCAGCGTGCGGATCACCGCCACGATGTCGTCCTTGCGCAGCACCCGCATGGTGTCGGGCGCGTCGAGCTCGAGGCGCATGTTCATCTTGACGCGGCCGACCGCCGAGAGATCGTAGCGCTCGGGATCGAAGAACAGCGAGTTGAACATCGACTCGGCGGTATCGACCGTCGGCGGCTCGCCCGGACGCATCACGCGGTAGATGTCGAACAGCGCGTCCTCGCGCGTCATGTTCTTGTCGACCGCGTTCGTGTTGCGGATGTAGGCGCCGACATTGACGTGGTCGATGTCGAGGAGCGGCAGCTCCTTGTAACCGGCCTCGTTGAGGATCTTGAGGTTCTTCTCGGTGATCTCCTCGCCGGCCTCGACGTAGATCTCGCCGGTCTTCGGATTGACGAGGTCCTCGCCGATGTAATGGCCGATCAGCTCCTCGTCGGTGACGCGCAGCGCCTTGAGGCCCTTCTCGGCCAGCTGGCGCGCCTGGCGCACGGTGAGCTTCTTGCTGGCCTCGACCACGACCTTGCCGGTGTCGGCATCGACGAGATCGTTGATCGCCTTGTAGCCGCGCATGCGGGTCGCATCGAACGGAACGCGCCAGCCGTCCTTGGTGCGCTTGTAGACGATCTGGCGATAGAAGGTGCGCAGCACCTCCTCGCCGTCCATGCCGAGCGCGAGCATGAGCGACGTCACCGGGATCTTCCGGCGCCGGTCGATACGCGCGTACACGATGTCCTTCGCGTCGAACTCGATGTCGAGCCACGAGCCGCGATACGGGATGATGCGGGCGGCAAACAGCAGCTTGCCCGAGGAGTGCGTCTTGCCCTTGTCGTGATCGAAGAACACGCCGGGCGAGCGATGCATCTGCGAGACGATGACGCGCTCGGTGCCGTTCACGATGAACGTGCCGTTGTTGGTCATGAGCGGAATGTCGCCCATGTAGACATCCTGCTCCTTGATGTCCTTGACCGACTTCGCGCCCGTCTCCTCGTCGATATCGAACACGATCAGGCGCAGCGTCACCTTGAGCGGCGCCGCATAGGTCATGCCGCGCTGGCGGCACTCGTCGACGTCATACTTCGGCGGCTCGAACTCGTACTTGACGAATTCGAGCATCGAGGTCGACGAGAAATCCGAGATCGGAAACACAGACTTGAAAACGGTCTGCAGCCCCTCGTCCGGGCGTCCGCCCGGGGGCTCGTAGATCTGCAGGAACTGGTCATAGGACGCCTTCTGAACCTCGATGAGGTTCGGCATCTCTGCGACTTCCTGGATTTTCCCGAAAAACTTGCGAACGCGCTTGCGACCGATAAAAGTCTGCGCTGTAGCCATATTGTCTTTTCTCCGTCGAACCGCTTGGCAGTCCGGACGGCTCTCCGAAGGGCCGCCATCCAATCGCGACCTTCCGGACAGGCGTCAGGCGCCGAATGTCATTTACGCATGGCTTTCGCGACTCGAGCCCGCTACCCCGAGTCGCTGAACTATCAAACCGCCGCTAGGCGTCCTTTGTGGTGAAAGCGGGATATATGTAGCGGAATCCCCTACACAATCCCGTGCCCGCCTTGGTCGGGCGGGAATCTGCCTTTCTGCGCCGTTGTCCCGGTTCCGCAACCAGGACCTCTCGTTTCGTCATCGCCCGACGACCGGGCGACCCAGTTCGTCATCGCCCGGCGACCGGGCGACCCAGTAACCGCCGAGTTCCGGGGTTACTGGGTCGGAGTTGGTTGGCCTGGACCCCGGGTCTGGCTGACGCTCGCCCGGGGTCTTCGCCGAAGTAACCTTCGGTTACTTCAGCTCGACCTTTGCACCGGCCTTCTCGAGCTGGGCCTTGACCTTCTCGGCCTCGTCCTTCGGGATGCCTTCCTTCACGGCCTTCGGCGCGCCTTCGACCAGATCCTTGGCTTCCTTCAGTCCGAGGCCGGTCAGCGCACGGACTTCCTTGATGACCTCGATCTTCTTGTCGCCGGCAGCCGCGAGGACGACCGTGAACTCGGTCTTCTCTTCGACCGCTGCGGCGGCGCCAGCGCCCGGAGCGGCCGCGACCGCAACCGCGGCGGCGGCAGAAACGCCCCACTTCTCTTCCAGGAGTTTCGCGAGCTCGGCGGCTTCGAGCACAGTGAGGCTCGACAGCTCGTCTACGATCTTGCTCAGGTCAGCCATCTGTCATTCATCCTTTATTCGGTTCGAACCAATGGTTTACGTGCGCTTGCGCGCGGGAAGCCTCACGCGGCTTCGCCCTTGGAGGCATAGGCCTGGACGACGCGCGCCAGCTTGGCGGCCGGAGCGTTGGCGAGCTGTGCGAGCTTGGTCGCCGGCGCGACCAGAAGGCCCACCAACTTACCGCGCAGCTCGTCGAGCGACGGCAGTGAGGCAAGTGCCTTCACGCCGTTCGCGTCCAGAGCGGTCTTGCCCATCGCTCCACCAAGGATGACGAACTTCTCGTTCGCCTTGGCGAAGTCGGTGGCGACCTTCGGCGCCGCGATCACATCGCTCGAATAAGCGATGACGGTCGGCCCCTTCAGCAAGGGTCCGATGGACGCGACGTCCGTGCCTTCGAGAGCGATCTTGGCGAGGCGGTTCTTCGCGACCTTCACGCTCGCGCCAGCTTGCCGCATCTGCTTGCGCAACTGCTGCATCTGGGCGACGGTCAGACCGGAATAGTGACCAACAACAACGACGTTCGAGGCCTTGAAGACCCCGTTCAGCGTCTCGATGGCCGCTTTCTTTTCCGCTCGATCCACGTCGGGACTCTCTTCGGTTGGCGGTTGAACAGCGGCTCGAAGAGCCGCCGAGCTCCGCCGGTTGCACCAGCCGTCCTGATGGCTCGGCGCCAGCACCTTTCGGTGCAGGAACCGCCCGGCAGGACGACGACGAAGGCCTGTCCGCCGGGCATTCGGGCAAGCCCGAACGCCAGTGCAAAGGTTCGAACCGACTCGACCGGCCTTTCGGCCGGTAAAATCCGTCTCACCCCGTCTATGCAGGTCGTTTGATTAAGCCGGGAGAACCGGCACCTGCAGTCTCGGACAGGACGCTTCTCAAAAAGTCGGCGATCGCTCCCTCTTTCCATTTCCGAGCCCGACAGAGGTTCAGATAAGGAATGAGTTCCTGACCAGCCTGTTTTTCCAGAAGCGCACAAAGGCGTGCCGCCAAACTGGGCCGGCACGCCCGACAGGCATGTACTAATGCGAAACCATTCGCTTGCCAAGCCCCTGTTGGCCCCTTCTTGGCAGCTTTTTCGCTGGTTATGGCGGCACTTGCGCGGTACTTGGCGCCGGTCAGGCCGGCTTGAGAAGTCGCCGGACCTCGGATTCAAGAGGAAAAGCCAACCGAACGACCAGCCCACGCGGCGTGCGATCGACCAGCGTGAGGGTCCCGCCGTGGCCGGTCACGATGGCGTTGGCGATCGAGAGCCCCAGCCCGAAGCCGGTCTCGCCGTCCATGTGGCTGGCCCGGTGGTCCTGGCGGAGCAGGCTGCGCGTGCGACAGCAGCGACGCGAGCGCGAGCACCTCGGACATTTCGAAGCTGCTGAACGACTTTCTCGACTCGCTGCAGAACTCGACCAATCAGGCGAGCGGCTGCGACGACACCGGCGCGAACGCGAGCGCCAGCCCGTCGCTGCTGTTCGACTACCAGAGCTGATCGCCGTTCCCGTCACCCCCCGGGCGGTCAAGATGGAAACGGCCGGCGCAACCCGCCGGCCGTTTCTGTTTCTGCCGCTTGCGTAGCCCGGATGAGCGCGAAGCGCGACATCCGGGGCTATCGTCTCCCGCATGTAGCGCGTCGAAGACGCGCGTAAACGCGCTTCACGCTCATGCGGGCTACGGTCTTAAGTCTTACGCCGTGCCGCTCGTGGTCGAGAGGCTTGCGAGATCGACCTTCACACCCGGGCCCATCGTCGACGAAATCGCGACGCGGTTGATGTAGTGGCTGCCCTTGGCGCCCGCCGGCTTGGCCTTGTTCACCGCGTCCGCGAAGGCGCGGATGTTCTCGGCGAGCTTCTCGGCCGAGAACGAGGCCTTGCCGACACCGGCCTGCACGATTCCCGCCTTCTCGACGCGGAACTCGACCGAGCCGCCCTTCGCGCCGGCGATCGCGCCCTTCACGTCCATCGTCACCGTGCCGACCTTCGGGTTCGGCATGATGCCGCGCGGCCCAAGCACCTTGCCGAGACGGCCGACCAGCGGCATCAGGTCCGGCGTCGCGATGCAGCGGTCGAAGTTGATCTCGCCCTTCTGCACCGTCTCGACCAGATCCTCGGCGCCGACGATGTCGGCGCCGGCGGCGCGGGCCTCATCGGCCTTGGCGCCGCGCGCAAACACCGCCACACGCAGCGAGCGGCCGGTGCCGTTCGGCAGGTTGACCACGCCGCGCACCATCTGGTCGGCGTGACGCGGATCGACGCCGAGATTCATCGCAATCTCGACCGTCTCGTCGAACTTCGCCTTGGCGCGCTCCTTCACGAGCTTGACCGCCTCGTCGAGCGAATAGGACTTCGCCGGGTCGATCCCCTCGCGAGCCTTCTCAACGCGCTTTCCCGTGCTCATGCCGCCACCTCGATGCCCATCGACCGCGCCGAACCCTCGATCATCCGCATCGCGGCTTCCACCGTCGAGCAGTTGAGGTCGGCCATCTTCTTCTCGGCGATTTCCTTCACCTGCTCCTTGGTGATCTTGCCGGCCTTGTCGCGGCCCGGCGCCTTGGAGCCGGACTCGAGCTTGGCGGCCTTCTTGATGAAATAGGACACCGGCGGGGTGCGCATCTCGAAGGTGAACGACTTGTCCTGGTAGATCGTGATCACCACCGGGATCGGCGAGCCCTTCTCCAGCTGCGAGGTCTTGGCGTTGAAGTCCTTGCAGAAGGCCATGATGTTGAGGCCGCGCTGACCGAGCGCGGGACCGATCGGCGGAGACGGATTGGCCGCTCCCGCCGGTACCTGCAATTTGAGGAATCCGGCAACTTTCTTTGCCATCTGGCTGCTCCTGTTAGTGGTGCGGATCTCGACGGTTGGCAGCCGCCTCACCTCCCACGTGTTGTCGCCCGCTTTCGCGGGCGATGACATGTCACTCGCTCTTCCAGACCACCAGACTCGTGCCACGGACATGCCGCAGCCCAAGATGACGGCTGGCCTCGATCTCTTCGAGTGCGCGGGTGACGCCTTCCCATACACCGTAGTCGTGCCAGATGACCACCCCTTTCTGGGCGATCAGCCTTAACGCGGTGTCGGTGTCCGCCACGACATAGTCATGGGCGTGCGATCCGTCCACGAAGACGAGGCCGGCCTTGCCATGGTGCGGCGACCAGTCGAAGGTCGCCGAATCCCCGAAAAGCTGGGTGATCCGCTGCGCCGGGGCCGCCCATTCGGCATCGGCCTCGACGAAGTGCCGTCCGGAGCGCGGCTTTTCGACGAAAGCGCGCTCGCCCGGCGCCAGGGCGAATTTCGAGGCTGCGTCCGGCGGCAAATCGAGCGTGAAAACAGCAAGATGCGTGGGAGAATTCGCCGCGAAGTTGAGCGTGGTGCGGCCGTCGAAGGTGCCGATCTCGACGATTTCGGCTCCGGTCGCGACCGACGCCGCTGCGGTCGCCAGCACCGAGAGCTCGGCGAGGTTCACGTCGCCCTGGGCGCGACGCGGCTGCGCCAGCACGATCGGCTTTGCGGGGAACAACGCGCGCCAGCCGACCTGCGGCAGGTGCGTCGGCTGCCCGCGCGTCACGTGGCGCAGGCGCCGGCTCGCGCGGCGCCAGGATTGGCCCAGAATGGTCGCCGGCAGATAGACCGAGCGGGCATAGAGCCCGTTGAGCCGCCCGCCCAGCGACATCGATCTTAGAGCTTCTCGACTTGCCCGAACTCGAGCTCGACCGGCGTCGCACGGCCGAAGATCGACACCGCGACCTTGAGGCGCGAGCGGCTCTCGTCGACCTCCTCGACCGAGCCGTTGAACGACGCGAACGGGCCGTCGGAGACGCGCACCTGCTCGCCGACCTCGAACGAGATCGAGGGCTTCGGCCGCTCGATGCCTTCCTGCACCTGGTTGAGGATGCGCTGCGCCTCGGCCTCCGAGATCGGCATCGGCTTGTTGTCGGCGCCGAGAAACCCGGTGACCTTCGGGGTGTTCTTGATCAGGTGATACGCCTCGTCGGTGAGGTTCATCTTCACCAGCACGTAGCCGGGGAAGAACTTGCGCTCGGCGTCGACCTTGCGGCCGCGACGCACCTCGACGACCTTCTCCTTCGGCACCAGCACTTCGTCGAACAGGTGCACGAGGCCGCGCTGCTTGGCCTGCTCGCGGATCGAATCCGCGACCTTGTTCTCGAAATTCGAATAGGCGTGCACGATGTACCAGCGCTTCGGCTTGGTCTCGACTGCTGCTTCCGCCACGGATGTCTCCTTAGGACAATGAGAGCCTTACGTGCCCAAACCGAGCACGACCGTCACCACCATGCGGATCACCTGATCGGCGATCAGGAAGAACACCGCGGCGAGCGCCGCAAAGATGAACACCATCGCGGTGGTGATGCCGGTTTCCTTGCGCGAGGGCCAGGTGACCTTGTTGGTCTCCTGCCGCACTTCCTGGAAGAACTTTATCGGGTTGAACTGGGCCATGATCTCTTCTGCTGCGATCTCTTTGCTGTCGACTGTCGACCGCACCCCACATAGGAACTCGCCGCCCGACGCATAAGGACGACTCCGATGATACTGATCCTTTGGGGGGAATGTTCGCCGCGGAAGTCCGTCATGACGGGCCGCTAGGCGATGGCTGACTAACTAATCCGGGGCGAACGAAAGGTCAACCGCAGATGGTCGGGTGGGCTTGGTCCGCCCAGGCGGCCTCTCCCCTGGAACTTGTCGCCGCAATGCTCATTTGATGGGTACCCGGAGGGAGACAATAATGAAGAGACTTCTTGCATCTGTGGCCGTCCTCGTCGCCGTGACGGCGGCCGGCCCAGCCAATGCCAAAGGCTGCATCAAAGGCGCGATCGTGGGCGGCGTCGCAGGCCACTATGCAGGGCACCATGGCTGGCTCGGCGCCGCAGCCGGCTGCTACCTCGGCCGGCGCCAGGCGCGCGAGCGCGCCCGGCTCGAACGCGAGCAGCGGCAACGCCAGATCCAGCAACAGCCGCGATGAATTAACGGGATTTCCGCGCTGGCAGGAGTGAAGGGACTCGAACCCCTAACCCCCGGTTTTGGAGACCGGTGCTCTAGCCAGTTGAGCTACACTCCTAGCGCGGCCCGCTATATAGCGGGCCAATTCGGTGCCGTCATCTCTTTACCCGCAGCCGTCCGGCCAGCCCGCCACAGTCATAGCGCTGCCGGACGGTAAATTCCTGTTCCCACCGCCGCGTCATCTGCGTAACTTGGCCTTGCCTCTGTCTTTTCCGGACCTCGGCGAGACGGCGATTCGCGCTAGATTGTGCTTCGCGAACAGTGCTTTCCCCATAGTTCACGCGTTTGATGTCGCCGCATGTGAGGGCCCATGCTCAGCGCCTTGCAAACCCTTTTCGACAACTGCAGCGCACGCTCGACGTGCGTATTCGTGTGGTCGCAAACCTCGCGCGCGAACCCTGGAACGTCGAGGTCGACGCCCAGGAGCTGCACACCGCGCTGCTCAATCTCGGCCTCAATGTGCGCGATGCGATGCGCAACGGCGGCAACATCGTGGTGAGCACGCGCAATGTCCCCTCCGGCGACCTGATTGCAGCGCGCACCGACCTGCCATCGGCCGAATATTTCGAGATCTCGGTCTCCGACAACGGCACCGGCATGGGGCCCGATGTGTCGGTGCGCGCCTTCGATCCCTTCTTCACCACCACCAAGCCGGTCGGCGAAGGCTCAGGTCTGGGGCTCAGCCAGGTCTACGGCTTCGCGCGCCAGTCCGGCGGCACCGCCGTGATCGAGAGCGAAGCCGGCAACGGAACGACGGTGCGCATCCTGCTGCCGCGCGCACGCCTCGCGCCTGAGGCGAGCGGCGCGCGCGAGACTCCGGGCGGCGCCGTATCCCCGCAGCCGGTCTGACCGCCGCATGACGCAGAACGGCACGACCATCCTGGTGGTGGAGGACGAATTCCTCGTGCGCGAGATGATTGCCGAGAAATTGCGCGACGCCGGCTTTGCGGTGCTCGAGGCGCCTGACGGCGAAGCCGCCGCCGGCATGCTCAACGGGGCCGCGCGCATCGACCTCCTGTTCACCGACATCCGCCTCCCCGGCGCCCTCGACGGCTGGGAGATCGCGCGGCTCGGGCGGCGCGCCCGCGCAACGCTGCCGGTGATCTACGCGACCGGCTACACGGTCGACCGCACCGCGGAAGTCGACGGCGCGATTTTCCTGCACAAGCCGTATCAGCCCTCGCAGATCATCGCGACGATCCGGAAGTTGCTGGGGTAGTGCGTGATCCCGAAAAGGCCTGCCCCGGAGTTGATCCGGGGTGGATACCGGTTTTCGGATAAGATCACGCACCAACAAAAGAAAAAGCCAGTGTCTGATTCAACCTTGTTGAATCAGACACTAGCGTTCGGTGGACGACGGGTCCGTTGGCGGCGCGATGACGTCGTCGGGAAGATCAGGTGGCTGCTCGTCGGCAGGATCGGAGGTCTGCAACGGCGGACCGGCCGCTTCGAAAGTCTCCTGGACGCGGGCCATGAGCTCGTAGGTCTCGGCGACGCTCACCAGTACGTCGTGCGGGATGCCCTCAAACGTGGTCGCGCGCTCGCGCGCCTCGAGCGCGAGGCGCTGATAGTCTTCTGGTCTGGACAAGGTACCCCACCCTTCTCGTTAGGCCCCTCGCCGCAGCGTCAAGCTAGACGAGCATCCAGGCTTCTGAAATCACTGATCAAACATAGGGTTAACGGCACAAGCTCGGACGAATTCCTGCCGACGGTTACTCGATGGCGGCATTCTTCGCCTTCATGAACTCGGCGCCGACTGTATTGATGAGCTCCTCGGAGACTTTTTTTCAGATCCTCGGTCGTCATGCCGAGCTCGCCGAGGTCGAGCTGCGCGAAATCGAACCCTGGTCGCTGAGCTTGGCGGCCGTGGTCTTCAGGCTCTCTTCCAGGCTCGCGTCCTTGGCGGCCGCGCCGAGGGACATTGGCGTCTTGCCGGCCTTTCCCAGGTCGACCTCCGCCGGGGTTCGCCCCGAGGAAACGCGGCCTCCTCGGGATCTCGGCGGTGACGTCGGTTGCTTCCCCCGCCGCGTCGGTCAGGGCGATCTCGACGGTCCGTTCGTCCTCGGTCAGCAGGCGCTCGATGTTCAAACCGATCTGCCCGCCCTCCTTCTGCATCATGTCCCTGATCGCCCGGTAGTCCTCTATCGGCAGCTTCTTCGTGGCCGCGATCACGCGTCCGCTGAGCGCCTCGCGCTCAGCCTCGGTCATCGCGAATTGCCGACGATGCTATTGAATTAGCCTCGCTCAGCCAGATGAGGGAGACGCGTCAACGCAATTCCGGGTGGCGCATTTGGATGATCTCGCGGTAGGTGTTGGGCATCGCGAACTCCATGCGCAGGTTGTCGGCGTCGAGAGCCTTGGTCCAGTTGTCGCCGATGGCCTTCTCGACGATGTGGTCCAGGCTGACGCGGATCTCGGTCGCCGACACGGCGGCATCGGTTCGCAGCAAGGGGGCCGTGCCTTCGCCGCCGACCCACTCGAATCCCGCGTTGCGAAAATGCTCGGCGGCTTCGGCGTCGTTGCGAACGTTGCTCCAGAAAATGCGCCGCGTGCGGTCGTAAAGATCGGCGTAGTTGCTGGAGGTCAGCGTATAGCGCTCCAGCACCTGCGCGCGCGCCCGGTTCCAGCACCGACCGACCGAATCGATCTTGTCGAGCGGGACCCCGATTACCCGCCGCACGCGGGCGAGCGCGTCGCGCGCGGTCTCGTTGCCGATGCGCACGATAGACTGGATGTCGAGCCGGTTGCGCGCGCGTGTGGGCACGGCGTGGTCGCCGATGCGCGGGCGCGCGCCGCCGGTGATCTCGGGCGAGAACATCTCGTCCAGCGCGGCGTCGATCTCGGCTTCGCTGAGGTCGGCGAACGGGTTCTCTCCGGCCGGCATCGACACGCCACGCGCCTCCTCGCCGATCAGGTGCTCGACTTCCTCCCAGCTGCGCGCCCCCTCGAGGCGGTCGAGGGCGCTCCCGAGCTCGTCGGCCCGGGCATGCAGGTACTGCTGCAGGTGGGACATGTCGCCCTCGCCCAGCGTCTGAAGCAGCGTCTCCAGGCGTTGCGCCTGCGCGTGCGTCGCCGTCGGCAGCACGCAGTTGCTGGCGCAGAAGGTGAGGGCCTGACGCACGCGCGGCGACATCTCGCGGTAGCTCGCGCGGACCCCGGGGTTGTCGACCAGGTAGGCCTGCGTCTCGCCGTTGACGCCGGCCTCCCACTCGCGCAGCGACGTCTCGGCCTCGCGCCCCACGCCCGCCTCGCGACGCAGGCTCTGGCCGACCTGCTCGCCCAGGCCCCGGTGCAGACCCTCGGCCTCCTGCGCGGCCCGGTCGATCATGACCTCCGCTTTGGCGATCTCCTCGGCGGTCACCGCGGCCCGGCGAGCCGCCAGAGTCGTCCGGACCGTGTCGGTGAGTGCATGGAACGCCGCCGCCGCACCGTGGATGTCCAGCCCGGCGCCGATGATGTCCACAGCGAGCCAGAACAACGACGGGTCGGCGTTAGAGACGGCGCGGGCCTTGTCGAAGTCGGTGCCGCTGGCAGCCGACTCGAGCGCGTACTGACGCAGGTGCTCCACCGCGAAGTAGGTCGATAGGCCCGCCGCGCCCAGGCCAGCCACGAAGGCGCCTGCAGCGACGAGGCTGCTGCCACCGGTGGGGATGGCGGCCAGCAGGCCCAGCCCGAGCGCAAGCGCCCCGAGCGCGATGTCCACGATGCTGCGGTGCGCTGCATGCCGAGCGGCCGCCTCGCGCACCCAGCGCAGCTGCCACGATCCTTCCTCCAGCTGCATGTCACCCGTCGTGGCAGCCATCGCCGGCGGCAGCTCCCAGAGCACCAGGTCGTTGTTCTTCAGGGCTTCGCCCGTGCGGTAGATGTTGTTGCGCTTGTCGTTGATCTCTTCGTAGAGCACCTGCGCACTGTCGCCGCGCGCGCCAGTCGTCGACAGACCCTCGAGGCGCTCGATCGCCACGTCGATCCAGTGCAGCCCGTCACGGTTGGGCAGGTCCGCGTAGCTGGCGAGGATCGGGTAGTCGCGCTCCTTGTCGAAGCGCAGCACGTCGTACTCGCGACGCGCCTGCGCCAGCGCCCGTTGCGCGGCGGTTCGGGCCGCGACCTCCGCCTCCGAGCCGCAGGGGTTGGGGTCGAACTCGGAGGCCGTCAGGCAGAGCATCGTGTCCTGCATCTCGCTCTGGCGATCCCGTACGACGTGCGCCTTGCGGGCGAGCTCGCCGGCAGCCGCCGCCAGGCCCTGCGTGGCCGCGTTGTCCGACATCGAGTAGGTGGCCGAGATCTCGGTCACCAAGCCGTGGCCCAGGCCGTCGCTCACGCTGCGGGTGACCGTGTGCGTGTGCTCGGCGACCCCGTACCGACGCGCCTCGTTCTCGACGCGCTCGCGGCTCAGGTCGAGCATGCCGGCGATGGTGTACTCGCCGCGCGCCAGGTACTCCTCCTCGAAGCTGCGGTGCTCGTACCGCACCTCCCACAGGACGTCCTGCGCCACCGGGAGGATCATGCGCGCGCGCTGCAGCCAGACCTGCTGCGCCGGCGCGTAGTCCGAGACGCCCGACACGTCCACCAGGTCGTAGACGCCCCGCTCGATGGAGGCCGCGAATTCGTCCACCCAAGCCTGGGCGATGTCCTCGCCCGCGGCGAGGGTCGGCGCCGCAGCGATCCGCAGCCGCATCTGGTGGAGCATGTAGTCGTGATCGGGCGATAGGAGGGCGTCGTAGTACCCGATGGCGTCCGGTCCCCAGGGCGGTGCGGGATCGATTCCCGCCAGGGGCGCGGCGATCGAGGGCCGGCCGTCCTTGCCCACCAGCCCGGGATCCAGCGTGGAGACCTGGGCCGCCTGGGCCGCCGCAGCGTCGGCGTGACGCGAGCTCGTCGACGTGCCCGCGTCACCCGGGTCGAGCGTGGAGACGCCGGCATCCTCATCGTCCCGCCGCACGGTCCAGCCCTGCTGCACCACGTGGGCGAGCTCATGCGCAATCAAGCGCCGCCCGCGCTCGCTCTCCTGCTCGAAGCGGCCTTCGGCGAAGACCAGGTGATGCCCGACCGCGTAGGCCTCGGCGCCGACGTCGCGCGCCGAGGCGGCGGCCTGCGCGTCGTCATGCACCCGCACGTCGGAGAAGTCGTGCCCGAACCGGCTGCCGAAAAAGTCCAGCGCGCCGCCGTCGAGGCCGCGGCCGGGCGAGGCGAGCGTCGCGTGCACGCTCGCCGGCGCCTGCCCCGAAGCGCCGGCGCCATCCGCTCTGCGGCGCAACACGCCGGTCTCGCCGTTGCGCCGCTCTTCTTCCTCGCAGGCCTCGCACTTGGTGGCGCCGTCGGTGCAGGCCGTGCACTTGCGGCGCAGCTGCGGCGCCGATGCCGCGACGGGAACGCGCGACGCGCTCCCGCTCATCACGTGGTCGGCCATCCGGTCCGCCTCCTGCTCGAGCGGATCGTCGACGCGCCCGATCGCGAGACCGCCCGCTGCCGATGCGGGGGCGCTCGCCTTGCGCTGGATGGCGAGGTTGCCGGCGGCCTGCTGCACCGAGGGCAAGCGGGGCGCCGGAGCGCGCGGGCGCGCGGGCGCGCGGACCACGTCGACCTTGGCTGGCGCTCTTGCGGCGCGTTCCATGTCTTGCGCCTCTATGTCTTGCGCCTCTACGCGTTCTCGACCACCAGCGCGTGATGGTGCTTGAACTCCGCCGGCGACGGGACGCGGCCCTGCTTGACGATCTCGCGTCCGAGCGCGACCACGACCGACTTCATGGTGACGCGACGCTCCTGCGAGCGCGCCGCCAGGAACGCCGCTTCCAGTGTCACGTTGCGAATGTCGCCGCCGCTGAGCGGGAATTGCGCGGCCAGGAAGGCGAAATCGACGTCGGCGGCGACCGGCACGCCGTTCGCCAGCATCACCCGCCACAGCCGCTCGCGGCCGTGGCGGTCGGGCAGCGGGAAATCGACAACGAAATTGAGCCGTCGCGAGAACGCGTTGTCGATGTTGCGGCTGAGGTTGCTGGCGAGGAACACGACGCCGTCGTAGTCCTCGATGCGCTGCAACAGGTAGGCGGTCTCGATATTGCTGTAGCGGTCGTGCGCGTCCTTGACCTCGGAGCGCTTGCCGAAGAGCGAGTCGGCCTCGTCGAAGAAGAGCACCGCGTTGGCGTGCTCGGCCGCGCAGAAGACGCGGTCGAGGTTCTTCTCGGTCTCGCCGATGTACTTGCTCACCGTCTGCGAGATGTCGATGCGGTAGATGTCGACGCCGACCTCGCGCGCAATCGTGGCCGCCGCCATCGTCTTGCCGGTGCCGGACGGTCCCGCGAACAGGACGCGCAGGCCGTGGCCGCCGGCGCGGCGCGCGAGCCCCCACTCGCCGAACACCAGATGACGATCGCGCACCGCGTGCACGATCTCGCGCAGGCGACGCGTCGCCGGCGCGGGCAGCACCAGGTCGTCCCAGGTGTAGCGCTCCGCCATCCGCTGGGCGAGCCGCGCGATCGACTGGTCCGAGGCGGAGCGCGCGGCCGCGGTGATGCGCGCTTGCGGCACCTCCGGGGCGGCGTCGTCCGGCTGCTCGTCGGCGAGCGCCTGCGCGGCGCGCTGGATCTGCTCGTCCATCAACGGGAAGCCGCCGGCGACGAGTCCGATCGCGTGCCGCGATGCCGAAAGGCCGCGCGCCTCGAGCGCCTGCGTCCAGGCCTGCGCCCGGCCGTCGAGGTCGAGCGACGGTATGTCCACCGGAATGAGGTGGAGGCCGCGCGCGATCTCGATGATCGGCGCGGGCGCGTCGCATCCGATGAACACCGGCCGGCGCGCGCCCCGCAGCAGCCGCATCAGCGCCGCCGCCTCCGGCCCGGGGCGCCCCTCGACGTCGCACGTCCGCTCGATGCCGACGATCTCGAGGCACGCATCGATCAGGCGCTGCCGCATCAGGGCGTCGCGCAGCGCGGCCGCCAGATCGTCGCCGCCGCGCGGCAGCGCCGCGAGATCGAGCCGCAGCAGGTCCATGTCGAACATCCGGCATAGCGCCGCCGCCGCGGCGGCGCGCAGCGTCTCGTCGCGCCCATGCAGCACCCAGACGGGCGCGCGCGGCGCATCATGCGACCACGCGCGCTGCGTCTGGTGCAGGCGCTCGCGCACGCCGGCGCCGAGCCCCTGCGGATCGGGCAACCGGGCGCGGGCGAAGTTCGACACGGCGTCGTTCGCCTCCGCGTAGCCGAGGCCCATCAGGTAAGCCGGCAGCGCGCGGTGCGGCCTGAGGCCGGCGTTCATCCAGGGCTGCTGCTGGTCTGGAGCGGCGGTGCCGCGCAACAGCCCGTGCGCCAGCAAAGGCGCATCGCAGGTCACGGCGGCGAGGACATCGCGGCGCGCGTCGGGGCTCGCCGCCGCGAGCCGCGCGATGAGGTCGGGGTTGGCCGCGGTCCGGGTGACGTCGTTGTTCAGGTAGGCGTAGAGCGTCGCGTATTTTGGCGCGATATCCGGCGCGAGCGCGACGAGCAGGATGTCCTGCTCCAGCATCGACAGGCCGTATTCGCGCGCCAAGTGGGCGAACGGCGAGTCCGCCGGCAACAGATCGCGCGCGGCGCGCGCGCGCGCGGCGGCCGCCTCGATGCCGGCGGCATCGGGCGCGCCGGCGGCCCCGCGCACCAGGGCGTCGACCTGCGCGTCGCCCACATAGAGGCCGCGGAATTCGTCGAGCGAGAGCTGGTAGGACGCGCGCAGGCGCACGATCTCGCGGTGGATCACGAGATCGAGCCACCGCAGTGCGGATCGAAGGTGCGCCTCGCCGCTCATCGCCGCACCTGTACGCGCACGCGCGGTCCGTCGGGCAATTCGTAATCCGCGCGGTCGGCGCCCGACAGCCGCCAGATCACGTCGAGCGGCGGCGGCGCGAGCCGCACGTCGATCGCATTCGCTTCCGTGCGGACGGCAGCCTCGGCGGCGAGCAGATTGTCCCAGAGATACCGAAAGCTCGACTGCGATATGCCCGGCAG
>Ga0105238_10003607_pt1 | contig 15426 bp, 15 predicted proteins | sample KBSC34metaG_FD_81526 | JGI IMG/M metagenome (GOLD analysis project Ga0105238, IMG submission 81526) | Corn rhizosphere microbial communities from Kellogg Biological Station, Michigan, USA - KBS C3-4 metaG | ecosystem: Host-associated > Plants > Roots > Rhizosphere > Soil | place: Michigan, USA... | reverse complement strand
TCTCGGCCAGAAGCAGCTCGTGGCGTTCATACGCGCCGCACTTCGCGATCCCGAACTGCTCATCCTCGACGAAGCGACGGCCAATATCGACACCGTCACCGAGCAATTGCTCGATGACATTCTTGCAAAGCTGCCACCAACAACCACGCGCGTCATCATCGCGCATCGGCTCAATACCATAAGCAACGCCGACGCCATCTTCTTCGTCAATGGCGGTACGGTGACCTCGGCGGGATCGATGGAGCATGCGGTCGACATGTTGCTCCACGGCGCAATGGCGAGCTAGTCGGCGACCAGGCTTTGCGTCAGCGGATCGTCCGGATCCGGGAGGCCGTCGATCACATCGAAATGGTGGCGGCCTACGGCCCGGTGGATAGCCGCATCTGGCCAGTTCGTCGCGAGGAGCTCGCTCTGCCGGATCAGTTCGGGCCTCTCATTCGCCCCGACCCAGGCCGTAACTCGGGCTCCATCGATCGGCTGCAGCAGGGCAGGGCTTTCTCGTGCTGCTTCCTCGTCGGTAAGCCGAAGGACGCGGTTCATCGCTGTGAGCATCAGGGGCCGCAAGTCGTGGAGCCCGGATATCGGCACGATATTGCCGAGCCTGCCTTTTAATGCCGGCGGCAGTGGGGACGTTGTCGTAGCGAGCCGCGCGACCAGATGGCCACCGGCAGAATGACCGCTGAGGTGGATCGGCCCGTCGATACCTTCCGCCGCCCGTGCAATGGCCGCCGCGACATCCATCCCGATCCCAGTGATGCTCACCGCCGGACAGAGCCGATAGGTCGGAATCGCGACAGCGAAATCATGCGCCAACGGCCCCGCCGCGAGATGCGACCAGGATGAGCCGTCGAGCATCTGCCAATACCCTCCATGGACAAAGACGGCGAGGCCATGAGGCCTGCCGCGCGGCCGGAAGAGGTCGACACTCTGACGGGTGTCGGGCCCGTATTTCAGCTCGAGATCGGCACGGCCTTCGGCCAGCATCGCGACGCGAAAGCGCGCCGCCTCACGCGACCAGAGTGCGTAATAGTCCGGTGTATCGGCAGACAGCCCGATTTCGTTGTCATAGGCTGCGTCCCAATCCATCGATGACTAGCCTTCTAGCCAGCGCACCTGCTCGGGCGTGAGCTTCAGAGTCACCGCGCCGATCGACTCGTCGAGCTCATTGAGCCGCCGCGGCCCGATCAGCGGGATCGATGGGAAGGGCTGCGCCAGCACATAGGCGAGGGCCACCTGCGTCGGCGTGGCGTTGAGCTCCTTGGCGAGAGCGATGGCGCGGTCGCGGCGGCCGAAATTGCCATCGGAGTACCAGGCATTGACCATCTCCTCACTGCCGAGCTGGTCGCGACCGGCGCGGTCAGTGAAGAAGCCCCGCGCCTGGCTCGACCACGAGAAATTTGGGATCTGGTGCCGGGTGAGCCACGCCTTGAACTCCGGCGACGAGGCCGACGCAACGCCCGGCCAGAGCGGCCGCAGCATTTCGGCGAGCGCGAAATTGTTGGAGAGCGCACCAGGCGCCGTCTTGCCGGTACGCTTGGCATAGTCGATGGCCTCGTCCATGCGCTCGATGGACCAGTTCGAGCCGCCAAAAATGCCGCGAATGCGCCCCGCCTTCACCTCTGCGTCCATCGCATCGACGAACTCCCCCACCGGTACGTCGAGATTGTCGCGGTGCATGAGATAGACATCGACATAGTCGGTCTTGAGGTGCTCGAGCGATTCCGTGAGCTGCTTGCCGATCACGTCGGGATAGCAGAGCGGGCTGTGTGCGCCCTTGCTGATGAGGACGATCTCCTCGCGCACGCCGCGATTGGACTGCCATTCGCCGAACGCCGCTTCCGGCTTGCCGTGTGCATAGACCCAGGCGGAGTCGAACATGTTGCCGCCAGCCTCGAAGAACGCATCGAGGAGAGGCGCTGCCCGTGAGAAGGTCCAGAAGTCTTCAAAGCCCGTGGCCAGCACCGAAGCGCTCTTCGTGATGCCAGGAATTGAGCGTCGCGGAATTCGCGTCCCGCCACGTTTGAGTGCGGTACCCCTCAGCGTCGTCACGCGGCTTGCCGGCTTCTCGACGGAAAATTCGAGCCCTGAGTCGGCCCGCCAGGCGTCGAGCGTGCGCATGTTGCCCATGCTGTCATCCCAGCTCATGCCTGGTGAACTGAACTGCTGGCGGCCCTCTCGCAAGGCTTCGCCAACAGCGTCGATTTCGAAGGAGTAGAGATGGCTGGTCTTGCCGAGCTCCGAGGTTTCCCGCGTGCCATCTGGGCGGACGATATCGATCCGTCCCGGCCCGCCCTTGCGGTTGCCTCCGGCGAACCAGAACTCATCGACCTCTATGCGTCCGGTGGCGCCGTGAATGCGGAGGACATTGTCGAGCTGCACGAATACGGCGCAACTCACCTGCGCTAGAATTCCGCTCTCGAACTGGAGCGTCGCGGCAGCCCATTCGTCGGTCTGCTCAAGCCCCAGATGCGCCATGCCGCTGACCTTAACCGGATCGAGAAATGGCTTGCCCATTGCCGCACCGGCAATCAGGCGCGCCATCGACACTGGATAGCCGCCGACATCGAGGATGCCGCCGCCGGCGAGTGCGCTGGCGAAGAGCCGATGCGTGGGATCGAACGCCGGCATCTGGAAGCCGAAGCTCGTCTGAATCATGCGAACTTCGCCGATCGCTCCGGCGTGGATCAGTTCCGCGAGTTTGGCGGTAGCCGGATGCAGGCGATACATGAAGGCCTCGCCAGCAAACGTCCCGGCTTTGGCATGCGCGTTGAATACCGCGTCGGTCTCGACCGCTGTCAGGGCGATCGGCTTTTCAATGAGAACATTCTTGCCCGCCTCGGCGGCCTTTATGGCCCACTCGGCATGGCCGGGATGCGGAGTCGCGACGTAGATAGCGTCGATATCGGGATCCTCCAGCATCGCCTGGTACCCGCTGAGGATTCGGGCCCCCGGAAATTGCTCCGCCAGCCCCGCCTTCCCGGGATCGCGAGAGGCAATCGCAACGAGCTTGCCGGATTTCGAGTCGGCCATCCCGTTGCGGAAATCGCAGGCGATGGCCCCCGGCCCGATGATCCCCCAGCGAATGGATGTGGCGGTCGTGGGCATGCGTGTCTCCTCGGGAGTCTTCTTTGCCTTGATATGACGACATGGGCCCCTGCTTGACCAGTGCTTGACGCAGCCAATCCGTCCGCTTTCGGGACTGTCGCGCTTCGACTATACCGGCAGGCCAAAACGGAGGAGCAAGCAACATGGCAAGCAGCAAGAGAGTCCGGTGGGGCATCGTCTCGACGGCGGACATCGGCGTCAAGAAAGTCATCCCGGGCATTTTGAAATCGCCGCATTCCGAAATCGTGGCGATGGGCTCGCGCGACGAGGGCAAAGCGCGCGCAGCGCTCGATGGCCTCGGGCTGGGCAACGCCAAGGCTTATGGCAGCTACGAGGCGCTGTTCGCTGATCCCAATGTCGATGCGATCTACAATCCGCTCCCCAATCACCTGCACGTGCCGATCACGCTTGCCGCGGCGAGGGCCGGCAAACACGTGCTCTGTGAAAAGCCGATCGCGATCACCGCCAAGGAAGCTGAAGACCTTCGCGCCGCACCCAAGAACGTCCTCATCGAGGAAGCCTTCATGGTGCGCCATCACCCGCAATGGCACCGCGCCCGAGAGATCGTGCACTCGGGCGAGCTGGGGCAGGTCAACCTGGTGCGCGCCGTGTTCCTCTATTTCAACGATGATCCGGCAAACGTCCGCAACATGGCCGATATCGGCGGCGGCGGCATTCTCGATATCGGCTGCTATTGCGTGATCTCGGGCCGCTATCTGTTCGAGGCCGAGCCCAAGCGGCTGGTGGCGCTTGTCGATCGCGATCCGAAGTTCAAGACCGACCGGCTCGCGAGTGTCATTGCCGATTTCGGCCAGGGCCGGCAGCTGAGCTTCGTCTGCGGTACGCAGTCGGCGGGCCGCCAGAGCGTCGAGGCGATCGGTACGAAGGCCAGCCTCGAAATCGTCATCCCCTACAATGCACCGCCGGACTCGGAGACCGCGATCCTCGTCGGCAACAGCTTCGACCGCAGCCTCTATCGCCGCGAGATCATCCGACCGGTCGACCAATACACCGAGGAGGCCGAGAATTTCGCGCTCGCGGTCTTGGGCGAAGGCAAGCCTGGGTATGGCATCGAGGATGCCATCATGCAGATGAAGATCCTCGACGCGATCTTCCGGTCGGAAAAGTCCGGCGCGTGGGAGAATATTTAGCCCGCGAGCGCCCGTGAGAGGCTTGGGGCTGCGGCGATCAGTTCGCGCGTGTACGGGTGCTGGGGCGAGGCGAAGACCTTGTCCGTCCTTCCGGTCTCGACGATCTTTCCGGCCTTCATCACCAGCACGCGGTCGGTAATCGCGCGCACGACACCTAGATCGTGCGAGATGAAAAGATAGGAGATGGAGAGGCGGTCGCTGAGCTCAGCCAGAAGGTCGAGGATTTGTGCCCGCACGGAAACATCGAGCGCCGACACCGCCTCGTCGAGCACGATCAGCTTAGGCTCGATGATCAGGGCCCGCGCAATCGCGATACGCTGGCGCTGTCCGCCGGAAAATTCGTGGATGTACTTGTCGACATCGGCCACGTTCAGTCCGACTGTCTCGAGCGCCGCTTCGGCGCGTTGCCGCCGCTCCGCCCCCCGTGGCGCCTCATTGCCGAGCAGGTGGAAGGGCTCGGTCACCAGTGTGTCGACGCGCTGGCGCGGATCGAACGAGCCGTAGGGGTCCTGGAACACCGCCTGTACCTTGCGCCGCGTCGCGCGATCACTGTCGTCGAGCGCCGTGCCGTCAATGACGATGGATCCCGCCTGCACGCGGTCGAGCCCGAGGATGGCGCGCGCGAGAGTCGATTTCCCGCTGCCGCTCTCGCCCACTAGCCCCACATTTTCGCCGCGACCGATGCTGAAGCTCACCCCGTCGACGGCGCGAAAGGCCCCGGGCGGGCCAAAGACCCGGCGCGGCGGCCGGAGATAGTCGCGCGCCACATCGGTGACCTCGAGCACCGGGGCGCCACCTCGCAGCGCGGGGTCACGCACGGGGACGTGCGACGACGCTTCGAACAATTGCCGCGTATACGGGTGAGCCAGAGATCGGAACACTTCGCGCGTCGCGCCGCCATCGACGATCTCGCCACTCCGCATCACCGCGATGTCGTCGGCCAGCCCGGTGACCAGCGCCAGATCATGGGTGATGAATATGAGCCCCATCCCCTCCTCGTCGACAAGGCTGCGGAACAATGCGATCACCCGGGCCTGCGTCGTCACGTCCAATGCCGTGGTAGGCTCGTCCGCTATGAGCAGCTTGGGGCGAAGGGCAATGGCCGAAGCGATGACCACGCGCTGGCGCTGTCCGCCGCTGAGATCATGCGGGAACCGGTCGCGCGGAAAATGCTCCTGCGACAGGCCCGCCCGCGCCAAGGCGCGATCCGCCTCCACTAGAGCATCGCGGCGGCTCGCGCCGGTGTGGACGAGGATGGTCTCCGCCACCTGCTGGCCGATCGTCTGCAGCGGGTCGAGCGCAGTCGCCGGTTCCTGGAACACCATTCCGATATCGCGACCCCGGATGGTGCACATCTCGCGTTCGGACTTGCCGAGGAGGTCCGCGCCCTCCAGTATCGCCGCGCCATCCGCCCGCGCGCCGGCAGGCAGCAGGCCCATAATAGCCAGTGCCGTCATCGACTTGCCGGCGCCGGATTCGCCGATGACCCCGAGCACGCGCCCTGGCTCCACCGAGAGGCTGACATCCCTGAGGATTGGCGTCGCGCCGATGGTGACGTTGAGGCCGCTGACCGACAGCAGGCTCATCGGCGACTCCCACCGAGGCGCGGATCAAAAATGTCGCGCAGCCCATCGCCAAGCAGATTGAGCCCGAGCACCGTAAGTACGATCGCGAGGCCGGGGATCAGCGCCAGTTGCGGCGCGAGGCCGACCAAGGTCTGGCTGTCCGCCAGCATCTTGCCCCAACTCGGGATCGGCGGCTGTGCGCCGAGCCCGACATAAGCCAATGCGGCTTCGGCCAGGATGCCCAGCGAGAACTGGATCGTGCTCTGGACGACCAGCGTGTTGAGGATGTTGGGGAGGATGTGTTCGACCGAAATCCGGCTCGCGTTCTTGCCGGCAACCCGGGCGGCGAGAATGAAGTCGGCGGTCCACAGGCTAAGGGCCGCTGCGCGGGTCAGGCGAGCAAATACGGGAATGTTGAAGATGCCGATGGCGATGATGGCATTGATCGCGCCCGGCCCGAACACCGCGGTGATTAGCACCGCGATAAGCAGCGCCGGAAATGCGAACACCAGATCGTTGGCGCGGAGGATCACCTCATCGAGCAGCGTGCCGCGCTTCGCTGCCGCCCAGAGTCCCAGCGGCGTGCCGATGAGAATGCCGATGCCGACAGCGATAAGGGCAACCACGATTGAGGTGCGTGCCCCAACGAGGATCTGTGAGAATACGTCGCGCCCGTACTGGTCGGTGCCGAACCAGTGCTCCGCCGTCAGCCCCATCAGCCGGTGCGGGATGTCCTGCGCCGCGTAGTTGTAGGGCGTCCACACCAGCGACAGCGCCGCAGCCAGTACGATGATCGAGGTCAGCACCGCACCGATGACGAAGCTGCGCGATCGCAGCGCGCGTTGCCACAGGCCAGGACTGCGGGAGACCATCGCCTCCATCAGCGGCGCCTGAGCCGCGGATCGACCCAGACATAGCTGAGCTCGACCAGGAAGTTGACGACGATGACGGCGAACACCAGCAGCATCACCACCGACTTGACCGTGATCAGGTCGCGCTGGGTGATGGCCTGGAACACCAGGCGGCCGAGGCCCGGCAGCGTGAAGACGTTCTCGATGATGATGCCGCCCGCCAAGAGGAAGGCAAACTGCAGGCCGACGATCGTCAGCACCGGGATCAGCGCGTTGCGGAGCGCATGCCGCCACAGCGCCTGCCCACGGCTGAGCCCATGCGCGCGGGCGGTGCGGATATAGTCCTCGTCCAGCGTATCGAGAAGCGACGAACGCATCACCCGCGCAAGGATCGAGGCTTGTGGCAATGCAAGCGCAACGGCAGGCAGAGTCAGGTTGCGGATCCCCTCCCAGAAGCCCCTGTCCCAGCCGGGGAACCCGCCCGCCGAGAACCAATGGAGCGTCACGGCGAAAATCCACACGAGGATGATCGCGAACCAGAAATTGGGCACCGCCACGCCGAATTGAGTCGCGCCCATGACCGCGAGATCGGTCGCAGAGTTGCGGCGGGCCGCCGAGAGCACGCCTGCCGGCACGGCAATGATGAGGGTCAGCGCCAGCGCGTAGATCGCAAGCGGTGCTGACACGCCGATTCGTTGCGCGATGAGCTCGCCGACCGGCACACGGTAGGTGTAGCTGATGCCGAAATCGCCATGCAGCATCCCGGCGATCCAGCTGAAGTAGCGGACAATCGCCGGCGCATCGATGCCGAGCTCATGGCGCAGCGCCGCGAGCGTATCGGGTCGTGCGTTGAGCCCGAGGATGAACTGCGCAGGGTCGCCCGGCAGCACTTCGAGGACGAGGAAGATGACGATCGAGGCGACCGCGAGGCTGACGATCAGCGAGACCAGCCGTCCTGCGAAATAGCCGCCCATCGCCTCCGCCTATGCGATGTGGGAAGCCGCCGGGCTCCCCCCGTTCATGCTATTTCGCCCAGGTGATCGCGCTGAGATCGATGGTCGGCTGCGGTGCATTTTCCCACAAGCCAGCGATCCCCTTCTTGGCGATCGTGATGTTGGGATATTCGAACAGATAGACAGCTGCGAAATCGGTCGCGAGTTGCCTTTGGATATCCTGGCGGATGGCGATCTGCTGCTTGGGATCGGTGGTGCCCTTGAGCTTGGCGACCAGCGCGTTGAGTGCGTCGGCCTTGTAGTTGATGTAATAGCCTGGCTTGCCGAACGCGGCATAGTCGTCCGGCTCGACATGGGTGATCATGGTGAGGTCGTAGTCGTGCGCCCCGCCGAAGACATTGCCCAGCCAGTCGGCCCACTCGTCGTTGACGACATTCACCCTGACCCCGACGTCGGCCAGCTCCTGCTGGATGATCGGAGCGGCGGCGCGCGCATAGGACACCGGCGGCACCTTGAAAGTCAGTGTCAAATCCTTGATCCCTGCACCTGCGAGCAGCTGCTTCGACTTCGCCGGGTCGAACGCCGACAGAGCGGTGAGGTCAATGTAGGCCGGGTCGCCCGGCGGGTAGAAGCTGCCGATCGGCGTGCCATAGCCGAACATCGTGCCCTCGATGATGGCGTTGCGGTCGATTGCATGGGCAATCGCCTCACGGACGTTGACGTTATCGAGCGGCGGTCGGGCATTGTTCATCGCGACAATGGTTTCCCCCTGGGTCGAGCCGATGATCACCTCGAACCGCGGGTCGGATTTGAACTGACCGACGAGTTCCGGAGCCGGGAAGGCGGAGAACACATCGACGTCGCCGGCGAGCATCGAATTGGTCGCGGCGGTGGGATCGCTGATGAAGCGGAAGATCACGGTGTCGAACGCAGGTTGCGTCTCTGAATAATTGGGATTGCGCACAAGAGTAAGGTGGTCAGCCTTTACCCATTCGCCCAGCTTGTAGGGACCGGTCCCGACAGGATTGGTGAGATTTGTCGCCGCACTCTTGGAGGAGACGATCGCGGCATCAGTCCAGCCCATGTCATAGGTGAAATCGCCCTGGGGCTTGCTCAGCGTCACCTTGACGGTTGCAGGATCGACGACATCGACCGAAGCAATGTTCTCGAAGAGCTGCTTTTGCGCGCCGGTTGCGTTGGGTGCTCTGTCGCGGTCGAGCGTCCATTTCACGTCGTCCGCGCTGAAGGGCGAGCCGTCGCTGAACTTGACGCCGGTCTTGAGGTGGAAGGTGTAGGTGAGCCCGTCGGGCGATACATCCCAGCTCGTGGCGAGGTCCGGCTGCACGGCCCCGTCTTTGTCGATCTGGGTCAGGCCATTGTAGATGTTGAGGTCGGTGACGCTGCGATTGGCTGACGCGGCGGCGCCCGTCGTCGGGTCGAGGTCCGTGGGCTCGAGCTGAAGGGCAATGGTGAGCTGCGTCGGTGCGGCCCCCAGCACTGAACTCGACAGCAACGCCCCGGCCATGGCCAGCAACAACAGTGACTTGCGCATTGACTTCCCTTCTCTACAGGGCCCGGGCGGGCCCGTCGCGCGCCTATCTAGGACGGTTTGGCCGCCGATAGAATTGCTTTATGCGCAACTCTGGCAGGCCGGTGGCGTGCCAAAACCTTTTGGGAGCCGGATTCCCTTTGCCGGAGGGCCTCCGATTGGGTAGCGATGATGCATTCGCCAGGACCTGAATCTATGGCCTTTCCCAAGATCGTTCGCCCCAAGCTCGAGCTCATCATCGGTCTGCAGAGCCTCGGCGCCGCGACCGTGGCCGCGGAACTGGGCCACATGGGCATTCGCGACCCGCACATGCGTGGCCCTCGCGCGCTGATGGCCGGAAAATGTATCGCCGGCGCGGCCATGACCCTTCAGTGCATGCCCAAGCGTGAGGACCTGGTGGAGTTCGGCGAGCACGCCGACCCCGAAAAGCAGCTGCATCGGCAAGTCCTGCTCGAGGCCCAGGCCGGCGATGTCGTGGTGATCGATGCCCGTGGCGATCTCGGCTCCGGCATCTTTGGCGAGATGATGCTCACCTATTTCAAGGGCAAAGGCGGGGCCGGCGTCGTGATCGATGGCTGTATCCGCGATTTTCCGCAGGTGAAGCCGCTCGACTTCCCCATCTGGGTACGCGACGTAACACCGAACTATCACGCCCAGACCAACATCATGCCGTTTGCGATCAACGTGCCTGTCGCTTGTGGCGGTGTTCTAGTCATGCCGGGCGATATCATCGTGGCCGACGACGATGGTGCCGTGTGCGTGCCCGCCGGCATGGTGGAGCGCGTAGTCGAAGCCGGCGGCAAGCACGCCGACTGGGAAGAGTTCACCAAGATGAAGCTAGAGGCGGGCGGCGACCTCAGGCGCTACTACCCGCTCGATGCCGTCGGTCAGGCCGAATACGAGGCCTGGCGACGGGCCAATCCACTGAAGCGCTAGTCCTCAGACGTCGTCGACTGCGCGCTCCTGCAGTGCAAAATTCTGCAGCATCGCGGCCTTGTCGGCGTCGCTGTCGGCAACTGAAATCAGCGACCGAAACGCAGCGCGGACAATGTCCTTCTTGCTGGCATCCGGATGCGCCTTGCGGGCCGCCTTCAGCAACTCCTTGGGCGACATCTTCGGCCGCGCCAGCTGGATCAACGTCGCCTCGATGCTCGGTGCCTGCGATTTCTCGGGCTTTTCAGCCTGTTCCCTGCTCATGATGTTCCCCCGTCTGCGCCTCGGGGCAGAGAAGGCGCATAGTCCGTTGTCACAATCCAGTCATATGAGGTGACGCGGGGTTGAACCTTTGGGGATGATTCCTCGTAGCTTTCAGGCGGGAGAAAATCACATGCAGCCAACCTCGCCTAACAATCGCGTCGCCTGGGTGACAGGCGCGAGCTCTGGAATTGGACGCGCTTTGGCCCGCAAATTGGCGGAGCGAGGCTACCGGGTCGCGGCCAGTGCCAGGTCGGCTGGCGATCTCGATGCGCTCGCGGCAGAGGTGCCGGGTCGGATCACCGCATTTCAGCTCGATGTCACCGAGCCTGAGGCGTGCTTGCAAACCGGCGAGGCGATCAAAAGCGCACTCGGGCCGGTCGACCTCGGGGTGCTCAATGCCGGCTCGTATTTTCCCACCACTGCCGCAAAATTCTCGGTCGACAATTTCCGCCGCACCGTCGACCTCAACCTGATGGGGGCCGTCAATTGCATGGGCGCGATCGTGCCTTCGATGGTGGCGCGCAGGAGCGGGCACATCGCGATCATGGCATCGCTCACCGGCTATCTTGGTCTGCCCACCGCTGCGTCCTACGGCGCGACGAAAGCTGCGCTTAACTCGATGGCACATTCCTTCCGGCCAGACTTCGAGCGCTATGGTGTGACGATAAGTGTCATCAACCCGGGCTTCGTCAAAACGCCGTTGACCGACAAGAACAAGTTTCCAATGCCGTTCCTGCAGCCGCTCGACAAGGCGACCGACATTATCCTGAAAGGGCTCGAGACCCGGCGGTTTGAGATCGCGTTCCCTTGGCAGATGGCGTGGGGTCTGAGATTTCTCAGGGCTCTGCCGGAGCCGTTGCGCTTTGCCGTGATGCGGCAGATGCTGCCGGACGAAGAGCCGGACGCGTAAGGACGCTCGTGGCGTTGCGGATGGCGGCCTTGCGGTGCCGAAACGCCGGCACTCCCTTGAGCATCAGCTTGAGCGCTTCCCAATGGATCGCGGCCGTGACTTTGAGCGTCATCAGCGGGTAGGCGACAAACGCCTTCAACAGGGCGGCGTCCGTAAGCTCGCGGCGCTCACCTGCGAAGCTGGCCCGCAGCAGCAGCCCGTCGGCATCGATATCGTCCACCCCGATCATCACCTTCTCGGCGGGCGGCTGGATGTGAAAGCGATAGGAACAGTCCATATCGATGAAGGGCGAGACATAGAGCTCTTTGGCGCAGGTCTGCTCGACTGCGTCTGTCCCGGGCTTCACCTCGATGACGTAGGTGCACCATTCCCCGAAGGTGTTGTGCACTTCGTAGAGGATAGCCTTGAGCTCGTCGCCGTCACGGCAGAACCACACCGTCAGCGGGTTGAACACATAACCGAGAATACGTGGATAGCAGAGGACGCTGATCCGCGGGTTGTCCAACGAAATGCATGCGGCTTGCATCTGGGCGAGCACCCACTGTCGAGGCGCCTGACCACCGGCGTGGTCGTGGTCGTGGAAAGAGAACAGGGCAGGTCGATTGTGACCGAAGAGCTTCAGTCGTCGGCTCAGCTCGTCGACTTCATCCAGATCGAGCAAGAGAGAGAAGACGCGATAGCTGAGCCGATGGCGCTTGGGTCTCAGGCGCGTGTGCGCTACCGTCCCGGCATAGAGAGCGGATCTCATTCCGCAGCTTCCAGCGCCGGGGCCAGGGTGATGCGATCCGATTCCCCCTCGACGCGCCACGGCCGCCGCACCCCCCCAAGGGACTCGGCGGCCGCAAGGCCCGCCTGCAGTGCATCTTCGTGGAAACCATGGCCGAAATAGCTGCCGGCGAACCAGGTATGCCGGCCTCCCTGCAGCCGCCACAGATGCTGCTGCGCCTCGATGGCCCGGCTGTCGAACAGCGGGTGCGTATACTTGAAGCTCTGGATGTGCTTGTCGGGCGCGATCGTCCGGGTGGGATTGAGTGTTACGAAGAGGGGATGATTGCGGTCGAGATCCTGGAGCTCGTTCATCCAATAGCTGACGCAGAGCGGGCGCTCGCCGTGTCCGGTGCTGTCGCCGATATAGTTCCAGCTGGCCCAGGTGCGCTCGCGCTTGGGCATCAGGTTCGTGTCGGAATGGAGCACCGCCAGATTGTCGGTGTAGGCGAAGGTGCCAAGCAGCGCGCACTCCTGCTCGTCAGGGTCGGCCAAGAGCTTCAGCGCCTGGTCGGCATGCGTCGCGATCAGAACGTCGGTGAACCATTGTTGCCGACCGCTGGCGTCTACGAGGATCACGCCGTTCCTTTCACGCCGGATGGAGAACACGCCTGAACCAAGCCGCACGTCATCGATCCGCTGCAGCATTCGTTGGACATATTCACGCGATCCACCCTTGACCGTACGCCAGTGCGGCCGGCCGATAAGGTCGAGCAGCCCATGATGGCGAAAGAAGCGAACGATCGAAACCAGTGGGTAAGCGCGCATCTGCTGCGCGGTGGTCGACCAGATCGCCGCGCCCATTGGCAATAGGTGATCGTCGATGAAGGCAGGGCTGTATCCGTGCCGGTCGAGATATTCGCCCAGCGTGAACTGTTCGTATTCGCGTTTCCGGATATCGCGCGGCGCCTCGGCATAGAAGCGCAGGATGTCGCGGATCATCTGCATGAAGCGGAAGCTGACGATATTGGACCGCTGCCCCAAGAGCCCATTGAGCCCTCGGCTCGAATATTCGACGCGTCCCCCGTCGAGCGAGGCGGCAAAGGACATATCGGTCTGGACGCTCCCCACGCCCAAATGATCGAGCAGGGCGCAGAGATTGGGGTAGTTGCGCTCGTTGTAGACGATAAATCCCGTATCGACCGGGGTGAGGGTTTCGCCGGTCGGCACCATGACCGTGTTCGAGTGGCCCCCTGCGCGGTTCTCCGTCTCGAACAGCGTCACCCGGTGGTGCGGCGCCAGCAGCCATGCAGCGCTCAGCCCGGCAATCCCGGAGCCGATGACGGCGATATGGCGGGCGACATGGGGTTCGCCTGAACGATGATCGGTGCGCAACGTATGGTCCTGCCTCTCCTGACCATTGAGATACGTGCCGCGCGCAAAATCGGATGCACGGCAGGCAGGAAAATCGGCGCGGCGCTGTGATCCACCCCGTTTCGGGTGGCGTAGTCCCGGGCATGAGCTTGGAGATTTCCAGCGCCGGGGTGCCGTGGCACAAGGTCACTCGACCGGTGCCGAAACCCGCTCCGGCCTGGAAACGCAGGATCGACGCGCGCCCGATGGAGAGCCAATCGCCAGTTGAGCCAGATATGGCGGCTCTGATCGTCGAGGTCGCGCAAAGTCGCGACATCGAGCGGTTCGAACTGGTGTTTCGCCACTTCGCGCCGCGTGTGAAGGCTTACATGGCGCGCTCGGGCAGCGCTGCCGGTGCAGAGGAATTGATGCAGGAGACGATGGTTTCGGTCTGGAACAAGGCGGCGATGTTCGATCCGGCAAAGGGCGCCGCATCGACCTGGGTATTTTCGATCGCCCGAAATTTGCGCATTGATGCCTGGCGTCGCGAAAAACACCCTGAATTCGACGAGAATGATCCGGCCTTCCAGCCCGCTCCCGAGCCGGCGGCCGACACCCGCATCGAGGTCGAGGAATCGGCGAAGCTCGTGCGCTCGGCGCTTGGCACGCTGCCGCCCGAGCAGGCTGAGGTGCTGCGCCTCGCCTATTTCGAGGACAGCTCGCAGTCCGATATCGCCGAAAAGCTCAACCTGCCGCTCGGCACGGTGAAGTCGCGCATGCGGCTCGCCTTTGGCAAGCTGCGCTCAATCCTGGGCGAGTCTGGAGCGGTGTCGTGATGCCGCGCCACCACATCGCCGACGATCTGCTGCTGAGCTATGCAGCAGGCAGCCTCGCCGAAGGCTGGAGCCTCGCTGTCGCAACGCATTTGTCGCTCTGCGCCCAGTGCCGGGCGCGCCTCGCAACCGCGGAAGCGGCCGGAGGCCAACTGCTCGAAACGCTTAACGCCGCCCCGTCGACCGACGCATGGACAGCAGTCCGGGCGCGCCTCGCGAGTTCGGCGACACCGGCACGCCATGCGCAGCCCATTTCGGCGACGCTGCCAAAGCCGCTGCGCGACTATATCGGAGGTGATCTCGATGCCATCCGCTGGTCCGCCATCGGCACAGCTGGCGCGCAGGCGCGGCTCAAGACCGCCGATGGAAAGACGCAGGTGCGGCTGCTGCGCATCCCTGCCGGCAAGCCGGTGCCCGAGCACGGCCACCGCGGCCGCGAGCTGACGGTTGTGCTGACCGGCGCGTTCACCGATGGCGAGCAGCGCTTCGGGCCTGGCGATGTCGAAGACGCCGACGCGGAGATCGAGCATATCCCCACCGCGACGCCCGAGGCCGATTGCATCTGCCTTGCCGTGACTGATGCGCCCTTGCGGTTCCGCAGCCTGCTCGTCCGTGCCCTCCAGCCCTTCCTCGGGATATGATCCATGCGCTTCGTCGCCGCCTTCATCGCCGTCGCGATCGTCTTCTTCGGCCTCGATTTCCTCTGGCTTAGCCGCTTCGCGCTTGGGCTGTACAAGCGGGAGATCGGACCGCTGCTTCTCGACCAGCCCAATCTCCCACTCTCGGCCGTGTTCTATCTGGTGTTCGTCTTCGGTCTGGTCCTGCTCGTCGTCCTGCCTGCCCTCGACGCGGGCGGCTGGCTGAACGCGCTCTGGATGGGCGCGCTGCTGGGACTTGTGGCCTACGGGACCTTCGACATCACCAATCTCGCGACCCTCAAGGGGTGGTCGCAGACGCTGGCTCTTGCTGATATTGCCTGGGGTACAGCCTTGAGCGCAATATCGGCGACCGCCGGTTATCTCGCGGTTTCCGCGTTAAGGCTCTGACCCGCAACGGGTTTGACTCGTCTCCCGATCCTGCCATTCTGCGGCGGCTATCGGGGGACATCGCTGCTTGACCATCCGCCTCGCCCTTTATGCCGGGCTGCTCCTGGTGCTGACCGTCGCCGGCTATGGCCTCGTGCTTTGGGGGCTCACGGCGTGCGCGCCGCCGCCGCTGCCCGGGGACGGGCTCTGGGCCTTCCGCCGGGCGGCC
>Ga0105238_10003605_pt1 | contig 15430 bp, 13 predicted proteins | sample KBSC34metaG_FD_81526 | JGI IMG/M metagenome (GOLD analysis project Ga0105238, IMG submission 81526) | Corn rhizosphere microbial communities from Kellogg Biological Station, Michigan, USA - KBS C3-4 metaG | ecosystem: Host-associated > Plants > Roots > Rhizosphere > Soil | place: Michigan, USA... | reverse complement strand
GATCGATCCGGAGCGCCTGCGCGCCGGCATCGAGGGCGTGATCATGAACCGCGGGCTCGACCTCGGGCTGCAGTGGATGCACGAGGCGGGGATCCTGAAGGCGGTCCTGCCCGAGCTGGAGGCGACGGTCGACTTCTCGCAGGAGGCGGGCCGGCGACACAAGGACGTGTGGGAGCACACCAAGCAGGTGGTGTGGCAGTCGGTGCCGAAGCCGGCCGTCCGGTGGGCGGCCTTGCTGCACGACATCGGCAAGGTACCCACGCGCGTGATGCTCCCCGACGGGCGAGTCACCTTCCATCGCCACGCCGAGGTTGGCGCGCGCATGTTCGATCCCATCGCCAAGCGGTTGGGGTTCGATCGCACCCTGCGGCAGCGGGTGCGCTTCCTCATCTTGCAACACCTGCGCGCCAACGCCTACGAGCCGTCGTGGACCGACGCGGCGGTGCGGCGCTTCGACCACGAGATGGGCGACGGGCTGGAAGAGCTGCTCGACCTGTCGCGGGCCGACGTGACCTCGCGCCGCCCCGGGCGGCGTCAAGAGGCGGTGGCCAACATCCACGCCCTGAAGGAGCGGATTCTCGCCATCCGGGAGCTGGACGCGCGCATCCCGCCGCTGCCGCCCGGGCTGGGCAACGCCATCATGGAGGCGTTCGCGCTGCCCCCCTCGAAGCGCATCGGGGATATCCGCCTCATCTGCCAGGAGGCGATCGAGCGGGGCGAGCTGGAAGAGCGGCGGGAGGCCGGCTACTACATCGAGTACCTCCGCAAGTCCGGCATCACGGGATAGGGAAGGGCCTCGGGCCGCCTCGGGCCTCGGGCCTCGGGCCTCGGGCCTCGGGCCTCGGGGAGACCGTTCTCCGACGGGGAAGCCCCTTGATTCTGAAGCCCGAAGCCCGAAGCCCGAGGTCCGAGGCCCATTTCAGCACCGGTGCAAGAGGCAGCGGCCGCTTTGCGGTCGGCCCGGATGATGACAGATTTGGCGGGGCATGCCGGAGCTGCCCGATCTGGTTCACGTCGCCAAGGTCCTGTCCGACGCGCTCGTCGGCCGGAACGTGGCGGGCGCGCGGACGGGAGATCCGACGGTCCTGCGCATGATGGTTCCCGGTGACTTCGCGCCAGCCGTCGTGGGGCGAGCGGTGCGGTCGATCGAACGGCGCGGCCACTTCATCCGCTTCGCGCTCGGCGACGATCGCATCCTGGTCGTGAACGCCATGCTCGTCGGCAAATACCGCCTGCTCGCGCCCGAGGAGGCGGCCCGCGAGAAGGATCCCGTCGCGCTCGGGTTCGCGCTGGCCTTCGAGGATGGTCGCGAGCTGCGTTACGTGGATGACAAGCGGATGGGCAAGGTCTACGTGGCGACGCCGTCCGACGAGGCGCGGATCCCCGTGTACGCGGCGCTGGGCGTGGACGTGCTGTCACCCGCGTTCGATCGCGCGCGCTTCGCCGAGCTGGCGCGCCGCCGGCGCGACCAGGTGCGGCCGTTCCTGATGGACAAGACGGCGCTCGCCTCGATCGGCAACGCCTACGCCGACGAGATCCTCTTCGAGGCGAAGCTGCACCCGAAGACGTTCGTGCGCACGCTGTCCGCGGACGATCGCGAGCGCCTGTTCGTGGCCATCGGCACGGTGCTGCGGACCGCCATCGACGAGATCGCCCGCCGGAACGAGCCGCCCGAGGTGAAGGTGCGCGATTTCCTGGCGGTGCGTGGGCGCGCCGGCAAGCCGTGCCCGCGCTGCGGGACCACCATCCGCGAGGTGCGCGTCGGGGACGGCGACGCCTGCTTCTGTCCGACGTGCCAGCCGCCGACGCGCAGCCTGTTCGTGGACTGGTCGCGCGTCAGCGAGCCGGACGCGACGGCGAGCCCGGAAGCTCCGGCCCCGACGCCGAAGGTCCCTGCTCCCGGTGCTGCAGGTGGTGCAGCGCGACCGCGCCGGCGGTCGCGACGTTGAGCGAGTCCGCGCCGGGCGCCATGGGGATCGTGAGCAGCTCGTCGCAAGCGGCGCGCGCGGCCGCCGACAAGCCCGGCCCTTCCGCGCCCAGCAGCAACGCCACCTTCGCTCCCGGCTCGCGCCGGACGTGGTGGAGCGGCGTCGCCGCCGGATCGACCACCGCGCCCAGCAGGCGAAATCCCGCGCCGCGCACGGCGATCAGGTCGGCCGGCCAGACGGTGGCGCGCACGATCGGCAAGGTGCAGACCGCGCCGATCGAGACACGCACGGCTTTGCGATAGAACGGGTCGGCCGCGCGCGGCGAGAGCACGAGCGCGTCGACGCCGAAGGCGGCGGCATTGCGCACACAAGCGCCGATGTTGTCGGCGCTCACGAGATCCTCGAGGACGAGCAGCGTGCGCGCCGCGGGGGGAAGCGCCGCCGGCAGCGCGACGCGCGACCCGGCGCATGCGGCCGCCGGGCGCTCGCCGATCGCCAGGCAGCCGCGATGAACGTGAAAGCCGGCGATGGCGTCCAGCACCGGCTGCTCGGCCACGAACACCGGGAACGACGCGCCGGCCAGGTCGGCCTCCAGCGCCCGCAGGCGCGGCGCCGTGGCCAGGACCGAGTGCACGCGCAGGCCGCTCGCCAGCAGACGCCGGACCACCAGCTCGCTCTCCGCCACGAAGCGTCCCCCCTCGGCGGAGAGATCCCGGTCTTTCATCCGGCGATAGTCAGCGACGCGCGGATCGTCCGGATCGGCGACCGGGACCGCCGCGAGCGCTGCCGGCGCGGCATCGGGCGGGGTCGGTGTGGGCCTGCTCGTCAAGCGAACGCGCGCCCGAACACGGCGGCGAAATGCGCGCGCGCCCGATCCTTCACCGCGTCCATGTCGACGGGCCGCCCCAGCAAGCTCGCCAGCGAGGCCATCACCGTCGCCTCCAGCCCGCAAGGATTGATGGCCGCGAAGCGCGCCAGATCGGTCGATACGTTCAGCGCGAAGCCGTGCATGGTCACCCACCGCTTCACGGCCACGCCGATGGACGCCAGCTTGCGCCGGGGCTCTGGCTCGGCCGTCCACACGCCCGTCCACCCGGGATTTCGGTCCCCGGCGATGCCGAAGTCGGCCACCGTGCGCAAGAGGGCCTCCTCCAGATTGCGGAGATACTGGTGCAGGTCGCGCTCGTCGGGGCGCAAGAGAAAGATCGGGTACCCGACGAGCTGTCCCGGCCCGTGATAGGTCACGTCCCCGCCCCGTTCGATCTCGAAGGTGGGGACGTCGCCGACGGCCAGCAGGTTCTCGCGGTGGCTGCCGCGGCCCAGCGTGATGACGTGCGGATGCTCGACGAGGATCAGCGTATCCGGCACCTCGTCGCGCTGGCGCGCCGCGACCAGCTCGCGCTGCATGCCCCAGACCTCCGCATAGTCGCGAACCCCAAGATCCAGGACGCGCGCAGGGACGGGGCTCCCCCCGGCGGTTTCGGCGGGCTCGATCGAGGCGTTGGCGGCGGACACCCTCCGAATCTAGCAGGCTGCCGGCCGAGCGCGCCGGTCGCCTACCGGTTGAGGATGTGAATCGCTTCGCCCAGGCTGGCCTTAGCGGCTTCCATGATCGCCTCGGGCAGCGTGGGGTGGGCGTGGACGGTCAGCGACAGATCGTCGGCCAGCGCGCCCATCTCGATGCTCAGCGCCGCCTCGGCGATGATGTCCGACGCGCTGTTGCCGACCACGTGGATACCCAGCACCTCGCGCGACTTCGCGTCGATGACCACCTTCACGAAGCCGTCGGTGTCGGCGTTGGCGATGGCTCGGCCGAGCGCCGCGAAGGGGAACTTGCCGATCTTGACGGTCCGGCCCTGCTTCTGAGCCTCCTCGGCCGTGATCCCGGCCGACGCGATCTCCGGATCGCTGAAGATGACCGCCGGGATGCACCGCACGTCCATCTCGGCGCGGTGCCCGGCGATGACCTCGGCCACGACCTCGGCCTCGTGCGAGGCCTTGTGCGCCAGCATGGGCTGCCCGGCCAGATCGCCGATGGCATAGATCCCGGGGACGTTGGTGCGCAGCTGCCGGTCGACGGGCACGAAGCCGCGCTCGACCTTCACGCCGACCGTCTCGAGCCCCAGGTTCTCGGAGTTGGGTCGCCGGCCCACCGACACCAGGATCCTGTCGGCGTCGATCGTCGCGGTCTCGCCCTTGTCTCCCACCTCGACGGTGAGGACGGCCCGGTCGCCCTTCTCGGTCCACGACTTGGCCTTGGCGCCCGTCACCACCTCGACGCCCAGCTTCTTCAGCTTGCGCGCCACCAGCTGACCTAGCTCGGGATCGGTGCCCGGCAGGATGGCGGGCAGGGCCTCGACCACGGTCACACGCGCCCCCAGCTTCGCGTAGAGGGTGCCGATCTCGATCCCGATATAACCGCCGCCGATCACCACGAGCCGCGCCGGGACCTGGTCGAAGGCCAGCGCGCCGGTCGAATCGACCACCCGGTTGCCGTCGAACTTGAAGCCCGGAATCTCGATGGGCCGCGAGCCAGTCGCCAGCACGATGTTGTCGGCGGTGATGGTGGTCTTGCTCTTCCCGTCGTCGAGCTCCACGGTGCGCGGCCCGGTGAGGCGCGCCGTGCCGGTCCGATAGTCGCAGCCGTTGCTCTTCAGCAGGCTCTTCACGCCGCTCGTCAGCTTGTGAACCACCTCGCCCTTCCAGGTCTGCATCTTCTTCATGTCCACGCGGACGTTGTCGACGAGCAGCCCCAGGTCGGCGCCGTGCTTCATCTTGTCGTACAGCTTCGACGCGTTGATGAGCGCCTTCGACGGGATGCACCCCACGTTCAGGCAGATGCCGCCGGGCTGGTCCCGCTCGACCACCATGGCCTTCATTTTCAACTGTCCGAGGCGGATGCCCGCGACGTATCCGCCGGGGCCGGCGCCAATCACCAACGCTTGAACATGAACGGATTCTGCAGCCATGGCTCTCGTAGCTCGTTCCTTAGGGTTTCGCGATCTTGTGGAGCGTGACCTGGGCCGCGAAGGTGCAGCCGTCGTACGTCTGCAATTCGCCGAAGAAGTCGGTCGCCTTCACCGTCGCGTCGGCAGCGCCCGTGATGTACGCGACCTGGGCCTTGCCCGCGACGGGCATGGCCAGCTGGAACGTCAGGGGCTGCGTCTTGCTCGACGCCAGGATCAAATGGCTGCCCTCGCCGCGCGGCAGCGGCATCACGCACTTCGACGGGTCGCCCGTGTAAGGATCCCGGGCGGGGACGCTGGCCACGGCCACCTTGGGGTCCACGTCGTAGGCGAACTGGCACTCGCTGGAGGTCTCGATCAGGTCGGTGAGCACGCCCGCCTCGAGCGTGACGATCCCGAGCCCCGCGCCCTCGGCCGCCGGCGGTTTCGACCAGGGCGAAATGAGCTGCATCCCGACCTCTGCCTGCGAACAGCTGATGGTCGACGAGTCGGAGTCGACCGCCCACCGCCCTTCGAACTCGGGAAACGGCTGGTCGGTGCCGCTCGAAGAATCGCCACACGCGGCCAGCGGGGCGATCCCGCCCAACAGCAAAGCGGTCACCGCCACGCGAGCCGCGGTCCTCATCCGGCGGTTGACCCGGGTTTCCGAGGACGAACCAGGGCGCGAGCTGTCTCCGTGAATCATCGATGCCTTTCCGCTGGCGAGGGAGGTGCAGGAGAGTAGCGCAACGCGCGGTCCGTTTTGAAGGGCGTTTGTTTCGATCGACGCGGACGTCGAAGGGGACCACGAGGGGCGACCGGCCGACGCGGCGCTCAGGACCGGTCATTGACACTGGCCTCCGGAAGGGTGATTGTCCGCGAAATCCGGGCCCGGCCCGGACGCGGTGGGCTGGTCGTCGACGTATCGTCCTTGCTCCCCGCCGACAATAAAAACAAGACGGGAGAGCGAGTAATCATGCGGAACGTTCTGAAGTTTGCCTTCGCCACGGTGCTGGTGGGGGCCATGGGCGGTATGTGGACGGTGGGCTGCGGCAGCGATGGTGGCTCGAATCCCGATGGCGGCCCGGACGCGAAGACGACGGGCTCGGGCGGTAAGGGCTCGGGCGGCACCGCCGGCGGCTCGGGCGGCAGCGCCACCGGCTCGGGCGGCAGCGCCACCGGCTCGGGCGGCAGCGCCACCGGCTCGGGCGGCAGCGCCACCGGCTCGGGCGGTAGCGCCACCGGCTCGGGCGGTAGCGCCACCGGCTCGGGCGGCGCCGCTGGACAGGGCGGCACGGCAGGCGCGGCCGGTGGCATGGCAGGCGCGGCCGGTGGCTCGATGGGCGGCGGTGGGCGCGGGGGCCGGAACGGTGGCGGCATGGGCGGTGGCGCTGGTGGCCGCGGCGGACGCGGTGGGATGGCTGGCATGGCCGGCGCTGGTGGCACCGCTGGCGGCACGGCAGGCGCGGCCGGCGGCACGGCCGGTGCGGCCGGTGGCACGGCAGGCGCGGCCGGCGGCACGGCAGGCGCAGCCGGCGGCACCGCGGGCGCGGCCGGCGGCACGGCAGGCGCGGGCGGCGCTGCGCCCACCTACAGCGCGGCCTACGCGACGATCGCCCCCTTCGCGACCGGCACCATCGCCGGAACGGCGTCGCTGGTGCCCGTCACCGGTGGCGTCAAGATCACCGTCACCGTGAACAACTGCCCCGTGGGCGCTCATGGCATCCACATCCACGCCGGGACCGCCTGCACCGATGCCAACACCCAGGGCGGGCACCTCGGTGGCACGGGCACCACGGCGAACCCGACCCGGGGCGAGGGCATGGGCGACCTCACCTGCAACGCGGCTGGCATGGGCATGCTCGAGTACACGCGCATGGACACCGATCCGGCGTTGAAGTGGACGCTGGGGGGCGGCGCCGTCGACACCAATGTCGTCGGCCACCCGATCGTGATCCACGCAGTCGGCGCGTCAGATCGCCTCGCCTGTGGCCTGATCACGCCGGTCACGAACTGACCCCTCGCGGTCGCCAGACAGCGGACAGCCGCCCTTCCTCACGGAGGGGCGGCTTCTGATACCTCGGGCTGAGCGCCCGGAGTCACACGGGCGCGGGCGCTCAGCCGGCGCCGCGCGCGCCGCGAATCCGCTCCAGCTCGGCCAGCTGCTCCTCGAGAACGGATGACGGCCGCACGTACACGTCCTCGATGAGCGAGCGCCGCGCGAGCGGCGCCGCGGTCTCTCCCGCCTCGACCGCTTTCCGGATCAGCTCGTTCACCTCGTCCTCGATCCGGCGGCGCCCCTCGTCGTCGAGGATCCCGGCGGCCCGCATCCAGGCTTCCAGACGGTGCAAGGGATCGCGCGCCGCCCAGGCCGCGACCTCGGCGTCGTCGCGGTACAGGTGAGGATCGTCGGCCGTGTTGTGCCCGCCGAGGCGATAGGTGACCGTCTCGATCAGCGTGGGCCCGCCGCCGTCACGCGCGCGATCGACCGCCTCGCGTGTGGCGGCATGGACGGCCAGCGCGTCGTTGCCGTCGACCCGCACGCCGGGCATGCCGTAGGCCAGCGCCTTGACGGCGAACGTCTCGGAGGCGCTCTGCGCGCGGGCCGGCGTCGACATCGCCCAACCGTTGTTCACGCACACGAAGACGACAGGGACACGAAACACGGCGGCGAAGTTCACGCCGGTGTGGAAGTCCTCTGCGCTGGTCGCGCCCTCGCCGAGGAACGCCAGCACGACCGTCCGGTCGCGCTTGATCTTGGCGGCCCACGCCAGACCCGCGGCGTGCGGCAGCTGCGTCGCCACCCCCGACGACGCTGGCAAGAAACGAAGCGCCCGCGGCGTGGCGGGGTGCGCGGGCATCTGGCGCCCCTTGGCCAGATCGTCACCCCGGCCGAGCTGCTGCGCCACGTAGGCCGCCACCGACAGCCCGCGGTAAAGAGCGGCGCCGCCCTCGCGGTGCGCGGGGACGACCCAGTCGGTCTCCTGCAAGGCCGCCACCGGCGCGATGACCGATGCCTCCTGTCCACGCGCCTCGGCGTAGCCGCCGATGCGCCCCTCTCGCTCGAGCTTCGTCATCCGCTCGTCGAGCGAGCGAATGAGGCGCATGCCCCGGTGAACCCGACGCCAGCCGTCGGCGCCCAGCGCGGGGACAGGCTCGGCCACGGCGCGCCCGTCCGTGCCCAGCCCATCGGCGCCCAGGATCGACAGCAGGCCGGTTGCGCGCGCGTAATCGGCGTCGGACCAGACCTCGACCATCTTGGCGCCCACGTCACCCATCCCGGCTCGAACCTTGGAAGGTCCAGAAGGTCCTGCCGGCGGAGCCGCCGCCGTCGAGGACGCGCCCGCACCGCCGGACGCAGGAGCCGTCTTCGGAGCGGAGCTGGGAGCGTCGGGCTTGCGCGGGGCCATGGTCAGAAGAGATCCACCATCAAGAGCCCGGGGCTCTCGAGCAAGCCCTTCACCTCGGCGACGAAGCGGGCCGCGTCGTAACCGTCCACGATGCGGTGATCGAAGGTGATGGAGAGGTTCATGAGATCGCGCGGGACGATCTTGTCGCCCACCACGGCGGGCCGCTTGCTGATCTTGTGGACCCCCAGGATCGCCACCTCGGGGAAGTTGATGACCGCCGTCGCCATGAGGCCCCCCAGCGTCCCGAGGCTGGTGATCGTGAAGGTCGAGCCCGACAGCTCCTCGCGGGTGGCCTTGCCCGAGCGGGTGGCCTCCGCCAGATAGTCGACCTCCTTCGCCAGCTGCACCAGCGACTTGCCGGTCGCCTCGCGGATGACGGGGACCATGAGCCCCTGGTCGGTCGCGGTGGCGACGCCGATGTGGTGCGCCCGCCGCTGCACGATCTCGCTGGCGGCCTCGTCCAGGGTAGCGTTCATCTGCGGCACCTTCGCCAGCGCGCCGGTGGTCGCTTTGATGACGAACGGAAGGAACGACAGCTTCACGCCCGGCATCGTCGCGGCCAGCTTCTCGTTGGCCTTGGCCCTCACCAGGACCAGCTCGGTGCAGTCGACCTCCTCGACGTACGTGACGTGAGGAGCCGTGTGCTTGGCGTGGACGAGGTGCTCGGCGATTCGCTTCCGCACGCCCCGCAGCGGGATCCGCACGTCGCCCGGTGCGCTCGCGGTGGCAGCCGACTTGGAGGTCGACGACCCAGCCGACTGCGGCGAGGCGCGCCCCGCGCCCGCTCCGATCGCAGACGCGGCGCCCTGGTCGGCCCCGTCGCCTTCCCCGACCCCGAGGAAGGCGCGCACGTCATCGGAGGTGATGCGTCCTCCGCGACCCCGGCCGGTGACCTGACGCAGGTCCACGCCCAGCTCGCGCGCCAGCTTCCGCGTCGCGGGCGTCGCGAGGACGGACGCCCCCAGCGACGTCGCCGCGCCAGTCGGTCCGGAGGCGCCTGAGGAAGGCGCGGCTCCGCTCCCGCCGACCGCCGTCGCCGGCCGGCTCGCTGCACCCGCGCTCGCCTCGACCGGCGCCGCTCGCCCCTCTCCGGGGCCGCCGAGCTCGATGGTCAGCAGCACCTTGCCCACCGGACAAATCTGCCCCTCGGCGTACATCCGCTGCGCCACTCGCCCCGCGCGCGGCGCGGGGATCTCGACGGTGGCCTTGTCCGTCATGACCTCGACCAGCGGCTGGTCCTCGCGAACCTGGTCGCCCTCCTGGACCAGCCAGCGCACCACCTCGCCCTCCACGACGCCTTCGCCGATGTCAGGCAGCTTGAATTCGTAGATCATCGACGCTCGCCGAGATGAAGGAGGGGATGGATGAGGGAAAGACGAAGGCGGTAACGGTCTAGAAGGTCACCACGCGCTCGACCGCGTCGAGGATGCGGTCGGAGTCGGGCAAGTACTCGTGCTCCAGCGTATAGGGGAACGGGGTATCGAAGCCGGTCACGCGCAGGATCGGCGCCTCCAGGTGCAGGATGGCTCGCTCCTGAATGGTGGCGGCCAGCTCGGCGCCAAAGCCGCAGGTCCGCGGCGCCTCGTGCACGATCACGACGCGCCCCGTCTTCTTCACCGACGTCAAGATGGCCTCGATGTCGAAGGGCAGCAGCGTCCGCAGATCGATGACCTCCAGGTCGTAACCCTTGGCCCGACCCTGCTCGGCGGCCTCCAGGCAGGTGTGGACCATGGCCCCCCACGACAGGATCGTGACCTGACCGCCCGGCCGAACCACCTTGGCCTCCCCGATCGGGATGGTGTAATCGCCGGCGGGGACGTCGCCTTTGGCCGCGCGGTACATCCGCTTCGGCTCCATGAAAATGACGGGATCGTCGTCGCGGATGCTCGACAGCAGCAGCCCCTTCGCGTCGATGGGGTTCGAGGGCATCACGACCTTCAAGCCGGGCACGTGGATGAACAGCGCCTCGGGCGACTGCGAGTGATAGTGCCCGCCCTTGATGCCGCCCCCCACCGGCGTCCGGATGACCAGCGGCGCGGGGTACTCGCCGCCCGAGCGGTAGCGCATCTTGGCCAGCTCGTTGACGATCTGATCGTAGGCCGGGTAGATGAAGTCGGCGAACTGGATCTCGGGGACCGGCCGCAGTCCGTAGAGGGCCATGCCGATGGCGGTGCCGATGATCCCGGACTCCGCGAGCGGCGTGTCGATACACCGCTCGCCACCGAACTCTTCATAGAGACCGCTCGTCGCACGGAAAACGCCGCCGAATCTGCCGACGTCTTCTCCCAGCACCAGCACGCGCGAATCGCGGCGCATCTCGACGCGGAGCGCGTCGTTCACGGCCTGGATGATGTTCATTTCGGGCATGGGACCTTCGCCGGGTCGGGGAGTCGATTTTCGCGGACAGGGGATACGTCAAGCCGGGCCCGGAATCAAGGTCCCCGTGCGGGGGCGGTCCGGGAACGGGCGCGGAGGATGAGCATGAGCGGTACGAGCTCGACCAGCCCCGCCCCGAGCAGCGCCCGCCCCACGTCGTTCCAGACGTCGAGCGCCAGCCCGGTGGCGTGGTACCCGGTCAGGCTCCCGGCCCCGAGGATGGCCATCAGATAGACGGCTTGCCCCGTGGCTCTCAGCGCCTTGGGGACGATCTCGTTCAGCAGCGCCATCCCGGTGATCCAGAACAGCCCGAAAGTCAGGCCGTGCAGTGCCTGAAGCGCGATCAACCCCGCGGCCGACCACGTCTGCCACGTCAGGATCCACCGAACCGCCGTGGCGCCGAACGAGATGGCGAGCAGGGTCTCGAGCCGGAAGTGGCGGCGGAGCGCGGTGAACCCGTAGAGGACCAAGCCCTCGGCCACGACCCCGGTCGCGAAGGCGGCCCCGCCCACCGAAGGCGGCAGATGTCGCCCGCGCAGGAACAGCCCGAAGAACGCGTTGTACGGCGCGAGGGCCATCCAGTGGACCGTGCCGACCAGCAAGAGCAACCGAAATCGGCGATCGCGGACCAGCGCCCCCAGCTCGGCGAGGTGGGGCCGCACGAGCGGCCGCGTCACCGGCGCCCGGATCCGAAAAGCCACGCCGGCCGCCGCCGCCAGCCCCCCGGCCATCAGCAAGGGCACCAGCGGGTAGCCTCCGAGACTCCTTCGCCACGTCAGCAGCGCGCCGCCCGTGACCGCCGCGGCGAGAAAGCCGATCGAGCCCCACACCCGCACGCGGCCATAGCCTCGCCCGTCGGGAGACCCGGCCACCGCGAGCGCGTCGGCCACCGGCGTGACCCCCACGTTGAACAGCGCGAACAGACCGTAGGCGCCGAGCAGGCTCTCGAAGCGCTGGGCACACCCGAGCAGGAAGATCCCGATCGCGCTGCCCAGGCAAGCGACCCGCAGGACGCGTTCGTGCCGGTGGGTGCGATCGGCGATCCATCCCCACACCAGCGGAACACCCAGGTTGCACAGCGGGATCAGCGACATCACGGTCGCGATCTGCTGGCCGGAGAGGCCCCGGTCGCGCAGATAGGGCGACAGGTTCGGAGTCGCGATGCCAACCGAGATGAACGCGCAGAAATAGAAGATTCGCAACACGCGCGTCGATTCGAAGACAGACGCCGAGTCGTTCAAGCGCGGTCCGTCAGTCGTCCAAAATCACGGGCCAGATCACGGCAGCCATGCGCGCCGACCGGCGCTCCGCAGTCAAAACGAGAACGCCGCCCCCATGCCCCAGAGCCCGCCGGACCCGGGCCCGCCAATGACCGGCAGGAGGCGCGCCGTCGTCGTGGGGGGCGTCGTCGCTCCTTCGGAGTCGTTGCTTCCCGCCACGACGATGAGGACCGTGCCCACCACGGCCAGCGCCCCGCCGCCGATCGCCGACGCGATGGCGACCGTGTTCCACGTCTTGCCCGAGCTCTGCACGTCGGGATCGAACCGGTCCGCTTTCTCGAGATCGGCGCCCTTCTTCCAGCCGAGGTAGCAGGCGACCCCCGTCGTGACGAGCGCGGCCGCTCCCACGGACAGCACGGCTATGCCGCCGACCCGCAAACCGTTCACGCCGCTTTCGGCTGGGATCGCGGGGGTCGGCGGCGGCGCGACGGGAGGCCCGGTGGTGGGCGGCGGCTGGGCTGCCTCCGCCGCCTGCTTGGCCTGGGCGGCGGCCTCGGCGGACTTGCGGCGCGCTTCGATGGTCTGCTCGAGATCCGCGATCTTGCGCTCGACGTCCTCCCGGTTCCGCGCGGTCGGCGAGCGCTGGAGGTAGCGGCGATACGTGTGCAGGGCCTCGGTGAGCTGGTCCCCCAGGCGATACGCCTGCGCGACGTTGTAGAGCATCGCGGGATCCCCGCCAATCTCGTAGGCCTTCTGGTACTCGGCGACGGCCTCCTGATACTTCTGGACATCGTAGGCGCGGGTCGCGCGCTCGTAGTGCTCCATCATTTCCTGGCGCTGGGCCGGCGTCATCTGAGCGCCCGCAGCCTGTTGGGCCACCATGAAGGCGACGACGGCCCCGAGGGCACACGAAACGAAGATCCGCGAAATATTGAAGTTCATTCGGCCGATGCCCTGGATGGGATTTCTTAGCACGCCCTCGCCGTGCGGTTGAAGTGCGAACCGAAAACGACCGGACGAGGACCTCCGCCCCGGTGGTCGTCACGGCGGCGCCACAGCTGTCTGGCGCCGCCCCCGGAGACAGTGACGGTGAGCAAATCGACGTTCAGTCCGGCACGTCCTCGCCGATACCAAGAGTTCCCCCACGGGGTGCCTACCCGCTATGCTACGAGCCGCAGATCATGAGCGTATCATCCCGTGACGGCCGTCCCGACCTCGCCGGGACGGCCCTGTTCGGGTTGGCGACGGTCGTCGGGTTGGCCGTCCTCGGTGGATGCCCGGGTCACCTCGGGCCGGAGTTCCCCGCGACGCTCGATGGAAGCGGCGGCGGCTCCGGAAAAGGCGGGGAGAGCGGCACTGGCGGGGACGGCGCTCCTCCGCCCTGTGATGCGCCCACTATGGTTTTCCAGGGGAGCTGCGCGGCGACCGGGAGCTGTCACACAGCGGCGGATTCACTGACCCTGGTGGGCCCCGACGTCGAGAAGAACGTGATCGGTGTCAAGGCGACGCAGACGGTGACCTGCAATGGCATGGACCTGGTCAACCCCACCGCGCCGGCCGACGGCGTGCTCCTGAAGGTATTGACCGGCAACAGCTGCGGTATCGAGATGCCCATCGGGCCCCCTTTGATGCCCGAGCAGATCGACTGCATCAAGGGCTGGATCAACTCGAAGCTGTGACTCTCGAACGGAAGCAGCCCGGGTGACGAGCGAGAGGCGAGCACCGTGCGCGTGAGAGAGCATCGAGCTGCGGCTTCTCCCGATCGGGACCGGCGAGGCAGACGAAGGGCCGTCGCCACCGCCGTCATTCTGGCCGCCGCGCTCGGCGCCGCCGGTTCCGGCGGCCTTCGGACCGCCGAGGCAGCTCCTCCTCGACGTGTGGGGATCGTGAAGCTCACCGGACCGGGCGAAAAGGCGATCCGCGCCTGGGTGATGAGGGCCGTCAAGACGAACCGGTACCAGGTCATCGGCGGCGAGCAGATCGAGAAGGTGGCGCGCAAGCAGCGCGTGGGTTTGGACTCCGAGGCGAGCTTCGAAGTGATCGCGCGCGCGCTGGGCATCACCGCCTTCGTCACCGGCCAGGTGTCCCGGCAGCGGGCGACACTGGCCGTGCGCGACGGGTCGGGTGGCGCGATCGTCGATAGCGCGACCTGGGCCGCCCCCGATCCTCGGCGGCTGGCGATCTCGGTCGGTCGGACATTCTGGAAGCGACTCGGTCCGGCGATCGCCAGATCGACGGCGCCCTCGGGGGCCAAGCTCGACGTCGCGCCCGAGAACGAGACCCTGGCCGTCGACGGCGAGGAGGGCGCTCCTGCCGACGACGCTGTGCCCGAAGAAGCGGGCTCGGCTCGGCCCAAGGTGGCCGCGGCACCCGCGTCCCCTCCTCGCGCCGACAGCCGGCGGCCGCCGGCAGAGGAGAAGTCCGATGACGACAAGGACCGTCGCGGACGCCGGGAGGCGGACGACCAGCCAGCCGATGAAGACGACCAGGGAACGGCCCTCGAATCGGCCCGAGCTCACCGGCCACGCGTCAAGCGAACGCATGAGCCAGCGATGACGGGGGTCGAGCAACTCGACGAGGCGTTGAGCCTGGCCATCGGGCCGCGGTACGGCCTGCGCTCGCTGAGCTACGTCGACGATCGCTACGACATGAATTCGAGCTATTCGTTGCCGCGGGCGCCGATCGTCGGCCTGGACGTCGACTTCTATCCAGCGGCTCTCGCGACGCGCGGCGCCCTGGCCAGCTTCGGCGTGACCGGCTCGTTCGAGTACTTGCTGCCCGTGGTGAAGTCGACGCCTTTCGGAGGAGGTCCAGCATCGACGACTCGCGGGCTCGCCGGGTCCGTGGGCTTGAAGGTCCGTCTACCGGGCGGGTTCTACCTGACCGGTGCGGTCGGCGATCGTTTCTACGAGCTCGTCGACAAGCCGGACGTCAATCCGAGCGACGTGCCGACGGTCAACTACCAGTTCATCCGCGGCGGCGCCGGCGTTCGCCGCAGGCTCTCTTCCACCGTGATGTTGATGGCGCACGGAGCATATCTCCACTGCCTCAAGCTCGGACAGATCGGCGGGGCCTCCTATTACCCGAACGCGAAAGCGGCGGGCTTCGAGGCCGGCTTGGCGTTCGGGTTTTTGATTTCTTCCAGCTTCGAGGTGCGCGGGGGCGTCGACGTGCAGCGCTTCGGCCTGGCCTTCAACGTCAAACACGACGACTTTCTGAACGGCGCGCGCACCGCCGGCGGCGCGATCGATCTCTACAGCGAAGCCTGGGTTGCCCTCGCGTTCCTGATCGCGCCCGGCGCCCGTGTTCCCTGAGGCGGTTGGCCCGCCGTCCGCTCACTCGCCGGCGGCCGGCGGGAGAGGCGAATCCGGATCGTACTGCGGCTTCTCGTTCGTCGGCGCCGGCCTGGTGGGAGTCGCGGCAGGGGGAGGCGGCGGGGGAGTCGGCGGAGGTTCGAACCGCGGCGGTTCGGCGGACGGTACCCGGCCCAAGGCCGCGGGCGGCGGAAACGGGGGCGCCTGACCCGGAGCATCTCCGCCCCTCACCATCGG
>Ga0105238_10003604_pt1 | contig 15434 bp, 13 predicted proteins | sample KBSC34metaG_FD_81526 | JGI IMG/M metagenome (GOLD analysis project Ga0105238, IMG submission 81526) | Corn rhizosphere microbial communities from Kellogg Biological Station, Michigan, USA - KBS C3-4 metaG | ecosystem: Host-associated > Plants > Roots > Rhizosphere > Soil | place: Michigan, USA... | reverse complement strand
CCATCGATCGCTCGATCGATGCCGCTTATGTCGATGTCGGCCTGGACCGGCCGGGTTTCCTGCCCTTCGACCGTTGCCCCCGTCCCCCCGTCGAGGGCCAGGCGATCCTGGTCGCGGTGACCCGCGATCCGGTGCCGGGCAAGGGCGTGCGGCTGACCGCGCGGCTGGAGGAGGGGGTGGCTGCACCCGCCGGGGCGCGGCCGCCGCTGCGGCTGACGGGCGACCGGCCGCTGCCGCGGCTGGTGCATAAGGTCGGCCATGACATCGACGTCCTCGTCGATGCGCGCCGCCCCGCCGAGGAGCTCAACGTCCTGGCCGCCGCCAGCGGCGCCTTCCGTGTCATGCATATGCCCCAGCGCGACTGGCCGGCCAGCATGGCGGAGATCGAGGCGGAGGCCATGAGCGCGACGGAGCCTCGGGTGGAGCTCTCCTCCGGCGGCTGGCTCTTGTTCGAGCCCTGCTGGGCCCTGACGGTGGTGGACGTCAACAGCGGTGCTGCCCAGGCGGCCAGCGGCGAGAAGACCTGGCTCAAGACCAATATCGAGGCCGCGGCGGAGATCGCCCGGCAGCTCCGGCTGCGCAATATCGGCGGCATCGTCGTCGTCGATTTCATCGATCTGAAATCGCCCGATCACCGGCGCGAGGTCACCGATGCGCTCCGCGCCGCGGTCAAGAACGATTGGGAGCCCTGTTGGGTCGGCACCATGTCGCGGCTGGGCCTGGTGGAGATGAGCCGCCGACGCTCGGGTCCGCCGCTATCGGATATGCTGAAGCCCGTTTCTTCATGAACGCCAAGCTCATCGACCTCACCGCCCGGCGGCGGACGAAGAAGCGGGGCTGTCCGATTTGCGGCAAGCCCGTCCAGGACAAATTCAGGCCCTTCTGCTCCGAGCATTGCCGCCGCGTCGATCTCGATCGCTGGCACAAGGAGGCCTATCGCGTGCCCTCGGAAGAGGCGGCCGATGGCGAGCCGGTGAAAGGGGACGACGAGGGCTGACGCGCCGGCTCAGCTCTTGATCCGGGCCATGGCCGGATCGTAGAGCGGGGCCAGATGGATCTCGGCCGGCACCCGCTCGCTGGCCACCTCCAATTCGTAGCGCCCGCTCTTCAGCCAGTCGGTCGCCACGCCCTCGGCTCGGCGGACATAGCCGTAGCCGATATTCTTCTCCACCGTGTAGCCCCAGCCCCCGCCGGTCAGCCAGCCAACCTGCTGCCCGTCGCGAAAGATGGTCTCGCGCCCCAGCAGGATCACGGCGGGGTCGGCGATGGTGAAGCAGGCGAGCCGCTTGGCCAGCGGCTTTGCCGTCTGGGCGGCCAGCGCCTCGCGGCCGAGGAAGGGCGTGTTCTGCTTCAGCTTGACCGCCCAGCCGAGGCCCGCCTCCAGGGGCGTGTGATCGGGGCCGATATCCGAACCCCAGGCGCGATAGCCCTTTTCCAGCCGCAAGGACTCGATGGCGCGATAGCCGGCATTGGCGATGCCATGGGCCTGGCCGGCTGCCATCAGCCCCTGATAGACCGCTGCCATCGCCTCGACGGGGACATGCAGCTCCCAGCCGAGCTCGCCGACATAGGTCACCCGCAGCGCCCGGACGGGGGCACCTGCGATCATGATCTCGCGCCAGCTCCCGAAGGGAAAAGCCGTGTTGCCGAGGTCGGCCTCGGCGACGGCGGCCAGCACATCGCGCGACCGCGGGCCCATGAGGGACAGCACGCCATAGGCCGAGGTCACGTCGATCAGCCGCGCCTCCAGCCCGCTCGGAATATTCGCCTGGATCCAGGCGAAGTCGTGGGTGGCGAAACCGGTGCCGGTGACGATGTAGTAGCTGTCTTCCGCCAGCCGCGAGACCGTGAGGTCGCATTCGATGCCGCCGCGCCGGTTCAGCATCTGGGTGTAGACGAGGCTGCCCGCCGGCCGCGACACGTCATTGGCGGCGATCCAGGAGAGCGCCGCCTCGGCGTCGCGCCCGACCAGGAGGAATTTGGCGAAGGAGGTCTGGTCGAAGATCGCGACGCGCTCGCGCGCGGCGCGATGCTCGGCGCCCACCGCATCGAACCAGTTCTGCCGGCCATAGCTGTAGATGTCCTTCGCCGGCGTGCCCGGCGGGGCGAACCAGTTGGGCCGCTCCCAGCCGAGCTTGGAGCCGAAGCAGGCCCCCTCGGCCTTCAGCCGCTCGTAGAGCGGCGAGACGCGCAGCGGCCGCCCGCTCTCATATTCCTCATGCGGCCAGGCCATGGTGTAGTGCTTGCCATAGGCCTCCAAGGTGCGGGCCAGCACCCAGCGCCGGTCGCGATGCAGCTGGCCGAAGCGCCGGATGTCCACGGGCCAGAGGTCCATCGGCGCCTCGCCGCCGGCGACCCATTCGGCGAGCGCCCGGCCGGCACCCCCGGCGCTGGCGATGCCGAAGGCGTTGAAGCCGGCCCCGACATAGAACTGCTTCAGCTCCGGCGCCTCGCCGAGGATGAAATTCCCGTCCGGGGTGAAGGATTCCGGGCCGTTGATGAAGCGCTTGATGCCGGTCGTCTCCAGCGCCGGTACGCGAGCCAGGGCCTCGGTCATCAGGGGCTCGAAGTGATCCTGGTCGGAGTCCAGCAAGGCAAAATGGAAGCCCTCGGGAATGCCGTTCTGCGCCCAGGGAATCGGGTTCGGCTCATAGCCGCCCATGACCAGCCCGCCGACCTCTTCCTTGAAATAGATCAGCCGGTCGGGATCCCTCAGCGTCGGCAAATCGCGCGGCACGCCGGCGATCGGCTCGGTCACGAGATATTGGTGCTGCACCGATTGGAGCGGCACGGCGACGCCGGCAAGAAGTCCGATCTCCCGGGCCCATTGTCCCGCGCAATTGACCACGACCTCGCAGGCGATCTCGCCTTCGGCCGTCACCACCCCTGAGGCGCGACCCTGCTTGGTCGTGATCGCCGTGACCGCGCAATCCTCTATGATGGCGACTCCGGCGGCCCGCGCGCCCTTGGCGAGCGCCTGGGCGATATCGGCGGGATTGGCCTGGCCGTCGGTCGGCAAAAAGGCGGCGCCGACGAGATCGGCGATATCCATGATCGGCCAGAGGTCGAGGGCTTCCTTCGGTGTCAGGAGATGCATTTCCAGCCCGAAGCTATGGGCGGTCGTTGCCTGCCGCTTGATCTCGATCATCCGCTGCGCATTGCAAGCCAGGCGCAGGCCGCCGTTGCGCTTCCAGCCCGTGGCCTGGCCCATCTCCGCCTCCAGCCGGTCATAGAGCTCGACGCTGTATTTCAGCAGCTGGGTGATGTTGGCTGAGGTGCGAAGCTGTCCCACGAGCCCGGCGGCATGCCAGGTCGAGCCGCTGGTGAGCTTGTGGCGCTCCACCAGCACGACATCCTTCCAGCCCAGCCGGGCCAAATGATAGGCGGTGCTGCAGCCGATGATCCCGCCGCCGATGATGACGCAGCGGGCCTGGCTTGGAAGACGGCTCATGAGTTTCTCAGCTCCGCAAATTCGCGCTCGAAGCGCGCGAGATACTCTCGGGTATAGGCGACATAGTCGAAATCCAGGGTCGAATGGATTTCCGATACCATGCTCCACAGCGTTTCGCGCAGCAGCGAGGCGCATTTCATGGCGCGGTAGCGCTGCCTCAGATCGCCATCGAGGGGGCGCTCGAAATAGGCTTCGAGAAGCCAAGCCTCGTCCTCGGATGTGACCTCGTTGTTGGAGCAGAGATTGCCCAGATCGAAGAGCGGGCTGTTGAATCCGGCGTAGTCCCAGTCGATCAGCCAGAGACGCTGGCCGTCATCGATGAAATTGGCCGGAAGCAGGTCGTTATGGCCGTAGACGACCTCGATAGGGCCGACGGCCGCCTCCAATGTCACGGCGGCCGCCAGCAGACGGTCGAGCTCCGGGATCCAGCGGCTCTTCCCCTCGCGAATCGTCGCGGCGTAGTCGCGCAGGATATGGAACACCCAGAAGATCAGCGCCGGCCCCCGCAGCCGCCGGGGCATCTCCCGGTGACAGAGCCGGAGCAGCGGCAGGATCCGCCGCAGCATGGGGCGCTGGCGCACATCCGCGGGGCCCAGGGTCTTGCCCTCGACGAAGCCCAGGACCAGCACGCCCGGCTCATGGTGGATCACCGGCGGCGAGAGCCCGACGGCCGCCGCCGCCAGACTCGCCGCCAGCTCGTTGAAGCGCATGACCTGATGCACCGGGATATCGTCGCCGATGCGCACGACGAAGCGCTGGCCGCGATCGCGGACGACATAGTTCTTGTTGGTGATGCCGCCGGTCAGGGGTTCCGGCGCCACGACGCCGGACCAGCAGGCGAGCCTGGCGACCCGGGCGATGGGATCGGTGTCATCGGTCATGGTCAGCGGTTTCCCCCCTGTCGCGACAGGGAGTGGCCGAAAACCGGGGCCGCTTCAAGGGGATTTCTGCACCCCGCTCCCGCCGGCGGCGGGATAGAATTGCGGCGCCTCGCGGCGATCGAGCATTCCATAGTCGCGAATGATCCGCACCTGCCTGTGGCGCAGCTCGTAGCCGGCCGTCGCCGGCGGCGCCCAAGCCTCCGCCAGCGCCGCCTCCCGCCAGGCGGCGAGAAGGAGCAGCTTGCCCGGGCTGGTGATGCTTTCGAAGTCCTCGTGATCGATGAGGCCTTCGACCCCGGCATCGAGGACTCCGGGTGCGGGTGGCTCGCCCATGGGAAGATCGTCGACCGGCGTCCATTCGCTGATCGTCATCGCCCGGGCCGCACCGACCTCCGTCTCATCGAAGCGCTGCTGGAGCAGCGTCTCGCCTGCCACGGATCCTCTATCGGCGGTGATCTCGCCGACCCGCAAATGATAGTCCTCGAACACCTCGAACCGCCCCTTTTCCTGGGCCTGGTGATGCTGGGCCAAGGTGCGCCAGCGGATGACGGCTTTCTCGTCGCGCCAGATGGAGAGGGAGAGGAGACGGCCCTTCCGGCGCCGGCTGTTGAACCTCTCGTTGTCGAGGAATCCGTCGATCTTCTCGAGCGACGGCTTCAGCGTCTTGGCAATGCCCAAATAGTCGTCCCAGCGCTCGGGTTTCGGCTGGACTTCGAAGATCACCGCGAACATGGCGTTCTCCTACCTCAGGCAACGGATGAAGGACCGATCTTCGTTCAGGATGCAGCGGGCCGCCTCGGCGCGGCGCAGGTTCTCGGTTGCCTCGGAATCGGCCGCCAGCTTCTCACGATAGCGCTCATAGGCGGCCAGATCGGCAAAGTCGATCAGGCCGAGGGCGGTATTGGTCGGCCCCGCCAGCTTGGTCGGCAGATAATAGCCCGCGACCTTGCCGCCGCAGCGCTCGATCTGTGGGCCCAGAGCTCTGGCATAGGCCTCGAAATCGGCGAGCTTATGGGGGTCGAGGGTATAGCGGATGCAAAGCGTGATCATGGCTTGTTCCCTGGTCAATGGGGGGACCCGAGATTTAGGCCTGGACCGGCCCGGGGTCGACGGTGATCGCTTCGTCGCCCGCCGAAGCATTTGGCCCATTTTCGCCGACTGGACAGGGGCAGGGGGATTCTCTATAAGCGCAAACCTCCGGGCGCCCAGGTAGCTCAGTTGGTAGAGCACGTGACTGAAAATCACGGTGTCGGTGGTTCAACTCCGCCCCTGGGCACCATCCCCCTTCTCCACAGGACCCCCTGATCTCCGCGACCCCGCCTCGGGCCGGCGGAAGGGGCTGGCACCCGACCGCTTGCGCACTACCTGGGCCGTCTCAATGCGCTATAGTGATGGGACGGTCCGTGGCCCGGACGGCCCACTATGACGACGTGATGCCGCCCTAGTGTATCTCCGATTGGCTCTCGGCACGCCGAGGGACCAGGGGCCCGAAGGAGCGAGCGGCAGTTTGTCGACAAGAAATCTCCCGAATCGATCCGCCCAGCATTTATCCCCGGGATCCCCGCACTACCGCGCCTTCGTCGGGCCTCCGGACGAATACGATACCGTCGGCGCCTCCCAATTCCGTCTGCTCACCACGCTCGGCCTGCGGGAGCAGCACAAATTGTTGGATTTCGGCTGCGGCTCTCTGCGGGCCGGCCGGTTGCTGATTCCCTATCTGGGCGAGGGCAAATATGTCGGCCTGGATCCCGAGAGGTGGCTTATCGAAGACGCGATCGCGCGTGAGATCGGCGAGAATATGGTCGTCCTGAAACGGCCGTCGTTCCATCACTTCGACGATTTCGCGGCGGACCGCTGCGGGACAGAGTTCGACTACATCCTGGCCCATTCCATTCTGAGCCATACGGGCAAGGATCTGTTCCGACAGGCCTTGGCGAGCTTCCAACGAGCGCTGTCCCCGACCGGGCTCGCCCTGATCACCGTACTCCACGCTGAGCCGGGGCAAGACGCGGACGTCGACGGGAGTGGGTGGATCTATCCGGAATGCGTCAGATATTCTCCGGCGGCGTTGCACGAGCTGTTTCGCGAGGCCGGCCTTGCCGGGCGGTTGATCCCTTGGCGCCATCCGCGGCAAGTATGGTACGTGCTGGCCCTTGGCGAAGAGGCGCTGCCGCCAGCTCATTTCGATCCGCATTTGAGCGGCATCACGATCGACAACTTCTCCCACGTCGATGCGGCTCCCGGTCCAGAAGCGGATGCGCCTGCAAACTACAGCCTTGGCACCACCGTCGAATTGAACGAAATCGGCGCCGCTGCCTATTTGCACCGGGGCTTCGGCCCTCCCGAATCATGGGGCAGGTGGACGGACGGGCGGCGCGCCATGTTGGTCATCAGACCTCGAGAGCCGACTCGCTCGATGCTTCTCGAGCTTTGGACGGCGAGCGCATTTGTCGGCGACGGGGATAGTTGCGCCTTCACAATCTCGCTGAACGGGCTCATGCCGAGACGATTTCGCGTGGGCACGAAGAGCGCGCTCGTCGCCATCCCTGTCGGTCAGGTCGCTGACGACGATCCGCTGTCCTGCGTGAGCGTCCTGATCGAGATTGCTCATCCGAAGACCCCGGATCAGCACCCTCGAAATGACGTGAGGGCGCTTGGTCTGGCGCTCGCCAGATTCCGCCTCAGCGCGGTGCCGGCCGATCCGCATGCGCAGATGGCCGAAGATCGGATCCCGCGCGCAATCGAGCGTTAATTGCTTTGGTTGTGTCGGCTGCGCGGCGATGCCCGCAAGCATTGAACTCGCGCCGCCCCGGCCGCCGACTGCTCGCTCACAACGTTATCGATGTTCGACACAGTCGTCGTGTTTGATGCAGCTTCGAGCATTCAACATTAATTAAGACCTGCGTCAGTAATTTGACAGGGCCAAGATTTGGAGTCTCTTCGCCATATCAACGCGGGGATGATTGCATTGCGGCCGAAGACAAGATGCATTTATCGGTGAGGTCAGATCAGCGTGGCAGCGCTCATCTTTCGCCGACCGATGAATGCGCAAGATCCGCTCCCTTTCAGCCGGTGGCTCCGCGGGTGGGACGAGCCGGTCGTTCTTTTCACCCTCGATCCGAATCCCGAAGACGAATATTTCGATCACGTCGAGCGCTTCGAGTCCTTCGATGAGCATGGGCTGACGGAGCTGCGCGCTCTCGAGCTGGCCGAGCAATTTTCCTTCAGTCGTATCTTTGCGCAATCGGAGCACGACATTCTCCGTGCCGCGGAGCTCCGCCGATGGCTGGGACTCCCAGGCCAATCCTATGACAGCGCGCTTGGCTATCGCGACAAGGTGGAGATGAAGACCTTGGCGCGCGCCGGCGGCGTGGCGACGCCGGTATTTGCCGCTTTGGCGACGCCCCTGGACCTCCACCGCTTCGCTCTTGCCAAGGGCTTTCCCATCGTCGTCAAGCCGCGGCGCGGGGCGGGATCGCGAGGCGTGCAGGTCATCGGTTCCCTCGGCGAGATGAAGCGCTTCCTGGAGCGCCCCTTGCCGCCGCACTACATGGTGGAAGCCTATGTGAACGGGCCCAGCTTCCATGTCGACGGTCTGGCGAGCGATGGCGCGATCATTTTTGCCTGCGCCTCGCGCTACATGAATGACTGCCTGGCCTTCCAGACGGGCAAGAGCCTGGGAAGCATTCTGATGGATTCCCAGGATCCCCTGGCGCTGCGGCTGCAGGCCGAGGCCGGCCGGTTGATCGCCGCTCTGCCGCGGGCGCCGCACATCGCTTTCCATGCCGAATTCTTCCTCGACAAGGCCGATCGCTTGCTGCTCTGCGAGGTTGCCTGCCGGCCGGGCGGCTCGGGCATCGCCGATATGATCCAGGTAGCCCATGGATTCAATCTCTATGAGCAATGGGTCCGCCGTTCCTTCGGCCTGCCGATCGAACTGCCGACCGGCGATGCGCGAGGCTCCGCCGGCAGCCTGCTGATTCCGCCGAGGCCGGGCCGCCTGCGCGCGTTGCCGGCCAAGACACCTTTCGACTGGGTGGTGGATTACCGGCCGAATTCGGAACCCGACAAGATCTGGCAGGCCCCGAGCTTCAGCACGGCGAACATCGCTTCCTTCATCATCGCCGGCCGGGATGCGGCCGAGGTCGAGGCGCGCATGCGGCTGGTGGACCGCTGGTTTCGAGAGCGGGTTGGCTGGGACGAGAATGCCCGGAGTCACGGGATGCAAGTGGAGGCTTGAGCATGGAGCCGAACGGTCACGATGCAATGCGCGGGAGCCCGATGCCGGTGATGACCGAGATCTCGCATCCCCTGGCCACCATCTGGCTCGCCCGCGAAGCGCGCGAGGACGCCACGTATTTCTACGGCGGCACGCGGCTCGTCGATCCCGCCACCAGCGATGCCGCAGCGACCGGCATGCTGGCACGCCTCATGCAGGGCGAGAGCAGCGCCAAGAACCGGTTGATCAACTGGGCGATCGAAGCCGGCGCGCTCGATGCCTTCGGCGCCGAGCTGCCCCCGGGATTTCTCGAAAGCCGCGTCGCCGGCGCCCGCTGTCTCATCCGGCCGCGCAGCGCGGGGATCGCGGCGGCGCTGGCCGATCCCAGCCACCGGGACAATGCGTTGATGACCGCAGCCGTGCTCGAGCCCATCGGGGGCACGCTCAACAGCCGGGAGCCTCGCATCAAGCTGACGCCCGATTTCGGCCGCTACGCCGGCGTCGCCGATATCCTGCATCGCTACACCCCAAATGTCCTCGGCATCCGCTGCGAGGCTGGCGGCTGCGGGGGCAAGTCTTCTTACTCCGTGACGGGCGTGCTCGCCGGAGCGGAGCGCGCCGCCACAGCCGAGGTCGGTGAGGGTCCGGTTACCTGCATCGGTTCCGCCGGGGCCATGGGCACAGGGGTCCTGGCGCATTTCCTCGCCCGCGGCGTCTCGGATCTCGGTGCCTGCGACCTCGCCTATGACGTGCCTCAGGGGACAAGCGTGCCCGCGGGATCGCGGCATCTCAAATCCCGTCCCCAGCAGTTCACGGCCGAGAGCCTGGAGCGCGGCGGCATGATCGTGGCCACCACGATCGGCGACGAGCTGGAGCATTCGCCGTGGGAGGCGATTCCACCCGGCACCCTCTTGCTGTTGGCGCATAATCTGGCCCTGCCGCCGGGCGAGAAGGGCATCGCCTTGGCCGAGGCCCTGGCCCGGCATGGCGTGCTGGTGATACCGGGCCAGGCCCTGACCCTGGGCGGCGCGTTGACCGCCAGGCTGGAGTGGTACTGGCGGCAGCTCCCCTCGCGTCCGGCTTTCGACAAGGGCCTCGCCCATCGTGTCGTGCACCGCCTCGTGTCCCATCTCGTCGCCCGCATCCTCGCGATCGCCGAGGCGAATCGAATCACGCCCTATCAATCCATGCTCCGCCTGGCCGGTGACGAGGCTTCATCCTAGCAACCGCGGGAGTCCCCCCATGTCCACGACGCTCGGAGATTCCATGACGCTCGGAGATCTGGCGACGTCCGACAACGCCTTCCACCGCACCCCCATGCTGCCGGGAATGACCGTGGGCGATTATCTCGCGATGTGCCGATCGCGCCATCCCCGGCTCTACCGGCGGCTCGCCCTCGACCGCCTTCCCGCGGATCACATCGCCCGGCTCTATGCCGGCATCGCCGAGCTCTCGACCCATTTCGAGAGCAAGCTCGAGCAGGGACGCGGCGATTCCTATCGCCAGGCGCAGAACAGCAATTATCTCATCCGGTCCGTCGGCTTCCTCCGCCTCTTCGATGTCGCGGTCCAGGATCTCGGCAGCGATCTTCCGCAACGCATCGTGCTGGATGCGCTGGGCGGCAACGGGACCTTGACCCGGATCGTCCGCGCCTCCCGCCCGGCCGATCAGGTGCCCTTCATCGTGACCAATGATGTTTCGGGGCGGATGATCGAGAGCGCCTTGGCGCAGGACCTGCCGGCCATCCGCCTGCCGCTGCAGGATCTGGCCTGGTTCGACGACGGCATCTTCGACGCCGTCATCGTCGCCTATGGAACCCATCATATCCCGCCGTCCGACCGCGCTTTGGCGATCGGCGAAGCCTGCCGCGTGCTGAAACCGGGTGGGCGGATCGTGCTTCAGGACTTCGAGATCGGCAGCCCCACCACGCGCTGGTATGACGAGGTTCTGGACCGCTACACCACCACCGGTCACCGCTACGATTATTTCACCCGGCAGGAGTTTCACGATCTCCTGTCCGGCAACGGCTTCGAGGTCATCGAGGTCTTCGATGCCTATGATCCCTTCATCCTGGAAGCGGCGGATCCGAAAGAGGCGCGTATCCGGCTGCTCGACTATCTCCTCACCCTCTTTGCCCTGGAGAAGATGCTGCCCGCCGGCGGTGTTGCCGACGAGGCGGTATGGGACAAGCTCGAACGGGTCGTGCGGGAGACTGCCACCTATGATCCCGCCGGATTGCCGAAGGATCCGCCTTGCGTCAGCGAATTCACCGTCGCGCCCGTGGGAAGCCGATATCGCGCCGAGATCCCGCGCTTCTGCCTCGCCGCGACCGGCCGGAAGCCGGCGACGGCATGAGCCTTCCCACGCCCGACCCGGCGCTTCGCGCTGCCATTGCCGCCGATGGATATGCCTTGCTGGCCGGGCCAAGGCTGGAAGCCGTTGCGACCGCCGCGGCTTGGCGGGAACTGGCCGGTGATTGGCGGCATCTGGAAGTCGATCGCTACATGGCCGATGGTGGGCGCTATCGCCTGCGGCGTTACGGCCGCTTTTTCTACCGGCCGGCAAGCGGCGAGTTGAAGCGGCTGCCCCATGCGACGGTCTTCCAGGCCCGCTACATCAATAATTTCGCCGGCGGCATCGACCGCGATTTCGCCCCCTTGCGGGAGGCGACCTTCGTCAATCCCTTCCTCCTCGCCCTGATCGGTTTCGATTTCGCCTGCTTCGAGGTTGCGAAGCCGGAAATGCTCGCCGACCCCTGGGAGGTCTGGATCCATCAGATCCGCATCGAGGCCACCGGCGAGAGCCAGGTGAAGCCGGCGCCCGAGGGAATCCATCATGACGGCCATGATTTCATCGCCATGCATTTCATGGGTCGCGAGAATGTCGCGGGCGGCGGCAGCTTCCTCTACGACAACGACAAGAAGCTCCTGCAAACCCATATGCTCGCGCGCCCGCTGGATACGATCTACGCCAATGATCATTGCGTGATGCATGCGGTCGATCCCATTCGTCCCGTGGACAGCGCCTTGCCGGCTTGGCGCGACATGCTGATCATCGATTTCGACCACAAGCCCGCCCTGCAAGACCCGGCTTAGACCAGGGATCCCCCGATGGAACGGCGCTTCCCGCTGGTCCCGATGGATGAAGCGCTTGCCGAGACTCTGCTGCATGCCTTGCCGGGATCGCCGCGGCTGCGCTGCTTCACGCTGCTGGCCGGGGGACATATCAATACGAACTATGCCCTGGCGCTCGCCGATGGCCGCTGCGTGGTCCTGCGAATCTATGCCCAGGGCGAGGCCGCCTTCCGCAAGGAAACCGCCCTCCTCCAGGGCTTGGCGGGCCCGGTGCCGGTTCCGGCCCTGCTGACGGCCGCCTTTGCACCCGAGGTCTTCGCCTATCCCTATGCCCTGCTGGAATGGATCGACGGCGCGCCGTTGAACGAGGTACTCGCCGCGGAGCCGACGGCGGCGATCGGCGAGGTCGTCGCCGAGGCTCTGGTCGGCATCGGCCGGCAGGCGATTCCTGCCGAGCCCTTTCCGCCCTTCGCCGATTACATCGGCGACTGTCTGTACCGGCGTGGTGCCGCAGGCTGGCTTGGCCCGGAAGCAACCGAGCGCCTGTGGTCCCTCGTGCAGCAGCAGGCCTCTTGTCTGGAGACGCTGCGCCGGGCGGAGGTGCTCGTCCACGGCGATTTCCAGGGCGACAACATCCTCCTGCGGAAGGCCGGAAAGGGATGGCGGGTCGCCGCGGTGATCGATTGGGAATGGGCGCATAAGGGCTGTTATCTCCAGGATCTCGGCAGCCTCTTTCGGCTGGAGGGCGTGCGGCTCGACGCGTTTCAGGCGGGGCTGGAGGCGGGTTTCGCGCGCCAGAATGCGGCATTGCCGCCGGCTTGGCGGAAGGCGGCGAGGCTATGGGATGTCGCCGCACTTTGCGAGAAGCTCGCTTATCCCCGCCATCGCGGCGAGGTCACGGTGAGGTCGATTCGCCTCATCGAGAGCTGCATGGCGGATTTCGCGGCGTAATCGGAGCCTGCATGGCGCGGACAATCGGCTTGTCGATCGCCTGTCTCATCGACCCCGACGTCGCGGGACAAATAAGAAGCGGCCTGGAGTCGAGCGCCAAGGCCCCCAACGCGTCCAATGATCGCGTCAGCTATGACCTGTCGGTGATCCAGGCCCTGCGGCGGCTCTATCGCCGGGTCGATCTGGTCGAAGCCGTGGAGGCCAGCAGCCGGACCATGGACGAGCTGATGCGGATCAAGCCCGATGTCGTGTTCAATCTCGCCTGCTCGACGCTGCCGATCGAGGGTTCCTTCACCGGCTGTCTGGAGGTGCTGGGGATCCCCTATACCGGCTCGGGCGCGCTCGGGATCGCCTTGGCGAACGACAAGGTCCGTTGCCGGCAGCTGATGCAGGCGGCTGGGATCCGGGTGCCGCGTTTCGTCGAGCTGGCGCCGGGCCGCCCCATCGAGGTCGACCTCACGCCGCCGCTCATCGTCAAGCCGGTCGCCTCTGCCGGCTGCGCCGGGATCCACAGGGACAGCGTGGCGCGGACGGAAGGGGAGGTCGCCCGTCTGGCCAGGCGCATCTGGCACCGCTTCGGGACCGCCGCCCTCTGCGATGAGTTCATTCTCGGTCGCGAGTTCCGTATCGGCACCATCGAGACCCCGAAGGGCATGCAGCCTGTCGGCATTACCGAATGGAAATTCGGCGATGCCGCGCCCGGCTGGGGGTTCAAAACCCAGTCGATCGTCAGCAACCCCCGGGTTCGCCGCGCGCGCCGGGTAAGCCGTGCGCTTGCCGTCCTGTCGCGCCGGGACCGACGCGTGCTCGCTGAGACCGCCCGGGTGGCCATGGCCGCGCTCGATGTTCGGGGTTATGCGACCATGGATGTTCGAATGGACGATATGGGGCGGGTCAGCGTCCTGGAGGTCAATTCCAACCCCGGCCTGTGGTCGGGGAGCTCGATCTGGAGCCGTCCCAGTTTCGGTCGCAATATCAAGAGGATCGTCGAGGCCGCCCGGCGCTGGCCGGAAGCTTGAGGCATCCAGGCCGCCTTGCCAGCGGGCGCTCATCGGCTCAGACTGCGGTGCCAAGCCTCCACCCCGGTGATTGGGGAGGACGAAGCCATGATCCGAGATCCAAGGTTCCTCGCGCTCCCGCTGCTTTGCCTACTCCTCCTGGGATGCGCGGGGTCTGTGTCCGATGCCCCCAATGCCGGTGCGCCAAGCCGGAAGCCGCCGCCGTTCAACCGGACGGTCTCCTGGTATGACGACTACACACTGAGCGCGAAGGCCTGCTGGCGAACCAATTCGCAGCCGCCCAACTGCCCGTAAGGAATTGCCCAAAAGAACGCGGCCCGAGACTCACGAGGAGCCCCGGGCCGCGGGCCAAGCTATCGCGATAGGCCCGGTCGTATCGGGGGCGACCGGGTACCTGCGCTGGGGGTCGCGATAGCCTCGCCAGCTCTGTTACGGAGTTACACGACGCGCCGTTGCGATTCCTGCGGCAAAAAATTCATCCGTCGTCGATTAATCTTGCCAAACTTTGAGATGATCTCGGCCGCTTCACCCATGCCGCCGGCTTGCCCCGGCGCGAGAGCATTTGCTAGCCTGGGGCAACCTGGCGCAGGGGGAGGGGGACATGCGCGCATGGGCGCCATTGGCGTTGATCGGGGTTGCGGTCATCTGCTGCGGGTTCGGGACGACGCCGCCGGAGGCGCCACACGCCAGCGGTAGTGATCTCTGCGCCCAAAACGACCTCAGTCCCGACCGGGCGATTGCGGTCTGCACCGGGGTGATCGACCACAGCCTTTCGCCGCCGGACAACCTCGCCTGGGCTTACGGCAACCGGGGCTTGGCCTATCTGCGAAAGGACGACTACGGCAACGCGCGAGCGGATTTCGATGCCGCGATCAAGCTCGATCCCGAAAGCGCCTTTGCCCATTACAACCACGGCCTGGCGGATTACCACCTCGCGCGCTACGACGACGCCATCGTCGATTTCGACTGGCTCCTGCGGCGCGACCCGAGCGATATCTACTCCCTGAGCTATCGCGGCCTGGCGAGAATTCATAGCGCGTCGGATGCCGCAGCTCTCGCCGATTTCGACCAGATCTTGCGGCTCGCCCCCGATAACGAATGGGCACATGTCAATCGCGCCTTGGCGCTCTATCACCTGAAACAGTACGACCGAGCGCTCGGCGATCTCGACAAGGCGGCAATCCTGGATCCCAAGGACGCCGGGGTCTATGGCCTGCAGGGCAATATCCATTCCGCCCGGAAAGACTATGCCAAAGCGATCCTCGCCTATAGTAAGGCGGCCGCCCTCGACCCTTCCGATGCCGTTGCGCTCTATAATCGCGGCTGGGCCAATGAGCAGGCCGGGGCTCGGGAGGCAGCGATCGCCGATTACACGGCGGCCATCCGCCTCGACCCCAAGGACGCTCACCTCCGGGCCGCCCGGGGCCGGCTGCTGGCCGAGCGCCGCGACAACCCGGGTGCCATCGCGGATTTCGCGGCCGCGGCTCGCCTCGACCCCAAGAATCCGGAGCCACTGGTGAGGCTGGGCTTTGCCTTGCTGGATGCGGGCGACCCGAAGCGTGCCATGACCAGCTTTGATGCTGCGATCCGTCTCGACCCCAAGGCGGGTGAGGCCTATTACCTTCGCGGCTATGCCCGGGCTTTGCTGGGAGAGAATGATCAGGCCATCGCGGACTACGGCACGGCTCTCAGCCTCGGCGCCGATCCGGTGGAGGTCCATCGCTGGCGAGGCCGCGCTTTTTTCGCCAAGCAGAGCTACCCCCAGGCGCTTCAGGATTATGCCAGCGCAATCCAGCTCGCGCCCAACCGCGCCGATCTCCACCTCGATGAGGCGGAGCT
>Ga0105238_10003603_pt1 | contig 15436 bp, 12 predicted proteins | sample KBSC34metaG_FD_81526 | JGI IMG/M metagenome (GOLD analysis project Ga0105238, IMG submission 81526) | Corn rhizosphere microbial communities from Kellogg Biological Station, Michigan, USA - KBS C3-4 metaG | ecosystem: Host-associated > Plants > Roots > Rhizosphere > Soil | place: Michigan, USA... | reverse complement strand
GGCATGGATACGACGCGGGAGCGAATGCCATCGGCGACGAGTTTCTCGTGGGCTTCCACCGCGAGAATCAGTTCACTCCCGGAAGCAATCAGGATGACCTCAGCGCCCTTTCCCGGGGCTTCCGCAAGCACGTAAGCACCGTGCGCCACGCCCGAGGCGGACGCGTACTTGCTCCGATCGAGCGTCGGCAGCGCCTGCCGTGACAAAGCCAGCACAGCGGGCGCATGACGGAGCCGCATGATATAGCGGTACGCCTCGACCACCTCATTGGCGTCGCCAGGCCGTATCGTGATCATGCCAGGGATGGCGCGCAGTGAGGCGAGATGCTCGACCGGCTGGTGAGTCGGTCCGTCTTCCCCGTCTCCCATGGCGTCGTGCGAAAAGATGAATATCGCCGGCAATTCCATCAAAGCGGAGAGCCGCATGGCCGGGCGCGCGTAATCGCTGAAGATGAAGAAGGTCGCTCCATAAGCCCGAAGCCCGGACTGACACAGCCCGTTCACGATGGCGACCATCGCGTGCTCGCGGATCCCGAAGTGCAAATTTCTCCCGCTTCGATTATTGGCCTGAAAGTCTCCTACTCCCGCGAGGATGGTTTTGTTCGACGGCCCGAGATCGGCCGAACCGCCAATCAGCCACGGGATGTTTTGCGCGAGCACATTCAACACCTTGCCGGAGGCCTCCCGCCCCGCGATGCCCTTGGGATCGGCGGGAAAAACGGGGAGGTTGCGGTCCCATTCTGCCGGAAGTTCGCGCCGTTCGATTCTGTCGATAGCTTCCGCAAGCTCTGGCTCGTTGGCCCGATACGCGGCGAAAAGCTCTGTCCATTCGCGCCTTGCCTTCGCGCCTCGCGCGCCCACGCCCTCCGTGAAATGCTCATAGATTCCTTCAGGAACCAGGAACTTCGCATCTTCCGGCCATCCATAATAGCGTTTCACCAGCCGGACTTCTTCTTCGCCAAGAGGCTCCCCATGCGCGGCGGCGGTGCCTTGCTTATGCGGCGAGCCGTACCCGATGTGGCTATCTAGAACGATGAATGTAGGCCGGTCCTTTGTGCTCCGGAAGAGCTGCAGAGCGTGCTCGATGCGATCGGTGTCGTTGGCGTCGCCCACGCGCAGCACGTTCCAGCCATATGCCAGGAAACGTGCGGCGACATCCTCCGTGAACGCAATGTTCGTGTCTCCCTCGATCGTGATGTGGTTGTTGTCGAAAATCCAACAGAGGTTGTCGAGCGCCAGATGGGCCGCGAGCGATGCTGCTTCCGACGAGATGCCTTCCATCAGGCAGCCGTCTCCGCAGACGGCGTAGATGTTGTAATCGAAAATCGTAAAGCCGTTCCGGTTGTAGCGTTGGGCGAGCCATTTTTCCGCGATGGCCATGCCGACACTGGTGGCGACTCCCTGGCCGAGCGGGCCGGTCGTAGTCTCCACACCGGAGACCCAGCCGTACTCCGGGTGTCCCGGCGCCCGGCTATCGAGCTGGCGGAAATGCCGGATATCGTCGAGGGTCACCGCTGGCTGCCCCATCCGCTCATAGGTGCTATTCACAGCCTGGGTCCGGGTGAGATGAAGCAGCGACCATAGCAGCATAGACGCGTGGCCATTGGAGAGCACGAACCGGTCGCGATTGGGCCAGATCGGATCCTGGGGATCGAACTGCATTACACGATTCCAGAGCGTGTATAACAGCGGCGCGAGCGCCATAGGCGTACCCGGGTGGCCGGACTTGGCCTGCTCTACCGCGTCAATCGAAAGCGTGCGGATGGTATTGATCGATAGCTGAACTATGTCGCGAGCAGCCTTCGCTTCAGCCAGATACGGAGTGCCCATCTCTCATTCCTCGCTCGTCCAGGTTCCCTTACGATGCGGCGCGAGCCTTCTGTTCGAAAACTCCCGCGAATTCCCGGTACCGCTTGGCGATTTCTCCAGCGGCATCCTGCCGGCTGATCTTTCCTTGGTTCCACGCGACGAGCGGGTCCCAGAAACACGTCCGACCGACGGCGAAGCCGATAAAGCCCGGCGCGGTCGCCGCGGTCGCCAGCCATTTCCGCACCTTTGCATCGTCCTCGCCCCGCCCCAGGATGATGCATCCGACTTTTTGCCGGCCACTGCGGCGCGCGGCCGCGACGACTTTCTCGCAATCTTCGCGACGTTCAAGGCCTTCGATTTTCCATACATCGGGCTCGACCCCTGCGTCCTGCAATTCGTGGATGGTTTGAACCATTAGCTGCGGGCGAAGCTCCAGGTCATAGGCCCTCCTGTCTTCCTTGACACGCCTGAGCTGCGCCGCTACCGGTGGCACCAGCAGCTCGAACATATACAGGCTCGAACTTTTCCCGTGGAGGAAATCCGACAGCCGTTTGAGCCGGCCCGCTTGCCGCGTGTTCAATGCTTTGTCGCCCTCCGCGTTATACCGGACCAGGACCTTGCAGAAGGTCGGACGAAAGGCTTCGATGTGCTTAGCGAACTCTTCGCCGTACTCGAAATCGAACTCTTCCTGACCGCTCTTCTCGCAAGGACATGACGTGAAGAATTTTTCCGCGGCGGCATCGCGAAGAATGGCGGCGCCGAATTGCTCGTCCACGAGGATTCCGGCCTTGTCCCTGGGGACTCCCAGCTCTATGGCAGTTTTGAAGCCATCGTAGATGACCTGTTTGGTTTGGACGATCTTCTCCGTGTGCTCCCTTGTCAGCGGGCCCTTCCATCCGAACATCTGCCTTTGAAACGAGCCGCGGTGGTCGAAGGGTAGTATGTACAGAGGTTTGTCGAAGCCGATTTCCGTCATAGATTCTCCTTGAGCTTGCGGTAGCGCCGGATCAATGTGTTGGTGGAACTGTCATGGCGGACATGGAGCTCCGCGCCGCTCTTCAATTCGGGAATGATTTGCTCGGCCAGTGCCTTGCCCAGTTCCACGCCCCATTGATCAAACGGATCTATCTGCCAGATGGCGCCCTGCGTGAAGACCGAATGCTCGTAAAGCGCGACGAGCTTGCCTAGCGCCGCCGGTGTCAACCGATCAACCAGGATCGTGTTCGATGGCCGATTGCCCTCGAAGACGCGGTGCGGCGCCAGCCAGTCATCAATGCCTTCAGCTCTGACTTGCTCGCGTGTCTTGCCGAAAGCCAGCGCCTCGGCCTGCGCGAAGACATTCGCCACCAAAATGTCGTGATGTTGTCCGATCGGGTTCAGGGGCCGGCCGAACGCGATGAAGTCGCACGGAACAAGCCGAGTCCCCTGATGGATCAACTGGTAAAAGGAATGCTGGCCGTTGGTCCCCGGCTCACCGAAATAGACTGGACCGGTCTCGCAGGTTACGCGGCTCCCGTCGAGCATGACCTGCTTCCCAAGGCTTTCCATTGTCAACTGCTGCAGATAGGCTGGAAATCGCTTGAGGTATTGTTCGTAGGGCAAGAGCGCAACCGTGTGCGCGCCGAAGAAATCGTTATACCAGAGCGACAGAAGACCCATCAGCACAGGCAGGTTGCGCTCGAACGGGGCCGTGCGGAAGTGCTCATCCATCTGGTAGCAGCCATCGAGCATGGAACGGAAGTTCTCCTGACCGATGGCCAGCATGGTCGACAGGCCAATTGCCGACGTCATCGAATAGCGCCCGCCGACCCAGTCCCAGAACTCGAACATGTTGGCGGTATCAATACCGAATTTCGACACCGCCGCAGCGTTTGTCGAGACGGCGACAAAATGGCTGGCGACCGACCTTTCGTTATACTCCAAACCCGCCAGCAACCAGGAGCGCGCGCTTTGGGCGTTCGTCATCGTCTCAAGCGTCGTGAAGGTTTTGGATGAAACGATGAAAAGCGTTTCCGCGGGATAGAGATCGCGGACGGCTTCGGCGAAGTCGTCGCCATCGACATTCGAGACGAAGCGGAATGTCAGACCGCGCTCGCTGTAATGTTTAAGCGCTTCATAGGCCATCACAGGTCCCAGGTCGGAACCGCCGATACCGATGTTGACGATATTGCGGATGCGTTTTCCGGTGTGGCCCTTCCACACGCCGCTGCGGACACGGTTGCTGAAATCGGCCATCCTGTCGAGCACTGCGTGAACTTGAGGCACGACATTCTGTCCGTCGACGGTGATAGACGCCCCTCGCGGAGCGCGTAAAGCAACGTGCAGGACCGGCCGGCCTTCCGTAATATTGATCCTCTCGCCCCGAAACATAGCGTCGATCCGCGTCCGCAGGCCGGACTCGTTCGCCAGTTGAAGGAGAAGCTGGAGCGTTTCCCCGGTTATCCGATTCTTCGAATAGTCCAGGTAAACGCCCGCGGCTTCGCTGGAGAAACGCTCGCCGCGAATCGAGTCCTGTTCGAACAGATCGCGGAGATGCAAGCTCCGGACTTCCTGATAATGCGCCTCAAGCGCTTTCCAGGCCGACAGCTCGGTGGCGGCGATCCCGGCTTGAACCTTTGCGGATGTTTGCATGCTCATCGATCCTCCTCAGCCCGAAGTCACCCTAGCCGGCCTTCTTGAGTAAGGCGCCCTTCGACGCAATGACGCCCATCAGTTCGTTCCAGGATTTGACGAACGACTTGGCTCCCTCATCCTGGAGTTGAACCGCCAACGCATCGATATCTACTCCGGCGTTTACAATCTGCGCCAGGACCTCCTCGCAGTCGCCGCCATCAGCCGGCAAGATTGAATCGAGTTTTGTGTACTTGGCGAGCGCCTTCAAAGTCGCTTCTGGCATGGTGTTCACCGTGAACGGAGCAGCCAGCGCCTTGACGTAGAGAATGTCGGAGGCCGAGGGATCCTTGGTTCCCGTACTTGCCCACAAAAGGCGTTGCGGACGGGCTCCGGCATTGTAAATTCGCTGCCACGCGGGCGATGTAAGCAAGGCGCGGGCTGCCCGGTAAGTTCTCCTGGCGATGGAAATTCCAAGCCGGTTTTGCAAGACCGCAGGCAGTTTCTTCGAGACCGCGGCGTCCCACCTGCTGACGAACACCGAGGCTACGGACCCGACATTGGGATTAAGTCCGGCGTCTAAGCGCCGCTCAATGCCACGGTGGAACGCCTCTGCCGCGGCCAGGTATTGTTCCCGCGAGAACAGCAGGGTCACGTTGATCGGAACACCGGCGAAAATCGCCTCCTCGATTGCGGGCAGCCCTTCCTTAGTGCCGGGGATCTTGATGAACACGTTAGGCCGGTTGGCCCGGGCAAAAAGGTCTTTGGCCGCGCGTAGCGTCGCGTCCGCATCATGGGCGAGGACCGGCGCCACCTCGAGCGACGCCCACCCGTCCACGGTATTGGTCTGATCGTGGATCGGCCGGAACAGGTCGGCTGCCCGGGTGATGTCTTCTAGCGCCAGTTCGAAGAAGAGCGCTTCGCCAAATTTGCCCGCCGCGACCTTCTCGCGAATCGAAACATCGTACGAGGCGCCGTTTCGGATGGCGTGCTCGAAAATCGTCGGATTCGAAGTGAGCCCCGTCACCGACAATTCATCGATGTAGGTTTTGAGCGTGCCTGAATCGAGCAGTTCACGCGTGATGTTATCCAGCCAGAGGCTCTGACCCAAATTGTAAAGTAATTGAGTGGCTTTCATCGTTCACCTCGATTTCAGGCTCACTCTCGGATCCGGATGCTGCAAAGCGTTCTGCCGTTCCGAGCTTCTCGTCAGGTCCTTCAACAACTGAAATTTCGCTGCGGAGTCGGCTTTGCACATGATTTCCCTATGAGGCGAGCGCATGATCAACGATCTCCCGGGCTTCCGTGACGATTGTGTTGAGATGCCCGGCATCCTGGAAGCTCTCCGCGTAAATTTTGTAAATGTTCTCCGTACCCGAGGGACGGGCCGCAAACCAGCCGCTGGCAGTCACTACTTTGAGGCCGCCGATAGGCGCGCCGTTCGCGGGGGCTCGGGTCAGCTTGGCGATGATCGGCTCACCTGCCATGCTTGCCTCCTGGACGGCTTCCGGCGAGAGTCTCTCCAGTTTCGCCTTTTGGTCCGGCGTCGCCGGAGAATCAATCCGCGTGTAGAACGGCGTACCGAATTCCGCCGTCAAAGCTTGGAAATGTTCCCCCGGGTCCTTGCCCGTTCGGGCCGTGATCTCAGCCGCGAGCAGGCTCATGATCGGCCCGTCTTTGTCGGTCGTCCACACGGTGCCATTACGGCGAAGAAAACTTGCCCCGGCGCTCTCCTCGCCGCCGAAGCAATACGAACTGTCAAACAGGCCTTCGACGAACCACTTAAACCCCACCGGCGTTTCGCATAGCCTGCGGCCTAGCCGCTTCACGACGCGGTCGATCATGCTGCTGCTGACCAGCGTCTTGCCGACTGCGGCTTGCGGTGGCCAATCCGGCCGATGCGTAAGCAGATATTGAATGGCCACCGCGAGGTAATGGTTGGGATTCAGCAGTCCCGCGCGCGGTGTGACGATACCGTGCCTGTCCGAATCGGGGTCATTAGCGAACGCCACCTGATACCGGTCTTTGAGAGCAACGAGCCTGGCCATTGCATACGGGCTAGAGCAGTCCATCCGGATACGGCCATCGTGATCGACCGTCATGAATGAGAACGTGGGGTCGATCTCGGGGTTCACAACAACGATGTCCAATCCGTAAAGAGCATTGATCGGAGCCCAATAAGGCTGGGAAGCGCCGCCAAGCGGGTCCACCGCGAGCTTAAGACGGGCGCTGCGGATGGAGTCCATGTCCAGGACGTTTCCCAGGTCGCGGACGTACGGCAGAACGAAATCTATCTCGTGGGTGGTAGGTGCTTTGAGCGACCTTTCGAATGGCATGCGCTTTACAGCAGCCTTACCTTTTCGCAGGAGTTCGTTGGCACGAACTTCGATCCAATCGGTCACATCCGTATCGGCCGGGCCGCCATTGGTTGGGTTGTACTTGAAGCCCCCGTCCTCCGGCGGGTTGTGCGACGGCGTAATCACGATCCCGTCCGCAAGGTCCTCGTTATGGAGTTCGTTGTGCGTCAGGATCGCCCGGGAAATCACTGGGGTGGGAGTCACTCCGTCGTCCCGCTGAATTACCGTCTCGACTCCGTTGGCCGCCAGGACCTCGAGGGCAGTCCGTTCTGCTGGTCTCGAAAGGGCATGCGTGTCCTTTCCCATATAAAGCGGACCGCCGGTTCCGTTCGCGCTCCGGTAATCGCAGATCGCCTGCGTGATGGCCAGAATGTGAGCTTCGGTAAAAGCGCCCCCAAGTGAGGAACCACGATGTCCGCTTGTGCCGAAGCTAACCAATTGGCTGGGATCATCCAGGTCAGGCAGTCGCGAATAGTAGGCTCGTTCGAGCTGGGAGACATCCACCAGCATCTCTTTTGGCGCCGGATGACCGGCCAAAGGTGATATCGCAGCTCGCGCTTCTACGGCGCGGGGCATAACTCCCCCTTCCTAATGACCGTGATCGCGCCATTGGCATTGCCGGTTCCTTCCGAGTTTCTTTTGAGTCCCAGGCGCCTCACGGAATTACATGGTGCGTGTCATTCCACAGCCGGATCACCGGCCGCGAGAGATCATTTTCATAGCCCAGCGCGCTCAGGCTGGCTGTACTTAACATAAAGGACCTTGCATGGAGCGACGCTTCGATACCGATCCAGCGGGCGGCCAGCACGCGAATGAAGTGTCCGCTGGAAAACAGCAGCACATTACCCTCGGTCCCCCGCACGCGACTCACTACGCGATCCGCCCGGGCGGCTACCTGCGCCGGGGATTCGCCTCCCGGACAACCGTCCCGGAAGAGGTTCCAACCAGGGCGCTCGCGAAGGATCTCGGCCGTCCGCCTGCCTTCATAGTCTCCGTAGTTCCACTCGACCAGGTCGCCATCGATTTCGGCAGCAGCGCCGAAACCCGCAAGATCGCAAGTGCGAACAGCGCGCTGTAAGGGACTTGTGAGCACCCTGGCGAAGGTCACACCTCTCAATCGTTCTGTCAGGCTGCGAGCATTACGTTCACCCGCCTCGGTTAACGGTAGATCGGTGCGGCCCGTATGCTGGCCTGTGAGCGTCCAGGCAGTTTCGCCATGCCGAGCCAGATAGACAATGGGCAGATTATTGCTCATAATCCGACTTCCCGTTCTCAGGAGGGTCTCTCCCGCGGCACAGCCCGTTGACGGGAAACTCACCCAAGAAGGCCACTCAGCGGTCTCTCCCATCTTTCTTACTTCGGCCTATACATCCAACGCGCGGAAACTTTTTCCTCGCCCTTGAGATGCGGATCGGAATCGCCAGGGTCTATTTTATTTTTAATAAGCGGCAGGACCGGTCGAAGAGACACCGGAAGAACGGCCAACCGTGAGCAGTCCTACGTACCGAACTTCGTTTGTGCAATCAGACCCGCCGCTGGTAGTGTTGCAAACGGTGATCGACCTGGATGAGACGGAACCGGCCAGCGCTGTTCAAGGGACGCCATTTAGAAGCCGAGGTCAGCGTCTTCTGCGTCCGGTGGTATCTCCCATTTGGACGCGCATTCGATATTGCACTGCTGCATCGGCAAATCATCGTTCCTCCCCAATACAAGTGGTACTTCGTGCGCCCTGGCGTCCGTCAAGTTATAACGCACCAAGTGGTTCTCGACGCTCCAGGACCGCTGATTCAGGTGACGGCGGGTTTCTCGTAACCATCAAAGGCGATCGGATGTCTAACGCCGAATTCAAGCAGTTCCTGGAGGCCACGTTTCGGTCGTACCGCAGCGTAGTCAAGCCGGGCGCCTCCATGTACGTCTGCCATTCCTCTTCTTGGCAGCGCGAATTCCAAAATGCATTGGAGTCGACGGACTTCGAAGTTCGTTGCCAGATCATCTGGGCGAAGAACACCTTCGCCTGGGTTTCGGTCGTTACAAGTTCCAGCACGAGCCGATGTTCTACTGTCACATCGCAGGCGAGAAGGACCCCTGGTACGGCGACAAGACCCAGTCGACGCTGTGGAGCGAGAAAAAGCCTGCGCCGAACCGCATCCACCCAACCGCCAAACCAGCAGAGCTGATGCCGAGCTTGTAAGGTCGAGCGGTTCTTCTCGGAGATCTTGTATCCTCCGTGGGCCATCGGTTACTGGACTGGCAGCGAAAAGTCCTGCGCGATATCTACGGCACGGTCGCACCAGAAAGCGGTCTTCGTCGCTACCGGCATGGTTTCGTTTCGGTCGCTAAGCAGAATGGGAAGTCCTTCCTGTTTGGCGGTTTCCCCATCTATCACCTGTTGATGGAGGACGAACTCAACCCTGAAGCGTATGATTGTGCCGCCGCGAAGGACCAGGCCGGCATCGTCTTCAAGGCTGCGGCGCGACTGGTTAACGCGAACTCTGATTTGCGAACGCGTCTTCGCCTCCTGGAAGTCACCTTCGAACGAACGCGAGTGGACGGCTGGCGTACATTCAAGGAAAAAGGAATTGCATGGGTGGTGCGCAGCAATTTCGGGAGCGTTTTCGGACCGGGTGGTTTCTTGATTCACTTTACCTTCGTGGCCGCGTAAAGTTTGCCAGGGAGGGATCGCAACCCTTTGGCCGTTGCGCCTGGATGACGGCGCATCCGGAAGTTATTCCACTTTGACCGGTAACCCGCAAACTGAGGAATTGGCAGTTCGCAAGCTACCGATAACAGCTGATAACAGGACCCGGCGAGACTACGACCCTGGCTCTACCGGGCAGGCCAATACCATTTCGGTTTGTTCAATAGCGTGGAGCCCTCCAGCTGCGTTTCTCCAAATTCCTTTACTAGATGGAGGCGAGTGCAAACAGGCGCAGTCGTAAGTTCCTCGATGAGTTGCGATGCATGCGAAACCACAATGATTTGAGTGTGTTTCGCTGCGGCGAGTATCAGCCTTGCAAGGGCCGGAAGAAGGTCAGGATGCAGGCTCGTTTCCGGCTCGTTCAGCACCATCAGCTCCGGTGGGCGCGGAGTAAGTAAAGCAGCGGTCCATAAGAGATAGCGCAGCGTTCCATCCGACAATTCCATTGCGGAAAGTGTCCGAAGCAATCCGTGTTGCTGCAACAGCAGTTCGAAGCGTCCATTCTGCACTTCTACTGAAAGCCGGCTGCCTGGGAAGGCGTCCTCAAGAGCCATGGTGAGCGCTTCGTCTGACCGAATCTCGAGAATTGTCTGCAGGGCAGCGGCGAGATTACTCCCGTCATGGTTAAGCACCGGCGTAAAAGTGCCAATCTGCGCAGCACGTGCAGGCGAGTCAGAGTCGGTGCGGAAATGGTCGTAGAATCGCCAGCCACGAACAGATTCGCGAACTGCCAGCATCTCTGGAGCTCGCTGCGGGTCGGCGACACTGGCCAGCATGCTGTCGGTGTCAGAGAGGTGCTGGGTGAGCATCACTGGCTCTTCATCGTGTGTCGTGGCGAGCCAGACGAAATTGTTTCTGCGATCAACAAGGGCAGAAGCTTTACGGAAGACTGGCCCATGCCAGATGCACTCGCGCTTCACATGGGGATCAAGCCCAAACATAGTCGCTGGCGGAGGCGGTGGAGGGTAGCCCAAATCGATGCTGTACCCGTAGGTATCGCCGCCAAAGCCGAGCTTGAGACTCGCTACCTTCCTCTTCGCTAGGGGTTCCACCGCGTAGGTTCCCTGGCGAACACCGCGCGCGATAGTCTCCGGACCCGCCCAGAAAGTTGATGCCAATCCACCTTCGCGAGCGAGGGAAGCGACGACTGAATTCAGCGCGGCATCTGCGAGCAAGCGTAGCGAGCGGTAGACGCTTGATTTGCCGCTCCCGTTGGCGCCAGTGATCACGCTTAGTTGTCCAAGGGGCAGCAATAAATCGCGCAATGATCGATAACCCTGTACGGCGACAGTGCGGATCATGAGATACAGCATAACGTGGGTGCCACTCCGAGCATCGCAGACCACGCATGCGCAGGCTTAGATGGGTCATGATCCCTACTAATGAGAACAGCCCCTGCGCACTGCCGCCGGATTACTCCCGAGAAAGTAGTTATCGTTACTCCAAAGCGACTTCCGATAATGAAGATTAACGGGACACGCAAGTACTTCCTGAGCGAGCGGGAACTTGCCCACTTGTCCGGTTTGCGCGTTATACGTCAAAGTGGCATGCATTCGGCAACGTCGGAAGAATCGCCAAATTCCTCTTTCGTTTCAGCGCTCCGACAGCTTTTAGAACCGCCCCAGGAGGCCGCGTGAATGAGGATCGGCGAGCCCGGCTACTATGCCTAGCGGTCGGTCGGCGAGCATTCCTACGGAACACTACTGGGGCATTTGCATGCGAACAAGGCCGGCAATCACTTCACTTAAATTCCCACGATACCCTTGTTCTGCAGCACGCGGACGACAACCTTGCGATCCTCTGCTTCATCAGCCGACTCGGCCGTCTCCTTCGCCTCACTCTCGCCCATCGCGCCCGGGGCGAGCATTCGTGACACAGGGACACGACCTTGCTGAAGGAGGATGTTGGAAACTGCTTCAGCGCGCTCTTGGCTCAATTTCTGGTTCAAAGCGGCGCTACCGGGGGCGGAGGAGTAGCCTTTCACTTGGACCATGTAGCCTTCCACGGTGGTTGCTCTTTCTGCCAGAGCTTGCAGCGGCGAGATGTACTTCGAATCCACATTAGTCTTGCCATTAGCGAAAAGAATCGTAACTTCATCGTAGATGTAGTAATCGTCCAACTGACCGAAACGCGCAGTGTTCGCTTCGATTAATGCCTTGTTGGCTGCTATCTTCTTTTCGTGTTCTGCCAATTTCGCCTGCTGCTTCTGCAGCGCGGCGTTCTGTGCTTTCAACGCAACATTCTGCTTTTCCAACTCGGCTGCGTGTCTAGCCGCTTCTTCCTGAGTTGCTTTGGATCTGGCCTCGGTTTCGGACAAACCAGCCTGAATCGAGTAAGCCCGCTCCAGGTCGTTGCCATCAAACGTTATGGACTTCGCGACGAACATTCCATTTGCGTCACGGTGGCCCTCAACCTCAATCTGCAGGCCCGGGATGAGCGCGGCTGTGGACATCGTCGTCTTGCGGGCTTTCAATAGCCCCTCATTCTGGGCCACTTTTGTGGTGTCTTCCAGGAGCACATTTACGTACAGCTCCGCTTTGGTCCCCAGGATGATCGTGGCGGCGCTTCGCGCCTTGATCATCCCCTGGAGCTTTTCCTGAGCGAACAGTTGAGCGCTAAGGAACTGGAGGGCCAGCAATGACATGACCCCCAAGTCGGCGATTTTGCGTGGATTCCTGTATGTCATAGAGAACAGTCCTTTCCTTCAGGGCCCTCTCCCGCAGGCCCACCAAAAGAAAAGATGCCAGTCGAATATATAAGCTCTTTTTTATTTTCCGGGACGGAGCGCTGGTACCGAGCGGCTTAGTCGGGTAAGTTAGTTTCTCCGAGCGTGTAGGTCGCTGGCTCGGACTGAACGATTGAGCTCGTGGCACTTAATCGATGCGAGCCAGGAGTCCTGTTCTGGGAAGTTTCGCGGGATTAGGTTGCCATCGTCGATCCACTTGGCTGGTTGGAAAGCCACATCGGTCCGAAAGCAACGCACGGGATGACTTCCGATAATAGGAATTAACGGGCTGTGCGAGAGACTACCTCGATGCGGAGGCGATTCTCCCCTTAGCTCGTATACTGGCAATGGGGGCGCTAGAGTCTCCACTATTCGGACACCCTCATGCTCACTTTTTCTCTTATCCAACGAATTCTTGTCGCCGCCGTCGCCGCCATAACGTTGACGGCCGCTCCGCAAAGCGCTCCTGCGCCCGGAGGGTCCATCCCGCGAACCGTGGACGGCAAGCCCAATCTGCAGGGTATCTGGCAGGCATCGAGCAGCGCGGGAGCGGACCTGCAGGATCATGCTGCGCGGAACAACATGTTGGCGGGGCGGTCAGTTGTGGTCGGCGGGGAGATCCCCTATCAGCCCTGGGCGGCCGCGAAAAAAGCCGAAAATTACAAGAACCGTCTGAAGGCCGATCCCTACCGACAGTGCTTCCTGCCCGGCACCCCACGCATCATGTATCTGGACTACCCGTTCCAGGTGTTTCAGGCGCCCCAGGCGATCGCGATGACCTTTGAGTGGTCGTTGGCGTATCGTTTGATCCCGATCGACGGCAACAAGCATCCCGAAGACTACGATTCCTGGATGGGCGATTCGCGTGGCCACTGGGAGAACGACACTCTGGTGGTCGACGTCGCCAACCACAACGACAAAACGTGGTTGGACATGGCCGGGAATTTCCATAGCGAAGCGCTCCATGTGGTGGAGCGATACCGGATGACCGACTCCGACACGATTCAGTACCAGGCGACCATCGAAGATTCGAAGGTGTTCACGAAACCGTGGACCATCCAATTCCCTTTGCGCAGGCGAGTGGATCGGGACAGGCTGTTTGAGTACGTCTGTCAGGCGGAACTCGAAGAGGAAAACGGATTGTTCACTCGTGAGGAGCGGACATGGTATCCGGGTGACGGAAGTCCGCTTCCCGAGATGACGGCAGCGGGAAAGCCCGCCCCCAAGTTCACTAACGCCCCGGCACCAAACATCCATCGCAGCGCGAACGGCAAGCCTGATTTCAACGGGTTCTACGTGCCCGACGCCGGAGGCGCAAACTACGGCCTGGAAAAACGCGGCCCGAGCCCCGGCAACCTGACACCCACTGGACGCGGGGTGATCGTCGATCCAGCGGATGGAATCCTCCCGATGCAGCCATGGGCGATCCAGGAGAGAGTCTCGCGGAATCTTCCCGAGCGCGGCTACGACGACCCGACGGCACACTGCTTCCCCCCGGGTGTGCCGCGGTCAATGTACGTGCCGACATCGTTTCACATCCTACAGACGCCCGAATACTTGGTTGTCTTACACGAGCGCACGGCGTGGCGTATCATCTCCCTGAACCGAAGCCAACACCTTCCCGCTACCATCCGGCTATGGCAAGGGGACTCCATTGGGCGATGGGAGGGCGATACGTTGGTGGTCGAGACGACCAATCTCAATGGCAAGACATGGCTGAACGAGAGTGGTGAGATCGTGAGCTACGCGGAACGTGTCGTAGAGCGGTTCACTTCTGTTAGCCGGGACAAGATTGACTATGAGGCGACCGTCACCGATCCAGTCGTGTACACGCGGCCGTGGACAATCGCTCTTTCCTTCGATCGCGACTCCAAGTTCGAACTGACCGAGGGTGCGTGCCACGAAGAAGACCACTCACTGCCCCATCTGAAAGCGATCAAAGATGCCGCGGCTAAGAAGTAGCCTGTCTCTGCTTTAGTGGCCCCATCTAGGTCCCGCTCGATCTGAGCGGAATCCTGCGCCGAAGGAGGGCGTTGAGCCGTAACGATCTCGGCGCTAGCTACGCTTAGCGATGAATTTCATGAATTCCGACATCGGAACGGGCCCGCGTCCATGGATTGGGGCAATGGTGGCGACGTTGAGCTTCAGCCGTTGAATGTTGTTATACAGAGTGACGGCGTTGGGCGGCACCGGCGACGGCGGCGGAGTGTTGGGCGGCCCGGGGCTGTAGCTGTCGGCTTCTACCAGGATCTTCGGCTTGGGAAGATAAAACACCAGCAGCTCATCGGTGTGCATGTCGCCCTGGGTGGCGTAGGCCTCAATGGTTTGCGTGCCGTCGGAGAGCACGTACTTATCCGTCACACCCTGGAAGGTCCCCGGTTTCGGATTCTTTGCCTGGGCATCCGGAGAGATGGTCGCCGGCGCCTGGAAGGTCTTCTCGAAGTAAGGCACGTTGGACTGGTGAGTGACGATGGTGGCGCCCTCCGCGACGTAGGTGCGCAAGCCGCCGGAGTGATCGAAATGGTGATGAGTGCTCAACAGATACTTGATCGGTTTGTTGGGAACCAGCTTTTTAGCCTCCGCCATCACCGCCGTCGATCGAGCTTCGTTCAGAGGCCCCTCTATCACCGCGATGTAATCCTTGAATTCCACCACTAGGCTGTGATGGCTACCGCCACCCAGGAACCAGACTCCATCGGACAGCTTTGTGGTTTCTACTTTTACTGGAGGAATGGAGGCCGACTGGACCACTTCAGGAACAGGAAGTTCGGCCGGCGCATTCGGCTGAACGCTGGTGATGGTAAGTTCCCATACCGGAAATTCACCCTGAGTCTGTACAATCTTGGCGGGGAACTTGACGCCGTTGAAGTCCTTGTAATCGGAATAATTGGTAACCATAGGCAAGTCGCCGAGCACCGGATCGGCGACCATGGTCTCCACCTTGGTCACCATGTTCTGGCTGTCAATGGTGCCGGACACCCTGTACTTTCCGAGCGCCGTAAAGGTGACCACATTAGCACCATCTTTTTTTAAAGTGGCATTGCCGGAGTCTAGAGCCCCCTTCACGAAGCCATGCGGGGTGAGCCAAATCTGAAGCTGTCGCGCCTCGGCCTGCGCCATCTGCGGCGCGGGTCCGTTGGGCCCCACGGTCCAGGCTTTGTCCCCGCTGACCTCGGTGTTCTGATGTTGGCCGCCGAAGACGGGATTCGCGAACATCATATCTTCGCTCCCGGACTTC
>Ga0105238_10003602_pt1 | contig 15436 bp, 7 predicted proteins | sample KBSC34metaG_FD_81526 | JGI IMG/M metagenome (GOLD analysis project Ga0105238, IMG submission 81526) | Corn rhizosphere microbial communities from Kellogg Biological Station, Michigan, USA - KBS C3-4 metaG | ecosystem: Host-associated > Plants > Roots > Rhizosphere > Soil | place: Michigan, USA... | reverse complement strand
TTGCATCTGGCGATGGTGATGGGCAACGTGCGAACCGATGAACCCGTGCTGGTTCGCGTCCACACTGAAAACGTCACCTGCGACATGTTTGGCTCGTTGATCGACGACACCGGGTTTCAACTGCACACGGCGCTCGAAAAGATCGCGGCCGATGCACGTGGCGTGGTCCTGTACCTGCGCCAGCGCGAACACAGTTTGGATCTGGTCAACCAATTGCGTACGTACAACGTCATGCAGCAACGAGGAATCGGAAAACGAGACGCCAGTTTGGAAACTGGTTACGGAATCGATCGCGACTATGGCGTGGGGGCGCAGATTCTCCACGATCTCGGTTTGCGCAAGATCTTATTGCTTTCGAATCATCCCCCCAAAGTAGCAGCTCTGGAAGGTTTTGAGCTCTCAGTGGTAGGCAATGTTCCGCTGGGCCATCCTGCATCTCTGAAGGACCAGCAGGGCGTGGGCGATAAACCTAAATGAGGTTTGCCGCCAATAGGCACAAAAGACACAGCTGATCTTTTTGTGACTTTTGGCGCCTCTTTGCGGCACTTACAATCTCTCCCTCTTAGAATTCAGATTTCCCCGGCGTCGCGGTAATTAGTAAGAGGCGACTATAGGTTATGAGTGTAGAGAAAAAGCCTCCCATACGGACACGCTGGCGTTACTTTACTCGCCGTCATGCTTTTATCGCGGCGAGTATCGTGGGCATCGCTGCGCTCGTGCTCATCCTGCTGGTCCTATTCCTGTTTCGGCTGGGTTTTGTGGACCGTTATGTCGCCAGCCAGATCAAGAACACGTTTGCTAACTACGGAATTCGCGCCGAGATTCGAGATTTCCACGCGACCTTTCCACCGCGGACCGTGGAGATGGACGGCGTCGAGCTTTACGACTCCGCCACGGGCGAGCAAATAGGCAAGATCGACAAGCTGCTGGCGACGATCAAGATTGAAGACCTCTACGCGCTCAATCTTCAGCGCAACATCAATCTCCAGGATTTGAGGATGGAGGGCTTCGAGTTCTGGGTTAAGTTTGACGACCAGGGCCGCTCAAACCTCCGCAACATCCACATCCCGCCGCCTGAGCCGAACCGGCGCATTCTCTTCGCGTATGCGGCCGCGACCATCGAGATCAAAAATGGTGTGGTCCATTACGGCGACGCGCGTCACGACATCTCGGGCGAAGGACGAAATCTGCAGGTAAATATCCAGCCTGACGATCCGAACGTTCCGATCGGAACACGGATGACCGCTGTCCAGCTCGCGCTCTCGAATTCGACTTTCACTTATGACGGCCGACCCATCAACAACATCGACATCCAGGGGCAGTTGCGGTTCAATCAGGAAAAAGCGGAGATCCAGCAACTCGCACTGAAGTCGCCGGTCGCCGAAGCGAAGATGAACGGCGTCCTGGACGACTGGCGCGCGCTTCGTTACACGATGAACGTCACGTCGTCAGTCGATCTCACACAGCTCTCCGATACGTTGCAGGCCGGAACGACGCTGCGCGGCGCAGGTAATTTCAGCGGCACGATCACGGGCGAAGGCGATCAGTTCAAGCTCAACGGGCAAATGCAGTCAGACGCGCTCGCTGCCGATAACCTGCGTTTGCAGGGACTGAACGTTAGTGCTAGCGGATCGGTGCAGGGCAAGACTTACGAGATTAACGGAAAAGCTGTTGCGGATTTGCTGAACGTCGGTGATTTTCAGCTCGACTCGTTACAGATCGCCGGCAATGTGATGGGAACGGGAACGAACTTCCGTTGGATTGGCGAGCTCCGCGCGGTTGCGGAGAAGAGTTACGGAACGACCTTGACGGGTTTGATTCTTCGCGACGCGCGCGTCGAGATGAACGAGGGCGTTCTAAACGCCCACTCAAATCAATTTACTGCGAACGGCCTCAACACTGGTGGCGCGAAAGTAGACGGCATCACCGCTTCAAACCTGCAATTCAAGAATCAGAACAACGTCACGACGGGGACGATTGCGAACGTCAAAGCCGGAACGGTTTCAGCTTCGGGCGCGCAGGTCAAAGGCGTGACGGCGAACAACATCGATATTACGGATCGCGACGGAGTGACGAGTGTTGTCGTGAAAGACGTGCAGGTCGGGGCGACGAGCGCTGCGGGTGCGGAGATTGGAAGTCTGAACATCGCGGGCGTGAAATTGTCAGTGCGCAACCGGCGAATCGAAGGATCGACTGCGGATATCGACGCGGGCACAGTGAAGTTTGCGGACGGCCAGGCGGAGAACGTGAAACTCGCGAAACCCGTGTTTGTCGTCGAGCCGTCGGGAAGTTATCGAGCGACCGCGGACCTGAGCATCGGCGGCGGCGTAATGGGACGGATCAACATGGGCCAGGCGCGCGCGAGCGTCGTTGCGACGAATCGTGAGATTCAGTTCAACAACTTTACGGCGGATGTGTTTCGCGGTCGTGCCAGTGGAAACGCGCGCGTCGCGATTGGTAAAGGTGGCACATCGCAGGTCACGGCTGAGTTCAACGACATGGAGATATCCGGCCCGCTGACTGCGATGGCTGGCAGTGCAGTTCCACTTGCCGGACGCGCAACCGGCCGAGTCGATCTGACGTTTCCCGGCACTGACTTCAAACTCGCATCCGGAACGATCACGACTCGTTTGACCGCTGAAGCAGGCGAAGCAGGCTCGATTCCGATTAACGGCGAAGTCGCGATGAGAGCCAATCGCGGCACGTTCGATATTCAACAGGTAAACCTGCAAACACCGGCGACGCGGTTGACTGCTACCGGCCAGTTCTCGTTTGAAAACGATTCCAACCTCCAGGTCGACTTAAATTCATCGGACGCTGCTGAGCTGCAGGCCGTTTTGATCTCGTCAGGGCTGCTGCCTGAAGTCGAAGAGCAGATGCGCGCTTATGGAATCGAGCTCGGCGGGCAGCTTGCGTTCAACGGAAACATCCGCGGCCGCCTCGCCTCGCCGAATCTCAACGGCAGAGTTTCGATGGGTACGCTGATCGTGAACGGCAATGAGCTGGGCGCGCTGTCAGCGTCGGTTGCGATGAATGATATGGAGATCCGCATTCCGGACGGCAGTCTCGTAGAGCGCGACGGTGGCGGTGTTCAGTTCTCGCTCGTTAAGCCGCGCGTGGGCGAGAACAACATGTCTGTGGAAGCGACGCTCGATCGCTTCAGTGCTCGAAATCTACTCGCGCTCTCGCCGTTGAACGGTAACAAGCAGCTCACTTCCGACACGCAATCCGACCTTTCCGGCAAGATAAGCGTGACTGGCATTCCCGACGCGATGAGTGGCAGCGCCGATCTGCGTTTTGGACCCGGCCGTCTCGCAGGCGAACCGCTGCAAGGCATGTCAGCGAAAGCGACGTTCAATGGTCCAAACGTCAACATCGAGAGCGTCGATGTTCAACTCGTCGCGGGACACATCGTCGCGAACGGGAACTTCAACACGAAAAGCAAAGCATTCGATTTCCAGGGCAGGGCTGAGAACATTCAGCTCGCGCGTTTGACTGCGCTCGCGAACAGACCCGGCATGCCGTCAGTCACGGGCGCTGCAGACTTCAACGCCCACGTCTCCGGCAATCTGTCTGACCAGGACTTCTCCGCATACCAAATCACATTTGACGGGCAGGGACGCGACGTGACGATCAATGGTCGTCCAGCAGGCACTGTCGCCCTTACCGGTCGAACTGAGAACCGCCAGCTCAGTATCAACTTCACGACCGGCGTGTTTGGACCGCCGCAAGTCGTCGCCGCACAGATCAATCTCGCGAGTCCGGCGCTCGCGTCGTCTGTCGAAACAACGTTCACGAACGCCGATCTGACGAATCTGTTTCAGATCCTGATGCCCGGAAGTGGCGTGCGTGTGAGTGGCCGCGCGAATGGAACCATCAAAGCTTCCGGAAATCTGCTCGACGACGATGCTCAATTCTCGCTCGCTGGCTTAACCGGTACGGCAAGCTTTAGTGAGCTCAGTTTCCGTGTCGAAGACGTGCAGCTCGACGCGACGGCGCCTCTGGTTGTTAAGTTCACGCCCGGCGAGATGGTCTTCGAAGGCGCGAGATTCACCGGCCCGGGCACAAACATCGTGCTCGACGGCACGCTTGCCACCGCGAGTGGCGGCAAGCAGAACCTGAACATCAACGGCGATCTGAACATGCGCGTGCTCAACGGCATCTCGCCCGACTTCTTCTCGTCGGGCACGGCAGCCGTAGCCGTTCGAGTCAACGGCACGTTTGAAGCGCCCCGCATGCTTGGAACGGCGTCGCTCGAAAACGCGTCGGTGTCGGTGTTGCTCGGGAACGAGCGTTGGACCGTCGCCAACCTGAAAGCGGCATTGAGATTCACTGCCAACCAGGCGCAGATCGATTCGCTCGAAGGCACGCTCGGTGGCGGACGTATCACCGCTACAGGTGGCGCGTTGCTCGAAGGGTTTACAGTCTCGGCCTTTCGTGTCGCCTTACACGGCACCAACATGACCGTGCCGTTCCCGCCCGACTTTCGCTCGACACTCGACGCGGAGGTTGAGATTCGGGGCTCTTCGCGCGAGCAGTTGATCGGCGGCGTCGTGAACCTTCGTCGCACGGAATACACGAAAGACATCGAGCTCGCGGATTTGATCAATACGCGACGGGAGTCGATCGAAGAGGGCGCTGAGATTGAGCTCGCGCGCACCGCCTTATTTACGGCGCTGCGAGTTGAAGGGAGAAACGCGCTCGTAGTGCGAAACAATCTCGCCGATCTCGTCGGTTCTGTTTCGCTGCAGTTGGATGGGCCGGTAAACGATCCGACGATCTCCGGAAGAATCACCGCCACGAGCGGCACAATTAACTTCCGCAACGATCGTTATGACATCACGAGAGCCCTCGTCGATCTGCCGCCGAGCCGCAGCGCCGATCCGATTCTCAACATTCAGGCGGAGTCGCAAATCAGAGGTTATCGCGTGCTTGTCGGGCTGACCGGTCCGCTTTCGCAGCCGCAGGCTGCGGTGCGCTCAGAACCCGCGTTGCCGCAGTCAGACGTCGTTTCACTGATCACGACCGGCCAGCTCTCAAATGCCGATACGAGTTCGTCGATCCTCGGGCAATCGGAAGTCGGCGCCGCCACGAGTCTATTGACTGACGCGCTCATCAACGCGCCTGCGCAACGAGCGACGAGCAAGCTCTTCGGTTTGACGACTTTTGAGATCAATCCCGTGATCGGCGGCACAACGGGCTCGACTCCCGCGGCTCGACTAACGCTCGGCAGACGAATCAGCAAAGAAGTGACAGTCACGTATTCGACGAACGTCACTTCCGACCCGAACCAGATTCTGGCGCTCGAATATCGCGTTTCCGATCGGCTCTCGTTCGTGGCGCAGTATGAACAGGCGTCCACGAGACAACTGACCGCGCGCACCAACAATTTCAACTTTGAAATCCGTTTCAGGAAGAGATTCTGAGCAAGGGGTAAGTTAACGATTGACCGCGAAAAAGCACAAAACACACAAACTGTTGCTTGTGGTCATGCTCGGTTTCTCTCTTCTGACGGTGGCGCGCGCGCGTACAGGCAAAGATGCGCGCATCGAAGACTACGAAGGGCGACAGATCGCCGCCGTTGAGCTCGTCTTCGAAGGAACTGCCGCCGCTCCAAATGCTCAGGCTGAGTTCCTTGCACTCCTGAAAGTGGCGCCAAACACAACTTACTCGGCGGTTCACGTGCGCGAGTCGCTGCAAGCGCTATTTGACTCGGGTCGTGTGGCAAATGCGCGCGTTGAAGTGATCGAAGAAGGCGCGGCTCGCACTGGTCCAGTCAGGCTTCGCTTCGTCGTGCAGCGGCAGATTCAGGTTGGCGAAGTGCGCATTGATTTAGGAACCGTGACGGGTTCGCCAATCTCGACTGACGAGCTGCGCTCGCGGATCAGTTTTGCGCAGTCAGGGAATCGTCTCACTAAACAACTCATCCTGCGCAATGCCGATGAGATTCAGACCTACCTGCGCGATCGTGGGTACTTCAATGCGACGGTCGAGCCGGTCGAGCAGCTCGGACCGCGCGGTCTTCGTGCGACAGTGACGTACAAGGTCACACCTGGCGAACAGGCGAAAGTCGAAGCTTTCGATATCCAGGTCGCAGGTTTCGATGCGTCGACGGTTCGGAATTCGCTGACGCTGCAGTCGGGCGTGCCGTTCACTCGCGACGCTTTGGGTGAAGACGTGAAAAAGGTGCGTGACGCGCTGATCAATCTCGGCTTTTTGTCCCCAGTGCTTGACGATGCACGCGTCGAGCGGGATGCGGAGAAGAATACAGTCAGGATCTCGCTCAAAGGCGCCGTTGGTCCGAAGGTCACCGTCTCCGTTAAGAACTACGAGATGAGCGATAAGTCGCAGCGCGATCTGTTGCCGGTGAAGCGTGAGGGCAATGTCGACTTCTCGGCGATCGTCGAAGGCGCGCGCCGCGTGCGGAACAAGTTACAGGAAGACGGATACTTCTTCGCTGACGTCACCGCGATCTGCACGGTCAGTAATCCGCCAGCCGATCTCGGTCAGAACGCTACCGAAGACACTTGCCAGAACCTCAACCCGACTTCGTTGACGGGTCACAACGTCACAATCGAATACAACGTGGAACGCGGCAGGCGCTTTCATCTCACCGACATCCGCATCACGGGAACGAGCCACCTGACGTACGACGACGTTGCGGCTGACTTAAAGACGCAGAAGTCGAATGCGATCGGTTTGATTCCGTTTCTGGGTTACGGGCGTGGTTACACGAGTCTCACGCTACTCGAGCAGGACCGCCGCACGATCGAGGCTTACATGCGCGACATTGGTTACCGCAAGGCAAGCGCGCAGGTCCTACAGGGCGTCTCGATCAACGGCGACAGCCTGATCATCACGTTCCAGGTCAATGAAGGCCCGTTGACGCGCATCGCCGGCGTTGAAGTGAAGGGAAACAAGATCTACACGGACGAAAGAATTCGACAAACGCTGCGGACCGTGATCGGCGCGCCTTACTCGCGCTCAGTGGCGCGCACTGATGCGGATCGCGTCGCGACGCTTTACTCGCGCCAGGGTTACTGGAATGCGCGCGTCGACTTCTCGATTGTCGAGCTGCCGCAGAAGAATAACGAAGAGCAAGTCAGGCTGGTCTACACGATCGCTGATGAAGGCGAGAAAGTGTTCGTCAATCAGATCCTCATCAACGGCGTGACCGGCGACCAGGCCACTCGTCGCAAGAAACGGGAGGCGATCCGCCGCGCGATTCCGCTCACTCAAGGCGACGTGCTCCGCGCCGATCGCGTTTCTGACGCAGAGCGTGAGCTCTACCTCACTGACGCCTATCGACAGGTCATCATCAGGACCGAGCCGGCCGGCGACACAACCACCGGTTACCGGCAGCGCGACGTGATCATCGACGTCGAAGAGAAACCACCGAACGTGATGGATTATGGCGGCGGTTATTCGACTGATTTTGGTGCGCTCGGACTGTTTGAAATCAGCAACGTAAATCTGATGAATCGTCTGCGTCACGGAGCGGTGCGGCTGCGTGCGAGCGGTCGCCAGCAGCTCGTGCGTCTTGAATATCTCGATCCGCGATTCGCAAGGTACAACAAGTATGACTTCGCACCGCTCGCGGCGTCAGTCGAATACCAACGCGACTCGACGATCACACGTTTCTTCCGTTCGGCTATCGATCGCGGAACGATGGGCATCGTGCAACGGCTCGACGAAGATGGAAACCCGATCGATATCTTCGGTAATCAGGTAAACGAACCGACGATCAATCGTTTTACTGCCGCTATCGAGACCCAGCGCGTGCTCGACAGGCGAACGCGCACGATCATCTTCGGCCGCTACAGCTATGAAGATGTACGTCTCTTTAATCTCGAGAGTCTCGTGGTGCGGCCGATTCTCGAGCCCGATAGCAAGGTGCGGCTGTCGCGTTTTGGCGCTTCGCTGGTAAGAGACACGCGCGAGCGGTGCGAGCGTGGATTGTTGGCGCGAAGTATCGATGATGACGACTTGCCGGGCGCTCCGGGTGAAGTTTGCCGGTACAACCAGGTCGATGCGACGCGCGGCGGGTTTCTGAGTGTCGACTATGCGGTGGCGTTGCGGCAGCTCGGCGGAAACATCTCGTTCAATCGTTTTCAGACTACTTACAGGCATTACTACAAAGCGAGTTGGCTGCGCGACACGGTGCTGGCCGGCAACGTGACGCTGGGGCTCGCGAACATCTTCAATCCGCAGGATCGCGACGGGAATGGAACGATCGATGAGATTGATAAGACGTTGCCGATCAGCGAGCGATTCTTCTCGGGCGGTTCGACGACGCTGCGCGGGTTTAGTTTTGAAGAAGCTGGTCCAAGGCAGGTGGTGATTCCGGAAGGTGAGTTTCGAGATTCGGATAAGAACGTCGTGTTTCTGAATCCGTTCACGGTGCCGGTGGGTGGGAATGCGCTGGCGGTTTTGAATCTCGAAGCGCGAGTGCCGTTGACGCGCGCGGTGCAAGTGGTGCCGTTTTACGATGGTGGCAATGTGTTTCGCCGCATCGGAGATTTGTTTGGAAAAGAGGATACGACGCCCGTTCCGCCGGGAGATATTCTCGCCGCGATTAATAAGGCGAACTTGCGAGCGCACTGGACCAACACTGTCGGCCTCGGGTTCCGTTTGCAGACCCCGTTTGGCGGCGCGCTGGCGGTGGATTACGGGTTCCTGTTGAACCCGCCGGAGTTTTTGATTCCGCAGCGCGGTCCGACGAGTCTTTTTGATGGCACGCCGGCGGTATTTCGACTGCACCGCGGGAATCTGCATTTCAGGATTACGCAAACGTTCTGAGGGGGCGAGATGATAAAGACAGGAAAACCATCCACAGATTACGCAGATAAGTCTTTTCTGCGTAATCTGTGGATAAAGGCTCTGGTGCTGTTTGTATTCGTCTTTCCTCTGCAATGCTCAGCGCAGCAAGTCGTCGACAAGATGGTGGCGACTGTTAACGCCGGTGTTCGCACCGATCTGATCACGTATTCCGATCTCATGTGGCAGCTAGCTCTTCAGCCACGCACCGTGCTCGACAACCCGAGTTCCGAAGATCTCAATCGCGCGCTGCGGCTGCTGATCGACCAGCGCCTGATTCTTCAGGAAGCCGAAAAGATCCCTACGATCGTTCCCACGCAGCGAGAAGTAAGTGACGCGCGTGACGAGTTGGCTCGTAATTTTACTTCTGTGACCGAGTTTCAGGAGCGTTTGCAACGAGTGGGATTGACGAGCGAGAAGCTCAACGAGATCGTCGAGCAGCGCCTGAAAATGGAAAAATATCTGGATTTCAGGTTTAGAAATTTCGTAGTAATTAGCCAGAAGGAGATTGCAGATTACTACCGAGACGTCTATACGCCACGCGTTCAGGCCCGTTTACCGGGACGCATCGTGCCGTCGCTGGAGCAGGTTCGCGACGAGATTGAAAAGACGTTGATGGAAGCGAAGATTGAGTCTGACACGGATGCGTTTCTCGATCAGGCGAGAGAACGTGCGGAGATTGTGACACTGAATCCGGTTTAGTCTTTATGAAGATTGGATTAGCACTTTCTGGTGGTGCGGCGCGCGGCATGGCCCATGTCGGTGTGTTGCGAGCGCTGCTGGAGCACGGCATTCGAATCGACTGTGTTGCCGGAACGTCGGCCGGATCGATTGTGGCGGGAGCGTTTGCCACCGGAATGCCGATCGACGAGATCGCAGAGTTCGGGCGCAACCTTCGCTGGCGCGACATCGGTCGTGTGACGATGTCGCGACTCGGCATACAAAGCAACGAGCGCCTCGAACAGTATTTGAGAGCGCGGTTGCCGGTTACGAAGTTTGAAGATCTGCCGATACCGCTTGCGGCGGTCGCCACTGACTTGATAACCGGCGAGGCGGTGGTGCTGAAGGGGGCAGGCGATGTGCCGTTTGCCATTCGCGCGAGTTGCACGATTCCCGGCTGGTACGTGCCCGTGGTGGATCAGGAAGGACGGCAACTAGTCGATGGTGGCCTGGTGGCGGTCGTGCCGTCGTCTGTGACGCGCTCGCTTGGGGCCGACCTTGTGATTGCCGTCGATGTGAACAGTGAAGGCGCGACGTTTATCACCCCCTCGAGCTCGGTGATTGGAGTGTTGTTGCAGTCGATGATGGTGGTTCAGAAAACTGCATCGAGGCATCAACTAGAGATGTCGGATCTCGTGATCAGTCCGAAGGTCGGGCACATTCGCTGGGACGAGATGGGCCGCGCGGACGAGTTGATGGACGCCGGTTACAAAGTCGGGCTCGAGAGTATTTCAAAAGTTCGCGAGCTGATTGAGTCAATCAGCGATAAAGAAACCGAGCGCGCACAGATGCTGGTCTAAGTCGCTGACAGGATTTTACAGGATGGACATGATCTATCTTGTGAATCCTGAAGAATCTTGTAAATCCTGTCTAAATTTCCTCACCCATTAAACATTTCTTAAAATCACAGGATATCGGAAGCACTGAAGGATGGTTATCGAGGCTAAATCTCTGCCCGATCCACGACGGAGCCGTGTCAAACGACGTTTTGTTAGACTCGGTCTCGTCCTGGTCTTGATTGCGTGCGCGGTCGCGGCTGATGCCGTGGCGCGTTCTTACCGCTACTACTCACAAATCATTGATGCTCGACTCGCCAGTGGTTATCTGACCAGCCGGCCCGGACTCTACGCCGCTCCGCGCGTGCTCGAGGCTGGGCAGAAGTTGTCACGCGAAAAGCTTGTTACAGTGCTGCGTCGTGCTGGTTATATCGAAGCAAACGCGAGCGACGTTTGGAGCGGAAGTTTTAGTCTCGTCGATGCAGACCTTGAGATACGGCCGGCTCGATCGAAGCAAGTCGTGCGGGTGATGTTTGCTGGAGATGAGATTGCTGAGATTCGCGGCGATGGAGCTTTGCTCGATTCGTTCACACTCGAGCCTGAAATCTTATCGACCGATCTTTCTTCAAAAGCCGGAAAACGCGAAGTATTGAGCTTTGGCGAGATTCCCGCGGCGCTGGTCCACGCGATACTCGCAATCGAAGATCGTCGTTTCTTCGAACACTCGGGCGTTGATGTCAACGGTTTAGCGCGCGCGCTGCTGAGAAATGTGGCTGACGAGCAATTAGCACAGGGCGGTTCTACGATTACGCAGCAGCTTGTTAAGAACACTTATCTCACGCCGGAAAAAACTGTTCAGCGCAAGTATGCCGAGGCGATGCTGTCGTTCGCGCTCGAACGTCGACTTTCGAAGAACGACATTCTGGCGCTCTACTGCAATGAGATCTACATGGGCCAGCGCGGCGCCGTCGCCGTGCGTGGCGTGAAGGAAGCGGCGAAGGTTTTTTACGGAAAAGAGCTGCGCGATCTCAGCCTCTCGGAAGCAGCGACGCTCGCGGGGATGATTCAGAGTCCAGCGCGTTACTCGCCTGTGCAACATCCGGAAGCAGCGCGAGCGCGAAGAGATATCGTACTGGCTGCCATGCGAGAGAACGGCTGGATCACGGCTGAGCAAAGTAGGGTGGCGAGTGCGGAAGCGGTTAGTGTTGCGCCGGCCGCCGCGGTCGATGATTCACTTGCGCCTTACTTTGTCGACTACGTGAATCGACTGGCTGAGTCGCAGTTTGAAACATCAGCAGACCGGCAGCGAATCTACACCACGATCGATCTGGAGTTGCAGCAAGCGGCTGAGCGAGCATTGCAGAAGCAGTTGGATCGGCTCGATGTTGTTTACGCGAGTCGTGGATTGAAACCCCAGGCTACTCTCGTCGCGCTCGATCCGCATACGGGCGACGTGCTTGCGATGGTCGGTGGCCGGAAATATGCGGAGTCGCAACTGAATCGCGCCACGGACGCGCTGCGTCAACCCGGATCGACGTTCAAGCCGTTTGTGTATGCGGCAGCGGTTGAAGATGGATTCTCCCCCGTGCGGATGTTTATGGATGCGCCGCGAGAGTTTACTTACGACCGCAACAAGATTTATCGACCCGCGAACTACGGCGGCGGTTATTCGATGACGGAAGTGACGATGCGTACGGGGCTCGTGCGGTCGTTGAATGTGGTGACAGTCGACGTTGCGTTGCAGACGGGGCTTGCGCGCATTTCGAACCTCGCGGTGCGATTTGGTTTGCCGAAGCCCGAGCGCTATCCCGCGCTCGCGTTGGGGACCGAGGAAGTGACGCCGCTGCAGTTGGCCTCCGCATATGCCACGTTTGTGAATGAAGGCCGACGTGTCGAGGCGAAAGCTGTAGCGAGTGTGGGCGAGCCTCCCGCGACGCATGCGGCTCCGGTTGCGGTGGACCAGGTCGTGAGTCCGCAAACAGCTTACATGATCACGAACATGCTGCAGGGTGTTGTTGAGCGTGGTACGGCGCGCAAAGCTCGTGGTGCGGTCCCTGGTACTGCGATCGCGGGGAAGACGGGAACGTCGCGCGATGGCTGGTTTGTTGGGTATTCACCGAACCTCGTGTGTGTTGTGTGGATCGGTTTCGACGATAACAAGCAGCTTGGATTGACGGGTGCGGAGGCGGCGCTGCCGGCGTGGGTTGATTTCATGAATGATGCGGTCGCGATGCGGCCGGATCTTGGTGGTGAGAATTTTGAGTGCCCGGCGGGAATTCAGTTTGTGGAGATTGATTCTGCGACCGGATTGCGTTCGACTGTGACTTGTCCTGTGCGCGAGTTGATTGCCGTCGCCGATCGGATGGCGCCGACTATGGAGTGTTATCTACATGGAAATCTGCCATCGCAGCAGGGTGGCAGTCCGTTCGCTGAAGAGGTAGAAACAAAGCGCGAAGAGATCGCCGTCAAGAAAGTAATGCCGCTTCCGAATAACAGGGCAACGCGGGTTGAGGTTGATTTGAATGGACGGCGATCGCTGGTCAACGACATGCGGTAGACAGGATTTACAAGATTTTTCAGGATTCACATGTAAATCCTGAAAAATCTTGTAAATCCTGTCCAACTACCTTTCCAATATCACCTGCGCGATGGCGTGCTCGCTTGTGTGTGACATCGACAGGTGTGTCGCGGTCGCACGAAACTTTTCAAATACTGCGAGCACCTCTCCTCTGAAGATCAAGTACGGCGCGCCGCTCTCGTGCGCTGATATTTCAACGTCCTGCCAGCTAATACCGCCACGCCATCCGGTTTGCAGCGCTTTCAACGCCGCTTCTTTTGCCGCGAATCGCGCGGCATAATGCTGCGCGGCAACGACACCGCGCGAGTCGCAGTATGCACGCTCGGCTGCGGTGTAGACGCGGTCACCAAAGCGCGGCGTGCGCAGGAGCACTTCGCGAATTCGCGCGACTTCGATAATGTCTATACCAATGGAAATGATCACAAGCGACGACCAATTAACCGAAGCTGGATTTTACTGGCGCGAGACCGACGGCGTCCGCGCCCTTGTTTGTGCGCCACTCGAAGCGGATGGCTTCGTCAATGGCTTCTCAACGCGTCTCGGCGGCGTCAGCGACATGCCCGCGAATGCACTGAGCCTGGCGGGCTTTCATGACGACGCAGCGGAGAACATTCTGGAGAATCGTCGCCGCTTTCTCAAGCTTTTTCCGGGCGAGTGGACGCTTGCAGGTTGCTGGCAGGTCCACGGCAGCGACGTGCGCGTGGTCCACACTATAGAAGATGCGAAGCCTGCTGAGAATACGTTAGGCGAGACTGTGTACTGCGATGTGATTGTCAGCGACGCGAAAGGAGTGCTGGCCGGGGTTAAGACTGCTGACTGCGTTCCGATCTTGATTGGGGATCCGGTGACAGGTGCGTTTGCGGCAGTTCATGCTGGTTGGCGCGGGACGTTGGCGACTGCGGTGATTGCAGGTGTTGAGCGATTGGCAAAGGAATACGACGCGAAGCCTGAAGATTTGCGCGTGGCGATTGGTGCGTCTGCGGGACCGTGTTGTTATGAAGTCGGGAGCGAGGTGATCGAGGCTTTTTCGAGTAAATTCGTTGACGGAGAAAAACTGTTCACACCGACGCGAGCGGGCCACGCCACGGTTGATTTACTGAAAGCCAATCGCGACCAGTTGATCTCGACTGGAGTGAAGCCTGAGAGAATTCATATCGCGCCGATCTGCACGATGTGCCGGACGGATCTGTTCTTCTCGTATCGGAAAGAGAAGAGTGTGCATGGGAAAGTCGGCCGGTTGATGGCGGTGGTGGGGAGGCAGTCGTAGACAGGATTACAAGATTTACAGGATTAACATGTAAATCATGAAAATCCTGTAATCCTGTCTAACCACTCATTCGACATTGAGCCACATTTTTACTTCGCGCGTGACCGGTGGGAAGCACGACTCATCATTGCACGCCTGGAAGCGCAGCTTGCCCTTGATCTCGCCCGATCCACCAGAATAATTTGCCGGCACGGTGACGTTGAAACGCATAATCGCCTTGCCTTCGTAAACCGCAACCGCGCCCTTCGAGAACTTCAAATTGCGCATCAACGCGCGTGGATACGAGATCGGACCAACCTGCAATCCCGACGGTGTTTCGACGTCGAGCTTTGTGGCGACGAGGAACTTGTCGAGCGGCTTGCTTGATTGGACGTGCAGCCCGTTCGGAATGTCCATCACGACGCTCGCCCGCACGACGCGGCCCTTCTTAATTTTGTCTGGAGCTAGTGAGCCGCTGACGTTCACGTCATTGGACGATTGCGGCGCTGGATTCGAATAGAACGTGACGGGAAGCAGCAGAATAATAAATAACGGAAAAACGTGACGAAATTTGTTCATTAGTTAGCTCCAACAAGATTGGTGTTAGTAAGTGTAGTTTGACGCGCCGCCAGTTGCCCGCAGGCCGCAAAAATATCCCTGCCGCGCGGCCGCCGCACATACGTGTGAATCCCTTTCGACTCGAGAATGTTCTTGAATCGCTCGACTCGTTCATCGCTTGACGGTTGATACGGCAGCGGGTCCGCAGGATTGTGCGGGATCAGGTTTACTTTCGACTTGATCGTGTGGCGGTTGAGCAGGTTTGCGAGTTGTCGCGCCTGCTCGTCTGAATCGTTGACGCCGTCGAGCATCACGTATTCAAACGTGAGCCGTTCGTTTGGCTTCAGCGTCTTTTCAAAGACCTTACACGCGCCCAGTAACTCGTCGAGCGGCCAGCGCTTGTTGATCGGCATCAGCTCGTTGCGCAGTTCGTCAGTCGGCGCAGCGAGTGAGATTGCCAGATGTGGGCGATCTGGAGTGTTCGCAAGTTCGAGAATGCGCGGCACGACTCCGGCAGTCGAAACGGTCACGCGATTCGGCACGATGTGCATGCCCTGCGGATCGGCCATGACGCGTAAAGCCTTTAGGAGTTGGTCCAGATTCAGCAGCGGCTCGCCGGCGCCCATCGCGACGAGATTGGTGCCGCGTGGCGGCTTGACCCCAGTTCCGTAAGCGTCGTTGAGCGCGATCTGGATCTGCTCGACGATCTCGCCGGCGGTTAACGAACGCAGCAAACCGAGT
>Ga0105238_10003600_pt1 | contig 15439 bp, 15 predicted proteins | sample KBSC34metaG_FD_81526 | JGI IMG/M metagenome (GOLD analysis project Ga0105238, IMG submission 81526) | Corn rhizosphere microbial communities from Kellogg Biological Station, Michigan, USA - KBS C3-4 metaG | ecosystem: Host-associated > Plants > Roots > Rhizosphere > Soil | place: Michigan, USA... | reverse complement strand
GAGGGGATTGAATTTTGGGCAAAGCTGGCCGCAACCCCTTCTTCCGCCGAACAGCCGCCTCTTTTTGCGCTCGTTTCCGAGTTTCTCGCTCGTCTTCAGCAGACTCTCCCGTTCGATCACTGTGCCTTCAGCTTTTTCGATCCCATCCGGCAAGTGGTCGCAGTGGTCTTCGAGTCGGGTAAATTTCGGTTTCCTCGAGAAGTGTGGGTGAATCCCAACTCACTCGGCCTGGTGCTCCAGCATCAGCTCGCGATCGAGGTTCATGACACCCATTCGGATACGCAATTTCCGGATCTAAATGTGTTGGCAGAAGACGCGGGTTTTCGCTCGTTCCGCGTGGTCCCGTTGAGTACCCATGCTCGCAGGCTTGGCACACTGGGAGTGGCCCGACGGCAGCCAGGCACGTTTTCCGACGAGGAGGCGCGCAAGCTTGATCAAGCGGCCGAATTGGTCGCGCTGGTCCTGGAAAACGCCTTCATGACCGAGGTTCTGTGCGACGAAAAGAAACGCCTCGAAACGCTGTTGGATATCACCACCGCGTTAATGTCCAGCCTTGATGTTCACAAATTGCTCCAGGATATTTCGAGTCTTCTACAGCCTCTGGTGAGCCAGGATTTCACACACTTGGCGCTGTACGATGCCGGTACCGGAACAATGAAGCACCACATCCTGGACTCCACAACCGGTTCACCGAACGAAATACAGGAGAGCATTGTGCCCATGGGCGACTGCCCCACCGGAATCGCATTCACTCGTGGCGAGAGTATTCAGTTCACCCAGTCGGAGCTGCAGCTCATTGGATCTTCGTTTTCCCAAGCTCTGGTTGCCGCTGGAGTTCGCACCGTATCATGTTTTCCCCTGATCAGCCGAGGCCGCAAATTCGGTGCTCTGGGACTGGCCTCGACCCGCAACGGTCACCGTTCCCAAGCGGACCTGATGCTACTCACGCAAATCGCGGCGCAAGTCGCCATCGCCATTGATAACGCTCGTGCCCATGAAGAAATTGCCCAGCTCAAGGACCGTCTCTCCAAAGAAAAACTCTACCTCGAAGACGAGATTCGATCGGAGCACAATTTCGGGGAAGTTGTGGGCAACAGTACCGCTCTGCGCCAGGTATTGAAGCAGGTAGAAATCGCGGCGCCCAGCGATGCGACAGTTCTGATTCTGGGCGAAACCGGCACTGGCAAAGAGTTGATTGCCCGTGCCCTGCATCGACTCAGTGCCCGGCGCGATAACAATTTCATCAAGCTCAACTGTGCTGCTATCCCCACCGGCCTGCTCGAGAGCGAGTTGTTTGGGCACGAGAAAGGCGCGTTCACCGGCGCAATCAGTCAGAAGATCGGAAGGCTCGAGTTGGCCGATAAAGGGACGGTATTCCTCGACGAAATTGGGGAGATTCCTCTGGAGCTCCAGCCCAAACTCCTGCGTGCGTTGCAAGATCAGGAATTTGAACGCCTGGGTGGAGTGCGTACGATCAAGGTTAACGTCCGTGTGATCGCGGCGACAAATCGTAATCTCGACACGGCCGTAAATGAACATCAGTTTCGCCGAGATCTGTACTATCGGTTGAATGTCTTCCCCCTTCGACTGCCGGCTCTGCGCGACCGGCCGGGGGATATTCCTTTACTTGTACGCTACTTCGTGCAGAAATTTGCACGCCGGATGGGCAAGAGGATCGAATCCATCCCCGCTGACGTCATACAAGAGTTGGAGCGGTGGCATTGGCCGGGCAATATTCGCGAGCTCGAGAATTTCCTGGAGCGATCTGTGATCCTCACTCAGGGGACAGTTCTCTACGCACCGATGGCGGAGTTGCGCATGGCATCGCCGGATCGAAACATCACTGGCACACTAGAGGACATTGAGCGCGAACACATCCTGCGCACATTGCGCGAAGCGGGCGGCGTGATTGCCGGAGTCACTGGAGCAGCGGCACGCCTGGGAATGAAGCGGAGCACACTTCAGTCCCGCATGCAGAAACTCGGGATCACCCGACAGCAATACGCGGGGTAACATTACCAATTGCCACCTTCGATCACGCGATCCTCCAATCAATTTTTCAAAACTGTCCTCCTTCCAATACTCTTCCCGAGAACAACTCAAACTCCTTTTCTGAGTACAGATTAACCATCATTACCACGGACTGAGTAACCAGCCGCAACAGTATCTGTGTAACTTTCGTTCACGCCCTCTTTTGCTTAACTTTTCCACAAGCAGGCAACACTAAGGCTTCCGCAGCTGTTCCGCTGACGGAACTTACGCAAACTATGTTGACGACTTTTACAGAATTGCAGGAAACGTCAGGCGCAGCCGCAACTGCGCGGTTCACCGCTGGCAAATCCCGCGCTGACATTTCAGTGACGGCTAAGTCGGCGGGACTCAGCCTGCCGGAACTCATGATCGGAATGGCAGTCGCCGCTATTCTCACGGCCATGTCTGTTCCCGTGGTGAACAGCACCATGTCGCGCATGCGCATGAATTCCGCCGTGAGCTCAATCAGCACCGCGATTTCGAAGGCCCGCTATCAATCCATCCGCAATAGCGACATTTACACACTGGCCATCAACGTTCCGCAAAACACCTACGTCGTGACTGACGTGAGCACGAACGTCGCGAACACCGCGGTGCCGCTGCCGAACACCGTTGCGATCAATGGCGGGAACTCGGCGGTATTTACGTACACGCTTTGCCCGAACGGGACCGTCTACGGAGCAGGTGGAACGTGTACGAACAATACGAACGCTCCGCCAGCTTTGACTGTTACTTATTCGCAGCTGCAAACCAATATCGCTGTATCCACGGTGGGAAATGTCTCAACAACTGTCATCCACTAACCGTCGAAGCGCGGGCTTTACGCTGATTGAGGTGCTGGTCTCGATGGCTGTCCTGACCATTGGCTTAATCGGAATGGCTGCGATGGTGTGCAGCACCATGGTCTTTGGCACCAATGCCAAATACATGAACATGGCCAACGTCCTGGCTTCGGAAAAGCTGGACAACTTGAACAAGTGGCCGTCGACCGACCCCAACGTAGCTGCGGGAGGGAGCTTGGCCGGGCCGTCCACGTGCGCAGCTGGCGATACCTATTGCGACCAAGTGACGGTTTCCGAGACGTCAGGCGCTGACTACATTACACAAACGCAAATCGTTTTCGACCCAGTGACAAATACCAGCAATCCGGTCACGACCACGATCGTCCACACCAGCGCCGGTTGTGTCGACACGCCTGCGAACTGCGGTGTACCGAGTCCGACGGGCGGAGGTTCGACGTTTACTCGCCGTTGGCAGATCACCGCGAACCCGGTCATTACCGATGCTGCCGGCAATCCCGCAACCGTCACCGGAGCGCGAAGAATTACGGTCGTTGTCTCTCTGGCAAACAACGTCTCTAAGCAGCCGGTTTCTTTTCAGATGAGCATGGTGCGCCCGTGAAGAGGATCAATGTTATGGAGAATCGCAGAAGCAAAGGCTTTTCGATTTTCGAGATGCTGGTGGCAATGGCCGTTTTTATAATCGTCGCCAGCGCGGCCTTCTCTCTGTTCAACAAGCATCTTGCCATGATTACGGAACAGCAGAGCCTCTCAGGCGTGAACATCGGTATGCGAAACGCGATGTCACAGCTGGAACTTGATCTGGCTGCGGCGGGTCCGAATCTTTTCAGCAGCGTGCAGCCAACGGGCAGCCCGGTTCAACCCTTTTCGTTAGGGGTCGTAATTCGAAATAACACGCCTGCGGGCGCCGGCGCTTGTGCCCCGAACGCCAATTGGTCATATCCAACCAACCAGGCCTGCTTTGATTCGATGACGCTTCTACAACCCAAACCGTGCAATTCTGCGGGAGGCACAACCGCGCCGGTGCTGGTCACAAACGATCCTGGTCAGTCCGGTACCGCCATCCTCAACAGCTCCAATGTCTTCGTCACAGACCTGAATCCAGGTGCCGTTCTCGCCAATGACGTCCAGTGCTTCAAGAAAAACGACGAAGTTCTGTTTGTGCAAGTGGCGTCGGGGACGCTGCTGGCCTGCGATCCATCCCAGCCAGCTGTGCTGTCCACATACTGCATGGGTGTTGTACAGCTTACGCAGGACGCCAACACCGCCGGTGCGAATGGCATCAGGCTGCAACATAATCCGACCGGTGGTGGAACCGATGCTGCCGGAGATCCGCTGAACATCGTCTTCAACTCCTCCGGTTCAAACAACTTCGCGAAGGCCAACGGTTTCTCTTATGCCTTTGACGCAACCGGGGGAACTTACGTAGTCGACCTTGGCGATGGCTCTCAAGACATCACTTATTCCGTGCTGACCAGTGCCACCGATCCGACCAACGACCAGCTGGTCCGCTGCAATGGCGCAACCTGCACCGCTGCCAACGCGCAAGTGTTGACCGACCAGGTCATCGGTTTCAAGATTGGCGCCATTCTCTGGGACAACGCCAAGACAAACGCGACCGACGACGCGAATTATTTTTACGACTCAAGCAAGTACTGCACCGATGCGATCGCCGGCGCCGATTGCAGCACAACACCCCCGCCAGCAAACGATGTGAACGATTTCACATTGATCCGCGCGGTCCGAGTTTCCATGATTGCCCGCACGGTTCCCCATGCCAACTCGCCCGCGCTCACGAATTTTAAGAACGGGTTTGATGGCGGCCCGTATCTGGTCCAGCAGGGATCCGTGTCGGTCGACCTGCGCAGCATTACCAACAGTGACATTCTTGACTGAAGCTGTGAACGTTGGAGGCAAAGCCGTGAAACACGCTGACAAAATATCGCGCAAATCGGCGGTCACACCAATAGTTGCCGAAAGCGGAGCTGCATTGATCATCACGCTGCTTCTGTTGGCCCTGCTCGGCGCTGCCAGCATTGCTGCCGTCGTGCTGGTCTCCTCCGACACCATGATCAACGGCTACTATCGCAACTACCGCGGATCCTTCTACGCTGCTGATTCCGGCACCAACGTGGTTGTTGAAGCAATCAAGAATTCCATCACCGCTGCCGCCACTGCCACCGCCAACCCTCCGTTGACAGTTGGTGGTGCGGCTATCCCCACGCAGGCGGGCGTTTGGGCGACGGCCCTTGCCTATCCGAATGGAATGGCGAGTTCCTACACGCCTTACCAGAATTCGTTCTACACCGTGGGCGATCCAGGTTCATGGAAGGGAAGTTTTCAGTTGCTGAACGCGAATCCAAATGGCAACGCGATTCTGGGAACACCACAGTTCCAGGTTGCGCCTGCTGACGCGAAAACTTGTCTGCCGATCACCGCGTCGACCTGTGGAGCGAGTGCGACTCCAAACGCTAAGAATTACGCGTGGACATTCGTGTATCCGTACACCATCACGGTTCACGGAAAGTCCTACGGAAGCGAATCTGAAGAGATTACCCAGACCGGAACGATCGTGTACACCAGCGTGTCCGGAAACGCCGCCGTAGGGGGACCGCCGAGTTTCTCCAAGTGGGGAGCTTTCATTACCAACTTCGGCGATTGCCAGGGTCCTCTAGTCCCCGGCACTATGACAGGTCCATTCTTCACCGACGGCCAGTGGAACTTCGGCAGCTACACCAATCCCGGTTATACCTTTACGGGATCGGTGGCCCAGGTCGGTGCGAACGTAAGCTGGTGGTCCAACAATAAATGTTCGGATTCGGCATCTGCTCCGAAAGGTTTCAAGCAACCGACATTCCAGAGCGGATTTCAAACCGGTGCAAACCCGGTTATTCCTCCGAGCAATACTTACAACCAGGCGCAAGCCGTGTTGGACGGAAAAGGCGATCCGCCATGCACCGCAACTCCTTGCCCAGTGGACCCAGCGCCAACCCAAACGCAGCTCAGCCAAACGCTCAGGAACATCAACGGTACTTCGTATCCAAGCAGCGGCAGCGCTCCGAGCGGAGTGTACTTGCCCTGGTACACGAACTCATCCGGCCAGCGTGTTTATGGCAGCAATCCTGCCACTGGCGGCGATGGAGCGGGTGGCGGTTTCTACATCAACGGGAACGCATCCGTCGCTCTGACAGCCACGACCAGCAGTGGCCATCCCACGCAGACGTATACCATCACCCAAGGGAGCACGACCACGACGATTGTGGTCGACAACGTGGCGGGCACGACCACACTCACTTCCGGCAGCACGTCATTGTCCTTGCAAGGCGTCCCGAGTCAGTTAGATCCAAATACTGGACAGGCCGTCATCCAGACCGATCCTTCAGGCAGCGTTGTGGATCCAACGCTGGTTTATGTGAATGGCCAAGTCACCGGTATGAGCGGTACCGTCCAGAACAACACTGGGATTACCTTGGCGGCATCGAATAATATCAGCATCACCGGCGACGTGACCTACTTGCAGTCGCCAGTGTCGGTTCCCGCGGATGTTCTGAACTCGTCGACGAATGCTGGAGTATTGGGAATATTCACCACCGGCAACATCAATCTCTATCCTGACCCGAAAGGTAACCTGACGGTCAATGCGAGTATGGCGGCCATAGGTAGCGGGACGAGCGGATTCGCAACCCCCGGTGGCTCGATCAACACCTGGACCATCGTAGGTGGGCGTGCGGAAGACCAGGCACATTCGGTCAATATCAGCGCAGGAAACACTTACTACGATCAACGCTTCGCCAACAATTTCGGACCGCCATGGTTCCCCACTGCTGTACCTCAACCTGGAGAGTTGCCAACTTCTTCCTCTCAGACTGTTACGGTTACGCGAACTTCATGGCAAGAAGTGAATCGCTAAGGAACTCTGCCGGAAGGTTAAGTAGAGGCTGCGATTCGCATGCTGCCAAAATATCGGCAGCATGCCGACGTCCCGGCACTCCAGAAAACTAATCCAAACCCTCGCCGCTCGCCTTACCTGCTTTGGTGTGTACCACTTAAGCAGACGTACAGGTTTGGCATCCCCGTTGCACCTCATGTATCCAATCATTCTGCAAGGGTCAGGCGATCAGGAGAAAAGAAGACCTGTGCTTAGCGCCACGAGTACACCTTCTGCGCCCGTCTACGGGTTCGGTTGTCAGCCGAAGCCGGCAACTGCACGGCGCTGCAAGCCGGGATTCGCCCGTCGTTGCTCCCGCACCGACATCTCGCCTTACCTGGACCCGCAATACCTTTTGCACTGCAGTTTCCGGTGGCATAACCATGCTGACAATACCGCGGGATGGGAGTTGGTCCAGGCCATGCGCTCTCGTGATCGCGGCGCTCGCGCCCTGGCAGCGGAACTATTTTCGCAGACTGAGAACGGTCGATTGCTGGTGAGAGATCTCCGTCGCACGCGTAGCGGGTTGCGTGAAATCGCAGTCTCCACCGACGGAAAAGTCTGTTTCAAGAACCAGAACGACAACCAGAACCAGCTGGAGACTTCCATGAAGACGCCTTACGGCTTACAGATGATCGACGACTGCGACACCTGCACCTTGAAAAAGAGCGGCTGGTACTGTTCTCTCTCGGAAAACGTTGCCCGTACCCTTAGCCGGGCCTCACATCGCACCACATATCCTGGGGGAGCCATTCTCTGTGTGGAAGGCCAGGTAGCCCGCGGCGCTTTCATTTTGTGCTCAGGAAAAGTGAAGCTCACCACGACTTCGAAAGAAGGCAAGGTCCTGATCTTCAAAACGATCGCCCCCGGCGAGACCATTGGCCTCAGTGCGATGATTTCCGGAGAGCCCTATCAGATGACCGCGGAGACTGTGGGGCCCTGCCTGATCAATTTTGTTGAAAGGGAAGCCCTCCTCCGGTTGATGGAGCAGAGTGGAGAACTGGGACTCCGCTCTGCCCTCGCCGTCAGCCGTGACTTCCAGGCCGCCTGCCGCGATGTCCACGACCTAATCCTTGCACGTTCCTCTTCGGAAAAACTGGCCCGGCTGTTGCTTTCTTGTGCGAGCCACGATGCTCCCAGCGAGCATGTCAGACTCCGCACGCCAGTCACACATGAGGAGATGGCGCAGAGGATCGGTGCCTCGCGCGAAACCGTCACCCGCCTCCTCAGTAATTTGAAAAAGCGGGACCTGATTAAACTCGAGGGATCGACCTGGGTGATCAAGAATCGCAATGCTCTTGAAGCAATGGCGGTATGACGCTGGTCGTTCTCGCAGCTCAGAGCCGGAACAGTTCTCGCAATCGTTTGGTCTGCGCCCGAGCCACGGGAATCTCTGTCTGCTTCTTGTCGTCCATGCGCAGTTGATACGAACTCTTGAACCACGGCACGACTTCTTTGATCCGTTGCGTGTTCACGAGATAGGAACGGTGGACGCGCCAAAAGAGGTTCGGATCGAGACTATCGAGTAACTCTTCCAAGGTTCGGCAATTCGACTGGCCTTCCATCCCATTGGGGCCGGTGGTCACGACCGTGATGATGCCGTCCTCGATGGAAGCAAAGCAAATATCACGCTGATTTACCAGCAGCAGCCTGCCAGCTGTTTTGAGCAGGATCTTGGACGCTTGCGGCTTCTGTGCCTCCAGCATGCGCACGAGCGTATCGAGTTTCTCGGAGGATGAAGTTTGCGGCTCCATGGTGGAACGAGCTTTCTCCACAGATTGCGCCACCCGCTTTTTATCGAAGGGCTTCAGCAGATAATCGACAGCGTTTACCTCAAAAGCCTTAACCGCATATTGATCGAAGGCGGTGGAGAACACGATCTTCGGCATCGGCAGCTTTTTGTCGAGAAGCTTCTTGATCACGCCGAAGCCATCCAGTCCCGGCATCTGGACATCAAGAAAAACCAGGTCGGGGTTGTGTTCGCGAATGAGGTTTACCGCCTCCAGGCCGTTTTTCCCCTGGGCGACGACATCCACGTCTCCCAGGTTCTTCAGCAGATAGGCGAGTTCATCGCGCGCAAGCTGCTCGTCATCCACTATGACCGCCGATAGGGACACACTTCTCTCCTGTCGAGAAAAGTATAGCCGACGAACCCTGATTCTATGCGGAACAGCTACTGTGGATGCTGCTGTCCCATGCCCTTCATCATGTCTTCCATGCTGACCGGCGTTCCGGTGATATGAGTCTTGGCGTCGGTGATCACCTTCGTGAGTGTCATACTTTGATCTTTGCCGGTCATCTTGACCAGTTTCCAGGGTGACACCTTATCGCTCAGCCAATATTCGCTGCCGTCTTTCTTGCTGCGCCAGTGCTGGCACGAAAATGTGCCCGCCGGAGTAGTGATGGTTTCGTTTTCCCAAACTTTCAGCATTCGCGCGCATATCGGCTTTTGATTCCTCCGATTGCATGCCATGCATCTTCATCATGGAACTCATGTCCATTGGTGGTCGGCCTGGCATCTGGAAAATCGTGCGCTGTATGACGACGTTATCTGCTTCCCGCGCCAGCAGGCTTTTCATGTAGACGGTTCCATGCGGACTCTGCATGGTGTATTCCAGCCAGTAATTCGGTCCCTCTTTGCCCACCACCGACATCTCAAAGGAAGTCTTTTGTCCGCCATCTTTCCGGACCATTTCGTAGGCGGCGCCTGAACCGACCTCCGGGTTGAATACGCCGGCAATACTTGGGGGATGAGCCATGCCCATACCCATCTGGGCTCCGGCGGAATAAGTCAGGACAATGGCGATGAACATTATCACGACAATACGAATTGCAAGCTTCATAATTCCTCCGGCGAACTGCTGTTTCTGGAATGAAGTTCCTGGAGCGGGTCAGTGTACACCGTAGCGCGCATCTCACAAAGTGCGTGTACGGTAGGCCCATCGCCGAACATTTACACTATGTCTTCCATGAACGTTATCTACGGAATCAATTCCGTCACCGAGGCGCTCAAAGCCCGTGGCCGTGGCTTCGAGTGGGTCGGCATGGCGAAGGAACGCCATGACCTCCGCCTGCAACGAATCATCGAGGAATGCCGCCGCAACAGTATTGCCGTCCGTTTCTTGCCGCGACAGGAACTCGATCGCATCGCTTCCACTGGAGCTCACCAGGGAGTGGTGGCGGTCACTTCGGCTAAGCAATACGCGGATCTCGATGATTTGATCGCTTCCAAACGCGGACAATTCTCACTGCTGGTGGTGCTCGACGGCATTGAGGATCCGCACAATCTCGGCGCGGTTCTACGCACGTCGGAGGCCGCCGGCGCTGATGGGGTTGTCATTCCCGAGCGCCGTGCAGTGGGCGTGACTGGCACGGTCGCGAAAGCCTCTGCGGGAGCCAGCGCTCACTTGCCGATTGCGAAAGTCACCAATATCGCGAGAACACTGGAAGATCTGAAGTCGAAAAACATTTGGACCGTCGGCCTCGACGAGCGCGGCAAGGACAACTACGACGCCATCGACTACAAGATGGACTGCGCCGTCGTGCTGGGCGCAGAAGGCAAGGGATTGCACGACCTCGTGGCGAAGAAATGTGACTTCCTGGTCTCAATTCCCATGCTAGGCCAGGTTCCGTCATTGAACGTCTCGGTGGCCGCCGGCATTGTCCTCTATGAAGTCGTGCGCCAAAGGCGGTCGCCGCAGAAATGAAGTGGTTCTCGGTTATTTGTGCGCTGCTTGCCTTCGCTGTGCCCTCGAAGGCGCTCGATCGCGAAGCTTTCAGCTTCACCCGTTACGATCTCGACGCAACCATCGATGCCGGCCAGCAGCGTCTGGGCATGCGCGGAAAGATCACGCTGCGCAACGATTCGGACTTGCCGCAGCGCAATATCGTCCTGCAGATTTCCTCTTCACTGCACTGGGTCTCAATTCAGCTTGGCGGCAAACCTGCGGAATTCATCACTCAGACGTACACCAGCGATATCGACCACACGGGCGCACTGAGCGAAGCTATCGTTACGTTGCCCAAACCGATTGCACCCAAAGAAGCCACGGAACTCAGCGTCGGCTACGAAGGCACGATTCCTCAGGATGCCACGCGTCTGACTCGCATCGGAGTTCCCGCCGAAGTGGCCAAACATTCCGACTGGGATCAAATCAGTTCTGGCTTCACCGCCGTCCGCGGGATCGGCTATGTGGTTTGGTATCCGATCGCGACCGAGGTCGCGAATATGTCCGATGCCGCGAGCATTACGGAAGCAGTAGGGCGCTGGAAAGAGCGTCAGCATGACGCGGAGATGAGCATATGCATGCCCGATGGAGCGCTGATGAACGATACCGGCCAAGGCGCGGCTGGCGCGAAGTCCAGCGGAGATACCGCCGGCAACACCTTTCACTGTATTCAACATGTTTTTTTCGGAGGTGAAACTGTTCCGGTCTTCGTGATAGCTGACTTCAACGAGGTTCAAAATGGCAACTTCATTATTCGCTATCTCGCAGACCACAAGTCCGCCGCAGACGATTACGTGCTTGCGCTTAACCAGGTCGGCCCGAGTATCTCTGTCTGGCTTGGCGCACATTCGGAGCCAAATGGCATGAAGTCGCAAGTCATCGATCTCCCTGATTCAAATGCAGCACCCTTTCAGTCCGGCAATACCTTGATGATGCCGATTGCGGAAGATGAAACCACCATGTTGCTCATGGCCGTGCAGCAGGTTGCTCAGCTTGATTTTCCTTCCTCCCGAGCCTGGATCAATCAAGGCCTCGCACGATATATGCAGCTGCGTTATATCGAGCAGGAGAAGGAACGCGCGGGCGTTTTGCATTACCTAAACACTCACCGTGATCCCCTGGTCGAGATGGAACGCCAAAGCCCGGAGAAGGGAAGTCCTGCGGCAGCAGCGCGTTCGCTCATTAATTCATCGGACGAGTTTTACCTGGAGACGAAGGCTATGAATGTCTGGTGGATGCTTCGTGAACTGGTCGGCGAAACCGCGTTGACGGCGGCGCTCCACAATTACAAGGCGAGCGATGACAAAGACGCGCTCTACATGCAGAAGTTACTCGAGCAGCAGTCGCGTCGTGATTTGACCTGGTTTTTTGACGATTGGGTTTATCGCGATCGTGGACTGCCCGACTTCCGCATTGACTCGGTTCATGCGCGCCCGGTGGTGAGCGGCGGATATATGGTCGCCGTTACTGTGGAAAATCTCGGGGGCGCTGCTGCCGAGGTGCCAGTGAAGTTGGAAATGACCGAGGGCGATGCCACGGAAAAGCTCATCGTTCCCGGAAAGTCAAAAGCCTCGGTGCGAATCTTGGCGGCAGCCACGCCAATCAAAGCGATCGTCAATGACGGCACTGTCCCGGAGAGCGACACGAGTAACAACGAGTTCAGCATCAGTGCGGAATCCTTGAATCAGTGAAAGCGATTAAATCATTGAGTCATCGGATCATTGAACGATTTAGAAACATGTGGGTTGTGGGGTTCAATGATTCAATATCTCACTGATTAAATGATTCAATCGGGGAGGGTTTTTCTTGGCCTATATTCAGTTTCTTGGCGCGGCGGGTACCGTCACCGGGTCAAAACATCTACTGAATGTTTCTGGCGATGGGACCGGCAAAACTGGCACACAAATTTTGATCGACTGCGGCATCTTTCAGGGCAAGAAGGAATGGCGCGAGCGGAACTGGCAGGATGTTCCAATCGCCGCTCACGAGATCGAGTGCCTGATTCTGACCCACGCGCATCTCGACCACTGCGGCTGGATTCCTCGCCTGGTGAAGCAGGGATTTCGTGGGCCTGTTTACGCTACCCCATCGACCATCGATCTGTGCAGCATTATCCTGCCCGACTCCGGACACCTGCAAGAAGAAGACGCCGCGTTCCACAACAAGTTCAAGACCTCGAAGCACGATCCCGCCCTCCCTCTTTATACGTTGGAGGAAGCGCAAGAATGCCTGCAATACTTCAAGCCAGTAGACTTCGGAGTAGTCAAGCAAGTTTCGCCGGACGTTTCATTCCGGTTCGTGCATGCCGCCCACATCCTTGGATCCTCCATGGCGGAGGTGACCGTCAACGGTAGCCAATCCAAGCGGCTATTGTTTACCGGCGACATCGGCCGAGTGCACGATCAACACACCGCGCCCGGCAAAGTGGTGTATTCAGGTCCCCAACCTGGCGAGATGGCAGACGTTCTCGTGATGGAATCCACTTACGGAAATCGCAACCATCCGAAGACGGATCCTCGCCCTGAACTCGCCACGATAATCCGCAAACCGTCGAACGCGGTGGAAGCGTCGTCGTCCCCGCCTTCGCTGTGGAGCGCACCCAGAAGTTCGTATTCATGTTGAAAGAGTTGATGGAATCCGGCCAATGCCCGCGCGTGCCGGTCTATTGCGACAGTCCCATGGCGATCAAAGCGGTCGAGATCTTCCTGAAACACACGGAGGAATACAGCGACGCGACCAAGGAATTAATCAGCAAGTACGGATCGCCGCTAGAGTGGCAAGGCTTTACCTTCGCGCAAACCGCAGAAGAGTCGAAAAAGATCAACAACTCACGTTTCCCCTGCATCATTATTTCTTCCAGCGGCATGGTGACTGGCGGTCGCATTCAGCACCACCTGATCCAGCGCCTGCCTGATCCGAGGAACACAGTCATCTTTATAGGTTTCCAGGCGCCAGGAACGCGGGGCTTCACCATCAAGAGCGGGGCGAACGAGGTGAAGATCTTCGGCCAAATGATTCCCATTCGCGCCCAGGTCGCTGCCCTAGAGCAGTTCAGCGACCACGCCGATACCCCGGAACTTCTGGAATGGCTGCATACGTTTTCCAGCAAGCCGAGGAGCACCTATTTAGTCCACGGTGAACTGGAAGCGTCCAATCAGTTGCGAGATGCGATGGCAAAGGATCTCGGATGGAATGTCCAAATCGCCCAATGGATGCAGAAAGTGGAGATTTAGAGGGGCGATCAGCCACCACAACAATCCATGAACGACTCAACCCCAACCCGTTGCTCTTGGGCGAAAAACGACCTCGCGATTGCCTATCACGACCGCGAATGGGGCGTGCCGCAACACGATGATCGCGTCTTGTTTGAATTCCTGGTACTGGAAGGCGCGCAAGCGGGCCTCAGTTGGGACACGATCCTGCGCAAGCGCGAGAATTATCGTGCCGCCCTCGACGGCTTCGACCCGAAGAAGATTGCCCGCTACAACCGGCGCAAGCTCGACGCTCTGATGCGGAACGACGGCATTATTCGCAATCGGCTCAAGATTGACTCATTTAGTGAAGAACGCGAAAGCATTTTTGGCCGCGCAGGATGAGTTCGGCTCGTTCAATCGATACATCTGGCAGTTCGTGAGCGGGCAACCAGTCGTGAATGCCAGGCGCAAAGTCACAGAGGTTCCCGCGCGCACGGCTGAATCCGACGCCATGAGCAAGGCCTTGCAAAAGCGCGGATCCACATTTGTGGGATCAACAATCTGCTACGCCTTCATGCAAGCAGTCGGCATGGTGAATGATCATCTGGTAACTTGCTTCAGGTACCACGAGGTGTGAAGAGGTGTAGAAGGCTATTCGGAGCCTACGGTCATCGTCTCGTCGACCCATATCTGCGAGGGTTTTCCAGAATCAGATCGCGTCGCCACGGCGCGAAAACCGGTGCTGCTGGTCTCAATGTCATAACTATAAGGCGGCCGCGAACCGTGCATGGTGATGTAGTGTCCCGCAATTAGATCGTCTAACGATAGGTACTTGCCTTCACTGGCCATGGCGCTGCGCTCAGCATTGGCGATAGAGAGCAAGTCTGTCCTGACCCCGGTGACCTCGGCCTGCGACGTGAGCGTCCCACCCGGAGACGAACTGGCGAGGTTTTGCGCATCTTTGGAATAAAGGTAGATGGCAATCGCAATTGCGATCATAAAAGCGCCAAGACCAAAGACACGTAGCATAGGTGCTCCCAGTTGTCCTATGATTTCACCGCGTTGGCGCCCTCGGAACAAGTGACCACAGGTCACGTCCTCTGGACACCCATCAGTCAAGGACAGCAAAGGCGGCCGCTGTCTTGCGTGGCATAAGGTTAATGGGATTTCAGTAGTTCGCGGATCAGGACAGCATGAGCCGGGTATTTGGCGACCAGTTCAGACGCATTCCCCTTGCTGAAGTCGGCGTAGTCGAAGCCCGGAGCCATGGTGGTGCCGAGCAGCGCATATTCCCCGCCAGCAACCAGCCGCGCGCCTTGCCAGACGCCACCTTTCACGATGTGCTGGAACTTCATCCCGCTTTGAATATCCGGACCGAGCGTGACGATGTGGCCGGAGCCATCCGGAAGCAGCTCTAACATCTCCACTGGATCGCCAGCATAAAAGTGGAAGATCTCATCTCCAGGCACCTTGTGGATGGCGGAAAACGACTCGGGTGTTAGCAGATAGTAGATTGCGGTTGAGAGCGACCGAGGTCCAGTGTGGCCCAGCCTGAACTGACGTGCGTCGATGTTTTCCGCAGTTCGGTAGGTCTCGACAAAAAAGCCGCCCTCGGGCTCGAGCGGCTTCAAGTCCAGAATTTTCATTAAGTCCGAGAGAGATGGTCGCATTCAATGTGCCTCGAAAGGCACAATTGTAATGGGAGCAATCTCATCCCTTGCGCAGGTTGATCGATCCATCGCCCGTGTGTACGGTGAT
>Ga0105238_10003598_pt1 | contig 15440 bp, 15 predicted proteins | sample KBSC34metaG_FD_81526 | JGI IMG/M metagenome (GOLD analysis project Ga0105238, IMG submission 81526) | Corn rhizosphere microbial communities from Kellogg Biological Station, Michigan, USA - KBS C3-4 metaG | ecosystem: Host-associated > Plants > Roots > Rhizosphere > Soil | place: Michigan, USA... | reverse complement strand
CGTATCGACTGTTTCTTCAACAATGCCGGCATCGAGGGCAAGGTCGCGTCGACCGCCGAATACGACGAGGCCGTGTTCGACCAGGTGATCGGCGTCAACGTGAAGGGAGTCTTCCTCGGCATGCGTCACGTCCTGCCGGAAATGATCCGCCAGGGCGGCGGCGCGGTGGTCAATACGGCGTCGGTCGCCGGGCTGGTGGCGACGCCGGGCATGCCGGCCTACGTCGCCTCGAAGCACGCCGTGGTCGGACTCACCAAGACGGCTGCGGGCGAGGTCGCGCGCCACGGAATCCGGGTGAACGCGGTGTGCCCGGGACCGGTCGACACGCGCATGATCCATGCGCTCGAGGAGCAGCTCGCGCCGGGAGACCCGGCCTCGGTCGGTGCGCGTTATCAGGCGGCGATCCCGACCGGGCGCTACAGCACCGTGGAGGAGATCGCCAGCATGGTGCTGTTCCTATGCTCCGACCTCGCCTCGAACACGACCGGCGGACAGTTCGTCGTCGACGGCGGACGCACCGCGACCGGCGGCGCGGTGACCAACTTGGTCGCGCGATGAGCCACATCCAACAAGACGGCAGGTGACAGCATGGCGCTGTTGATGATCGAGCTGCACAAACGGATCGCCGATGCGTCGACATGGCGCGACACGTTCCGTCAGCAGATCCCGGAATTGCCGATCCGGTTCTGGCCCGAAGACGCCGGCGACGCGAAGGAGATCGAATACCTCGCCTTCATGCATCCGGACTTCAACCAGTTCCCGGCGTTTCCGAACCTGAAGGCCATGTTCAGCCGCGCCGCCGGCGTGGACGACATCGTCAAGCACCCGAAGTTGCCGAAAGTCCCGCTCGGCAAGGTCGAGCCGCCGGGCGGCGACCCGATGATGACCGAGTATGTCGTGATGCATGTGCTGCGGCTGCATCGCGACATGCCCGGCTACCAGGCCGCGCAGGCGCGGCGGGAATGGGTGAGGGTGCCGATCGCGCGGCCCGAACAGCGCCGCATCGGCTTCCTCGGCTTCGGCATGATGGCGAAGGCGCCGGCACTGGCGCTGAAGTCGCTCGGCTTTCCGGTCTCGGCCTGGGTGCGCTCACCGCGCGCGAGCGCCGAGGTGCCGATCTTCCACGGGTCCGATCAGCTCGCGGCTTTTCTCGCCCAGACCGACATCGCGGTCTGCCTGCTGCCGCTGACCCGTGAGACCGAGGGCATCTTCTGCGCGCGCACCTTCGCGATGATGCCACGCGGCGCCATGCTGGTGAACGTCGGGCGCGGCAAGCACGTGGTCGACAAGGACCTGATCGCGGCGCTCGACTCGGGGCAGCTCTCCTACGCGGCGCTCGACGCGCTGTGGCCGGAGCCGCTGCCGCCCGAGAGTCCGCTCTGGGCGCATCCGAAGGTCACCGTGATGCCGCACATCGCGCGGCGGCCGACCGCCGCGCAGCTCGTCACCGAGGTGGTGGCGAACATCCGCAGTCTGCAGGCCGGGAAGGGCCTGCTGCAGGAGGTCGACGTCAATCTGGGTTATTAATCGTCACCCGCGGGCTTGTCCCGCCGGTCCCGCTTAGGGAAGCAGTGCTCTCCTGGTCGGGATGGCCGGGACAAGCCCGGCCATGACGCCGTCCGGTCCGCGCTACTTCTTCACGTACTTCATCACGCGCTTCGGGCCGACCTCCGCGCCGTAGATGTTGCCCGCCGCATCCGCCGCGACTCCCTCGGCCGCGCTCGTCGTGTTGCTCTGCTCGACCGGGTCCGGGATGAACGCCGTCACCGTTCCGTCCTTGGCGCTGCCGATGCGGATGCCGCGCTTCCAGCCGTCATGGTTCTTCGAGACGGATTCGGATTCCGAATCCGCCACGTAGATCACGTCGTTGCGGTCGATATAGATGCCGCTCGGCCGGCTGAACTGCGCCCACTGGTCGAGGAGCTTGCCGTCCTGGTCGAAGATCTCGATGCGGTTGTTCTGCCGGTTGCCGACGAACAGCCGCCCCTGCGAGTCCATCGCAATCGCGTGCGGAATGTCGAGCTCGCCCGGGCCCGAGCCCTTGTGCCCCCAGGTCTTGATGAACTTGCCGTCCTTGTCGAGCTTCACGATCCGCGCATTGGTGTTGCCGCCGTGACCGTCGGCGACGAAGATGTCGCCGTTCGGCGCGGTGACGACCGCGGAGGGCGCGTTGAACTGGTCGGGAGCGTCGCCCGGCTGCCCGGCCTTGCCGAGCGTCATCATGAGCTTGCCGTCAGGGCTGAACTTGAACACCTGGTGGCCCTTGCCCTTGTAGCCGAGCCCGTCGGTGACCCAGACATTGCCGTCGCGGTCGACATGGAGCCCGTGCGGGAAGAGAATCAGCCCGGCGCCGAAGCTCTTCACCAGCTTGCCGGATGAATCGAGCTTGAGGATCGGATCGAGCTTCGACTCCGCGCAGGCGAACGGCGCGCCCGGCGTGATCTGCGAAGGCGGCCGCGCCTCGCCGCAACGCTCGCCGACCCACACGCTCGTCCCGTCCGGATCGATGCCGACCGCGCTGGTCGAGCCCCACGTGCGGCCGTCGGGAAGCTGGCCCCAGTTTTCGATCGAGCGATAGGGGTTGGGGAGGGAGTTGGTGGGGGCGCTGGTTTGGGCGAGAGAAAGGCCGGAGAGCGCGACCAATGCGATCGCCGAAATCGTGACGCGGAAAGCAGTCATGGGCGTCTCCAAAGTTTAGCGCGTGTCCCGGGCGCAGCGCAGCACGCAGTGGTGCGCTGCAGTCCCGGGACCCCGGTTTTCCAGATCATAAGCGAGCAACCGGGGTCCCGCATCTGCGAAGCAGCACTTCGTGCTGCATCGCGTGCGGGACACGAGTGGTGCTAATTCGTCCGGGCATTCGCCTCGCGCACGAACGCGGCGAGCTCGGCGTTGAAGCGCGCCGCATCCTCGTAGAACGGCGCGTGGCCGATGCCTTCGTAGATCGAGAGCTTGGCGCCGGGAATCGTCTTCGCGGTGTATTGCGCAGTGCCGATCTTGGAGTTGCGGTCCTTGTCGCCATGCGTGACCAGCACCGGGATCTTCAGCTTCGACATCACCTCGGTGGCATCGAGCGCCCGCCCGCCGAGGTTTGCCCGCACCACCGGCGGCACCATCATGTTGAACGACAGCATCGTCTCGAAGTCGTCCGCGGTGGGCTGCTTCTCGAAGCAGCCGTGCACGAACGCGCGGGTGGCGGCGATGTTCGTCGCAAGATCCTCCGAGGTCATCGGCGCCTGGTTCTTCAGGTTCTCGCCGGTGTTTTCGGGGAAGAACTTGATGCTGGCGTCGACGAAGTTGATGCCGGCGAGGCGGCCGGCCCCGTGCGTCGTCACGTAGTCCGAGATCACGCGCCCCGCATAGGACCAGCCGACCAGCACCGGGCGCTTCAGGCCCGCCGCATCCATCACCGCCTTCACCTCGTCGCCCCACGCCTTGTTGTCGTGATACGGCGCCTTCGCGAGCGGCTTGTCGGAGCCGCCATGGCCGCGCAGGTCATAGGTGATGATACGGAAGTCTCGTGCGAGATCGCTGTTCACCTGGCGTATCCACGACAAATGGCTTTGCGCAAAGCCGTGGATGAGCAGGATCTCCGGGCCGTTCGGATTGCCCCATTCCTGCGCCGCGATGGTGAGGCCGTCCGGCGTCTTCACGCTGATCGGCTTGTACTTCAGGTCTTGCGCGCAGGCGCCTTGTGCGAGCGTCAGAGCGAGTGTGGTGGCGGCGAGCGCCGCGAACGCGCGCATGCGCGTGTGCATCGTCATGATCGTCCTCCCCGCGTATCTTGTTGGTCCGACAAGCCTAGCGCGCGCCGCTGCGGCGCCAATTCACAATCGCGCGTGGTGGAGGCAGCCCACTCTTGCGCCAGCGTCGAAGGTGGGCGATCTCGATCCATCGATCATAGGAGCCGGTCAGTGCCGATTTCAGCCAAGCCCTTCGCGCAGAAGAAGTTTGCGACCATCAAGGGCCGGCGGATGGCCTATATCGACGAGGGGGTCGGCGATGCGATCGTGTTCCAGCACGGCAACCCGACCTCGTCCTATCTTTGGCGCAACGTGATGCCGCATTGCGCCGGCCTCGGCCGGCTCGTCGCTTGTGACCTGATCGGCATGGGCGACAGCGACAAGCTGCCGGATTCAGGACCGACGAGGTACCGCTACGCCGAGCAACGCGACTATCTGTTCGCACTGTGGGACGCGCTCGCGCTCGGCGACCGCGTGATCTTCGTCATTCACGACTGGGGCTCGGCGCTCGGCTTCGATTGGGCGAACCAGCATCGCGACCGCGTCGCCGGCATCGCCTACATGGAGGCGATCGTGACGCCGATCGATTGGACTGACTGGCCGGAGAATGCGCGCGGGGCGTTCCAGGGATTTCGTCAGGATGGCGGCGAAGCCATGATCCTGCAGAAGAACATGTTCGTCGAGCGCGTGCTGCCGGGCTCGGTCATCCGCCGCATGAGCGATCACGCGATGACGGAGTACCGCCGGCCGTTCCTCAACCCCGGCGAGGATCGCCGTCCGACGCTCACCTGGCCGCGCGAGATTCCGATCGCGGGTCAGCCGGAAGATGTCGTGAAGGTCGTGCAGGACTATTCGGTCTGGCTCGCGCAATCGAACGTGCCGAAGCTCTTCATCAATGCCGATCCCGGCTCGATCCTCGTTGGCCGCCAGCGCGAAGTCTGCCGCGCCTGGCCGAACCAGACGGAGGTCACCGTGAAAGGGCTGCACTTCCTGCAGGAGGATTCGCCCGACGAGATCGGGCGCGCGGTCGCGGACTTGGTGCGGCGCGTGCGGGGGTGAACCTTCGCGGCCGGCGAAACGACTGATAATGGAGGTGCGTCCGTCGCATAAGGTCTCGTATGGTCAAGCTGTTCATTCTGGCGCTGGTGCTGATCGTGGGTGGCGCGATTCTCGGCATGACCACCAATTTCAATCCGGCGCTCCTGATCATCGCGGGCTTCGTCTGCGGGTTCGTCGCGGCGTTCCGCGAGGCGCGGCCCGTTGGCTCGGTCGAACAGGGCGTGGCCTCGCCCGGCGCCGCGACGGATGCCCGCGAGCTCAGTGACTATCGGTTTCCCGAGCCGGAGCCCTACCACATCGGCCCGTTCACCAGTCACAGCGGCGGAGGCGCCCCGTGAGAGGCCTGAAGCTGTTGATCGCCGGCCTGCTGATGCTCGCCGGCGCGGTCGCGCTCCTGATCTTCTCCGACTACAGTCCCGCGCAGCTGTTCATCGCGGGAGGCGCCTGCACCTTGTTCGGGGTGGTGAACCTGATGTCGCTGATGTCGGGTTCTGATGAGCGTGGTCCCCCTGTATCAGCGGGCGACATGGAAAACGCGCGAAACCTCGGCCGCATGCACCGATACGACTCGGCCGACAGCTTCTCCGACCGCGGGCCTTAGCGTGCCGCCGACCCGGATGTCGCGGTCTTGCGACCGCTCATCCGGGCCACGTCCCGCTCACACCGGGCTCAGCACGTGGATCACGCGGCTCGCGAGCAGGTCCTTGGTCTTGGCGCCGTATTCCTTCATGTGCGGCGCTGCCGCGTGCGCCTTGAGGTGGTCGGCGCTGTCCCACTTCTCGATCACCACGAACGTATCGGGGCCGAACGCCGCGGTGCCCATGTTCTCGACGTCCGTCGCGGCGCCATATTCGATGCAGCCGGCCTCGGCGCGCACGGCCGGGCAGTTCGCGGCGAAATGCTGCAGCACTTCGGCACGCCGTCCGGGCTTCGCGGTGATGATGGCGAGAACGTGGATCACGGGCTTCCTCCCTGTCTTCTGCGGGGAGGCAAGGTAACCACCTTGGAGCGGCTTGCGAAGGGTGCTCCGGACGAGGATGGGGCCGGGCCGGCGCGCCAGTTTTCGCGCGCCGCCTGCAGGTTTTCCCGGAACGAAGGCGGCACCAGGATCGGCATCCCCATCAGCAGCGTGCGAGGCAGAGGTTCACCAGCGGGCCGGCGAGCGCCAGGCGCCGCATGTCGATGCCGCGGTGGAGATCCCACGCGATCTCCGCATGCCCGCCATAGCCGTGGATCTCGATCTCCTTGGCGTCGGCATGCTGCCGGCGCGCCTCGAGCACGTGGCCCATTTCGTGGAGGAGGGTCGACAGGTGCAGGACCACGATCAGCGCGAAGGCGACCACCACGCTGGAGAAACGTCCCTGGAACCAGAGCGCCGAGGTGATGAACAGCGCGGTGAACAGGAACGCGTAATGGGTGTAGACCGGCCTGCCATCCGGCAGCCGGCAGCGGAGGCTTTCGCGCTCGTGATCGATGCTCACGAACGGAGCACGGGGCATGGACACCATCCCGGTTTGCCGTCCGCAAGTGCCTGGGGCTCAGGATTTTCGAGTAGCGAAAGCCGGTCCGGTGGCCTGCAGGGGACCTGCAAGGGACCTGCAAGAACGGTATCGAATTCTGCTAAGGTGACACCAACAAGACGATGAGGATTGCGAATGGCGGAACGCTCGTTTGCCAAGGAAGTGCAGGCGCTGAAGCTCGGCGACGGCGAAACGTTTCGCGGCGAGGGCATTTTGGCGGTGACCAAGGCGCTGCTGCAGTCCGGCGTCGCCTATGTGGGCGGCTACCAGGGCGCGCCGGTCTCGCATCTGCTCGACGTGCTGGTCGATGCGCAGGACATGATGGCCGAGCTCGGCGTCCACCTCGAGACCTGCACCAACGAGGCCTCCGCGGCGGCAATGCTCGGCGCCTCGATCAACTATCCGCTGCGCGGCGCCGTGACCTGGAAGTCGATCGTCGGCACCAATGTGGCGGCCGACGCACTTTCGAACCTGTCGTCGCCCGGCGTGATCGGCGGGGCGATGATCATCCTCGGCGAGGACTACGGCGAAGGCGCGAGCGTCATTCAGGAGCGCTCATATGCGTACGCAATGAAGTCCTCGATGTGGCTGCTCGACCCGCGGCCCGACCTGCCGACCATCGTGCGCATGGTCGAGAAGGGGTTCGAGCTTTCCGAGGCGAGCCACGCACCCGTGATGCTGGAGCTGCGCGTGCGCGCCTGCCATGTCACCGGGGCATTCACCGCGAAGAACAATCGCTCCTCCGCCAAATCCGGCCTCAACCGGATCGACGGCCCGCCGCGCTTCGACTACGCGCGCCTTGCACATCCGCCGCTCACCTTCGTGCAGGAGAAGCTCAAGATCGATCAGCGCTTCCCTGCCGCGCAGGCCTTCGCGCGCGAGCACAAGCTGAACGAGTTCTTCGACGGCGACTTGAAAGACCTCGGCATCATCGTGCTCGGCGGGCTCACCAACACGGTGCTGCGCGCGCTGGCGCGCCTCGGCCTCGCGGACGATTTCGGCGCCGCGCGCATCCCGATCTACTGCCTCAATCTTGCGTATCCGCTGATCCCCGAGGAGGTGAAGCAGTTCTGCCTCGGCAAAAAGGACGTGCTGATCGTCGAGGAAGGATTCCCCGACTACATCGAGCAGGCGATCAATGCGGAACTGCGCCGCGCCGACATCCAGACGCGCATCCACGGCAAGGGCGCGCTGCCGAAGGCCGGCGAATACACCGGCGAGGTCGTGCTGCGCGGCATTGCGAACTTCTTGAGCGCCGCGAAGCCGGCCGGGCTCGGCGCCGCGGAGATCGCCGCGAAGGCCGATGCGCTGCTCGGCCACAAGGCCGCCGCCGCAACCGCGGTCGGCGAATTGCCGCCGCGCCCGCCGAATTTCTGCACCGGCTGCCCGGAGCGGCCGGTGTTCGCCGCGCTCAAGCTCATGCAGCGCGATCTCGGGCCGACGCACATCTCGGCCGACATCGGCTGCCACTCGTTTGCGACCTTCGCGCCATTCTCGATGGGCAACTCGATCCTCGGCTACGGCATGTCGCTCGCAAGCGCCGCCGCGGTCGCGCCGAACCTGTCGCGCCGCCCGATCTCGGTGATGGGCGACGGCGGCTTCTGGCACAACGGGCTGATCACCGGCGTCGCGTCGAACCTGTTCAACAAGAACGACGGCGTGCTGATCGTGATGCAGAACGGCTACACCTCGGCGACCGGCCAGCAATACATGCCCTCGAGCGGCACCAGCCGGCAGGGCACCGCGCCAGGCATGGACGTGGAGCAGACGCTGCGCTCGTTCGGCGTCAAATGGCTGCGCAAGGTGCGCACCTACTCGGTCGCCACCATGGTGGCGACGCTGAAGGAGGCGATGCGCACGCCGGTCGCGGGCCTCAAGGTCATCGTCGCGGACGGCGAGTGCCAGCTCGCGCGCCAGCGCCGCGTGCGCGCGGAGGACTCCGCGAAGCTCAAGGCCGGCGCGCGCGTGGTGCGCACCAAGTTCGGCGTCGACGACGAGATCTGCACCGGCGATCACTCCTGCATCCGCCTCTCGGGTTGTCCTTCGCTCACCGTAAAGCCGTCGCCCGATCCTCTGCGCACTGACCCGGTCGCCGCCGTGATCGAAAGCTGCGTCGGCTGCGGGCTGTGCGGCGAGGTCGCGCACGCGGCGGTGCTGTGCCCGTCGTTCTATCGCGCCGAGCTGATCCAGAACGCGAGCGGCTGGGACCGCTTCATGCACCGGCTGCGCCGCGCCGTCATCTCGATGTTCGCGCCGCGCGAGGTCGTGACGTGAGCCCGCGTCCTCTCACCTTGCTGATCGCCGCGCTCGGCGGCGAGGGCGGCGGCGTTCTCACCGACTGGATCGTGTCGGCGGCGGAAGCCTGCGACCTGCCGGTGCAGTCGACCTCGATCCCGGGCGTCGCGCAGCGCACCGGCGCAACCACCTATTACGTCGAGATCTATCCGGTGCGGCATTCCGAGTTGGGCGGCAGGCGTCCCGTGCTCGCGCTCGCGCCTGGTGTCGGCGATGTCGACATGGTGGTGGCGAGCGAGCTGCTCGAAGCCGGCCGGCAGATCTCCTCGGGCTTCGTCACGGCCGATCGCACCTTGCTGATCGCCTCGACCAGCCGGGTCTATCTGACCACCGAGAAGATGGCGATGAGCGACGGGCGCTACGACTCGGAGCGCCTGATGCAGGCGGCCGCCGCCAACAGCCGCGCGCAAGTGCTGTTCGACATGGAGGCCGCGGCGCGTAGCGCCGGCGCGATCGTCAATTCGGTGATGCTCGGTGCGATTGCCGCGTCGGGCCGGCTCCCGATTCCGGTCGAAGCCTTCGAGGCCGCGATCCGCCACGACGGCAAGCAGGTCGAGAGCAACCTGAACGGCTTCCGCACCGGCCTCGCGGTGGTGCGCGACAAGGCGTTTCCGGTTGCGGGCCAGCCCGGCAAGCGCGCCGCCAAGCCGACGCTTGCCGCGCTCGAGGCGCACGCCGCGGCGCTTCCCGAGGCCGCGCGCGCGCTCGCCACCGAGGGCGTGCGCCGGCTCGCCGCCTATCAGAACCTCGATTACGCGCGGCTCTATCTCGATCGGCTCAAGCCCTTCACCGAGCCGAAGCTGCTCGCCGAGGTCGCGCGCCAGCTCGCGGTGCGGATGTCGTTTGAGGATGTCATCCGCGTCGCCGAGGCAAAGATCGCGCCGGCGCGCCTGAAACGCATCGAAAGCGAGCTCGGCGTGAAGGATCAGCCGTACGTCGTCACCGAGTTCCTCAAGCCCGGCATCGAGGAGCTCTGCCAGGTGCTTCCGCCGCGGCTCGCGCGCGCGATCGTCCGCTATGCCGAGAAGCGCGGCTGGCTCGGCACGCTGTACTTCGGCATGGAGGTGAAGACCACCAGCGTCTTCGGCTACCTGCGCTTCTGGTCGCTCGCCAAGCTCAAGCGCTTCCGCCCGAAGAGCTGGCGCTACGCCGAGGAGCAGGCCGCGATCGAGGCATGGCTCGCCCGCATCGCGGCAGCCCAGAGCCGCTCCGTCGACTTCGCGCGCGAGATCGCCGAATGCGCGCGTCTGATCAAGGGCTATGGCGACACCTGGAAGCGCGGCTTCGCGAACTATCAACTGATCGAGGCGCGCGTGATCGTACCCGTGCTCGAGGGCGGCATCGCACTGCGCACCGGCATCGACGCGATCGCGTCCGCGCGCACCGCGGCGCTGCTCGATCCGGAAGGCGAGGCGCTGGGTAAGGCGATTGCCGCAATCGACGCGCAGGTCGCGCTGCCGCTGGCCGCGGAGTAGGGCGCCTCTCCTCGTCATTGCCGGGCCGCCGCGAAGCGGCGTGACCCGGCAACCCATCCCTTCGCAGAAATGGGCACTATGCGGCGATCTCGTCGTAAAGGTCGCGCCATTCTGGATTCATTCCAACGATCAGGTCGATCTTCCACTCGCGCGGCCAAGGATGGATTGCCGGGTCAAGCCCGGCAATGACGAGTTGAGAGGTCCGCGTCCTACTTCTCACTCACCTGCTTCAGCGCCGCGAGCCCCTTCTCGAAATCCGGGCCGAGCGTGCGCTCCATGCTCATCACTAGGCAGATCGCCTTGCCGATGAAATTCTGCGTGCCGCTCATGGTCCAGATCACGTTGGTCTGGTCGTTACCGGTCTGCGAGAAGATGAAGTCCGAATTGCTCGTGCCCTCGAACGGCCGGGTGAAATCCGTGCGCGTCGCGATGCGCTCGTTCGGCTTGCTCTCCGTGATGGTCATCGTGCCGGCGCCGACCTTGTCGTTGCCGGACCAGTGAAACATCGCGCCGGGTCCGGCGAGCGGCCCTTCGAACGAGATCTTGGCGTTCGGGTCGATCTTCGCCCAGGGCGACCACGTATCCCAGTCGCGCAGGTCGTTCACATGCGGAAAGATCTTCGATGCCGGCGCCGCGATCAGGATCTGCCGCGTCAGGCGGTAGTCGTCGGGCTGAAACCAGACGACGGTCGCGAACGCCGCCGCCAACAACACGAGTCCGATCAACAGCCGTTTCAGGAAGCGCATCGAAATCACCCAAGTTCACCGAGCAGGTCCGGAAGGCCGGATCATACCACGACCGGCATGGAACTCTCCGCCCAAGGCGGCGTTGCCTGCCCGGCCCCGCACGCCGTAAGTAGCCGCAACGAGTAGCTTCATGAACCAGCATGTGTCGCGGCCGGGCAGATCCGAGCGCACCGAGTACGGTTTGACCCTGAGGGATCCGCAGCCGCTCCAGGGCATTCCGGCGGTCTGGCGCCTCACCGCATTGGTATCGACCCTCCTGATGGGGGCGCTCGCGCTGATCGCGGCGCTCTATCTCGGCCGCTCGATCCTGCTGCCGGTGACGGCCGGGCTCATCGTCGGGATCACGCTCTCGCCTGCCGTACAGCTTGGCTCGAAGTTGAACATTCCGCAGCCGGTCACGGCGCTGGTCGTGTTCGCGCTGCTGATCGCGTTCGTCGGCCTGCTGCTCACGTTCTTTGCCGCCCCGCTCACGGAGTGGATCGGCCGTGCGCCGGAAATCAGCAAGGTCGTGCAGGAGAAGCTGCGGGTCTTCGAATACCCGCTCAGCGTGCTGCACGACATCCGCAACGCCGTCATGCCGGCGACCGGCGGCGGGCAGACCGTCTCGGTCGAATCGAACCCGGCCGAGGTCGTCGGCACCGTGCTGGTCGCCATCACGCCGGCGGTGAGCCAGTTCGTGCTGTTCTTCGGCACGCTTATCTTCTTTCTAGCCACCAACACGCGGATCCGCCGGCGGCTGATCGTCGCATTCTGGACGCGCGAGGCGCGCCTGCGCATGATCCGCATCTGGAACGACATCGAGGAAAATCTCGTCTCCTATGTGGGCCTCGTCTCGCTGATCAATCTCGGGCTCGGCGCGGTCACTGCCGCGATGCTCTATGCCGTCGGCTTTCCCAATCCGCTGACGTTCGGCCTGCTCACCATGGTGCTGAACTATGTCCCCTATATCGGTCCCGCGATCGTCGCGATCGTGCTGTTCTGTGTCGGCGTGGTGGCGCTGCCTTCGATTGCCTACGCGGCGCTGGCGCCCGGGCTGTTCATCGCGATCGCGACCGCGGAGGGACACTTCATCACGCCGAGCATCGTCGGACGCCGTCTCACGCTGAGCCCGTTCCTGGTGTTTCTCGCCCTCGCCTTCTGGACCTGGCTGTGGGGGCCGATCGGCGCGTTTCTCGCCGTGCCGCTGCTGATCGTCTCGTTTGTGACGCTTGGGCATCTTCTGCCGCGCGAAGAGGGCGGATTGCCGGATTAAGCTGGACTCTCGCGGGTCGAAATGGCACTTTTTCGGTCGTCTGGCGTTTCCGCCGTGAAAACAAGGAGTTTTCGATGGCTACCGCATCCGCGACGAGCTCGAAGCCCGGCACCAACGGCACGACGCCGGCCGACGTTGAGAAGCAGCTCGAAACGCTCCGCGAGGATATCGCCGAGCTGACCAAGCAGGTGGCCGATTTGATCACCCAGGCAAAGGACGACGCGATGGCTCAAGTCAAGGGACAGGCGCGTCGCGCCAAGGCGCAGGCCGACTCCATGCTCTCGGACGCGAAAGCAACCGGCCGCGAGGCGGTCGACGCGTTCCGCGACGTCGCCGACACGTTCGGCGATGCGATCGACGATTCGCTGAAGCGCCGCCCCTACGCGACGCTCGCGATGGTCGCGGGCATCGGCTTCCTCTTCGGCGCGGCGTGGCGGCGATAGCGTTTCAGCCCGAAGGGGGCCGCTGGTGTTCGACAGGCTGGTGTCCACCGTGCAGGTTGAGGCGCGCTCGTTCCTGACCGCGCTGATCTGCGGGGTCGTCGCCGGCATGTCGGCGGTGGTCGCGATCCTGTTCATCGGGATCGCGATTTTCATCTGGGCAGCCGATCGCTTCGGCTCGCTGCAAGCCTGCCTCGCAATGGCGGGCTTTTTTGTTCTGGTCGCGGCGATCGCCATTGCGGTCCTGCTCTATGCGCGCAGCGCGGCAGCGAAGCGCGCGGCGGTGCGCGCCGAGCAGGAACGGCGCGAGCGCGAGGAGGCGGCGAAGAACGCGCCGCCGTTCTGGATGGACCCCGCGCTGCTGCCGAAAATATTGCCGATGCTGATTCCGGTCGTCGCCAAGGCGGCGCAGATCGGACTGAAGCACCGCGGCTTGCTGGTCGCCGCCATCAGCTCGGCGATCGTCGGCTGGGGGTTGTTGCGCCAGCGTGGTGCGCAGAGCGATGAGGAGATGCCGGCCGCCGAGCAGCCGGCGGAATAGACCTCCAGATCGTCATGCGCGGGCTTGACCCGCGCATCCATCAGAAAGGGTTCATTCTGATGGATTGCCGGATCAAGTCCGGCAACGACTAGCACACGGTGTTGTAGCGCTCGATGCAGGTGCGCAGCACCTCATCGCCCGGCCGCTTCCACCAGTTCTCGGCGGAGAAGATCTCCACCTCCTGGTGGCCGTGGAAGCCCGCGGCCTCGACCATGCGGCGCAGGCCGGGCAGGTCGATCACGCCGTCGCCCATCATGCCGCGGTCGAGCAGCATATCCTTCGTCGGCACCAGCCAGTCGCAGATGTGGTGCGCCAGGATGCGGCCGCGCGCGCGGTTGATCTGCCGCGCGAGATCCGGATCCCACCACAGATGATACGCGTCGATCGCGACGCCGACGCCCTTGCCGAGCGCGTCGCAGAGGTCGAGGGCTTCGGCGAGCGTCGAGATGCAGGCACGGTCGGCCGCATACATCGGATGCAGCGCTTCGATCGCGAGCGGCACCTTCGCGGCGCGTGCGTGCGGCAAGATGGCCGCCATGCCGTCGAAGAACATGCCGCGCGCCGCCGCGATGTCGCGCGAGCCTTTCGGCAGCCCGCCGCCGATCAGGATGATGCAGTCGGCGCCGATCGCCGCCGCCTCGTCGATCATCAATTTGTTGTCGTCGATCGCGGCCTGCCGTCCCGCCGCATCGGCCGCGGGAAAAAGCCCGCCGCGGCAATAGCCGGTCACCTTCAGGCCATTTGACTTGATGATGCGCGCGGCCTCGGCGAGGCCGGTGGCCTGGATGTGGTCGCGCCACGGCGAGATCGCCGTGATGCCGTGCTTGAGGCAGGCTTCGACGCCGTCCTTCAGCCCGTATTGCTTGCGCACGGTGGCAAGATTGATCGACAGGCCTTCGGTCTTCATGGGTTCACACTCGACTGGCGGCGATCGCTGCCGCTTCCTCCCCCGCTTGCGGGGGTAGGGTTGGGGAGAGGGCTCTTCTTCATTGACGCAAAGTCTGGCATCGGTCCAACACCAAGCCCCGGCGTCGCCAGCGACGCCATGGCAATCGCACCATCGCGGATCGTCACGCGCAGGCGGCCATTCGCCGCGCGGTGATAGATGTCGGGATGACGGGCCAGGAATGCCTCTTCCTCCGCCTTCGGTGCGCGGGTCATGCCATCAACATAGTGATGCCCGTTGCGCTCCACATGCACGGCGCCGATCAACGTCGCGAGCGCGAGGTCCTGCTGCAAGCCGACGCCCGCCTGCGTGGTCAGGTCCTCGGCCGACATGAAGTACCGACCCGGTTGCTCGGCATTCCACTGCGCGATCCGCGCGCGATTGATCAGCGCGCGATAAAACCCCTTGCACGACTTCGACGAGATGCCGCGGTAGCCAAGCGCGCGCGCCTGCGGAAACACCGTGACGTCCGCATCCGACTCGTCGATTTCGATCGGAACCTGATCCGAGAGTGCCTGCACCGATGCCGAAAGCGCGCGGTCGCGCCCGATCGGCTGCTCGATGAAGATGATGGACGATTTCAGCCGCGCGAGCCGCGGCTCCGCGCCGATGCGGCGCCACAGCGCGATGACTTCGTCAATCGAGCGGTACTGCTCGTTGCCGTCGAGCGTTGCCTGATAGGGCGCGCCGCGATCGATCACCGCCGCGATGCCGCGCAGCCGATCGATGTCGGCCTCGATGTTGCCGCCGACCTTGAGCTTGTAGAAGCGGTGGCCGTAGGTCGCCGCGACCTCCTCGAGGCTCTCGGGGAGGCCGTCGTCGATGCGCTGGCCCGCGGTGTCGGCGCGCGTCAGCGCATCGACCAGCCCGACGGTGTGGCGTGCCTGGATCGATGCCGCCGGCGCGAGGCTCGCGAGCAGCGCGCCGAAGTCGAAGCCGGCGAGATCGGTCGCCGTCGCGGCATCGAGACCGAGGCGATTGGCTTTTACCAGTGCGAAGGCCGATGCGCCTTCCAGCCGCCCTAGCGCGTCGATGATCGCGCGGTCGATCAGCGCGAGTCCGAATGATGCCACGAGGCCGTTGAGGTCAACCCGGGCACAGGCCTCGTGATGCGGTCCGTCGACCGCCGCGGAGAGTCCGAACGGCGTGCTCGTGCCGGCGGCGATCAGACTGTCGCGTGCCAGCGCGAGCGAGCGGCGCAACTGGTCGAAATTGTCCTCGTTGCTGAGCGCGGGCGACTTGTCGAACCACTTCGGCGCCAGCATCTCGGCCGCGACGCCGTCGCCCTCGCGGCCATCGGCGAGGGCGATGCGCGCGCGCACGAACAGCTGCGGCGCTTCGCGCAGCGTGACCACCCCGAACCGGAACGGCAGCCGCAGCGTCACCGGCCGCTCGAAGAAGTCGGCCGCGAGCAGCTTCAGCTTCG
>Ga0105238_10003597_pt1 | contig 15446 bp, 12 predicted proteins | sample KBSC34metaG_FD_81526 | JGI IMG/M metagenome (GOLD analysis project Ga0105238, IMG submission 81526) | Corn rhizosphere microbial communities from Kellogg Biological Station, Michigan, USA - KBS C3-4 metaG | ecosystem: Host-associated > Plants > Roots > Rhizosphere > Soil | place: Michigan, USA... | reverse complement strand
CGATGCCCTCGCCGCCGGGCGACCTGACGACCCTGCTGTCCAAGCTCGCGTCGGCGGGGATTGAATTCGTGCTGGTCGGCGGTCTCGCCGCCGTGGCGCAAGGAGCGCCGATCACCACGCACGACGTCGACATCGTCCCGGAACGAACGCCCCAGAACATCGATGCGCTCCTGACCCGTCGTCAGCCGAACAGATCCTTCACCCCGCCCGTCACCTCGCCCAAGGTGTCCTTCGTGTAGCCGACGGCCTGCATGGCGCTGACCAGGACCTGCCCCGGGTGGGCCTGGGGCGTCGCGATGTGGCGGCCAGGCTTCAAGCCGCCCGCGCGGCCGGCGACGAGGAGGACCATCTTCTCGACGGAGTGGGTGGCGTTCGGGCTGGTCGCGTCGTTCAACTGCTGGCCGTGGCCGGCCTCGGGCATGAAGATGATCGCGGAGTTGTCGAGGACGTTGCCCGCGCCTTCGGGCGTGTTCTTCAGCTTGTCGACGAGGTACGCGTAATGGCCGACGTGCCACTGCAGGCAGGTGCTGACGGGGATCTGGCCCCGGGTCATCGCGTCGCCGTTGTGGCCACACTCGTGAAGGTCGGCACGGATCGGCACGCCGAGCGCGTCGCTGATCGGGAACACGTTCATGTGCGACTGAAACACCGTGATCTGCAGGGTGGCCACCCGCGTGATGTCGCAGACGAAGGCCATGTGAATCAGGTCGGCGAGCAGGCGCGCGCGCGTGGCCTCGTCGCTGTAGCCGGTGTTGGTCGCGATCTGATCAGAGCCCGAGCCCGCGTTGTTGCCGCCCACCGGCAGGTCGGGGCCGGGATCCTTCGGGGCCTGGCACTGGCCGCCCACGTCCGGCGGCATCGCCGCGATCCGCAGCTCGAGATCGCGGATCTCGTCGAAGTGCCGCTCGAGCCGGACCTTGTCGGTCGCGCCCAAGGTTCCCATCAGGCGGTTGCGCTTGTCGGAGATGAGCGACAGCACGCTCTTTCGCGCGCGCAGATCGAAGTCGTGCTGGGCCCGCGCCGACGAATCAGAGGGCGTGAACCCGTCGAACAACGAGTGATACACGATGGACGGGCTGGTCTGGGCCTCGACCGGCGCGGCGTTGCCCTTGTACGAGATGTATTGCCGTCCCGAGAAGCTGCTGCCGCTCAGGTACCACGCCGGCTGGGCGCGCACGACCAGGGCCGCGATGCTCCCTGGCTTGTTGAAGCCGGCGACGATCTGGTCGGAGCTGGCGCTCCGGCAGGTGAAGGAGGCGCTCTGCGATCGCGTCCCGCAGAGCAACGGCCCGGCGCCGCCTCCGTGGAAGTCGCGGAACGCGCCCCCGGCTGGTACGTCGGCCGCTTCCACCGAGCTGGCGCTCCACGGAATGCGAAGCCCGGAGACCAGGGAGAAGTCCGCCATCAGGTTCCGATCGGCGAGCGGCTTCAGCGGCAACGTGACGCTGTACCCGGCCCCGATCTCGGGCGGAACGATGAACGCCGCCTTGTCGGTGGAGCGCTTGCCGAGCACCATCGACGTGTTGTCGGCCCAATCGTCGCCGCCCAGGGCCTGCCCCGCGAAGACGATCGCGTAGCGCTTGGGCAGCGGGGTCGCCGACTGGGCCAGCGCCTCGCCGTGGCGGTCGAGCATGCACTCGAGGACCGGTAAGCCCACCGCGACCCCACCGACCCCGCGCAGGACGGCGCGCCGGCTGAGACGGACCTTCTTCATGGCGTGGGATCCTCCTGCCGCAGCGCGAACCGATCGCTCGCCACGTACCCGAGCAACGTCTCGGTGAGCGACTCGTGTGACGCCGCGAAGCCGCTCGCCAGCGTGTCGACCGCGCCCTGCTCGGCCGGGTAGAGCCCACGGCCCACCGCGTAGCGCAGCAGGTGCTCGAGGAAGCACCGTTCGAGGCGGCCCGAGTCGATCAACTTCTGGGCGAGCTCGGCCGGTCCCTTGAACGTCCCGTAGCCGGGGAGCGCGCCCGCACCGTCCAGCGCGCACTCCGGGTGCCCGTCGTCGTGGGTGCGGAACTTGCCGCCGACGTCATATTGCTCGAGACCGGTGCCAATGGGATCGAGGTTGTCGTGGCAGGACGCGCAGCTCGCGCTGGAGCGGTGCGCCGCGTAGCGGTCCAGCTTGCAGGCCGACGCGGTGGCGGGCGGCGGCTGGTCGACGTTGACGTTCGCCGGCGGCGGCTGGACGCTGTTACAGAGCAGCCGTGTCTGCACGAAGATGCCGCGCTGGGTGGGGCTCGTGTCCGAGAACTTGCTGAACGCGGCCAGCACCGCGCCGTGCGAGAGGATGCCGGCCCGCCCGGTCGTGCCGTAAGCCACCCAGCCCGCCCCGCCGGCAGGCCGCGACAGCCCGTATTGATCGGCGAGGAGGTTGTTGACGTACGTCTGGCTGGAAGTGAACAGGTCGAGATAGCTGCTCGGCTGGTCGAAGACCACCTTGTCGATGAGCGCCGTGGTCTCGGCGTTGAAGGCGGCGAGCAGATCGGTGCCGCCGGGGATGGCCCGGTAACCGAGCCACATCGCGTGGAAGCGGTGGATCTGATCGCGGGCCCGGGGATCGGCGAGCAGGCGCGTCGCCTCGGCGCGCCGCTGCTCGGGCTTCGCCAACGCATCCGGCGTTCCATCCTTTTGGGCGAGATCGAGGAGCCGGTCATCGGGCGCGCTGCCCACCAGAAAATACGACAGGCGCGTGGCGATCTCGTAGCCGCTCAGACGGAGAACCGCCGGATCGCCGGTCGGTGTCCCGATCTCGATGCGGTACAGGAACTCCGGATCTTGCAGCATGCTCCGCAACATCAGGCCGACGGCGGTGTAGAAGTCATGCGGCACGGACGGGTTGTTCTCCGTCGCAAACGATTGCAGGCTCAGATAGGCCGTGACCTCCTCGTTCGATAGCGAGCGCCGGAACAACCGCCGGCCGACGGTCTCGATGACCTGGCGAAAGCAAGCGGCGTCGCCCGGCCCGCTCGGCGCGCACGCCACGATCCGGCCCCGGTTCGCCGGCGCGAGGACGCGAGTCGCGATGTCGTCCGCGGTCGCTTCCAACGCGTCGATGAGGGCCGCCGACGGCTTCTGGCGCGTGTAGTCGTTGTCGAACGGCGTGTATTCGTCCTCGGCGAGAATCCGGCTGGCCGGGTTCGTCGTGTCTCCGAGGAGATCACGCACCGTGGCGTCGATCTCGGCGCGGCTCAGCCGTCGCGCCACGCTGGCCGAGACCGCGGCCGACTGAGGAGGCAGGGGCGCCCCTCCGCCGGCCCCTCCCGTTCCGGACCCGGCTCCCGAGCCGGTGCCGGCTCCCATTCCGGCACCACCCGAGCCCGCCTGGCTGATTTTGCCCTGGCAAGCCGCGGTCACCCCCGCGACCACCGCTACCGCCGCCCACCCCGCGAACCCGATCCGGTTTGTCCCCGCATCGACCACGCCACCAGTCTACCGAGCGCTGGGCGCGCCCCACGCGCGAATCAGACCGACGGATGCAAATAGGGACGCACGCGTGGGAGCTGTCGGTTTCGCACCCCAATGGCGGCACGTGTGGATGCTCCGGCAGGCTCCTTTCGCGGACCACCCTGCGGTGCTAATCCTCTTTCTTCATGCGGTCGATGTGGCTCCTGCTGGTCTTGGTTGGATCGGTGGTCGGCTGCGGGGGCAAGACCTGCCGCGAGCTGCAGCAGAGCTATGACAAGCTCCTCTCGTCGGCGGGCGAATGCGCCCTGGAGGCAGCCGATCAATGCGGCATCGAGGTCGCCAAGGACCTCAGTTGCCACTGCACCACGCGCGTGAATGGTCGCGCCGACGAGCTCGCCCTCCTCATCAGCCAGCAAAAGACGGCCGGCTGCCAGGGCGTGTGCAACGGTGCTTGCATTCAACCGCGCGCCTTCTCGTGTCAGGCCGATTCCAGCAGCTCGACCGGTGCCCGGTGCAAACCGCAGGACCTGCTCGATCTCACCGCCGTCGATGACGGCGGCTCGTTCTCGGTGACGGCGGGGACCGAGATCGACATCGTCCTGCAGGACGTCGGCGCGGACCAATACGCGACGCAGGTCATGCTGTCGTCCGATGCGGCCACCGTCCTCGAAGTCACGATCCCCGCCGGTGCCCCGAACCCGGCCGGACTCAGGCACCTCTACCGCATCGGCGCCGTGGCGGCCGGACAGGTCCTCGTGCAGATCCCGAGGGTCACGGTGGCGAGCGACGCCGCGCTGGCGCCCTTCACGGTGACGCTCGACATTCGTTGAGAGTCCGCCTGGGCGTATGCGCGGCCCTATGAGCGGTCGATTTCTGGCAGGTGTCTGATGTCGCGGGCCACCACCGAAAGGTCGTCGTTGAGTTGATGGTCACGACCTCGCAGGCGTCGAATGAGCGCGCGGGGAAAGGCCTCCTCGAACAAGCGGCCATGGGAAGGCGGGACGGTCTGATCGTCGGCGCCAAAGTACAGGTACAGCGGAAAGCGATCGCGAAGGTCGGCGGCCCCCCGCTTCGTCGGCGGCAGCTCGCCGCTCGGCCAGCCCCCGTCCCCGATGAACGGCGGCGCCACCAGGAACACGGCCGAGATTCGCCATCCCGCACCAGCCCCCGCCAGGAAGTCGAGCAGGATCGCAGCGCCCACCGAATGCCCGACCAGGATGACCGGAATGTCGCGCGCTCTTCCGAGCTCTCGTGCGATCGCCTGCTTCCAGCTCCGGGGATCGGGATCGGCTTCCCTTGGCATCCTCGGATACCGCACTAGGTAGCCTGCGTCCAGCTCCTGCTCGAGGCTGGCCACGAGGCGGTTGTCCCACGAATCGTGGACGTCCTCACCGCCGCCCTGCACGAACACGACCCGCTTCCTGCCCGCCACGTCCGTGCTGGCCGACCGGCTCTTCTTTGGATTCTTGGAAGATGGCATCACGCATTCAAGGCCGGACCACGACGACGGACAGGGGGGCGGCGGCAAGCGCGACGACGTGCGCTTCACCGAGGATACCCGTCGTCGGATCCAGCGAGTAGACGCTGAGGCTCTTGCCGCCTTCGTTGGCGACGATCAGTACGCGTCCGCTGGGATCCACCGCGAGCGCTCCGAACGCGCCGCCCGCGCCGGGCGCCCGCCCCACCAGCCCGAGGGTCCCGGCGGCATCGATCGCAAAGGCAGCCACCTCGTTGGGCGCGCGGTTCGTGACATAAACAAACCGGCCGCTCGGAGAGACCGCCAGATCGGCGGGATGGCTGCGGCCACGCGCGGCGCCTTCCGGCCGCGTCGAGACGACCTGCGACGAGATCGGCGAGAGCGCCTTCAGATCCTGGTCGAACCTGAAGACGGCGACGGAATCGAGTTTCTGGTCGAGCAGGTACACCCAGCGCCCGTTCGGATGGCAGGCGAGCTGGGCCGGTCCCGAGCCGGCCGGCAGCTCCAGCACCGCGTCGGGTCGGGCGGTCAGCATGCCCGTGCCCAGGTTGAAGGCGTATTGCGACACGCTGCCGGCGCGGAAGTTCGAGACAAAAGCGACCTGCGCGGGATGAACGGCGACGGCGCGGGCGCCACCGCCCGCGGGGAAGGTGTCGATGGCCTTCAGGCCTCCGGCCTGGGTGATGGCCAGGACCGAGACCCGGCCGGCGGCCGGGTGCGCGGCCAGGACGTACCGGCCCGAGTCGTCGAGCGTCGCGCCGGCGGCGGCGCCTCCGCCCGTCGCGGCGCGGCCCAGCGGCCTGAGCGCCCCCGATTTCTCGTCGATGGAGAACGAGGTCGCCTGCCCCGTCGTCCCGTCGACGGCGACGAGAGTCCCCCGCTCGGACGAGCGCACCAGCGAGGACGGCGCGCGTCCCGCCGCCGCTCCCCCGCGACGTCCGAGGACGGCCGTGGCGGCGTCCAGGTGAAACAACGCAATCTCGCCCCCGGCCATCCCGACGTAAACGAAGGCGCCCGCTACCGCTTGCGCGGCGGCGCCCCCATCCGACCGAGCGGCATCGCCAGGGTTGAGCGCCTCACGGGATCCCGGCCCTCCCACGCACCCGAGCGCCGCAAGGAATCCGAGGGCAGCGGCCTGTCGCAGCGGGGTCATCCAGCGCGCGATCCAATCAGAAGTCGCCCGTCGAGACCACCTGCCGGAGTCACCTTTCGGTCTGCGCGGTCCAGCGCGGCGTCAAGAGCCGGGGAAAGCCACGCCGCCAGCGCCCCCGGCGCCCGTGCTCCCTCCTGCATCTCCCCCGCTCATGCCGCCGGTGCCGACTCCTGCATCCTCGGGCAGGCAACCGGGATCCCAATGGGTCCCGGTCACCACGAACATCGTTCCGTCGCAACGATATTGAAAGCGCGCTGGGGTGGTGGGTCCGGAGCAAGGCGGCCATCCGGGCACCTCGAAGGTCACCCAGCAGATCAAGTTTCTGGTCGTGCAGGACGTCCCCGCCAGTCCGCCACAGCACGGCCCGGGCGGCACCTCGGCGGGACATGAATCGTCGTCGCTGTCGTTGGAAGGTCCATCGGCCGATCCGTCTGGGGTGTCCGCAGCCGTGCCTCCCAGGCCTCCCAACGCCCCGCCCAGGCCTCCCAGCGCCCCGCCCTCGCCTCCCAGCGCCCCGCCCTCGCCTCCACTTGCGCTCCGACCGCCCGCTCCGGCCGCGCTCGCCCCGGCCCCACCTCCGGAACCCACCATCGCCGCGCTTCCCCCAGCCGCCACCGGACCTTTGTCCCCGCCGCCGCCTGTCACACCCTTGTCTGCCGGGCCCCGGGAGCAGGCTCCCGCGACGACCATGAACAACATTGCCAGGGAAGCTCTCGATCCCTGGGAGACCGTCGAATCGTGTGAACGCCCACTCTTCATGTCGAGACTTCCGCTGCTTTGCAACGAATGCGCCGCCTGCCACCGCCCCTGCAGTTACACGAAATTACCTCCCGAAGTGCCGCCCGAAACGCGCCACCACCAGGGCGGCGATGTCGGTGGGTGCGCTGACTACGCAGGTGCTGCGCCCGGCCGCGCGCCGGCGCGAATGGCCTCGTGAATCGCGGACAGGAGGGCGCCGGGACCGTGGCGTTTGTTGACGTACCAGAAGCCCATCGCGTCGCTGAGGGGCTCGCGCTCCAGAACTTTTCCCGTGAAGAGCACGGCGGGGAGCGCCGGACGATAGCGGCGCACGGTGGCCGCCAGCTCGTGCCCCGTCATTCCGGAGGTCACCATGTCCGCCAGCAGCACGGAGGGTTGAAAGGGTTCGGCGGCCGCGACCAGCTCGAGCGCCTCTGCGGCCCCCCCCACCAGCCGGACCCGAAAACCGGCATTCTCGAGCAGCTGCCCCACCTGCGACCGTACACCCTCGTCGCTCTCGCAATACAGAATCGGGCCCGCGGCCGCGCGCTCGCGGGCGAAGCCGGCCGTCGCGGGCTGCTCGGCGCTGGCCGGCAGATAGGCGAAGAACGTGGTGCCCGCGCCGACCTTCGATTCGACGCGGAGGTGACCGCCGGTTTGCCGGACGATGCCGTAGACGATCGACAGCCCGAGGCCCGTTCCGCTGCCCGTTCCGCTGCCCTCGCGCTTGGTCGTGAAGAACGGTTCGAAGACGCGGCTGCGGGTCTCGCCATCCATGCCCACGCCCTCGTCGGTCACCACGAGGACGGTGTACACGCCGGCACGAGCCTCGGGGTGCCCTTCCAGGTACTCGTCGCTCAAGATCTCGGAGCGCGTCGAGACGGTGAGCTTTCCGCCCCGCCCCATGGCGTCTCGCCCGTTGGTCACGAGGTTGATGATCACCCGCTCGAGCTCGATCGGATTCAGGAGGACGGCGGGCAAGCCCTTCTCGCAACGAAGGTCGAGCGCGACCGAATCGGGCAGCATGCGACGGATCAAAGGCTCCAGGTTGGTGACCACCGCCGAGAGATCGAGCGCGCTCGGCTCGATGGTCTGCTTGCGACTCACCGCCAGCAGCTGCCGGGTGAGGAGCCCGGCCCGATCCGCGCATCCCCGGATGTCCATCAGATCGGCGGTCAGACCGGCGGCGGCCTCGGGCGGCAAGCCCGAGAGGCGGCCGCTCGCGGACTCGACGCAGGACCAGATCACGAAGATCAGATTGTTGAAGTCGTGAGCGACACCACCGGCGAGCTGCCCGATGGCCTGCATGCGCTGCGCCTGCATGAGCTGCGTCTCGAGCTCGGTCTCCCGCGTGACGTCCTCCCCCACGGCTTGATAGGCCAGGCCCCCTCCGTTCGGAGAGAAGATGCCGCGGACGACCCACCGCTGAGCCCGCCGCTGGCCGCGAAACGGTCCCTGGGTCGGACGGGCGTGGGCCACGAACTCGACGGTCGGCGTGCGCGGCGTGAGCGCCCGAACCTTGGTCCAGAGCGCCTCGCGCTCGTCGGGCTCGATGGGCGTGAGCACCGGAACGCCCATGATCTCGTTCACGTCGCGCCCGTAGTAGGTGCAGAGCGCGCGGTTGGCATAGGTCAATCGGCCGCCCGCCGAGAACCGGAACACCATGATCGGGATGTCGTCGACCATCCGCCGGTAGCGCTCCTCGCTCTCCCAGAGGGCCTCGGTCCCCAGGCGGAGCTGATGCCGGGTGGACACGAGCTCGCGCTCCACGTCCTCCTTCATCAAGATCGACAGCATCGGGCGCGGCCCGATCTCGAGGCCATGGCGCCGCACCTCGAACGCCAGGTAGACGCTGACGATGGGCGCGAGCACGCCCGCCACGACGACCCGTGAGATCAAGATGCCCACGAGCTCGGCGCGGAAGCCGGGCCCGCCGGCGCGAGCGACGGCGACATAGACCAGGGCGTCGGCGGTCATGACGACGGCGAGCGTGGCGAAGACCTTCAGCACGAGCGGCACCTGCCGAGAGCTGCGCTGTCCGACCTCCCACACGACCGCCAGTAGAACCAGATCCAGCAACGAGGCGGCAATCGATGCCAGATTCGCGCGAAGACCGCTGTCCGGAAAGATGCCGGCTGCCGGAAGGTCCAGCTGGGCGTGCAGCAGAAGGGCGCCGCACGCATAGAGCAATCCGGTCGCGACCACCACGATGATGGCGACGCGCCCGGCGCGACGCCCGTCCGCGACGTAGAGCAGGAACACGCCGAGCAGGACCGCCGAGAAGAAGACGTTCGACCCCACGCTGAGCTGGAGCGGACCGACCGCGACGGGAGGAGCCGGCGCGGCGGCCCAGGAGCCGACGCGCATGAAGGTGAGGACCGCGTACGAATACGCGAGGCTGGTCCGGCGGCGGAGGGCGAGCACCCCCATCACGACGGCGAAGGCCACCACCGCCTCGAGGCCCAGGTAGAGGGCGGGGCTCATCCCGTCCAGCCTCGCCGGCGATCTCCAGACGGCGAAGGCGGCGCCTGCGGGATCACCTCATGGCGTCGCCACCGGACGGCTTGCCAGGGGGCCCGGGTGGACATGCACGCCATGGTACCTCTTGAAGCCAGCTCGGGGACGAATCCCTCCGCTCACCCTTCCGCGATCTCCCGCTCGAGGGCCTCCCACTGCTCGACCAGGGCCTCGATCTTCGGACCCAGCGCCTCCTGCTCGGCCACGAGCGCATTGATCTCGTCGTGGCTCGCGCGCTGGAAGAAGCCGGCGTCGGCGTAGATGGCGGCGATCTCGGCCTTGCGGACCTCGGCGGCCTCGATGTCGGCCAGGACCTTGTCGCGCAGCTTCGGCAGCTGGGCCACGCGGTTGCGGCGCTTCTTCTGGTCCTGCCAGGTTCCCTGCAGGGCCTCCGGCGAGCTCCCCGACGACGTCCCGCCGCTCGACGGCGCGAGCTTCTTCTCGACGCGCGCGCGCTGCGCGACGGCGTCCGCGTCCAGGTGGTCGTCCCCCAGGCGCTCCAGATACTCGGCGTACGTGCCTGGGAAGTCGCGCGGGCCCTCGGGCGTCAGCTCCACCACGCGGGTCGCCAGCTCGCGCACGAACCAGCGGTCATGAGACACGAAGATGACCGTGCCCGCGAACGCCTTCAACGCGGCGGCCAGCGCGTGGATCGACTCCATGTCCAGGTGGTTGGTCGGCTCGTCGAGGACCAGGACGTTCGGTCGCTCCACGGCCAGCAGCGCGAAGATCAGGCGCGCCGCCTCGCCCCCGGACAGAAGCGCGATGCGCTTGTCGACCTCGGGCCCCGAGAACAGGACCCGCCCCAGCTGCGCGCGCACGAAGGTCGGGCCCTCGGCGGGACACTTTGCCTCGAGCAGGTGAAGGGGCGTCGCCTCGGGGTCGTCGAGGACCTCCCGATGATCCTGGGGGAAGTAGCCGACCCGCGCCTCGTGTCCCCACTTCACCAGCCCCGCGTCGGCCGCCAGATGGTCGACCACGATCCGCAGCAGCGTGGACTTGCCGAGGCCGTTGGCCCCGATGATGGCAACCCGCTCGCCGCGCCGGACCGTCAGCGACACGTCGGCCAGCACCAGCTTGTCCCCGTAGGACTTGCGCAGCCCCTGCAAATCCAGCACGTCGCGCCCGCTGGCGCGCGCGGGCACCACCGTGAACGTCGGCGTCCGCCGCGAGCTCTCCGCCAGCTCCTCGACCTCGATCTTCTTGATCTGCTTGAGGCGGCTCTGCGCCTGGGTCGCCTTGGTGTTCTTGGCGCCGAAGCGCTCCACCCAGGCCCGCTTGCGCGCGATCTCCTCCTCGGCGCGCGCCACCGACGTCTCGGCGCGCTCGCGGGCGGCGGCCTTCTCGACGACGGCCTGCGAATAGCTCCCCGTGTAGAGGGTGACCGTTCCATAGTCGACGTCGAGCGTGTGGCTGGTGACGTTGTCCAGGAAGCGCTGGTCGTGCGAGATGATCACGGCGCACCCCGCGTATCCGGCCAGGAACTTCTCCAGCCAGCGAATGGTGAGGATGTCCAGGTGGTTGGTCGGCTCGTCGAGCAGCAGCACGTCGACGCCGCCGACCAGCACCTGCGCCAGCAAGACCCGCAGCTTGAACCCGCCCGACAGCGTCGACAGCGGCCCGCGGTGAAGGCGGGTCGGAATGCCGAGGCCCTCCAGCACCTCGCTGGCGCGCGCCTCCAGCGTATAGCCGTCATGCGCCGCGATGGTGTCCTCGAGCTCCGCCATCCGGGACGCGTCGAGCTCGGTGCCGGCGGCGTCCGTGCCCGTCGCCGAGCCCGCGGTCATCCGCCGCTGCTCCTCGAGCGCGCTCCACACGACCGCGTCCCCGCGCATGGCCAGGTCCAGAATGATGGCGCGGTCGTCGAGGAACCGATCCTGCCGCAACACCCCCATCCGCGCTCGCTTGACGATGGTGACCGTGCCAGCCGACGCCTCCTCGTCGCCCGCCAGGATCTTGAGGAGCGTGGTCTTGCCCGAGCCATTCGCCCCCACGAGGCCGTAGCGTGACCCGGCGTTGAGCTGCAACGACACGTCCGCGAACAGCACGCGGGCGCCGTATTCCTTGGCGAGATCGGTGGTCGCGATCATGAGGTGATTGGGCGCGTAACCTAGTCGACCTCCCTCCTCTGATCGAGCGAGCTACCGATCAATCGTGATCACGGAGCTGATCCACGGGGAGCCTGGCCCGGAGGGCGAGCCGGGCCCCCTCCCGCGTTCGCGGGAACAGCCCCGATCTGCTCGAGGAATCCCAGGCGGTCGGTCTCGAGGACCGCCGAGATGATCTTCCCGTCCTTGAACCGGAAGATGCCGGCGCCCGTGTTCGAGACAGCCTTGCCGGTCGCCGGAAAGGCCCGGAACTGGCCCTGGTGCGTCCCCGTCCAGTGCCAGCGGACCGCCACCCGATCCTCCTCGGCCACGGTCTCGTCGACCGTGTAACGCAGGTCGGGGAACGCCGTTCGCAAGCCGACCACGACGGCCTTGAAGCCGGCTGGTCCTTGGCCGCCCTGGGGACCCACGTATTCGGGGCCCACCAAAGCGTCGACCTGGGCGAGGTCGCCTTGATTGAAGGTGTGGAACAGTCGCTCCACTTTCTGTCGGTTCATCTCGCGGATCTCGTCGGCCATGGCTGTGCTCCTGGGTGAAGGAGGGACGCTGCCGCATGCAATGAGCGCGGCGAGCGCCATCGGACTGAAGGACTGGATCGTCGTCATGCAGAAGAAGGTGGCAGCGGCCATGTCTCGCCACCAGTGATGATTCGTGACGTGTATCATCACGGCCTGTGAGCCCACCGAGCTTGGAGCAACTGGACCTGAACCTTCTGCTGGTGCTCGACACGGTGCTTGCCGAGCGTAGCGTCGTTCGAGCCGCGCGCCGTTTGCACGTGACCCCGTCGGCGATCAGCAACGCGCTGGCGCGCCTGCGCGACGCCCTCGAGGATCCCTTGCTGGTGCGCAGCGGGCGCGGCGTCGTTCCCACACCGCGCGCGGCCGCCCTGGCTCCAGCGCTGGCGCACGCCCTGCGCGACCTAGAGCAGGCCGTCCTGGGACGGGCCTTCGATCCCGCGACCACCGATCGCGTGCTGACCCTGGCCATCGCCGACGTCATCCAGGTGGTGAAGCTTCCCAAGATCGTGGCCGCCCTGGCCGCCAGGATGCCGCGGGCGCGCTTGCGGGTCCTGAGCATCGACACCCTGTTCGCGTCGGGAGGCCTGGCCGGCCCCGAGGTGGACGTCGTCATCGGAGCGGGTGAGAAGGGCCCGGGAACCCGCGCACAGCCGCTCTACGAGGAGCCGATCGTGCTCGTGGCGCGCGCCGGGCATTCGGTCGGGAGGCGTGTGACGAAGACGCGGTTGTCCGACCTCCGCCACGTCGATGTCCAGGTCGCACCCGGTCACGGCAACCGGAGCCTGGCGGCCCGTTATGCGGCGGCGAACGTCGCGCGCGACGTGGCCGTCGTGGTGCCGACCTTCACGGCCGCGGCGGCCATCGTCGCGGAGACCAACCTCGTCGCGTCACTGCCCGCCAGCCTCGTGGGCGTGCTCGGCCCCCGGCTGGGCCTGCGACCAATCGCCACGCCGCTCCCGCCTCTCGCGATGACCATCAACCTGCTCTGGCACGAACGGACCCACGAGGATCCGGCGGCGCGCGCCTTCCGCGAGCTGCTGCTCGAGGCGACCGCGCGGGGCTGATGCCCCGGCGCGGTCGCCTCACGCTCCCGGCCGTCACGTCTCCGACAAGACCGCAGCGGGCGGTCGGGTGGTCACTTCCCGGCAGGAGGGGGCGTCGCCGCGGTCGGGCAACACGTGAACTTCACAGAGCGGCTGTCGCCTTTGTCGCAGTCTTGGTTCGGTGAGTAGGCCATCAAGGTCCCGCCCGCCGCCACACACGCCTCGGACGCATAATCCTTCCAGAACGCCGCCGGTTGGCAGCCCTTGTCACCACCTTGGACCTGGGTCGTGCACTGGATCGGGGGAGGGGGAGGCGGCGGCGCGATCCCGCAGCAGGTGTACTTCACGTACCGCGTGTTGCCGTCGCCGCAATCCTCGTTTGGCGAGAAGCCGTTCAGCTTCCCGCCAGCCGCCGCACAATCCTCGGACGCGTACTTCTCCCAGACCGCCGCCGGTTTGCAGCTCGTGGCGTCGCCTTGAACCTTCGTCTCGCACTCGGTGGGGGGCGGCGGCTCCCTGCCGCAGCAGGTGTACTTCAGGGAGTGATAGAGGCCGAATCCGCACTCCTCGTACGGCGTGACGCCGGTCACGACCAGATCGGCGCCGCCGCCTGCGCATGCGGAATCTGCTTCCTTCTTCAAGGACCCGACATCGAGGCAGACGTCCGCTTTCACGACGGAGCCCGACGTGCATTCACTCGGGGACGGCTCCCTGACGCAGCAGGTGTACTTCAGGGAGTGATAGAGGCCGAATCCGCACTCCTCGTACGGCGTGATGCCCGTCACGACCATATCGGCGCCGGCGCCTGCGCATGCGGAATCTGCTTCCTTCTTCAAGGACCCGACATCGAGGCAGACGTCCGCTTTCACGACGGAGCCCGACGTGCATTCACTCGGGGACGGCGGGGGCGGCGGCTCGCTCCCGCAGCAGGTGTACTTCAGGAAGTGAGAGCGGCCGGATCCGCAGTCATTGGACGGCGAGTAGCCGTTCAGGACCAGACCGGCGCCTTCGCATGCGTCAGAGGCCTGCTTCTGCAAGGTGCCGACTTCCAGGCAGGCGTCCGCTGCCCCGAGGACGTCCGTCTTGCATGCGGGCTGTCCACTGGCGCCGCCAGTGCCGGGGGTGGGAGTCCCGGCTCCGCCCGAGCCGGTGGCCCCGCCGGATGACCCAGAGGAGGCACCGCCGCCCTTGACTTCGCCGGTGATCCAGTACGCGTCGCCGCAAGCGGCGAGACCGAGGGTGGCGGCTCCGAGCACCACCGTGAGCCCTGCTCCGTTCCTTTTGCGAGGTATCATCGTTCCTCCGTTGATTGCGTTGTGGCCGTTGGGGACAACCACGGAGACAGTCGTTTCGAGCGAACGAAGTTTGAAAAGGAAAGACGATTCAGAGCGTGCAGGCCCCGTAGAGCGCATGGTCCCCCAACACCAGGTTCGCAGCGACGCAAAAATCGTAAGCCCGCTGCTCCACGTCCTTGTACCCGCACACGTCGGGGCCGCCCAGCGGCTGTTCATCAACGCATTTACTGGTCTGGGCGGGGTCACAACACGTGAACTTCACGTAGTGCGCGGCTCCCGGTGTCGGGACTATCCCCGCGTCGTACGCCTCCTCGAACGACACGGATCTCGCGACGTCAGTCGCCGTGGCGTCGGCCTCGGGAGCGAGGTCCAACGGCGCGGCCTCCGCGTCGGCGACATCCTGGGACGGAGCGAGGTCCAACGGCGCAGCCTCCGCGTCGGCGGCATCCTGGGAGGGGACGTTGGTCACGTCGCCCGCGGCATCGCGGGCGGCCAGATCGATCACGGTCGTGGTGCAGCCTGTCGCGAGCGCAAGCGCGAGAGGGACGGCGAGGAAGAGCCGCCGGCGCGTCCCCTCAGTCCCCACAGTGGCTCCGTACGCGCGCCGCCTCCTGCGCGAAGGGCCCCTCGGGGTGGCGCTGACGGTACACCTCGGCGAGCTGGGAGGCCTTGGCGCATTGTCCCTTCCCTCGCGCGAGCTCGATCAGCGCCCGCAGGGCGTCCTCGTCGTGGGGGGACTGCGGGTAGTCCCGCACGAACCTCGTCAGACAGGTCTCGGCTGCATCGCGGTCGCTGTCGAGATAGACGCGGCAGCGAAGGAAACGGGCCGGCTCGACGAACGGTCCGCCGGGGTGGCCCAGGATCTCGCGAATCTGCGCCATGGCTCCGCGCGCGTCGCCGTCCTTCTTGGCGAGCAGCGCGAGCTCGAAGCGGGCCGCGTCCGCCATGACGTCGCGGGGAAAGGCGCGGACGAGAGAGGTGAGGATCTCCTTGCTGGCGGCGCTGTCTCCGCGCCTCGAGGCGCGCTCGGCCTCCTTGTAGAGGGTCGCGACGCTCGCGCGAACGTCGGGAGGAGGCGTTGGAGCCTTTACCGGCGGGGGAGCCGGCGGGGTCGGCGCGGAGGCCTGGACCGGGGGCCCCTCGGGTGACGCCGAGCTCGGGGGAGAACCCTCGGGAGGCGGCGCTTCTT
>Ga0105238_10003596_pt1 | contig 15452 bp, 8 predicted proteins | sample KBSC34metaG_FD_81526 | JGI IMG/M metagenome (GOLD analysis project Ga0105238, IMG submission 81526) | Corn rhizosphere microbial communities from Kellogg Biological Station, Michigan, USA - KBS C3-4 metaG | ecosystem: Host-associated > Plants > Roots > Rhizosphere > Soil | place: Michigan, USA... | reverse complement strand
CCAGTTAAGCCTATCGGACCTTGAGGGCCAACTGGGCCCGTAGATCCGTTTATATTGGTCCAGTTATTTGTTGTAGGGTTAAATACCCAGGCACCGCTGTCATTAGTAACTATAGTAGTACCTGCTCCCGGACCACCAGGCTGCCCCGGAGTTCCGGGAACACCGGTTTTACCTGGCTCCGCTTCAACAATAACACCCCCGGAAACACCCCTGCAAAATACCCATTTTGTGCCATCGTTATAGTAAACACCTGGTACAACATCGTTACCGGAAGCTGTATTATAAACCATCATACCAGCTACGTGAGTTGATAGTGGAGACGGATTTGTTGTTTGAACTAATGTAACTCTTACTATTAAGAAGCCCTTATTGTTGCTCTCAAGTTCGAGCAACGCGTCTTTGTTGGGTAAATTTCCGTTGGATAATGTTCCATCCTTGACCTTTTGCTGCGCGGCCAGGGATAAAGCAAACAACATAAATAATGAGAATAGTTGTAGATGTTTTTTCATGTACTGTGATTAAGGTAGATTATTCTGATTTACCTGCAATAATTGATAAATCAGTTTAAATTCAAAATTTGATGAACTGCAAAATAAAATCCGGGTAATCAAAAATCAGGAGGGTTTCGACACATAGTAACCTAATGACGACGGAAAGAATCTATGAATAGATAAGGCCAGACTAGATTTAATAACATTAATGTAGAGATGCAGAAAGACATTTTTTCAAATTAAGCCTGAAGAAAAATTCAAGTTAAGATGGCTTAAAATAAAACGCTTATATCCAGTAGAATAATAACGAAACTATTTTGAGAAATCTGTAGTTCAATTAATTTTTAAGTTTCACAGGTAAAAGACTATAATGAACCGACCAATTGGAGTATTAAACCGATAAATTAATAATGACAATCGATGAGGTTTTCCTCCTCTACCTTTCATCTCCTCTGTTATTGTATTGTAAAACAAACAATGAGATTCTTTTACTTTTAACTGACAGAATATTTTTTTACATTTAAGGAATTTTACTTGTCTTTATGACAGTTTTGTGGTGGAAAATATTCCATAAGCCGGTGTGAACCAGGCGAATATTTAATATACTAATTTTTTATGCTGATAAACTGTATTGTTGTAGATGATGATGAAATGGCGATGTCTTTAACTTGTGATTTTATTAATAAAACTCCATTCCTGAATCTTTTATCCTATTACAATAACCCATTGAATGCACTGAGTGCACTGGGAAGCAACGACCTGCAACTTGTTTTCCTTGATGTTAATATGCCTGGTTTGAATGGTATTGAACTAGCTCAGATTATTAACAGTCAAAAAAGAAATCCCAGACCGTACATAATTTTCATTTCTGGTTATGAACGATATGCAATCGATGGTTATAAAGTAAATGCGATTGATTATCTTCTAAAACCTGTGGAATATGAAGACTTTGCAAGGGCGGCGTTTAAGGCTAAAGTTATTATTGAGGATACCAGTAAAAAGATAAAAGATACTAACTATACAGCTGATGATTTTCTCTTTCTAAGGGTGGAATATGAATTGATTAAGATTTACTTAAAAAACATACTCTATATTGAAGGGTTTAAGGATTATGTTAAGATTTATTTGACTAACATCAATGGATTTATTAAATCGTTGATTACGATGAAAAACCTTGAAGAGAAGTTGCCTTCACACTCTTTTATAAGAATACATCGGTCATTTATCGTATCTCTGGATAAAATTGATTCCATTACAACCAATATGATAAGAATTGGTAAAACTACAATACCTATCAGTCCTCAATATAAAGAGAATTTCAAAAAGTATGTGGATCAATGGTTCTAACAGAGCGATACAGCCATTAAACGATCTATTATTGGTTCGATATATCAGGAACTGTCGTGTATTGACCGGATGACTTAGCGAACCGGTCACGTGAAGGAAGCAGATCAGTCAATCTTCTTGTTAGAAGCCAATTAGGAGCAAAAAAAATCGGACAAGACCTGATTAAAAAGCCTGTCCGATTTGGTAGCCCATGGAGCAATCAAACCCAGTTTTTTTAATTGTTTGAAGCAAGTCATGTTTTGACCGGGTCAAAAACGGGTGGCTTATCGGGCACCTGGACTCTAAATACTTCACTTGGTTCAGTACTTACAAATTGTTATTTTTTAAATTATTTGTTAATTTTATAGCAAGTCATTTGGAATCAAAATATTGCAAATTAAAATTCGGGAATTGAAGAATTTGCAAACTTGTAAAATATTGATCATAAGAATATTGTAGGAATCGTTTCGGGTCCCATCCAATTAGAAACTCAAAAATCATTCGATCTCGAACGTTTTGTTCAATGCGGGAATAATGTTACCTTTATCATATATACCAAGTAGCATAATTAAGGTCGATTAGTCGTTATTGGTGAGCACTTAGTGAGCAGTGCCTAAGGCCAAAAATATTGATATCGAGAGTGAGCCTGTTACGTTATTTTTCACGTTCCCTCCGGCTCCACTGATTAATTATTTAAGTCCCTGTAAATGAAAAATTTATGGGGTTTTTGGTTTTAGGGAGCAAGAGAGGGAACGCATGGAAAATATGAATGGCGACCCGCAAACGAATTAGCTTGTCCAAAAAAATAAGAGCAAATACTTCACTCAATGAAACAGCCGAGAAAATGAGCTGTACTTGTAAAAGCTATCAGTAATATTATAGTATTTAGCAGCCTGATAATGACTAGCAACGGGATATGTTATTTTCGATAACGTTCTCGCTGATTTATTCGGCCAAACCCTCTCCACGTGACTCGCTTTTTGTTAGTTTTACTTCAGGCATGTGTTAAGACAGTATTAAATAACACAGGAACTGATAATTATAAAACTAACAAGCAGCTGTTTTTCGGGATTATGAAAACGGCATTGGGTTAATAGAAGTATCCACTATTTTAAAGCTTTTCAACTATAATATATAGCTAATACATGAAAAATAACCGAAGAGATTTTATAAAGTATTCCGGCATTGCTGCCACTGCATTGGTGGGTGCAGCGTTGCCCCGATTAGCAGTTGCCGACGATGTCAATAGTAAACCTTTTAACGCAATTAAAAGTAGCCAGGGTTTTAACATGCACGGTTATGCTGCCCCCAAAATTGATAAAGTGAGGATTGGATATATAGGGTTAGGAAGCAGGGGATCGGAAGCTGTGCCGCGTATTCTTAATATAGAAGGGGTAGAGGTAAGGGCACTGTGCGACACTAGGCCGAAGCAGGTGGAATTGGCAAAAGAAACCCTTAAGGGAACTTCAAATAATCCCGCGTTATATTCGGGTACCGATCACGAATGGAAAAAGTTATGCGAGCGCAGCGATATTGACCTGGTTTACATCTGCACTCCGTGGAACTGGCATGCGCAAATGGCTATTTACGCCATGGAACATGGTAAACACGTTGCTGTTGAAGTTCCGGCAGCGCAAACTATCGACGAATGCTGGCAAATGGTGGAAACATCAGAAAAAACTAAGCTGCATTGCGTAATGTTAGAAAACGAATGCTACGATTTTTTTGAGTTGCTGACGCTTAACATGGCACGCCAGGGCTTTTTCGGAGAAGTACTTCATGGTGAAGGCGCTTATATTCACAGTATCGGAAGGTCACTTTTTGACCCGGTGCAACGCCCCGGGTTATGGCGGCTGGACGAGAACGCCCACCGAAACGGTAACCTCTATCCAACGCATGGATTGGGCCCAATATGCCAGATCATGAATGTCAATTGCGGTGATAAATTGGATTTCCTAACCTCGGTAAGTACCAATGATTTTACTTTACATAATATAGCCGTTGAACTGGCAGCCAAAGACCCTGCATATACTAAATACCTCGATAAGCATTTCAGGGGTAATATGAATACGTCTATCATACGCACGAACAAGGGAAGGACAATTATGCTGCAGCATGATACTTCTTCGCCGCGGCCTAAGTCGTCCAGGTATCTCATTAGCGGCACCAAAGCAACTATTCAGTGCGATGCAGGACCGGCCAAAATCTCTACCAGTCATGAAGGTTGGGTTTCGCCGGAAGTTTATGCTGAACTGGAGGCGAAATACACACTTCCATCCATCTCCAAAGTAACTGAATTGGCCAAAAAAGTTGGCGGGCATGGCGGAATGGATTTTTTAACAGACTGGCGGCTGATTGATTGTTTGCGCAACGGCCTTCCGCTGGATCATGATGTTTACGACGCTGCTGTTTGGAGTTCGATAGCTCCTTTGAGCGAGTGGTCTGTAGCAAATGGCTCAAAACCGGTAGAGGTTCCGGATTTTACGCGCGGGGCATGGCAGTCTAATAAGCCTTTCGACATTTCGTAAACCAATCGGAATGTGGGGTAACTAAAACAGAATTAATATCATCACCAGTAAAGCAGGTTAAAAACCAGGCTACGGGAAGGGTTATGTAAAATAGGTTATAAATAAAAATACGAATCACCTTTATGAGAGTTTACATCAAAAAAAATGCACAGGATTTGGGCGTTATAGCGGGCGATGCAGCGGCACAACACATCCGGGAAGCTATAGCGGGGAATGGCACAGCCAACATCATCCTGGCAACAGGCACAAGTCAATTCGAGACATTAAAGCAACTGATAAAGGCTCCTGGAATAGCATGGGATAAGGTGGTTATGTTTCATTTAGATGAGTATATCAACATTCCAATTTCACATAAAGCAAGCTTCCGGAAATATTTGACAGAACTGTTCCTCGATAAATTACCTCCGTTGAAAGCTGCATACCTGATTGACGGTGAAGTAGATCCAAAAGAAGAATGCGACCGTTTGAACAAGCTTATTGGTCAGCATCCGATAGATGTTGCCTTAATTGGTATCGGTGAAAACTGTCATTTAGCATTCAATGACCCTCCGGCCGATTTTGAAACCAACGCCCCCTATATCATTATTGAGCAACTGGACGAGGATTGTAAACAGCAACAAATGAATGAAGGTTGGTTCTCATCCCTGGATGAAGTGCCAACGCAGGCTATCAGTATGTCAGTCCGCCAAATCATGAAATCCAAACATATTATTTGCTCTGTCCCGGATCTGCGAAAAGCAAAAGCGGTTAAAAATTGCCTTGAAGAACCAATAAGCAATTTGTATCCGGCCACTATTCTATCGTCGCATCAAAGCTGCGATTTGTTTCTGGAAACGCAATCTGCTTCATTGCTATCAAATGATGCGTCTCACTATACAGTGACTGCAAATTATGAAGCTTAATATTTTCTGAATAAGAATTATGAACGTAAGTGAGATGATCCAAAAAGTAAAACACATCCGCCACATCATGTTATTGACATTGTCAGTATTGTTGTGTTCCGTATGCGTCGCGCAGGATATCGGCACTTTCGATCATTATTATAAGCTTTTGCCCCGCCCTCAAAATGTCCAACTAATAAATGAGGGCGGGTTGTCATCTACCGACATCCATGGCATTTGTTTTAATAACACCGGTACGGATTTGGTCATTCCGGGTCTGTTAAAAAAACTTCCGCACTTAACTATCGGGGAAAAAGGGTCGCTTTCGCTGATACTTAAAAAAGAACTGGCACTGCCATCAGACGAAGGCTACATCCTTTCAGTAAGAAACAAACGGGTTGTAATTGAAGCAAAAGGCAAAAGCGGGCTATTTTACGGCATGCAGACTCTAAATCAATTGCTGGAGGATGCACGCGATCAAAATGTCCCGATCCCGGCTTGCAGGATAACGGACTATCCGGCCATATCTGTCAGAGCTGTACATATCGACCTGAAAAACCACATGGATGTGCACAGCTACTACTATAAAACCATAGATCGTTTAGCAGCTATCAAGGTAAACAATATCATTTTTGAATTTGAAGATAAGCTAAAGTACAAGAAGGCAAAGGAGGTTGGCGCAACCGATGCAATCTCCATCGAAGAATTTGTCGCACTAAGTAAGTATGCAAAAGATCGTTTTATTGAAATAAGCCCTCTTGTTCAGGGGTTGGGGCATGCATCTTTTATCTTGAAACATGATGCTTATAAAGATTTGCGCGACAACTCCGCTTCTGACTGGGTATTTGATCCGCTTAACCCAAAAACTTACGATCTCCAATTTTCGATGTACGAAGATGCCATAAAAGCTACACCATATGGTAAATACCTGCATGTGGGCGGTGATGAGGTTGGCGCCTTAGGTAAATCGGAATTATCTAAAGCTTCAGGCAAAAGCCCGCTGGAACTGCAAATGTACTGGTTGAAAAAAGTGACAGATTTTGCTATGGAGCATCACCGGATCCCTATTTTTTGGGACGATATGGTGTTCAAATTGGGCAACCTGTACCAAACAACCTGGGATTCTACTTTGAGCACTAAGCAGGTAAATGAGCTTTGGGACAAAAATAAAAGCATCCTGGATAAAAACATCCCTCTTTTCCCAAGAGACTGCATTTACATGCGCTGGAATTATGAGGCGCCGGCCTCCCAGGGTAACGTATTGGCACTGGACTGGTATAAATCGCACAACCTGGATGTAATGGCGGCAACATCGGCACAAATGTCCTATGCCATGTTGCAGCGCAATCAATCAAACTTTCAGGCAATTAAAGATTTTTGCCACCTTACTGCCAGCAAAAAACTAAAAGGGATATTATGCACCGTATGGGACGATAGTTCACCTCACTTCGAAACCACTTGGCGCGGCCTGCATGACTTTGCCTGGTTTAGCTGGAATGACAAAGATTATAGTGAGAAAGTTGTTCATACCACCTTCAGGCACCGGTTTTATTCACCCAAACTGGCGGGCGAACGGTATGAGTTTGAGAATATTTTAGAAAGAGCGGTAAATGTTTGGGACACAGCCTTTATAGTTAATGGCGACAGGGAGAATTATCACAAGTCGTTTAAGCTTGTGGATATGCCGGATAGGTCTAAAAGCGGGCAGTGGAGCGTGTTATATAATGACCGGCTAAAACACGCCGCCGAAGCGGTCTCCATGTACGATACCGTAAAAAAACGGATAGCAGAAGCTTTGATACTTGCAAGAAGAAACAAGTATAACCTTGAAGTATTCGCGCAGGTCAATGAGCTGCAAGCCTATTCATCAAAGTTATTGATCCTGCTTAAGCAATACGATGAGGCCACGACTGCAAATGATAAAAACCTGCTGTTAGGCAAAATCGATGCTTATGAAAAACAATTTCCGGTGATCCGGTCGCGACTGGAGAATGTGTTTGGGAGAACGCGCATCATGGCGAGACCGCCCGGCTACAAGTTAGACTCAAACCTTCATGAACACCTGGCAAACAGTACTTACAATACCGACTGGATGTATTGGTATGAATTGGCAATGAACAGAAAAGTGTCGGAATGGGTGCAGTCCAATCGCGTTAAACGATAAAAATTTTGAATGAAGAAAGCAATAGCCAATAAACTATACTCAAATCAACCCTAATACTCAATTGTAAAACTTTTGACCATGCAACACTTTACTTACCCTCCATTAAAAAAAGGCATTTTGAGATGGAAAGTCATAACAAGCATATTGCTCGTTATGCTGCCGATATTACTGTTTGCACAAACGAAACCGGTTTCCGGAATTGTAAAAGATGAAAACGGGAATGGCGTGCCATTTGTAACCGTTACGCTAAAAGATGGGACACTGGCTACCAAAACTGATTCGGCTGGCAGGTTTTCCATATCTGCGGCTCCTGGTTCGGTGCTGGTTTTCTCGGCTGTTAGTTATGAGAAAAGTCAGCTTACGGTTGGTTCTAAAAATCAATATGTAATTACCCTAAAATCACTAACATCTCAGTTAGGCGAGGTATTGGTAATAGGCTATGGCACGCAGAAAAAAAGTGACCTGACCGGGTCAGTCAGCCGTGTAAAGGGTGAAGATTTGAAATTACTTCCGACACAGCGGGTTGACCAGGCTTTGCAAGGACGTGCATCAGGTGTATCCGTACAGAATACAGACGGATCTCCGGGTGGTAGTACCGTAATCCGTATCCGTGGATCAAACTCTATAAATGGGGATAACAGCGCTCTTATTGTTATTGATGGATTGCAGGGTGGGAACCTTAACTCATTAAATCCTAATGATATTTCGTCTATTGAAATTCTAAAAGACGCTTCTGCTACGGCGATATATGGGTCGCAGGGCGCCAACGGTGTTATATTGGTGACAACTAAACTGGGCAAACCCGGAAAAGCAACTGTTAATTACACGTTTGACGGTAGCGTTGCCAACCTCAATAACAAGCCCAAACTGTTAGATGCAGCTGATTACGCCAGGGAAATAAATAAAGTGCGTTTAGCGCAAAATGGTAACGGGGCACAGCCTCAGCCAATTTTTTCTGATTCGGAAATCCAGGCATTTCAAAAAAATGGCGGGACAGACTGGGTTGACCAGGTGTACAGAACAGCATATACTCAAAATCACCAAATATCTGTTAGCGGTGGCAGCGAGAAGGTTAGTTACTTAGTGTCGGGCGCTTATTTAAATCAGCAAGGTATTCTCATCAACTCTGCTTATGACCGTTATTCTATACGCGCAAACTTTAAAGGGGAAATCGCTAAATGGGTTAGTTTCGGAGCGAACTTGTCAACTTCCAAAGAAAAATCAAATTCGGCCTTATTTGGCGGAAGCATTAATTATCCGGCAAATCCGGTATTAGCAGCGCCCAGGTTCTCACCAACTATACCTGTATATGACTCAATAGGAAACTACAGCGCGGCGGCGTTACGATACGCCAACCCAACGCTTTGGAACCCTGTGGCCAGCGCAAAGGAGCCTATAATTAATAATGGTATAATACATAACAATATTAATGCCTACCTGGAATTTAAGCTGCTGGAAGGCTTAACGCTGAAAGTTACTGGTGGTGCTATCTTAACTAATATAGACGACTACAACTTTTACAACAACAAAACATTTACCGGTTTAGCGAAGAATGGAAGCGGTAATATTTTTACTGACAACAATACCTATTTTCAGAATTCCAATATACTTACCTATGATAAAACAATAAACAAAAGCCACTTTACTATTACTGCCGTTGCCGAGCAGAAATACACCAAAGATTTTAACTCGGCGATCAATGCCAGCGATTTTGCGGTGCAGCAAACGGGGGTTTTTGATGTGGGCGGGGCAAATACTGTCACAACTGCCTCGAACTCATCAGAAAGGGTTATCAACTCATATCTCGGTCGGGTAAACTACATCTTTGACAATAAATATCTCTTTACCGCCAGTGTAAGGGCCGATGGTTCATCTGTTTTTGGGAGCGATAATAAATGGGGTTACTTCCCGTCGGGATCAGTAGCCTGGAGAGCGTCCGAAGAGCAGTTTATTAAAAATCTCCATGTCTTTTCTGATTTGAAATTCAGAGTGAGCTACGGCGTTACCGGTAACCAGGCCATTAATCCATATCAGACTTTGGCACATATAAGTTCTGGCTTCAACTACCCATATTTCGGAACTGATGTAACAAACCTGGGTTATTCCATTACGTCTACCTCAAACCCCAAGCTTAAATGGGAGAAAACAGCCCAAACTGATGCCGGCTTAGACATGTCGATATTCAATGGACGATTAGAATTCACGTTTGACTATTATAATAAACTTACCACAGACTTGTTGCTTCCGAGAGTTCTTCCAACCTACTCGGGATTATCCTCTATTCTCGACAATGTTGGTTCCATCCGCAACCGGGGGATTGAGCTTTCGATTTCAGGAAATCCATTGGTAGGGAAATTTTCATGGAACACGGGTCTGACTTTTTCTGCAAACAGGGCTAAGGTGATAGACATTGGTGGCGTGAACCGTATTGGTTTTGCATCAGGTGGTTTCGGCGGACAGAGCGTTGGTAGTACATTTATGTACCTGGTAAAGGGCCAGCCATATGGCGAAATGATCGGATATGGATATAAGGGAGTTTGGAAGACAAGCGAAGCTGCAGACGCGGCTAAATATGGACAGTTGCCCGGAGACCCACATTATGACGATGTAAATGGCGATGGTGTCATCAATTCGCTGGACGAAAAAGTGATTGGTAACTCTACCCCGAAATTTATTTTCGGATGGACGAATAAGTTTGCGTATTCAAATTTCGATCTCAGCTTTTTGATACAAGGATCAAAGGGCAATAGCATATTTGACATATCCAGAATTGGCCTGGAATCGCCGGGTGGCACCAGCGCCGATCTTTTGAACAGATGGTCGCCTGAAAATCAGAACTCCTCCATTCCTGCAATAATTGACCAGGCTACAAGGGCTTCTTCAGGCTTGGTTAGTAAAGTAAAAATACCTGGCAGTGCCGCCAACAGAACTTCCCGATGGGTTGAAGATGGCTCGTATGCGCGCTTAAAAAATATCACTTTAGGCTATAACCTGCCTGCAGCGGTATCACAACGGTTTCATGTAAATAATCTTCGGGTTTATGTAAGTGCCACCAATTTAATCACGATCACAAAATATAAAGGCAGCGATCCGGAAGTAAGTTCATACACTGGTAATGATGCCCAGTTCGGGTCTGATTTTGGTACCTACCCGCAATCCAAAATATTCAACGTCGGATTAAATGTTTCATTATAAATAGCTATAAAAATGAGAACTTTAAATTTATTTACTAAGAACTTTGGCTGCCAGTTGGTAGCAACTCTTATGCTCTTATCGTCTTGCAAAAAGTTGCAGGAAGAACCTAAAAGCGTTATTACTCCCAATAATTTTTACACTACCACAACCCAGATACAGTCCGCTTACACTGCTTCTATGAGCTTGTTATGGAGCCGCAACCAGGGTTACTCGGCGTATATGGATGATTTTAACCAGGATGATCAGATCGTAAGGGGCGATTTGAATATAACGGAAAACTACGGCGCCGAGTTGTGGACCGCCCATTATTCCGCTCTTTTAAATATAAATACCGCTATAAAAGCCCTGAAAAAGGGATTGAAAAATGTAGACCAAAGCGAAATAGATGATTTAATGGGCCAGGGTAAATTCCTGAGAGCTTACAATTATTTCATGCTGGTAAGAATATTCGGTGGCGTTCCCCTGATTACCGAAGATACGCCCGATCCGGTTACTGTGAAAATGTCACGCGCCACTATTCAACAGGTGTATGGTCAGATTATAAGTGATTTTACTGAAGCTATAGCTAAACTTCCGGCAACACGCTCAGCAGATATGCGAGGATTGCCAACCAGGGATGCGGCTAAGGGATTGTTAGCCAAAGCCTATCTTACTATGGCTACTTTTCCGTTAAATGCACCGGAAAACTACGCGAAAGCAGCTGAGATGGCCGGCGAGGTGATTGATAGTGCAAATTATTCCCTTGTGCCGGATATATCTCAATTATTCACTGTTGCTAATCAATACGGCCCGGAGATGATGTGGAGTATGAACTCGAACGCTCAGAGTCAGGGCCCCGATCCGCGTATATGGTCTGATATGAGGGGTTTTGGAGATATTTGCGCCGAACCTACGTGGGAGCAAGCCTATCCAAAACAGCCAAGAAAGGATGCTTTTATAGAAACAACATTAGATGGAGTTCTTTATTACGATCTCGGCGATTATTGGCCGGGTGTTAAAAAGTTTCAATATGACTCACCGTCAGATTTTGCTGCCGGCCGCTCTGTGGTAAATATGCCAGTTATACGATTTGCCGATGTATTATTGATTTTTGCTGAAGCCGACAATATGGCGAAAGGTGCCCCCTCACAAAAGGCTGTTGATGCAATTAACCGGGTGATAGACCGGGCAAATGGCCACGTGATAAATGCGGAGGACCCTTTGGCCACAACCAGCCTCACTATGGCAGAATTTGATAACAAAGTGATCATGGAAAGAGATTACGAACTGTGTTTTGAAATAGATCGCTGGTTTGATCTTATAAGAAAGCATATCTTGAAGCAAGAAAGTCTCCCTGATTATCAAATCAATTTTACTGATGATGATTATTTATGGCCTATTCCGACAAATGATATCCAAGTGGATCCACAGCTTACACAAAACCCAGGATATTAGGAGCTTTTTGTGGTATGTGGCTACTTATTAATTTTAAATGGTTTGGCAAAACGATGGAATGAAGAAACTTATATTATCCGGAATATTAATATCGCTTTGTTCTGTGCTGTTTGCACAAAAAAGACCATCCCGGGAATCGATGCGGAGGCTGGTGGCTGAGGACCTGGAATTTTCAGTAAAGCAATACAAGTCGCTGATGCGTATTTTACCTGCTGGTAAAATGCCTAAAACTTATGACGCGAAGGCAGATACTTTGGCCACAAGCGATTCGGACTGGTGGTGCAGTGGATTTTACCCGGGTACGCTGTGGTATTTATATGAATATTCGTCTGATGCGGCAATAAAGCGGGAAGCAGAGACGCGGATGGCAATCATAAAGCACGAGGCAACTGATTCCAGCAATCACGATCTCGGGTTTAAGATATTTTGCAGTTTCGGTAATGCTTATCGTGTCACCGGGCGACAGGAGTATAAACAAACCGTACTGATTGCTGCGAAATCTTTGGCATCGCGGTATCATCCTTCTATCAGATCTATTCAGTCATGGGACTCTTCGGCAATGTACCGATGCCCTGTGATTATTGATAATTTAATGAACCTGGAATTGCTGGAATGGAGCAGCAAAAATGGCGGAGCTAAGCAATTTGGCGATATTGCCGTAAATCATGCAAACACGACTTTAAAGAATCATTTCCGGCCTGATTACAGCTCCTTCCATTTAGTTGACTATGACTTATCGACGGGCAAGGTAATGCGTAGAATTACCAGGCAGGGCGCAGCCGATTCATCGGCATGGAGCAGGGGACAGGCGTGGGGACTATATGGATATACCATGATGTACCGGTTTACTAAAAATACCCGCTACTTATCTCAGGCCACGCACATCGCTAAATTTATACTGGATCATCCACGTCTCCCGTCTGACAAGATTCCTTATTGGGACTTTGATGCACCGGGAGTCCCTAACACTTACCGCGATGCTTCCGCAGCGGCAGTAATGGCTTCTGCTTTTCTGGAGTTAGGGAAGTACACAAAAGGACAGAGCCGGATACAGTATATTGCTACGGCGGAGAAAATAATCCAGGTGCTTTCCTCACCTGCTTACCTGGCTAAGCTGGGTACAAACGGTGGCTTTTTACTTAAACATAGCGTTGGGGCCTTACCTTTTAAATCTGAAGTAGATGTGCCATTAACCTACGCAGATTACTATTTTGTGGAGGCTTTAATCAGATATAAAAATTGGTACCTAAAGGAGCCCGGCAAAATATGAAAAGGATAGACCTCGTTTGTTTGAAAATCATATTACCGATCTTACTAATGGCCTCTTTTGGGTCTGATGCATGGGGCTTGCCTGGAAACCATATCGCTGCCGATTCGCTGGCTTTCTATGATGCCCGTCAGTTTACGGTAATAGGCAGGTTTCATAATGAAGAAACTTATCGTCGCTTTCCACAACGATATAAAGGCACTCTGAGAGACCAGGTATGGGAGGAGAGTTTAAGCTCCGCAGGTATCGCTATCCGGTTCCGGACCAATGCAACACGTATAGCAGTTCGATGGTCTTTAAGAGAGATTGACCCGGTATCAAATGAGGCCGGATCTATCGGCACTGATGGCGTTGATTTATATTGCAACACAGGCGGAGGCTGGCAGTATGTAAATACCGGCAAGCCCAAAAAGAGAATGAACGAATTTATACTACTGCGTAACGGAGATGGGGGATACAAAGAATATTTATTAAACCTCCCATTATACAATGGTGTTGATTCTCTTTCCATCGGAATAAATGCCACTGCAGAAATTTCAAAACCGGTTGAAAAATATCTCGTCGAAAAGAAACCAGTTATCTACTATGGCAGCAGCATTGCCCAGGGGGCAGCGGCCTCGCGACCCGGGATGGCCTTTACTAATATTCTATCGCGAAAATTAGATATTCCATTTATCAATTTTGGATTTAGCGGTGAGGGAAAATTTGACTTGTCGGTAGCGTCGGCAATGAGCGAAGTTGACGCTTCTTTGTACATTATAGATTGTGCCCCAAACTCAAAAAAGGAAATTATTTGTGACAGCGCCATAAAGGTAGTAAGGCTTTTAAAAGAGAAAAGACCATCGGTCCCGGTTTTGCTGGTGGAAGGATATTATTATGAGGATGGCTATTTTAATAAAGATGGCCTGGCTAAGATTGATGATAAAAGAAAGGAATTAAAGAGGGCGTTTGATCAGCTTAAACAATCGGGAATTAAGGGATTATATTATAAAACCGGAGATGGCTTAATTGGATATGACCATGAGGGCACAGCAGATGGCGTACATCCCAACGATGTAGGTATGCTAAGATTTTCTGAGCAAATGTTACCGGTTATTAAGTCTGTTTTAAAAAAGAAGATCAGCAAAAATGATTAGCCCGGAAAAACAGAACCCTGACCAGGAACGCATCCTCTCCATCGATTTCTTTCGTGGGTTAACCATGTTTTTGTTGGTGTCAGGATATGGTCAATTGTTTAATCCGGCCAGCAGTGATCCGATCGTCGCGGCGATCGGCAGGCAAATGGATCATGCCAATTGGCAAGGGCTTACTGCATGGGATCTTATTCAACCATTTTTCATGTTTATTGTGGGTGTGGCTATGCCTTTTTCTTTTTCAAGAAAATGGGCCAAGGGCGAAAGCTGGAACAAGTCGTTACAAGGTGTTTTGAAACGTTCGCTGTTATTACTCTTTCTTGGCTGGCTGGTATCTTCAGAAACCAAATCTTCGTTTACCAATGTACTGGCTCAACTATCGGTTACCTACCTTATTGCCTTTTTAGTAATGCGCAAAGCAATAAAATGGCAGGTGTTGATTTCAGTTATATTAATTGTTTTAACCGACGTGATCTACCGGGTGTGGCCTGCTCAAGGCTTTAGTCAGCCCTTTACTGCAGATCATAATTTTGGCTCATGGTTCGATATTTTCCTAACGGGAGGGTTGAGTGAAGACAGATGGGTTGCATTTAACGCAATCCCCACAACGGCGCACACCATTTGGGGAGTAATCGCAGGGACGATATTAATGAGAAATTATACGCCCAAAAAGAAAGTAAGCATACTGCTTATCGTGGGTATTGCGGGCATCGTAGCCGGGTACGCGCTTGGGATGTATATTCCGGTTATCAAGCGTATATGCACAAGCTCATTCATCATACTGAGTGGGGGGTATGCTTTTGTTGGTCTTGCTGTTTCTTACCTGCTGATCGATGTGCTCAATTTCAAAAGGGGCGCTGCTTTTTTTGCAATTGTTGGCATGAACCCACTATTTATCTACCTGTTCTGGCATTCAGGGGGGAGGCGTGTGCTGATCAGTCTTGCCCAACCGGTTACAAACAGGCTGTTTGGCTGGATAAGCCCCGATGCAATTACTGCGGCGACAATCATTATTGTGTCGGGGATGATGTGG
>Ga0105238_10003595_pt1 | contig 15455 bp, 5 predicted proteins | sample KBSC34metaG_FD_81526 | JGI IMG/M metagenome (GOLD analysis project Ga0105238, IMG submission 81526) | Corn rhizosphere microbial communities from Kellogg Biological Station, Michigan, USA - KBS C3-4 metaG | ecosystem: Host-associated > Plants > Roots > Rhizosphere > Soil | place: Michigan, USA... | reverse complement strand
CATTCGCGCCGCAACGCTGCCTGCAATCCGCCTGTCCAGTTCGAAGGCGCCAGGCAGTCAGGTGAGCTGCTGCATTCAACCCGCGCCGTCGCGCAGCGCGGCCAGCGCAGCCTTGCACTCGTGCTCACGTGGCAGCTCGCGCAATGCATCGCGCAGCAGGCTGCGGTCGAGGCGCGCGCCGAGTGTGTCGACGCGTGCCGACAGCTCCTCGAACGTGCTCGCGTAAGCGGCCACGCTGGCGCGGAAACCGGCTGCCGCGTGCACCGGCGGATTGGCTTGCGGATCGAGCAACGCGGTCAGCGCGGAAACCTGCATGCGATGCCGGCGCAGGCGCCGCCGCACGCGGTGCAATTGCGCAAGCGATACGTCGGCGTCGATCCGTGCTGCCGCGCGGTCGGCGCGCTTCCTGCTGTACGCCAGCTGTGCAGACAGCGTCGAGGTGTCGAGCGAGCGCCACGCCAGGCGCATGACCTTGCGCGCGCAACGCGCCAGTGCGGCGCGCCGCGCGGCGAATTCCGCATCGTCGCTCAATTCGCGATGCAGGACTTTGGTGCGCGCGCGCACGAGCGCGGCAGCCGCATAGCGCCAGGTCGCACGCAGCGCCGGATCGGTCGCCCGCTTTGCGCGGCGGCGCGCAAGTTCGACGGCTACATGCGCATCGCGCAGGCTCGACAAGCTGCGGCCCAGGCGCTGCAGGGTGCGATCGATCTTCGCTGCGGCGCTGCCGAAGCCTGGCGCGCCGAGTGCGAGTGCCGAGCGCAGCCGGCGAATACCCTTGCGTGCCTCGTGCACGCCGCGGTGCGGATGCGCATGGCGGCTCAACGCGACGTCGATGTGCAGTACCTGATCCAGACAAAAATCGCGCAGCGCCATGCCGACGCTGACCAGATCGAGTTCTGCAACCCTGGATTCGTGCGCCGGTGCAGGCGCGGGCGAAGGTTCTGCCAGAGCGGCCTCACGGTTTCGATCCGCAATGATTCGATCCGACATTGGTTTGTGCGCCTCGTTGCTGCTCGGTGCCGCGATTATCGCCTTGAATCCTGCGCCCGGGTGTAGCTTAAAAAAACCGCTTCCAGGCGGCTCGTGTCGAGCTCGCCGCAGCCTGAAAAACCGCTCTGACCGGTCGCGTGCACGCCTACTGTAAACGTTTACAGTTACACGCCGGGCGCCGAAGTTCTTGAATAGCGCCATGGCCGCCCGTGGGGGGCGGGATTGAATTGATGTTCAAGCAAGCACAAGCGGTTGATACGCAATGAATTTTGATGCGCACCATCAGCCGGAACCCGTGGCCGCACATGTCTGCGCCCGGCGCACCAACGCGCTTTTCGTCTGCAGTCTCGGCCGCATGCGCAGCCTGACTGCGGAACATGTGTTCGCCACGCGCGAAGATCTGCGCGTCGCTGCCGCCGGCGTCAGTGCCGATGCAGAGAACCCGGTCACGCCGACGCTATTGAGCTGGGCGGATATCGTGTTCGTCATGGAAGACGTGCACCGCAGCCGCCTGATTGAAAGATTCCCGGACGCGTTGCACGGGCGCGAGATCGTCTCGCTCGGCATCCCCGATCGTTACGAGTACATGGATCCGCAACTCGTGCGGCTGCTGAAAACCAAGGTATCCAAGGTGCTCGGAAGCTAGGTGCTCGGCAGCTAGCAGCCTCGGCGCTGCATCGCTCGCGGCGCATGCGCTAGACTGCGGCGAATTCCCGGGGAGTTTCTGCGTGAGCACCGATACCGCGGCCGCCAGCCGCTCCGGCAGCCTCGTTTGCGTGGGTGTGGGCATGACGCTCGGCTCGCATCTCACGCCGCTGGCGCGCAGTCATATCGAGAAGTCCGACGTCGTCTTCGTGGCGGTATCGGATGCCGTCGTCGAGCGCTGGATCGAGCAGATGCATCGCGACGTGCGCAGCCTGCAGTCGCTTTACCGGGACGGCAAATCGCGCCTGGACACCTATCAGGAAATGGTCGACGTGATGCTCGCCGAGGTGCGTGCAGGCAAGCATGTTTGCGCGGCTTTCTACGGACATCCCGGCGTGTTTGCATGGTCGCCGCACAAGGCTATCGAGCTGGCCCGGCAGGAAGGTTTTGCCGCGCACATGGAACCCGGCATTTCTGCCGCCGACTGCCTGTATGCGGACCTCGGCATCGATCCCGGCCAGCATGGCTGCCAGCACTACGAGGCCAGCCAGCTGCTGTTTTACGAGCGCCGCATCGATGCCAGCGCGTACCTGGTGCTGTGGCAGGTCGGTGTCGTCGGCGATCAGTCGCTGGCGCGGTTTTCAACCGGAAATGCGTACAGGCAACTGCTCGTCGACCTGCTCGTCCGCGACTACCCGCCCGATCACGAAATCATCCTCTACCGGGCCGCGACACTGCCCATCTTCGACGCGCGCATCGAACGCAGCGTGTTGCGCAAGTTGCCGGCGCTGTCGATCGATCTGGCCGATACACTTGTGCTGCCGCCGGCGCGCGAACCCGCGGTGAACAAAGCCATCATGAAGAAGCTGGCAGCGCTGGACCGGGCGGCCGCGGACGCGTGAGGCAACCCGTGCGCCCGCGTTCGTGCCTGCACCTGCGTGCACTGGAAAGTAATGACCTGGCGCTATTCTCGAACCTGTATACCGACGCCGAAACGATGCGTCACATTGGACGAGCCATGGCGCCGGAAGAAGCCGTGGCGAGCTTTCGCGCGACGTTGCGCACTGCGCGCCGGCCACGCGGCCCGCGGTTTTTCGTCATTGCCGGGCGCGCTGAAGGGCGGTCGATCGGGCTGTGCTCGATCCAGCCCGTGACGCGCTCCGGGCGCTGCGCGGAGCTCGGCATCATGCGCGAACCCGGCGCGCGGGGACGCCATCTTGCCCGTGAGGCCATGCTGGAACTGATGGCGGCGGCATTCGGGACATTGTCGATCGACACGCTTTGGGTGCAATATCGGTCCGCCAACGTTGCCGCTGTCCGTCTGTTCGCTGGTTTGGGGTTCGTCGCGCGATCAGGTGCGCGGCCTCGTACAGCGCGGCCGACGCAATGCGTAAGGTTTGTTGACCGGTCCACTTGGCAATCACTAACCAAGCAACCACCGAGGGGAGTGCCAATGTCGAACACAATCGGGTCGAATATGATCGGGTTCCTTGAAAATGTCGGGCGCGATGCCGCCCTGCGCCACGCCAGCCGCGAGCAGTTGCTGCAGGCCATGCAGGATCAGTCGCTCTCGCCGGCAGCCATGGATTCATTGCTTGGCACGGACAACACACTGTATTGCTCGAACTTCCCGGTGAAGCCGCCGAAAAAAGCACCGGGCAAGAAGCCGGGCAAGGCGCCTCCGAAGAAGAAGCCGTCGAAGATCCAGACGCTTGCCTCAAGCGCGGAATCGCCGCGGCATTGAGTCCAGGCAATCCCAGATAGCAAAGTGAAACACGTCGAGAAACCGCGCCCGACTGCCCAGGTCGGGCGCATCTTTTGTGCGGTGCTGCTGTTCGCCGCGGCGACGACGTGCGCAATTGCGGCTGCCTCGACTCCCGCCGAACTACTGCAGCGCGCGGACGAGACCAGGACCGCCGACAATACCGCGTTCCTGGATGTATTGAAGCAACTCGACGCGCAGGCCGACCAGCTGACGCCGCTGCAGCGCGACTATCTCGATTACCACAAGGCCTGGCAGCTGGGTTATCGCGGCGACTACACGCAGGCCGAGCCCGCGCTGACCGCCGTGCTGAAGCGCACGCAGGACCCGACCTTGCGTGCGCGCGTGCGCATCTCGCTGCTCAACGATCAGGCGCTCGCTTCGCATTACAACGAGGCCTACGCGAACCTGAGCGAACTGCTCGAATCGCTGCCGCAGGTGCGGGACCAGAAAGCGCGCAATTTCTCCTACGGCGTGGCCGCCTTGCTCTACAACCAGGCAGGCCAGTACGACCTGGCACTGAAATATGTCGACTTGTGGCTGGCCGACGCCAGCGATGCCAGCGGCGCTTGCAAGGCGATGACGCAGAAAATCGAGACGCTGTACCGGACCGGCAAACTGCGTGTCGACGACGCTTCGGCGCGCGACGGACTGGAAGCGTGCAAGCGCATCGGCGATCCATTGTTCGCCAACCAGATCCGCGTCTACCTGGCTGGCGCGGAACTCGACGCGGGTCACGCGCGCGAGGCCTTGAAGATGCTCGAGGCCAACAACGCGGACGTGGTGCGCACGCACTCCGCCTCGATCATCTCCGCATTCCATTCGCTGATGGCGCGCGGTTACCTGCTAACGGGCGACAGCGCCAACGCCGCGGATTTCGCCAACAGCGCAATCCGCTACGGCATCAAGGAGGCCTATTCCAAGGAAGTGGCCGACGCCTACCGGACGCTGTACGAAGTCGCCAAGCGCGAGGGGAATTTCGAAAGCGCGCTGACCCACTATGAAAAGTATGCGACCGCCGACAAGGGTTATCTCAACGACACCAGCACGCGCGCGCTTGCCTACCAGATGGTCAACCAGCAGGTGCTGGACAAGAAGCGCCAGATCGACGCGCTGAACGAAAAGAACCAGGTGCTGCTGCTGCAGCGGCAGGTCGATGCGAAATCGGCGGAAACCGAACGACTGTATATCCTGCTGCTGGTCAGCGGCCTCGCGTTCATCGTGTTTTGGGCATACAAGACCAAGCGTTCGCAGCTGCATTTCATGAAGCTGGCGCGGCGCGACGGACTGACCGGCATCTTCAACCGCCAGCATTTCATCGACGCGGCCAGCGACCTGTTGCGCTACTGCGCGAAGTCGTCGCGCGATGCCTGCGTGATCGTCATCGACCTGGATCACTTCAAGCTGGTCAACGATGTGCACGGCCACGCCGCGGGCGACCTGGTGCTCAAGCGCGCGGTAAAAACCTGCGAGTCGCATCTGCGCTCGATCGACGTATTCGGCCGGCTCGGCGGAGAAGAATTCGGCATCGTGCTGCCCGATTGCTCGGTCGACATCGCGCAGCATCGTGCCGAGGAATTGCGCGCCGCGATCGTCAGTGTCGCCGGTTCCGACGCGCGCATCGATTTTCCGGTGTCGGCGAGCTTCGGCGTCGCCGCGACGCGCGTATCCGGATACGACCTGCGCGAGCTGATGGCGCATGCCGACAGCGCGTTGTACGAAGCCAAGCGCGAAGGGCGCAATCGCATCGCGATTTATCAGATTGCCGTCACCGCGCCGATGCCGCAGGCTGCAGTCGCTTCGTAGCAACGCGTTACTCTCTCTCTGTCTCACGTTGGGACGCGACAAGCGGGCCGACCGTGGGACCTGTGGCGTCCGATATGCCCAGCAGCTTGCCTGTCCCATCAGTTCAGGGATTCATTTCGATGCGCCCGCATTGACTGCGCAAGTGCCGCACACAGAATCTTTAGATTCGGTAACTTCAACATTGAGTAGTGATTCCCTGGTACCCGCGTCGCTATGATCTTTTCCTCATGGAGTACCTGATTCCAGCCGCGAAAGCGCGCAAACCGCGGTATCAGTTGCGTTTCGTCCGCGACGAACAAATTGACTGCCGCCCCAATTGGGGGGGCGTCGTACTCAACCATGGCTGAGTGCAGCGCAATTTGTCGATGCACGAACATTTCGACTTCCGTTTCCGGCAGATCAGCAAGATGCGCCGGCAGCAGTTCGCGTTTGATCGACAGACAGCGCTGCATCAGCGTGCCAAAGTCCCAATCGTCGGATTGGCTTCTCAGCTCGGCGTATGCCTGTTCCAATTCTGCGTTACCCAATGCCTCCGTTTGCATAGTTTCAAGCAGATGGGCTTTTTCATCGCGTGAAACGCGGAGATGTTGCGGCGCCTGAAAGGCGTAAACCGTGTCTATCAGGCCGACATATTCGACTCTCAGATGCTCGTCGAGCATCTGACGAGCAACTTCGTACGCGAGTAGTCCCCCGAATGACCAGCCAGCAAGCCGGTATGGTCCACTGTCTTGGACCTTTCTGATCATCGCGATCATGCGACTGGCCATGGCCTCCACCGTGGACAATTGCACATCACCCAAGGGTAGCGCTGCGAGGCCATAGATGGCGCAGTCCGATTCTGTCAGCTGTTGCGCCAGCACATGCGCATAGATCAGCGAGCCACTGCCGTCGTGCGCGAGGAACAGCGGCGGCAGAGTGCCTTCCCGAATGCAGATTGCGGTGTGCTCCGTCGATTGCTCCGCTGCGCGGGCAACGTGTGCCGCAAGTGTCTCCACTGTCGTGTACTTGAACATCTCCGCAACGGAAATGTTCATTCCGGCTTTCTTGAGCTGGTTCACGGCTCTGAGCACCAGCAGTGAATGGCCTCCGAGTGCAAAGAAGTCGTCTGCTCTGCCAATTCTCCGTTGCGGCAACAACCCGCTCCAAATATCCGCAATTGTTCCCTCAAGTTCGCCCTGCGGTTCCTCGTACTCAGCGTGAACATAGAGAGCGTTACCGATGGACTCCAGCGCTTTTCGATCCAGCTTTCCGTTGGGTGTCAGGGGAAATGTTTCCAGCTTCACGTATGCAGAAGGCACCATGTGCGAAGGCAGGAATGCCGAAAGGTAGTCGCGCAGCTCGCCCGTAGTCGTTCCGGAAGCCGACGCGCCGCGGGTTGGAGTGCCCTTCGCGAGCGACTCGACAAAGTAGGTGATCAGCAAGGCATCGCCCAAGCCGTCATGTCGAGTGAGCACCGCGGCTTCCCGAATCGCCGGATGTGCAAGCAAGCGCGCCTCGATTTCCCCCAGCTCAACCCGGAAACCGCGTAGCTTGACTTGATGATCGTTGCGGCCGAGAAACTCGATGGTTCCGTCCGCCAGCCACCGTCCGAGATCTCCCGTCTTGTACATGCGCGACATTGCGCCGCCGCTAAACGGATCGGGCAGGAAACGCTCAGCAGTGAGCTCCGGCCGGCCAAGATAGCCGCGCGCGACGCCAGCACCACCGATGTGAATCTCGCCCATCACGCCAATCGGTGTGCGCAGACCACTCGTATCGAGGATGTAGATCCGCACGTTGCCTATCGGACTGCCAATAGGTGGCCGCCCGTTGGCGTTTTGCGCGCACTCGAACATTGTCGCGCATACGGAAGCTTCGGTGGGCCCGTAGGCGTTGATCAGCCGCAAGCGAGACTTCCAGTAGCTGGCCAGTGATTCGGAAAGTGTCTCTCCGGCTACGACCAGCGTCTCGATCGGCGACAGCGAAGCGTGTCCATGCAACGTCGAAAGCACCGCTGGCGGTAGCACGGCATGTGTGATTCCGTTTTGCTCCACAAACGCTTCCAGCGCATTTCCCGCCAGCACTTCGCCGTGTCGAGCCAAATGCAGAGAAGCGCCACTGCACAGCGCCATCATCACTTCGAAGATACACGCATCGAAACTAGAGGACGCAAACTGCAGAACCCGGCTGCAGCGTGCCACTCCCAATTGTTTCACCTGCGCGGCGTACAGATTGCACAGAGCTCGGTGCTCAACCATCACACCCTTGGGAATGCCTGTTGAACCGGATGTGTAGATCACATACGCCAATGTGTTTGCCGGCACGACCGTCGGGTGTGGATTCAAGCTTGGCCGGGCTGCCCATGGCGATGGCGATGCGTCGATCATCACTGCAGGGAGATCGCGCGAAGCGGTTGTCGCCAGCGCTTGCCACAGCGCCGCCAAATCGGTTTGCGTCAAGGCCAGCAGCGGTTCGCTGTCGCGCAGCATGAAAGCGAGGCGCTCGAGGGGGTATTCCGGATCCAGCGGCACGTAGGCAGCTCCTGCTTTGAGCACCGCCAACAAGCCGACGATCATGTCGCTGCCGCGTCGCAGGCACAGAGCAATGCGAACGTCGGGGCCGGCGCCGAACTCGCGCAAATGATGAGCCAACCGATTTGCCCGGCAATTGAGTTCAAAATAGCTCAACGACTGCTCGCCGCAGACCACGGCGAGAGCCTCTGGTGTGAGCGCCGCTTGTTCTTCAAACAGATTGTGAATTCCGGCGTCTGTCCGAAATTCAGCGTCAGCGCCGTTCGACGCATGCAGCGACTGTAGTTGCGCCGGCGTCGTGATCCGCAACCTGTCAACCCGCTCACGATCGTCGTTCGCCATCGATTCCAGCAGGTAGCGCCAACTATCCATCCACCGCTCTACGGTACTGCGATCGAGCAGGGCCGTCGCGAACTCGGCGCGACAATGCAGAATCTCGCCTACCTCGTAGACTGAGACCGAAAGATCGAGGATCGACTTGGTGCGAACGATGTCGCGCAGAGGCTCGATGTCGATGCCGGACGCGCTCAGTCTTCCGCGTGGCGCGTTCTGCAATGCGAACATGTTCTGAACCAGCGGATTGTGCGCCAGGCTTCGCTCCGGTTGCGCAATCTCGACCACCTGTTCGAAGGGGATGTCCTGATGCTGCAGAGCAGCCAGTACAACCGCCTTGGTGCGCGCGAGCAGGCCGCGTACGGAGACTTCTCCGGATAGATCGATGCGCAGCGCAAGCGTGTTGACGAAGAAGCCGATCAGCGACTCGATCTCCGGTTGGCTGCGGCCCGCTGTGGGCGTTCCGACGACGACTTCTTTCGCTCCCGACATGCGGCTCAAGAAGGCCGCCCAGCCGGCGAGCAGCGTCATGAACAGCGTCGTTCCGTGTCTCGACCCGAGTGCATGGATGCTTCGCGTCAGCACGGGGTCGAGAACGAATTCGACGAACTCGCCCGCGAAGTCCTGTTCGGGCGGACGGGAGCGATCCGTCGGCAGTTCGATTACTGCTGGCGCACCAGCCAGTTGCTCGCGCCAGTAGCGGACCTGTTGCTGCATGCGCTCGTCGTTGTCGCACTTGCGTTGCCAGAGCGCGTAGTCTGCGTACTGCACATCCAGCGGCCTCAGGGGATTGGGTTTTCCTTCCATGGCGGCGGCGTACAACACGCTGAGTTCGTCCAACAAAACGCCCTGTGACCAGCCGTCCGAGAGGATGTGGTGCTGAGTGATCATCAGTACATGTTCCCTGTTCGACAGCCGGATCAGCCGGCCGCGAACAAGCGGACCCCGCTCGAGATCGAAAGGAGCGGTTGCCTCGGCGGCAAGCAAGCCATTCAATGCCGCGGAGGGATCCGGCATGCCTTCCAGGTCGTGTTGCGCCAAGTCGAAACAACTTGATGCGGCGGGTTCGATGCGCTGCTCAGGCTCATCGTCAATGCAGGCGAAGGTTGTCCGTAACGATTCGTGGCGCGCGACCAGCTGATTCAAGGCCGCGCGCAATGCAAGGCCGTCGAGTAGGCCGATGAGGCGGAATCCCATCGGCATCAGATAGGCGTCTCGCGCCGCATCGCCCAGCTGCGAGAGAAACCACAAGCGCTGCTGTGCGTGGGATAGCGGAATACGCACGTTCCGCTCTGCCGCGATGATTGCCGGCAGAGTGGTGGTGCCGGCGGTCGTCAACACATCCGCCAAGTCCGCCAGCACTGGATGAGCAAACAGATCTGTCAACGACAATTCCACGTTCAACGCACTCCGCAGGCGCGAAATTACCTGGACCGCAAGGAGCGAATGTCCGCCGAGTACGAAGAAGTCGTCATATATTCCGACGCGATCCAGTCTGAGTGCGTCGGCCCAGATCCGAGCCAGGGTATGCTCAGTGTTCGTGCGCGGCGCCACGTAGTCGAGCTGATTGCGAGTCGCTTCAGGAGCAGGCAGAGCCTTGCGATCGACCTTGCCGTTCGCGGTCAGCGGCATCGCGTCCAGAAACACGAAATGCACGGGGATCATGTACTCCGGCAGGCGCGACTGTAGCGAAGTGCGCAACGTGTCCGCCAGACGCGAACGGATCGAGGCGCGCGTGGGCTCATTGCTCAGTTGCGAGATCTTGCGCGGCGGGTCCACCGCTCGAAGCAGGTCGGCAGGAAAGACAACCTGCTGCGAGTCGGTTCTTTGCACAAACGCGTGATAACTGTCCGCCGAGTCGCATGCCAGGCAGCTCAGTGTGACCACGTGGCCCAGGCTATTGCATAAGTCATGCAGCAATTGCGGCGACCAGCCCTTGTGCGGAGAAGTGCGCGACGCCATGTCCTCGACAGCCGCGCCGTCTGGAAAGGGCTCCCTAAGAAGTTGCCGCGTCTGGTCTGCATCGCTTGCCACATGTGGGTTGCGGATATTCGTCACCAACAACGTACTGGTCGAGTCAGCGCGCAGCCGTTCTGCAAATTCCGCAAGCGATAGCTCGGTGGCCCGCCAATCCAATCGCACGACATCGTCGCTTGCCAATGACGCGGCACGGCCAAGTACGGCGTCGAATCGATACTTCGTCAACTCGTTCTGGAAAATGCCGAGCTTCGGCATCGCTTGGACCGAGCCGATCGCAGGTACGGTTGCGCAGATCGCGCAGAAGTAGTCCGGACTGATCAGCAGTTCCTTGTCGGAAACAATTGCACGGCGTGCGCGCTCGCGTACGGCAGTCAGCTCATCCGTGCGATGCGCGCGCGCCAGTTGCACGGAACCGTGGAAGGCATCGATCAGATCGAAATTTCGCACATCGCCAACGAACAGATGTCCGTCCGCCGTCAGCGCGCGCATTGCCTGCTCGATCACATTGGTCAGATAGTCAGCATTCGGAAAATATTGAGCGACCGAATTGACGATCACCGTGTCGAAGGAGTCGATATCGATACCGGAAAAGTCGATGGCCTCGCGTTGCAGCAGCCGAACATGGTTCAAGCCAGGCACGTCGAGTTTGGTTGCGAGGCGCTGCACCGTCTCTTCGGAAAAGTCCGTTCCCACATACTCGGCACAGTGCGGAGCAAGGCGCAGCAACAGCAAGCCGGTCCCGCAACCGATCTCCAGCACCCGTCGAGGGTGCAGGCTCATGATGCGGTCGATCGTATTTGCCTGCCACTCCAGCATTTCATCTTCCGGAATGGGCTGTTGGCTGTAGCTGCTGTTCCATCCGATGAAGTCGGGCTGCTCCGCGGCAGCCGCGGATTTGGCATAGAGATCCTGGTAGAGCACATGCCACTGTTCCACTTGCGCGGCATCGACCGAGGTCTGTTGCGCAGCGGGCAGGTCGGGTCGCAATGTCGCATAAGCAACCAGACGTTTTTCGCCTGGTTGATCCTCGCGCGCCAGGACGATCGCTTCAGCAATCTCGGGAACTTCGGCGATGCGCGCCTCGATTTCCCCCAGCTCGACGCGAAAGCCGCGAATCTTGACCTGGTTGTCGTTTCGCCCGAGAAACTCGATATTGCCATCTGCGTGCCAGCAGCCCAGGTCGCCTGTGCGGTACAGGAGTGCAGGCGACCCGGTTGCGAATGGATCGGCAATAAAGCGCTCAGCGGTGAGCTCGGGGCGGTTCAAATATCCAAGCGCCACGCCTTCGCCACCGATATGAATCTCGCCCTTCACGCCGATCGGCACGGGTTGTCCCAGTGTGTCCAGGATGTAGACGCGGGTATTGGCTATTGGACGGCCGATTGGGATGGTAAGGGCAGCGGCATCCGCCTTTTCAATCACGTGGGTAAGAGCGAATGTTGTGGTCTCCGTAGGGCCATAACCGTTGAGTAAACGCCGTGGAGCGTGGCCATCCAATAGTTGCGATATGGTTCTTGGGTCGAGTGCGTCGCCGCCTACAATCAGGCACCGCAAGTTCGCGTATGACGAAGCCAACCGTTCGACGTACTGATTGAACAGGCCCACGGCCTGCCACAAGACGGTTACGCGATGAATGCGCAGCGCATTTGCAAATCGATCGGGATTCAACAGCACGGACCTGTCGATGACCACGATGCTTCCGCCGTTGAGCAATGGGCCCCATATTTCCATCGTGCTGGCATCGAACGCAGGATTGGCGGCGAACGCCACACGGTCGTCAGCCGTGAAATCGAGGTACCGATTGTTCACTGCCAGCCGTTTGATCGCGCGCTGAGGTACCAATACTCCCTTGGGCAATCCGGTTGAACCGGATGTATACATGACGCAGGCTAGCATTTCGCCATCACACTGCAGCGCAGTGTTCGTCTCCGAAAAGGCGTTCAGCAATTCCAGTTCGACATCGAGGCGCACACATCGATCCAGATAAGCTGGCGCCACGACATGTGCTTTGGAGAGCAACAAGCTCGCACCGCTGTCGCGTCCAATGAAGGACTGACGCTCCTCCGGGAAGGTCGGATCGACCGGCACGTAAGCCGCTCCGCACTTCAATGTCGCGAGCAGCGCCACGATCAATTCCGCCGAGCGCTCGATCAACACCAATATCCTGTCACCGACTTTTACACCCTGCTTGCGCAACAGAGATGCAAGTTGGTTGCTGCGGGCATTCAGTTCGGCATAACTGAGTTTCCTGCCGTCGTGTACCAACGCGGTTGCTGTTGGCGTTTGTTGGACAAGTTGCTCAAAGAGCTCATGAATGCCGCTTTGGCGCGGCAGATCGGTTTGTGTATCATTCCAATCGTGAAGAATTGCGTGCCGTTCTGCAGTCGTGAGCAATGGCAACCGTTGCACACTCTGTTGGGCATCCGCACACATCGCGTCCAGAACGATGCGCCAATGGCCGAGCCAGCGCTCGATCGTCGAGCGATCAAAGAGAGAAGTGGCGAATTCGATCCCGCCTTCAATGTTGTCGCCCTGTTGCCATAGCGACACGCCAAAATCGAACTTCGATGTAGCGTGCGGGGCCTTCGGAGACACCGCCGACTTGAGTCCGGGTAACTCCAGACTCCCCATGGGCGCGTTCTGCCACGCGAACATCACCTGAAACAGCGGATTGTGCGACAGGCTGCGTGCCGGCCGCACAAGTTCCACGACTTGCTCGAAGGGAATATCCTGGTTTTGCAAGGCGGCCAGCGATTGCGCTTTCACGCGAGCCAGCAGCTGGGCAACAGTAGGGTTGCCCGAAAGATCGATCCGCATGGCGAGCGAATTGACGAAAAAGCCGATCAGGTCCTCGATCTCCTTGCGTCCGCGGTTTGCCGTCGGGGTGCCGGTGACGATGTCGTCCTGTCCGGTCAGCCTGGCCAGAAGGATCGCCCATGACGTCAGCAAGGTCATGAACATCGTCGTGCCGTGGCGCTGTCCGAGTGAAGCCACATCGCGCGTCAACTGAGCATCCCAGCTGAACGTGATGCGGTCGCCGCGATAGTCCTGTTGCAGCTGCCTCGGCCTGTCGGAGGGCAGTTCCAACAGCTCGGGTGCACCGGCCAGCGTCTGCTTCCAATACGCTGCTTGTCGCTGCCAGATCTCGCCGCTAACCCAGCGACGCTGCCAGGCGGCAAAGTCCACATATTGCACGGGCAGCGGCGGCAATGGATCAGCCTTCGCGTCCGCGTAGGCGGAATACAGCGTGCTCAGCTCATCGACGAACACACCCATCGACCAGCCGTCCGAAAGAATATGGTGCTGTGTGATCAATAGGACGAATTGCCGCTCGTGTTCGCGAATGAGGCGGCCGCGAATCAGCGGTCCGCGTTCGAGATCGAACGGGGCGCGCAATTCATCGTCCATCAATCGCGACAACGCGGTATGGGGATCGGCAACACCGAGCAGATCATGTTCCAGCAGCGCGAAGCAGCTCTCGTCTTCCGTAACGACACGCTGCTCGGGTGTGCCGTCGGTCACGGCAAATACGGTGCGCAGCGCTTCGTGGCGGACGACGATTCGGTGCAAAGCGGATTTCAGCGCCGCAACGTCGAGCACACCGAGCAGCCGGAAATTCATGGGCTGGTGATAGGCTTCGGCCGCGACATCGCCAAGTTGCACCAGGAACCATAGTCGCTGTTGGGCAAACGACAACGGCAAAGGACCCTTGCGCTCAATACGCGTGATTGCCGGCAAGGTCGTGCGCGAAGCATTCGCGAGTTCCGCGGCGAATTTCGCAAGCTCGGGTGCGGCAAACAATGTGTTCAACGCCAGATCGACGCCGAGTATCTGCCTGATGCGCGAGAACATCTGTACGGCAAGCAACGAGTGCCCGCCGAGGTCGAAGAAATTGTCCTGCCGCCCGATCCGATCCTTGTGCAACAGCTCGCGCCAGATCGAAGCGACATGCGCCTCCATGCCCGGCCTGGGCGGCTCGAATGTTCGTGCAATGTATGCGGTCTGTTCGGGGGCTGGCAGGGCTTTGCGGTCAAGCTTGCCGTTGGGAGTCAGCGGCATCGCCGCCAAAAAGACAAAGGCCGATGGCACCATGTAGTCCGGAACAAGCGCGCTGAGGTGTTCGCGCAACGCTGCTGCTTCGATGGGCTCGGCGGTCACGCAATAAGCCACCAGTTGCTTTTCTCCGGGACCATCTTCACGCGCCAAGACAACGCTTTCCTTGACTCGCGGGTGCTCGACGAGGCGTGCTTCGATTTCGCCAAGCTCAATCCGAAAACCGCGCAGCTTGACTTGAAAATCGTTGCGGCCAAGAAACTCGATCGTGCCGTCCGCACGCCAGCGCCCGAGATCGCCGGTCTTGTACATGCGTGCGCCCGGCGTGCTCGAGAAAGAATCTTTCAAGAATCGTTCCGCGGTCAGGTCCGGTCGCTTGAAGTAACCCCGCGCAACGCCGGCACCGCCGATGAAGAGTTCTCCGGCGACACCGATTGGAACTGGCTGCCCGAACGCGTCTAGGATGTAGATGCGCGTGTTGGCGATGGGGCGGCCAACGCTCGGTACGGATGGGTCGGAACGCGTGATCTTCAGCACGGTCGAATAGGTAGTGGTCTCAGTTGGACCATACAAGTTGTAGATCGTTTGCACATCGGTAGCAGCGAACAGGCGATCTACGAGAATTTGCTTGAGCGGTTCCCCGCAAAAATTGGCGATTGATGCCGAGCACTGTGCATTGCCGGAGTCCAGCAGCCCAGTCATTGCTGAGGGCACAGTGTTGAGCAACGAGACGTCTTTTGCGGAGTGAGACAGTTCGAGGAGGTTCTCGACCATGCGCACGGTTGCCCCAGTGCTTAGCGGCACGAAGCATTCAAATATGGAGAGATCGAAGGATATGGACGTCGAGAAAAGCGTCTTGGACAAATCGTCGTTCGAGAAAACTCGCTGAGCCCAAGCCAGCAGGTTCACGGTATTCCGATGCTCGATAGCAACGGCCTTTGGCAAGCCCGTGGAGCCGGATGTGTAGATCAGGTACGCGAGATGGTTCGACTTCAGACCATGGGATTTTTGGTTTGGGTTGCTGGCAGGTTGCGCGGCCCAGAGGTGCTCATCGCCGATTAAATCAAGAACGGTACAGTTGGCAGATATCGGACCTGCTTTGTCTTTGGTCGAAGCCTGCGCGAGAAATACGCGTGGTTCGCTGTCCGTCATCATGAATGCCAAGCGTTCGGCCGGGTAGGTTGGATCCATCGGCACATATGCGCCACCGGCCTTCAGCACGGCAAGCATTCCTACGATCATCGGCAGTCCGCGCGGCACACATATGGCCACGCGGTCGTCAGGCGCAATCCCGAGCGTCAGCAGGTAATGTGCAAGCTGATTCGCTCGCGTGTTGAGATCGGAATAACTCAGTCGTCCGCTGACATCTTCGAATG
>Ga0105238_10003594_pt1 | contig 15457 bp, 13 predicted proteins | sample KBSC34metaG_FD_81526 | JGI IMG/M metagenome (GOLD analysis project Ga0105238, IMG submission 81526) | Corn rhizosphere microbial communities from Kellogg Biological Station, Michigan, USA - KBS C3-4 metaG | ecosystem: Host-associated > Plants > Roots > Rhizosphere > Soil | place: Michigan, USA... | reverse complement strand
GACGTGACGGACGAGCGGGTTGCGGTGACCCTGACCTGGGCCACGGCGGACGAGGCCGTGAACGCCATGCTGGCCGGCGGTCCGGTGGCGCTCGCGTGGAAGCGCTTCACCCCGGCCACCCGCGAGGCGGTGCGGGCGGCATACCTGACGTCGCTGGGTCCCTTTCGCAGCGGCGATGGCTATCGGGTCCCGTCCGAGGTCGTCTTCGCGACCGCCCGCAAGCGCGACTGAGCGCAGCGACGGAACGGGGCGTTCCGTCTGCCGTCACGCCTTTGAAGCAAGACCCGAGCGTGCCGCTCTCGCGGCCTCGGGAGAGACGAACAGCACAACGAAAGGAACGACCATGACCCATCACACGAAGACCGACCCGAATCACATCACTGCCCCCCTGGCGATCAGGACCCGCCGATTGGCGGTCGCCGTCGCGCTGGCGGCGGCCGCGTTCGGCGTCGCGGCGCCGGTGCGCGCGGAAGCAAACGCACGCGACGCCGCGGTAGAGGCGGCCCGCGCCGACATCCAGAAGACCCTGGGCTTCGTGCCGCAGTTCTTTCTGCGCTTCCCCGCGCTGGCGCTACCGGGCGCGTGGGAGGAGATGAAGTCGCTGCAGATGAATCCCCACACGGCGCTGCCAGGGCGTACCAAGGAGCTGCTGGGATTGGCCGTGTCGGCGCAGATCCCCTGCCGCTACTGCATCTACGCCCACACGGCGTTCGCCCGGCTGAACGGCGCCAGCGACGAGGAGCTCGGCGAGGCGGTGGCGATGGCGGCGATGACCCGCCACTGGAGCACCTACCTGAACGGCATCCAGACCGACGAGACGAAGTTCCGTGCCGAGATCGCCAGGGTCGTCGCCAGCGTCAAGCAGGCGGCCGCCAGCCACGCCCCCGCCCCGAAGGCCGTCACCGTGGTGGACGGTCAGACGGCGCTGCAGGAGGCGACCCAGACCCTGGGCTACGTCCCCGAGTTCGTGCGCAGGTTCCCCGACGGGGCGCGGGCGGGAGCCTGGCGACAGTTTCGCGACGTGCAGCTGAACCCCCACAGCGCGCTCAGCGGCAAGGACAAGGAGCTGATGGGGCTGGGGGTGGCGGCGCAGATCCCCTGCCGCTTCTGCGTCATCGCCCACACCGAGTTCGCCCGGCTGAACGGCGCCACCGACGCCGAGATCAACGAGGCCATCGCCATGGCTTCCCTGACCCGCGACCTCAGCACCTTGCTGAACGGCATGCAGGTCGACGAGCCGCAGTTCCGCAAGGATGTCGACCGCATCGTGAAGGGGGCGATGGCAGCGGCCAAGCAGCCCGCTACCGCCGCCCGCTGAGCGAGCGGGACGCCCGACATGCGAAGAGCCGGGGCGCTGCCGCTCCGGCTCTTTCGCGTGCCGAACGTGACGGCGCGGTCAGATCTCCAGCAGGATGCGCTCGGGCGTCTCGATGCAGTCCTTGACCCGCACCAGGAACTGCACGGCCTCGCGGCCGTCGACCAGGCGGTGATCGTAAGACAGCGCGACGTACATCATGGGGCGGATCACGATCGCATCGTCGACCACGATGGCCCGCTTCTGGATGGCGTGCAGGCCGAGGATGCCGCTCTGGGGCGGGTTCAGGATGGGCGTCGACATCATCGAGCCGTAGATGCCGCCGTTCGAGATGGTGAACGTGCCCCCCTCGAGCTCCGCCATCTGCAGCTTGTTCTCCTTGGCGCGCACCGCCAGCCCGGCGATGGTCTTCTCCAGATCGGCGAACGACAGCCGGTCGGCCTCGCGCACCACCGGAACGACCAGCCCCTTGCCGCCGCCCACCGCCACGCCGATGTCGTAGTGGTCCTTGTAGACGATGTCGGTGCCGCGGATCTCGGCGTTGACCGCCGGGAAGGAGCGCAGACCTTCGATGGCCGCCTTCACGAAGAACGACATGAAGCCCAGCTTCACCCCGTGCTGCTTGGTGAAGCGCTCCTGGTACTTCTCGCGCAACGCCAGCACGTTCGACATGTCGATCTCGTTGAACGTGGTCAGCATGGCGGCGGTGTTCTTCGCCTCGACCAGCCGGCGCGCGATGGTCTTGCGCAGCGGCGTCATCGGCACGATGCGCTCCTGGCCCTCGTCGGCCGAAGGAGGCAACGACGGCGTGGTGGGCCGGGTCGCCACCGGCGCCGGAGCCTTGCGCTCGTCGAGGGCGCGCACCACGTCCTGGGTCTGAATGCGACCACCACGGCCCGACCCCGAGACGTCCTGTGCCGCCAGACCCGTCTCGGCCATGAGACGGCGCGCGGCCGGTCCGCCGCGCACGGCCGCCGAATCGGCGCTGGGCGCGTCCGCCACCGGCGCGGCCGGCGCAGCCGCGGCAGGAGCGGGCTTGGCCTTCTCGCCGTTCGCGCTCTTCGCCTTCGCCTTGTCGGCGGACTTGCCGTCCGGCTTGGCGGCGTCGTCGATCTCGGCCAGGACCTCACCGATGGTGACGGTGTCGCCCTGCTTGCGGAGGATCTTCTTCAGGACGCCGGCTCCGGGCGACGGGACCTCGAGCGTGGCCTTCTCGCTCTCGATCTCGACCAGCGGCTCGTCGACGGAGACGAAGTCGCCCTCGGCCTTCTTCCACAACCCGACGGTCGCTTCCTGGATCGACTCGCCGATCCCAGGAACTTTCAGTTCCAGTGACATCTATTCGCCTTTCTATTCGCCTTGCCCGAACGCGTCCGCAATCAGCTTGGCCTGCTCCATCTTGTGTCGTTTCTCGGAGCCAGCGGCAGGGCTCGCCGACAGCGGGCGGCTGACGCAGGTCCACGGGTACTTCCCCAGCAGCAGGCCGGGCAGCTCACGGTTCATGTAGGGCCACGCCCCCATGTTCTTGGGCTCTTCCTGCACCCAGATCAGGCGCGTCCCCTGCCGGTACACGTTCAGCGCCGCCATCAGCTCTTCCTTCCGGAAGGGATACAGCTGCTCGATGCGGACGATGGCGATGTCATCCCGCTTCTGCTCCTGACGGGCGGCCACCAGGTCGTAGTACACCTTGCCGGTGCACAGCAGCACGCGCTCGACCTTCGCCGGATCGGGCTTGGTGGGATCCGGGATCACGTACTGGAACGCGCCCTCGGTGAAATCCTCGACGGTCGACACGGCCTGCGGGTGCCGCAGCAGGCTCTTCGGCGACATGATGATCAACGGCTTGCGGTAGGGCCGCAGCACCTGCCGCCGCAGCACGTGGAACAGCTGCGCGGGCGTGGTCAGGTTGCAGACCTGGATGTTGTCGTTGACGCTCATGTTCAAGAAGCGCTCCAGGCGTCCGCTCGAGTGCTCGGGCCCCTGGCCTTCCATGCCGTGAGGCAGCAGCATCACCAGGCCGCTGACCCGGTTCCACTTCGCCTCGGACGACACGATGAACTGGTCGATGATGACCTGGGCGCCGTTCACGAAGTCACCGAACTGCGCCTCCCAGATGGTCAGGCCGCCCGGCATGTCCAGGCTGTAGCCGTAGTCGAAGCCCAGCACGCCGGCCTCGGACAGGGGGCTGTCGCGCACCTCGAACGCCCCCTGTGACCCGCCCACGAAGTCGCCGATATGGGACAGCGGCGTGTAGCGGCTGGCGTTCTCGTAGTCGACCAGGACGCTGTGGCGGTGGCTGAACGTTCCCCGGCGCGCGTCCTGCCCGGACAACCGCACCCGCGTCCCCTGCGCCAGCAACGAACCGAACGCCAGCGCCTCGCCCATGCCCCAGTTGATGGGCTTCTCGCCGGCCGCCATGGCGGCGCGGTCCTTCAGCACCGTCAGCTTGGGGTGGATGGTGAAGCCCTCGGGGACCGTGACCAGGCCCTTCGAGACGTTCGCGAACAGCTCCTTCGAGATGTTCGTGGGGACGAGAGGCACCGAGGCGTCGGCGCCGCCCTTCATGCGCGCCCAGGCGCCCACGTACTGCGGGGGCTCGGGGGACTTGCTCAGCTTGTTGGCTGCCTCCAGCTCGGCGTCCAGCAGGTGCCGCCGCGTGGCCGCCATCTGCTCGGCGTCCTGCTCGGTCAGCTCCTGCGGCTCGCTGAAGGCGCGCGAACGGTACGCCGACAGGAAGGCGGCGTGCACGGGGCCCTTCTTCTTGATGACCCGGTACATGGTGGGCTGCGTGAACTCGGGCTCGTCGCCCTCGTTGTGGCCCCACTTGCGGTAGCACCACACCTCGATCAGCACGTCGCGGTGAAAGCGCTGCCGGAAGTCGACCGCCATGTCGACCACGTGGGCGATGGCCTCGGGATCCTCGGCGTTCACGTGGAAGATGGGGATCTGCAGCATGCGCGCGACGTCGGTCGCGTACGTCGTCGAGTACCCGTTCTCGGGCGCGGTGGTGAACCCGATCTGGTTGTTGATGACGACGTGCACCGTCCCGCCCACGCGGTAGCCGGTGAGCTCGGACATGTTCAGCGACTCGGCGATGACGCCCTGGCCGGCGAAGGCGGCGTCGCCGTGGATGAGGATGGGCAGGCAGCGCTCGCGCACGGTGTCGCCGATGCGATCCTGCTTGGCGCGCACGCGCCCCTGCACCACCGTGTTCACGAACTCCAGGTGGCTGGGGTTGAACGACAGCGACAGGTGCACCCGGGCGCTGGTGCCGTTCGCGCCGTACACCCGGTCGACCGAGTAGCCCAGGTGGTACTTCACGTCGCCGCTGCTCGAGGCGGCGCTGGACGCGGTGCCCATGTCCATGAACTCGGCGAAGATCTGGGCGGCCGGCTTCTCCATCACGTTTGCCAGCACGTTCAGGCGGCCGCGGTGGGCCATGCCGATGACGATCTCGGTGACGCCCTGGCGGGCCGCCCGCTCGACGATGCGGTCCAGCAGGGGGATGACGCTCTCGCCGCCCTCCAGCGAGAAGCGCTTCTTGCCCACGAACTTCGCGTGCAGAAACTGCTCGAACACCTCGGCGTCGACGACCTTCTCCAGCAGGCGGCGGCGCTCGGCGTAGCTGAGGTCCAGGCGGTTGCGCGTGCTCTCCATGCGATGGAGCAACCAGGTGCGCAGCTCCGTGTCGTGCAGGTGGGCCAGCTCGACGCCGATGTGGCGGCAGTAGGTCTCGCGCAGGAGGGCGATCAGGTCGGCCAGCGTCGTGCGATCGGGACCGGCCACGTTCTCGGAGCTGAACACGTTGCCCAGGTCCGCGTCGCTGAGGCCGTAGGCCTCGAGATCCAGGTTGGCGCCGGCGTTGCGCTTGACCATCCCCAGCGGATCCAGATCGGCGCTGAGGTGGCCCATCTCGCGGTAGCCCTCGATCAAGCGCTGCACGCGCTCGGCGCTGACCGACGAGGTCTTGCGAATGAGGGGCGCCGCCGCCGCCAGCAGCGCCGCCACGGCGTTACCGTTGCCGTGCGAGTCGCCGTTGACGGCCGCGTGGCCATTGCCGTTGCTGCCGCGCGCGGCGGCCGCGGGCGCCTCGCTGACCTTGATGGTGGCGGGCGCCGTCTGCGGGTGCGTCGCGTTGTTTCGCCGCGAGAAGATGCTGCGCGAGAACGACTCGGGGGGCGCGGTGGCCGCCATTTCTCCCTCTGCCAGCCCTTCGAAGTAGGTCCGCCAGGCGGGATCCACGGAGGCCGGATCCTGGGAGAACTGGAAGTACAGGTCCTCGACAAAGGAGAGGTTTGCCGGATTGACCATCGAATCAAAATCGATCGGGGTTTGACTCATAGTTTTCGTACCACGCTGAGGGCCCAGTGTAGCGCGCCGATGGCGGACGTGGGAGGGCCGCCCCCATCGCAACGCGAAGCGACGTCTACTCCAGTTACTGGACCAACGCCAGCGCAGACCGGCCCCGGCGCGTCAGTTACTTGACGAGGGCGAGCACCGGCCGGCGGACCGCGCCGGGCCGCTCGGCGCCCCGGCTGGCGAAGAGCTGCTTCTCGGCGTACATGGCGCGGTCGGCGAGGTCGATCAGCACCGCCGGATCGTCGCCGTCCTCGGGCCACGAGGCGGCCCCCAGGCTGATGGAGAGGGGAAGGTCGCGGCGGGCGCCCGCCCGCATCACGGCGGACCGCAGCCGGGCCACGACCAGCCGGGCCTCGGCGGCGTCCGTCTCGGGCAGCAGGATCATGAATTCGTCGCCGCCGGTGCGGCAGCAGACATCGGGGGCGCGCAAGGTGGCGCGCAGCACCCGGGCCGTCTCGCGCAGGGCCAGGTCGCCGGTGGCGTGACCGAGGCGGTCGTTGATCCCCTTCAGATCGTTCATGTCCACGATCAGCAGCGATCCCGGCTGTCCGCGCGTTCGCTTCGAGCGAGACAGCTCCTCGGTCAACCGGTCCGCCCAGGCGCGGCGGTTGGGCAGGCCAGTCAGCTCGTCACGCTCGGCCAGGCCGCGCAGGCGCGTCAGCTCGCGCAGCTCGCGCGTCAGCCGGCGGTTCTCCTCCAGCAACCGGCGCAGCATCAACGGGCCGCCCGAAAGGCCCCCACCCCGGGAAGGGTGACGGGCGGAGGCGGGCAAGGTGGCAGAGCGGCGGACCATGAAGGGAGTGACCCAGGACCGGTTTCGGCACGCGCGGGTCGGCTGATAAGAGCCGGAACCTGAAAAAAACGACGCCGCTTCGTCCCAGGCAGCGATCTGCTGGCCGTCCGGCGAGCTCCAGAACCCTCCCAAAATGAAACGCGCCGGTCGGGACTGCGATCCCGCCGGCGCGTCAAAGTTCCGTCACCGAGACGGATACGGTCGAGCCTGCTTAGGCGACCGCGTCCTTGGCCGCCTTGATGGGGCGCGCGCGGACGATCTTGCGGGCGGGCTTCGCCTTGAAAGTGGTCGGCTCACCGGTGAAGGGATTGATCCCCTTGCGGGCCTTGGTGGCGGCCTTCTTGATCACCACGAACTTCGCGAAGCCGGGGACCAGGAACACGCCGGTCTTCTTCAGCTCCTTGTAGCCGACGCTCGCGAGCGACTCGAGGACACCCTTCACGTCCTTGCGGGTCAGCTTGTCGGAGTGCTCGTCAGCGAGTTTCGAGATGAGCTCGGACTTGGACATCACCTTGGCCATCAGATCTCCTTTTTCCGGCGGAAAGCCGGGGTGGCGGTTCTAGTGGCGAGAGACTGTACGGGACAATCAGCGACGATGGAAGAATAAAAATGCGCGATTCTCCGAGAAATTCGGGCTGATCCCGAGGAGGGGAGCGTTGGGGAGCTTGCCGCACCCTCCCGCCGCGACCTCGCTCAGGGAGCGCCCGCCCCGTCGGAGGCCACGTCGCCGCGCGGCGACGGACTCGATGACGGCTTGGCCGAATGCGCTGCGCGACCGGGCCCGGGGCGCGAGGTCGCCGCCGTCGAGGAGCGCGCTGTCACCGTCGGAGCGGGCGCCTGATATCCGGGAAAACGCGCGGCCTCGGCCTCGGGCACCAGATGAACCGACAGCGTGCTGTTGCGCTCGGTGAAAGCGCGGGTGTGCAACGTCAGGTAACCGGGCGCACGGATCAGGAGATCCAGCGGACCGCTGCCGCGCGGGCGGCGGATGTCGAGCGGACCGAGCCCGTAGTCCTTCGCGCCCCAGATGACGTGCGCGCGCTGCGGTGGCTCGATGAGCACGTGAATGGTCACCATGTCGACGGAGATCCCTGCGTCCGCGGCCCCGGACGCGGCCCCGCCTGGGGGCGCCGGCCTGGCGGTCTTCGTGTTCGGTGCGGACGGCTGTCCCGCTTCCTGGACTTCTGCCGGCGACGCGCCACCCGGCGCTGGTGGTGGCTGCGCCACCGGTGAACCACCACCGCCGGGAGCGATGGCGTGATTGCCTTCCTGGCCCGGGGATCGCGACGAGCAGGCGAGCAGCGCCAGCGTGGCGAGGGCCAGGGCGCATCGGCCGGCGCGTGCGACGTGACCTTCCTCTTGCGACCGCCTCACGGTTCGGCCCCGCCGGCCTTGCTGTCAGGCGTGTCGGCCAGCGCGGGTGGCTTCGCCGCCGCGTAGTGAACACCCGGCTTCGGCACGTACCCGGCGATGGGTGTCTTCTGCTGGCCGCGCACGTTGCCCTCCAGCGTCTCGACGGGGATGGGCGGCTCCAGCTCGAAATAGAAGCCCCGGTTGGGCAGGCGCATGTCGAACAGATCGCCCTTCCACCAGAAGGTGCGTCGATAGTCGAGGGCCATCGGCCCCGTCGCCCGGTAGCGGTGGTGGGCCAGCACGAAGCTGAAGACGCGCACCGCCTGGTTGTTGTAGAGGCGGTGGCAGCCGTGAGAGAAGCGGCCGCGCAGCGACAGGTAATCGCCCGAGCCGTGCGTACGAATGCCGTTGTCCGAGAACGTCGGTCCGTTCGGGCCCCTGCGCATCGTCTCGTGAATCGCCGCCACCATTCCGTAGGCGGACAGGTAGCCCGGGCCCGTCTCGTCGTAGTTCGTGGCCTTCACGAACGCGCCGTTCACGCGCTTCTCCTTCACCATCGAGCCGAGCGGCGAGGACGGCGGCGGAATCCACACCGGAGAGACCACCAGGTGCCGCCACACGCGCGGGCCCACGTCCGAGGACTTGTAGGCGTAGTACTCCTGCCCGTCCGAGGCCAGCTCGGCCCGCCAGCCTCCGATCGTGGTCCGCCAGCGGCACAGCGGCACCCGCTCGCCGCGCCACTTCACGAACAGCGTGAACACGGGGAATCGCTCGCGCGGCTGCGGCAGGCGATTTCCTTTCCCGTCGAAGGGAAAGTCGTACCAGATGTCGCCGCGATCGATCTCGGCGGACAGGTCCATGGGCTTGTTGCTGGTGTAGTACTCGGGGCGATCGGGGAAGCGGACCGGGACACGCAGGTTCTGGAAGTCGGCGGCCGAGCGAGCCTGGAAGAAGCGCACCGCGTCCTCGGGAGTCTCGAGATCGAGGGCTTGCAGCAACCGGCTGGTCGCCTCGCCGACGAGATCAGGCACCGGGTGGCGCTGCCCGTCGCTGTCCAGGTAGGTCGCCGCGCCTCCCAGATCCGAGGCGGAGCCGTCCTCGATGATGGCGCCCGCGTGGGCCGCTCTCTCGGTCAACACGCGCCGCAAGGCCGCGAAGTCCAGCTCCAGCGGGGGCTTCGCCAGCGCCTCCAGGGTGGCGCGATTCAGATCGCCCTGCGCCATCACCGCGTGCTTCTGCTGGAAGTCGAGGACCGCCGCGCGCAGGACGGTGTCGTAGCGCCCCGCCTTGTGGCGCGCCGGCTCCATCAGCCCCTCGCAGGCGACGCGCTTCTCGACCTCGGCGAAGGCGGCCTGCTCTTGCTGCGCGCGCAGGTGCGCTTTCACGTCGCGCGCCAGCCTGGGATCGCTGTTGGCCAGCGCCAACAGGTCATTCACCCCAGCCTTGGCGCGCGCCTCGTCCAGGCGTTTGCCGCGCGCGGCGTGACGGGCCTGCTCCTTGCGCTCGGTCGTGGCGCCGAAGGTCGCGATCTCGTCGACGGCCAGCAGCTTGGCCCGATCGACGTCGGCGCAGGTGCGGCCGGCGTCCTCCAGAAAGCGCGCGCGCAGCACGGACAGCGAGGGGGGGATGCCCAGCAGCTCGAGGTAGTTGCGTTCACCGGCGGCGAGGGGCTGGCCGTCTCCGTCGGTCTTGTCGTTGCTCAGCCCGACGAACACCGCCCGATAGCGGTTCTCCAGAGGCGCGCCATCGGCGGCCTTGCCGTCGGCGAGGATCAGCGGCGCCCACCCGTCCGATAGATCGACCAGGGTCAGCCCGGCGGCACGTGCCGCGTCCGCGTCGACCAGGCGCGGCTGTCCGTCGACCACCTGCCAGGCGCGGCGCGCTTCGGGAAGGTCGGAGGCGGCCGCCGGCAAGGCGTCCGGGTTCGCGCGCGGGGGACGGCGAACCGGCGCGGCCGCCGCGGGCGCATCCCCCGCCGGCGCGGCGACGGTCGTCGTGGACCGGCGATCGTCCGCCTGGGAGTGCATGCCGGTGTGACGGCCGCACCCTATCCCGGTCCATAGCGCCACGATGCCCAGAACGACGGACGAAGCACGCATGAGGTTAGTGTTGCCGAGACCGATCATGGTTAGGGAAAATCCCAACGTAGTATGGCCAAACCACGGCCCGGGCGACAAAAATCCCAGGACGGCCTTTCGGTCGCGACAACTGGGCGTACACTCATGGCCCATGAAACGCTTACTGGTTATTGCCAGATTGGGCCGGTTGGTCCGGCTGGCGACGCTGGCAGCACTGATCTCGTTTGGCGCGAGTGGTACGGCGCACGCGACAGAGGTGGGCTACGGAAAGAACTTCGGCCTGGGCTTCGAGGTAGGTGATCCCACGGGCATCGTGGGGAAGTATTGGGTCAGCAAGACCAATGCGCTCGATTTCGGGATGGGCTTCTGGGGCTACGCCTGGGGCTACTGCAACAATGACCATCCCTGCAACGCCGGCATCCAGAACTACAGCTTCCACATGGACTACCTGTGGCAGTCGAACCTGGTGAAGAGCAACGTCCAGCTCGACTGGCACATCGGCGCGGGCGCGCGGGCCATCGTCTGGAACGGCGGCGGCAACGGCAACTTCGCGCTGGGTGGGCGCATGCCGGTGGGCCTGGACCTGATGTTCACGAACCCGAACTTCATCGAGATCTTCTTCGAGATCGCGCCCGCCATCTACATCCCGTTCGGCTTCAACATCGAAGCCGGCCTGGGCGTCCGCTTCTACTTCTAGCGGGGCGGGCTTCCCCGCGGGCCGCCCGGGGCGGCCCCGCTACGATTCGCCGACGATGTTGGCGTCGCCGATCTCGAGCTCGCCGGTGCTGTCGCTGGCAGGCGTCTCGTCGCCGGTGATGCCGGAGGGAATGCCGGACACCTCTTGCGGCACCTCCGCGGCGACCGCCGCCTGGCCGCTCGCGCGACGGGCCTTCCAGCGAGACAGAGCCTTCTCCAGTTCCTCGTAGGCGATCATGGCCGGCGAAGCCTACTACAACTCCGCCGGCCTTTCGCCACCCGGGCCGGTGGCCGCTAGGCGTGGACGAGCTTCTTGTACTTGATGCGGTGGGGCTGCTCGGCGGCGGCGCCCAGGCGGCGCTTCCGGTCGGCCTCGTAGTCCTGGTAGTTGCCCTCGAACCAGACCGCCTGGCTGTCCCCTTCGAACGCCAGGATGTGGGTGGCGATGCGGTCCAGGAACCAGCGGTCGTGGCTGATGACCACCACGCAGCCGGCGAACTGCAGCACGGCGTCCTCCAGCGAACGCAGCGTGTCCACGTCCAGATCGTTCGTCGGCTCGTCGAGCAGCAGCACGTTTCCGCCCGAGCGCAGCACCTTCGCCAGGTGCACCCGGTTGCGCTCGCCGCCTGACAGATCCTTCACCCGCTTCTGCTGGTCGGTGCCGCGGAAGTTGAAGCCCGACACGTAGGCGCGCGCCGGAACCTTGCGCTTGCCGATCTCCAGGAACTCGGCCCCCTGCGCGATCTCGTCGAAGACCGTCTTGTCACCTTCCAGCGCGTCGCGGCTCTGATCGACGTAGGCGAACTTCACCGTGTCGCCGATGCGCAGCGTGCCCTTGTCGGGCTTCTCTTGCCCCACCATCATGCGGAACATGGTGGTCTTGCCGGCGCCGTTCGGGCCGATGACCCCCACGATCCCGCCGCGCGGGAGATTGAAGGTCAGGTTCTCGATCAGCAGCCGATCGCCGAACGACTTCGACAGCCCCTCTGCCTTCACCACCAGCTCGCCCAGGCGCGGCCCGGGCGGGATGGCGATCTCGACGTTGTCCTCGCGCTTCTGCGTCTCGTCCGCCAGCATCTGCTCGTAGGCGGCCAGACGGGCCTTGCTCTTCGCCTGCCGAGCGCGCGGCGAGGCCTGCACCCACTCCAGCTCCCGGGCCAGCGTCCGTTGCCGGGCCGACTCGGCCTTCTCCTCCGACTCCAGGCGCTTGCGCTTCTGGTCGAGCCATGACGAGTAATTGCCCTCCCAGGGAATGCCGGCGCCGCGGTCCAGCTCGAGAATCCATCCCGCGACGTTGTCCAGGAAGTAGCGATCGTGCGTGACGGCCACGATCGTGCCGGGGTACTCGTGCAGGTGGTGCTCCAGCCAGGCCACGCTCTCGGCGTCCAGGTGGTTGGTGGGCTCGTCGAGCAACAGCAGGTCGGGCCGCTCCAGCAGCACCTTGCACAGCGCCACCCGGCGGCGCTCGCCGCCCGACAGCTTGGTGACGTCGGCGTCCGCCGGCGGCAACCGCAGGGCGTCCATCGCGATCTCCAGCGTGCGATCGAGATCCCAGCCGTTCGCCGCCTCGATGGCGTCCTGAAGCTTGCCCTGCTCTTCCAGCAGCTTGTCCATCGCCGCGGGATCCAGATCGGGATCGCCCAGCTTCAGGTTCACCTCGTCGAAGCGGGTGAGCAGCTTCTTGGTGGCGGCCACCGCCTCCTCCACGTTCTGCAGCACCGTCTTCTTGGGATCCAGCCCAGGTTCCTGTTGCAGGAAGCCGATGCGAATGCCGTCGGCGGGCTTCGCGTCGCCGAAGAAGTCCTTGTCGATGCCGGCCATGATCCGCAGCAAGGTCGACTTTCCGGCGCCGTTGCTGCCCAGCACGCCGATCTTCGCGCCTGGGTAGAACGACAGATAGATTCCCTTCAGAACCTCCTTGTTCGGCGGGTGGACCCGCCGCAGGTTCTGCATGGTGAAGATGTACTGATGAGCCATGATGGCGCGGAGCTTAGCAAAGCGCTCGACCGGGCGCGGGCGCCGACCAGGCCAGCGCGCGAATGACGACCGGATGGGCCGACCGGATGGGCGGTGGTCCACGCGTCGCGCCTCCGTTGACAGAGCCAGGCACGCTGACCCATTCTCGCGCAGCCATGTCTCGCCGACGACGCATGCCCCATCTCTCTGGCTTTTTCCGCTCCACCGCCCGAGCAGGCCTCGTCCTCGTGCTCGGGGGCGGACTGGGCGCCGGTTGCGGCAAATCCGACGGCTCGGGCGCGGGGGGCACCGACGGCGGTGGCGACCACACCGCCGTCGAGGTGGGTCCCATCCACAGCTCCTGTCCCACCACCCTGCCCGGCCCGGCGCTGGTGCGCGTGGCCTGGAACGCGGGGGTCGCCTTCTGCATCGACAGCACCGAGGTCACGAACGCGCAGTACCAGGCGTTCCTGACCGCCTCCGCCGCCAAGGCCCCCACGCAGGCCGATCGCTGCGCCTGGAACGCCAGCTTCGCGCCCGACACCGCCACCGCTGGCTGTCCCGCCTTCGACCCGGTGGGCCGCGCCAGCTACCCGGTGGTGTGCGTCGACTGGTGCGACGCCGACGCATATTGCCGCTCGGTCGGAAAATACCTGTGCCGCGCCGGCAGCCTGGACGGAAACAACGCCGGCCCGGTGAAGAACCCGCTGGTGAGCGGCGGCAGCCAGTGGGTGATCGCGTGCTCCAGCGACGGCACGCAGACGTACCCCTACGGCAGCACGGGCATGCCCGGCCTGTGCGTCGACAAGAAGTTCGTCAGCACGATCGCCGGCGTCCAGCCGGTGATGTCGGCGGCGACCTGCCAGGTGGGCACGAGCGGCATCTACGACATGTCCGGCAACGCCTCGGAGTGGCAGGACGACTGCGTCGCCGCGACCTCCACGTCCGGCGTGGCGGCTGACCTGGGCAAGACGGACGAGTGCGACGCTTACGGCGGCGCCGTGTCCTCCGACTACTCCGACACCAGCTGCACCGCCGCGGCGTCGGCGACCGACACGCTGGCGCATTTCACGCGCGCCCAGGTCGCCCCCGACAACGGCTTCCGCTGCTGCGCCGACGCCGAGTTTCTCTGAGCACGAGGGGGCCAGCCCCCAAGCCTCACGGCGCCGACAGGCGCTGCCGCAGCTCTTCGTTGTGGGCGTTGGCGGACTCGGATGCCAGGCTGATGCCAGAGGCGCGCGCCAGCAAGTAGACGATGCCCGAGGTCACCAGCAGCGTGATCGCGGTGCCCTGATAGAAGTCGTTCTCGACGCGCGAGGCGCCGCTCGGGTGCTGGTTGTCGAGGTGAAGCAGCCAGAAGACGCCGCCCACGGCGGCGCCCCCGCTGACCGCGCTCAGCACGGCCAGAAAGCCGGCCCTGTCTCCGTCCCGCCCGACGTACAGGGGCCCGGCGCCCGCGATCGGACAGAGCGTCTCCAGCGTCACCGCCAGCGCGGGGCTCTTCCTGTCCTGCTGGTACAGCTTCACGGCCGCGGGCGAAGGCGCCTGGGTCTGCGGCCCCAACGTCGTCGTCGGCGCGCTCTGCGCGCGCACGGAGCCCGCGGCCAGCGTGATCAGCAGAGCGACGGCGAGGGCGCGCATCCCCCGACGTTAGCATCGGCGACCACCAGGGGCCCGTCGGGGACCAGGAAAATCACGACGACAACGCTACAACGACAACATCACCACGCCGGCGCAGACCAGCACCGCGCCCGCCAGCAACGGCCGGGGTGGCCGCTCGCCCAGCGCCACCCAGGCGTAGAGCACGGTGAAGGCGGATGACAGCCCCGCGAACGGCGACACGACGGCCACCGGCGCGTGCCCGATGCCCAGCGAGATCCAGACGAAGCCCATCGTCTCGAACGCGCCCGCCGCCAGCACCAGCGGCCAGGCGCGACCGGAGGGGGGCCGGACGTCCAGACGCGCCACCGCGGCCAGGGGCAGCCACAGCATCAGATCCACCAGCAGGACCGACGACACGGCTCCCAGCCGGCCCAGCGCCGGCGCCAGGCGATCGATCGACGGGATCAGCACCCCGAACCCCAGCGCGGTGAGGGCCGACATCCCCAGCGCCGAGCGCCGCGATCTCGCCGGCACCGGCGCGGGGTCGTCGTCGTCGTCCCCCCGCTGAGCGAAGCGCGAGATGACGAGCACGCCCAGCACCACGGCCGCGGCGCCGGCCAGCTGCGCGCGCCGCACCGTCTCGCCGAGGACGACCAGCGAGATCGCGGCCGCGATCACGGACCAGCTCGACATCACCGGCACGACCACAGAGAGCCGGCCGCGCTCGACGGCGAAGAACATGCTCGTGTAGGCGTTCACCGCGGACAGCCCCGCGGCGACCAGCCACCCCGTCAAGGTGCCGGCGCCCAGCGAGACCGTTCGATGATCCAGGACCAGCGCCACGGGGAGCAGGGCCAGGCCCCCCACGGACAGCGCCCAGACCAGGGCCCGGAACGGCCCCAGGGCGCGAGAGGCCCGCTGGATGAAGACATTGGCCGCCGCCCAGCTCGCGCTGGCCAGCAAGCCCATCAGGATCCCGAAGCCCATGGCGCGCGGAGGATAGCGCCCAAGTGAGTCCGATCCTCGCCTCGGCCGCCGTTTGCCGGAGCGAAAGCCGTGGTAAGAACGCCCCGCCCGATGTCACGCGAGCGGCCCCTGGTGATCGTCAACCCCAAAGCGGGTGGCGGATTCAGCGAACGCAAGGCGGCGCGCCTGATCGGCTCCGTCTCCGAAGGCCTGGGCGAGGTGGAGCTGGCCTTCACCACGGCCCCCCGGCACGCCACGGCGCTGGCCCGGGCCGCCGCGCTGGACGGTCGCGCGCTGGTGGTGGCCTTCGGCGGCGACGGCACCGCGTCCGAGGTCGTG
>Ga0105238_10003593_pt1 | contig 15458 bp, 10 predicted proteins | sample KBSC34metaG_FD_81526 | JGI IMG/M metagenome (GOLD analysis project Ga0105238, IMG submission 81526) | Corn rhizosphere microbial communities from Kellogg Biological Station, Michigan, USA - KBS C3-4 metaG | ecosystem: Host-associated > Plants > Roots > Rhizosphere > Soil | place: Michigan, USA... | reverse complement strand
GGCGAGGAGGCCGTACTCTTTGGGGTCGGCCATGGCCCCGTTCAGCGCCCCTCGTGACAGGTCGCCGACGTGCGACCTCCTGATGAGCAGGTAGTCGACCGGCGTGGGCGGCTTCACCCGCAGGGGCAGCGCGTTCCGGCGGGCGCTGATGTGCGGGACCTCGTTCTCGGTGGCGGCCACCGAGGCGTCCGGCGGGATCATCGCCACCAGCGCCTTCAGGTCGGCGTACCGCTTCCGTTCGGCCGGGGTGATCCGGAACTCGATCTTGCTGAAGCCGCCGACGAACGTCTCTTGCTGGAGGACGGCGCCGAAGCAGTAGCTGTCGGCCAGCATCACGATGGCGACCGTCGTCAAGGCCGCCCTCTGCCCCACCCGCCCCTGGGGCTGGCGTCCGATCACCACCAGCGCCAGGACCGCCGCCAGGAACAGGAACGGCGTCCAGTGAGCGGTGTACTGGAACGAGATGGTGGTCATCGGCGACTCGCCCGTCGTCCAGATGGTGAAGAACATCGCCGACAGGAGCAGCAGCAAGAACGAGAGGCGCCGCACCGGCAAGAACGCCAGCGGAACCAGCATGTGCAACACGTACTGGAGCTTGTTCTGGCTCATCAACGAGGTGACGAAGAAGAGCGGGTTCGTGAGGATGGTCTTGATGACGCCGCCGAACGAGCTCTCGCCGTCGGCGAACAACCCCGCGTAGTGGTTCTGGAAGTACCAGCTTCCCGCCAGCGGCATGATGACGCCTCGATCGATGGCGAACCAGACCGCCGACACGATCGTCATCTTCAGACCCAGCGACTGGCGGACTCCCGTCAGCGTCAGGAACAACCCCAGCCCCAGAAGATCGATCGCCACGTCCTCGCGCAGCGAATAGAGCATGACCATCATGATCACGGTCAGCCACTTGCGTCGCGTGGCGACGGCGTAGAACAGCCAGAAGTGGAAGAACGGCGTGATCATCAGCCACTGAAAGTCGTAAAAGTTCGGGCTCTCGAGAGGCGGGAAGAAGAGGAAGGCGATGGCGACGACCGCCGCCATGGGCCGCGACAGCTGGGTCGCCGCGAACAGGTACAGCGGAACGGCGGCGAAGCCGATGAACATCGCCTCCGAGAGGAGGAGCATCTCGGGTCCGGGGTGCAGGGCGTACAGGGGCGCGTACCAGATCACCGCGAACACCGCGTGCGACGCCAGGTTGTTCCCTCCCGCGGGGAACAGCACGGGGACCCGGAACGGGTGCCCGTGCATGGCGTTGAACATGAGGTTGTCGTGAATCCCCAGGTCGAAGGCCGCCGTCTGGAAGCGGTGATGGTTCAGGATCGTGAAGTAGCCGAAGTAGGCCGAGTACGCGATGCTCGCCAGCAGCACGAGCCCGAAATAGAAGACCCGCGGTGAGGGCCGGCCCAGGCCGCGCAAGGTGCGGACGAGCGCGCCCGGAAGCTGAACGGCGGGTGAGGCCTCGAGCGCGGCGTAGCTGCGTCGGAGCAGGGGGTACGCCATCAACCCGAACGCCCCCAGCACCAGCAGGTACAGGAGCTGGTTCTTGTGGCTGAGCTTGACGCTGAAGAGGGCCGGCAGGAAGCACGCCAGGGTCGCGGGAGCCACGATCTGGGCGGTGCGCTCGATGATCGACAGCGCGCGCCGGCCCTTGAGAACCAGGGCGGCACCCGCTGCCGCCAGGGGCAGCAGACCTCCCGCCAGGAGCCACGCCACGACCGACATCCGCGCCGACGGCCCCAGCGCGTTCTGAGAGAGGAACGCGTCCCGCGCCGCGGGCGTCATGCCCACCAGCCGAACGGCGACCATCACGGACATGCCCGTCACGAGCAGCGTCAGGGCGGGAAGCAACAGCTGCCCCCATCGCACCGGGCCCCGCGCGGGCTCCGGCGGGGCGGTCGAGGCGACGGGCAGCTCGTGCTCGTGGAATACAGACGTGCCGGACAAGCGTCTCTTGGTGAGATCGTGAGAGGGCGGGAGAACGAAGAAGGAGGGAGTGGGCGCGCGCACCAGCCCCGGGGAGCAGACATTTAAGATGAACCCGACGGCGGTCGCAATACGGATCGGCGGGGATCCGAGGTTCGGCGACCTCGGCGCCGCGGCCCTCCGGAGGCTGCGACTCTTTCCGGGGATCCCGGACGACTGGTAACCTGGCGCCGCATGCGCGTCTGGTCCCCTCCCCCGACGATTGGCCACCGTATCGTGCGCGCGGAAGGGGATCATCCACGCCCTCCCCTCGAGGACCAGCCATGACCGACCCGACCGGGGACCGGCCCGTCGAATCCGAGCCGGCGCACGCGGCACCTCCCCCCGCGGACCGAGGCTGGCAGGCCAGATGCGCGCGGCTTCGCGAGGCCGACGGCGCACCCGCCCTTCTCCTCCTGGGCACGGTCGCGACTTTCCTGGCCTGCACGAACCACTACTTTCCGCTTCAGCACTGGCTGTTCTTCACCTACTTGAGGATCTGGGGCCTGGTCGCCCTGTTCGGCTTGCCGAGCCTCGCCGTGGGTCTCCGCCTTCTCTCCTGGCTCTTGCCCGAGCCGCCGCGGCTCGGCGAGCGGCTGCTCCTCGGTTTCGCGCTCGGCGTCCTGACCTTCTTCGTCACGATCTTCGTGGGCGGCGTCGCGGGCCTCTACGGCCCCGTGTTCTTCTTTGCCGCGCCCGTGGTCCTCGCGGCCGTGGGCGCTCGTTCAGCCGTGCGCGAGCTTCGGCGCGTCCGCGCTCACCTGAGGCGTTTCGGCGCTCGCCTGATCCTGCCCGGCGGCTGGCTCGGGGGTCTGGGCGCGCTGACGCTGGGGTTCGGACTGGTCGCCGTCTACATCCAGGTCCTGACGCCAACGAACGTGGGCGCCGACGCCGTCTGGTATCACCTGGCCGTCGCCGAGCACTACGCGAAGGCGGGCGGCGTGCGCCCCTTCGTCGAAGGTTGGTACAACGGAACGCTCCCGCAGCTCGCGAGCTTCCTTTACACATGGGCCTTTCAAGCGCCGGTGAGCCTGTTCGAGCAGATCGCCCTCTCGGCCCATGTCGAGCTGCTCCTTTTCATTGCGACCGTGCCAGGCGTGGCGGTCCTGGTCCGCCGCCTGATTGGCGCGCGCGCCCCCTTCGCAGGCGCCCTCCTGTTCGCGTTCCCGGGGTTCCTCCTCTACGACTCCAACCTGATCATCGGAGCCGACCACGTGCTCGCGTTCTGGGCGCCCCCGCTCGCCATCGCTCTCCTGCGCCTGGCGCGCAAGTTCGAGGTGCGGGAAGGGCTCCTGGCAGGAGCCTTCACGGCGGCGACGCTGCTCACGAAATACCAGGGCATCTATTTCCTGGCGCCCGCAGGGGTGATCGTCACCGTGGCGGCCGTGCGCCTGCGGCGGTGGCGCCCCTGGCTGGCCTGGGCCGCCGCGATGTTCGTCCTCACGTCCGCACACTGGTTGAAGAACTGGGTCTTCTACGGCGACCCGCTCTACCCTCACCTGCGCGCCATTCTTCCGTCGCACCCCTTCGTTCCGGGCGCGGCCGAGCTCATGAACGACGTGCTGACCCCGATGCAGTTCCGGTTCCTCGGAACGCCCCTCGAGAAGCTCCGGGACACGCTGCTTTCTCTCGTCTCCTTCGCCTTCGTACCGCACGACTGGGACTTTCACGGCAGGCGCCCCGTGTTCGGGGCCCTCTTCACCTGTTCGCTCGTGGCGTTGCCGTTCCTCCGCCCGAAGGGGCGCCTCTGGGCCCTGGTGGCCGCCATCCATGTGGGCATCGCCATCTGGTGGGTCACTGCCCACGAGGACCGTTACCTTCAGGCGCTGTTGCCCTGGATGGTGGCGGCGTGCGCCGCGATCCTGCACGCCATGTGGAAGCGGGGGCACCTCAGCCGGGCCGCCGTCATCGTCGCGTTGCTGGTGCAAGCCGTCTACGGTGACGACGTCTACTTCTACCGCATGCACGCCATGAGCGGGGACGCGCCCCTCAAGGGGTTCGTCGACTGGGTGGCCCTGGGCCAGATCGGCAAGTACCAGGAACGCTTCAACGTCTGGGCCAGCCTGCAGGACAACACGGTCGCGGGCAAGATGTCGAAGGGCGGCAAGCTGCTCGCTCACCAGTTCACCGAAAAGCTGGGCGCGGGCGTGCCGAGCGTGCTCGATGGAAAAGGTTGGCAGGGCGGGATCGACTACCTGGCCCAGGAGACGCCCGCCGATACGCTGCGGCTGTGGCGCGGCATGGGCATCACGCACGTGTGGTGGGATCCCACGCAGCATCCGCGCGACGACGATGTCCTGGCACGCGAGGCGGTCTTTCAACATGCGGTCGCGGCGCTGGTCCCCGTGACCGAGGTGGTGGCCGGCTACAGGTTCGGCGCCATCGGGAGCACGGTCCCCGCCCCGGCGGGTGTGCCGACGCGGCTTGGCTGGTTTGGATGCGGCCAGGACAAGCCGAGCGGTGCCTACCTCCCGCGTGAGTTCGCGCGCGGCGGAGCCAGGCCGGCGGCCGCCATCGCCGGCCCGGCCGACCTCTCGACCGTCTCGGTCGTCCTGCACCGCGATCCGTGTCCCTACCCGTCGCCGGAGATCAAGGCATGGGTCGAACGTAACCTCGTGGCCACCGCTCAGATGGGAGAGGTGAGGTTCTTCACCCGAAGGTTCGGGTATTGATTCCCGCTACAGCCCGGGGCGTTTGATCAGGATGAGGCCCGGGCGCTGCGCGGCGATGGAGTAGCCGTCGCGCAGAGCCGCCTCGTACTGGTCCTTCTCCGTCGAGATCGGGTTGTCGCTGTTGTAGAGGATGTAGTCGATCCCCTTGTAGCCGGTCGACATGTTCCAGGTCTCGATCCGGTTCGACACGTGCGGCAGCTCGCGGTCCGTGACGCCGAGGATCGCGTCCTTCGGGACGAGGCGCATCAGCTCGTCCAGATCGCGCTGCTTGTCCCGGTGCGCCTGGGTAGGCGGCTCGAAGCTCATGTTCCCGTAGGCGACGTGGAACTTCGTGCGGGGCGGGATGGCGCCCCAGTGGGTGGTGGTCATGATCGTCCCCGCGACCAGCGCCGCCACGGCGGCGCGCCGCCGCGCCACGCCGGCGAGGCCCCCGCCCTTGCCCAGCTGCTCCAACGCCAGCGCGGCTGCCGGGAACACGTACGGGATGAAGTATCCAGAGTACTGGTAGCCGATGTCGTGGGTCGGCCCGTAGTCCGTGAGCAGCGTGAAATAGGCGCCAGGCAGGATGCTCAGCGCCAGGTGAATCCGCCGGATCGGCAAGAGCGCCAGCGGCAGCAGGATCTGCAGCGCGTAGCGCAGCTTCTCTTCCGTCAGCAGCGTCGTGAACGTGAAGGTCGGGTTCGTCAGGATGGTCTTCACGATCCCGGCGAAGCTGCGCTCGCCCTGCGGCAACAGCTGGTCGTAGTGCTCGGCGAACCCCCACTGCCCGATGGCCGGCATGATCACGAAGCGCATCAGCACGAAGTAGGTGACCGACACCGCGAACACGATCAGCCCGACCCGTGGCCGGTGCCGCGTCACCACCAGGAACAGGCCGAACACCGCCGTCCCCACCGAGATGTCCTCGCGGCACAGGATGGCCAGGCCCAGGCACACCACGAAGGCCTTCATGTGCCGGCCGTCGAAGGCATCGATGGCCATCAGCAGAAACCCCGCGGCGATGGGCTGGAAGTGAATGTCGAAGAACTGCGCGCCGTGTAGCGGCGGGTAAAGGTAGTAGCAGAGGGCCAGCACCACCGCCGTCGGCCGCGTCAGCCGGCGGGCGGCGAAGCGGTACAGCCACACGCCCCCCAGGCCCAGCAAGACCGACTGAAGGACCAGCAGCGTCGTCGCCGCCGGGTGCAGGGCGTAGATGGGCAGCAGGAAAAACATCACGGCCTCGGCGTGGTTCCGGAGCTCGCTCCAGTTGCCTTCGCGGATGAGGGCCGGGCATCGGAACGGATGGCCGTGCAGGAAGTTGTAGAACTGGTTGTCGAGCTGCCCCAGATCCCACGTATACGTCTCGAACCGGGCGTGGTTGTTGAGCGCGAAGAAGGAGGTGTAGGCGATGTAGCCGGCGGCGGCGAGCAGGACCACCAGCGTCGCCAGGCGCGGCAGAGGCACGATCGCCGCCAGCCGCTCGCCGAGGCGCCCGGGGACGCGACGTGCTCGCTGCGCCATCCAGCGCTGGGCCCGGATCGCCGGTGAGGCCCAATGCAGCGCTTCGGGCCCGGCACCTTCTCCGTACGCCTCGAAATGGAGCCGGCAGAGACGCTCGAACAGCAGCACGAAGCCGGCCATGAAGACAGCCAGCTTCACGGGATCGGTCCACGCGCCGGGGGTCAGCAGGCCGGGCACGAACGCGCTCAACATGAAGGGCGCGGCCAGGCGCGCCACGCGCGAGAGCGAGGGCGCCCGGAGCTTCGTCGTCGGCGGGGCGGGCGACGAGGCCCCGACCATCGCCAGCACCATGGCGGCCGCGGCGCCGGCGCACACCCCCGCCGCCAGGACCGCCAGCATGACCCCGCGAGCTCCCCGCGGCAGCGTGTTGGCGCGCGCGAAGCCCTCCGTCCACTGTCCCGCCACCTGCACGATGGCGAGCCCGATCGAGCCACCGGCCAGCGCGAGGATGCCACCGTCGCGCGCCACGCTGCCGAGGCCCAGCGCCGACTCCGGGGCGGCCGGACGCGGCTTCATCGACAAACGCGCCTTCGGCGCTCGCGGGAGGGGCAGGCCCCTCCCACGAGCCCACCCCAGCGAAGCAGGCCGACGATGCCGGCGCGGCGAAGCCGCGCCTTCGGAGTGCGTGGACCCGCTCGCTCCGCTCGCTCTGGCGTCCGGATCGCCGGGAGAGCTAGCCTGGTACGTCTCGATTCTGATTCGGTGAGGCGCCCAGGCTGGACGGCGAACGTCATCGAATCCTTATATCCCAGCCTCGGCGCCATCGGTGATACGCGATTCGCTGACCGCGCAATTGCGCGCTCGTATCCTCGCTAGGTCGGAGTCTCGATGGACCAGCCGAGTCTGAAGGGCGACCCAAACATCGGAGCGAGCGCAGCGAGCGGGTCCAAGCACCCCGGAGGCGCAGCTTTGCTGCGCCGGCGTCAACGGCCTACTGGGGGAGCACCCCCTCACGGCGGCGAAGCCGCATCACGGCTGGCTGAAGTGGCGGCGCTCGAAGCGGACGGGACGGATGGAGCTGCGCAGGGGCTGGGTCGCGGTCTGGCGCAGGCGCGGGAACAGGTCGAAGTGCGTGGCCGCCCAGGTCGCCGCGCCCATGCCCCCCAGGAGCGCGGCCGCGGTTCCCAGCGCCCAGGGCAAGAGCACCGGGCCGATCGCGTTCCGTCCTGGCAGGCGCACCAGCGCGCCGAGCAGCTCGCGCTCGTCCGCCGTGGCGCGGAACGGGGCGGCGCCGGCGTCGCGATCCTCGAGCACGCCGTCGGCGACCAGCACCTCTCCCGGTCGCACCAGGATCTCCTCGACCATCAGCGCCCCGAGGAGCTCGAAGTGGCGCCCGGCCGCGACGGCGCCCGGGCTGCCGGGACGATGGAGCACGGCGGGGGCGCGGATGTCCGAGGCGGCCGGCGCGATGCGCACGCGAGCGGTGCTGGCCTGGCCGGGGTCTTCGTCGGCTTCGATCAGCTCGAAGGGCTCGGACGAGGCGACCTCGTGGACCAGGCGCAAGGTCGGCTCCAGCTCCTCGACGATGCGGAGACGCCAGTAGATGCACTCGGCGTCAGACACCGGCGAGCGCAACGGGTCGCCGACGGCGGCGGCCCGGCCGGTCAACCGGACGGACCGGGGCGGCAGGGCGAGGGCGGAACGGGACGAGGACGAGGACGGGGCGGATGCGGGAGGGGGGACGAGCTTGGTCATGAAACGGCCTCGCCTTCTTCGTCTTTTGGATCGATGTCACCGCCGGCCGAGGGCTCCGGTGGAGGCGTCACCTCCGCCGCGTCGTCCCGGCTCCCAGCCTGGCCCCGCGCGGCGTACTCCTCGAGCTTGCGGTACAGCGTCTTCCGATCGAGCCCCAGCTTCTGCGCCGCGCGCGTCTTGTTCCCCCCCTCCGCCACGACCACGCGCTCGATGTACTCCCGCTCCAGCTCTTCCAGGGTCATCCCTCGCGCCAGGGCGCTCCCCAGGTTGTCGGCGCGCTTGCGCTCCCGCACCATGCCTGGCAGGTCGTCCATGTCGATGACGTCGCCGCCCGCCAGCGCGACCGCCCGCTCGATCACGTTCTCCAGCTCGCGCACGTTGCCGGGCCAGTGATAGCCGAGGAGCGCCTTCTTCGCGGCGGGCGACAAGGCGCGGATGGCCTTGCCCGCGCGGGCTACGGACGCCGTCAGGAAGTGCTCGGCGAGGGGCAGGATATCCTCCGCCCGCTCGCGCAGCGGCGGCAGGTGGATGTGAATGACGTTCAGCCGGTAATAAAGGTCCTCGCGGAACGTCCCGTTCTCGAGCCGCGCGTCCAGATCACGGTTGGTGGCGGCGATGACCCTCACGTCGATCTTCTCGGACCGGGATCCCCCGAGGGGGCGGATCTCGCGGTCCTGCAGGACGCGCAAGAGCTTGGCCTGCAGGGCCGGCGACAGCTCCGCGATCTCGTCGAGGAAGATGGTCCCCCCCGCGGCCTCCACGAAGATGCCGGGCCGATCGGTGCGCGCGTCGGTGAAGGCGCCGCGCTTGTAGCCGAACAGCTCGCTCTCGAGGAGCGCGTCCGGGATGGCCGCGCAGTTGATCGGCACGAACGGCTGATTCTTGCGCGGGCTCGTGAAGTGCAGAGACCGCGCGATCAGCTCCTTGCCAGTCCCCGAGTCCCCGGTGACCAGCACCGACGCCGACGACCCGGCCAGGCGGCGGATCATCCCGAAGATCCCTTGCATGACGGGCGAGCGACCGATGATGTTGTCGAACCCGTAGCTGCGCTCGACCTCGTCGCGCAGCCGGGCCACCTCCGAACGCAGCGCGCGCTCCGACAGCGCCTTGCCGACCGACAGCAGGAGCTGGTCGATCTCGAACGGCTTCGTGATGTAGTCGAACGCCCCCAGCTTCACGGCGCGGATGGCGGTGTCGATCGATCCGAACGCGGTGATCGTGATGACGTGGGGCGCCGGCTCGACCGTCTTGATCTCGCGCAGCATGTCGAGGCCGTCGAGATCGGGCATCTTCACGTCCGACACCACCAGGTCGATTCCGCCCTGCCGGATCCGATCGACCCCCGCGTGACCGCCGCCCGCCACCTCGACGTCGTAGCCGCCGTCGCTGAGCGCCTCGCGCAGCAGCTCGCCCATGGCGGTGTCGTCCTCGACCACCAGGACGCGGGCCCGCGCGTGCGGCAGGTTCTGCACCAGGTTTGAATCGCCCGCCAGGTTCCGGTCCTTCGCCAACGCGCTCAACTTCCTTTGATCTTGCTCATACTCGGGGCCCCGGCAAGTCCTTCCCGTCGGTCGCCGTCCCGGCCACGCCGCTGGCGGCGCCCACCGCGGGGGCGGCCTCGCCGCCCGCCGGCAAGAAGACCGACAGCAGCGTCCCGCGCTCCTCCCCGGGCGGCGGGCTCTCGACCTCGATCCACCCATCGTGGTCCTTCACGATGCCGTGGCACACCGCCAGGCCCAGGCCCGTGCCTTTGCCCTCGTCCTTGGTCGTGAAGAACGGCTCGAAGATCTTCTGGCGATCGGCCGCCGAGATGCCCGCCCCGCTGTCGGCGATCTGCAGCATCGCGTAGTGCGCCGGCGCCGCCAGGTCGAGGCCCCCTTTCCGGCGTGTGACATGCTCCACCCCCACCCTCAGCTCCCCACCTGTCGGCATGGCGTGGATGGCGTTCATGAGCAGGTTCAGGCAGACCTGCTGCAGCTGATCGGGATCGCCGGGCACCGGGGGCAGGCCCAGCGTGGCGCGCACGTCGACCGTGATGCCCTGCCGCCGGACGGTCTCCCGAACGATGTCGAGCGCCTCGCCCAGCATCCGAGAGAGGTCGACCCGCGTGACGGTCGGCCCGCGCTTGCGCGAAAAATCCAGCACCTGGTTGATGATCTTGGTGATGCGACCGACCTGGGTCTGGATGATGTCCACGTTGCGCGCCAGCTCGACCGGATCGCCCGCCTTCTTCTCGAGCGCCCGCGCGCGCCCCCCGATCACGTTCAAAGGCGTGCCCACCTCGTGCGCGATCTCCGCCGCCATCTGCCCGATGGTGGCCAGCTTCTCCGACTGGCGCAGCCGCGTCTCCAGCGCCAGGCGGGCGTCCGTGCCGCGGGCGGTCTCCTCGCGCGCCTCGCGCAACGACCCGGTCATCGCATTGAAGCGGTTGGCGAGCGCGCCGATGTCGTCCTCGCGCTCGGCCAGGATCACGCGCGACAGGTCCCCCTTGGCGACGGCGTCCACGCCTTCCAGCAGACGCTTGATGGGCGCGGTGACTCCCGCCCGCAGCGCCAGGGCGATGACCGCCGCCAGAAAGACCAGCACGGCCAGGAAGAGGGGGAACATGCGCAGGGCCGTCGCGCGCACCTCGGCCGAGATGTAGTCCGTCGATCGCTTCATCCCCAGCACGGCCACCGGCCGCCGGTCGGGGTGCCCTCGCGGCAGCCCCAGGCGGGCGTCGTCGTAGAGCGGCACCGCCATCGCGAACGCGGGGCGCCCGTCGGCGCGCACGAAGAAGCGCCCCACCGGGGCGTCCTGGAACTCGGCCGCCTGGAGCAGCACCAGCCACCCCGGGTCCGTCGTCTGCCACGTCGGCGACGGTTGCCCAGGGCGCTGGACCCAGGGCTTCGTGGCGTCTGGCGCCTTCAAGATCTCGAGCTGAAAGGCGTCGTCGCGCTCGCGCGCGCGCCAGGCCCGCTCCGTCAGGGTCGCCACAGCCTTCTCCGGAGACAGCGGCTCGAGGCCGGTGCGCAGCGCATCGGCCACCTCGCGCGCCTGACGCGCCAGATCGCTCTCCAGATCCACGCGGCGCGCCCGCAGGGCGGCGTAGCCCAGCCCGCCGAGCACCGGCGCCACCAGCAGCGTCGCGAGCAACGTCACCCGGGTGCTCAGCTTCATGGAGAGGGACCGAAGCCCCAGTATAGCCGGCCGGCGGCCCTGCCCGGCATGCCCGCACCCTGGCCGCGCGGCGCAGTCCGGGGTGTCCTCGACCGGGTGCCTTAGAACCGCCTATTCGCGTTCGGGGCGCAGCCGTGCCCAGGGAGCCAGCCGACCGGGTTCCAGTTCTTGCCTCCGTCGCTCGACTTGAGGATCGTCCATTCGTTGTCGTGGGTGGCGAAGAATGTTCGGGAGTGATGCGGATCGACCGACACCGACCGCATATGGTGACCATCCACATCGAGCGAGCTCGGCCAGGTGGCGAGCGTCAGGTTCACGCCACCGTTGGTGCTGTAGCGAAGGTTCGGCGGCAGGGCATCGTGACATTGGTAGGCGACGGCGGTCGACAAATTGAAGGGATCGACGGCCATCGTCGGCCAGGGACAACAGTGCGGCGAATCGCCGACCGAATCGCTCCACAAGTTCTGCCCGATCACCGTGGACTTCGGCGCCGCGCACGATCCCAGGACCGCCAGGCGGTCGTTCGTTCCATCGAAGGTCCTCGCCACATCGCTGATGAAGGCGTGCGTCGAGCCCCGCAGGGAAACGAACGAGGCTCCGCCATCATTCGTTTCGAAGACGCCCGCGGGCATGTCCGCGATCCAGAAGCGGTTCGGCGTCGACGGATCGAACGCTATCGCGTGCGCGTCGGTGGCACCGCTGGCGGCCAGCGGCTGGTCGAGCGATACCCAGATCGAACCGCCGTCCATCGAACGATAGAGGCTACCAATGAGGCTTCCGGAGAAGTCTTCGCTCACCGCGTACGCCAGGATGTGTCGTTCATCATAAGGCGAGACAGAGACCCACCCCTCCTGGAACGAGGCCAAACCCGAGAGCGCAGAGACCCAGGCAAAGCTGTCGCCGCCGTCGGAGCTGTGGAGCACCCCCTGGCCTGCGACGAACAACCATACCGAAGCACCGTTCGCACTCACCGCAGGGTGTGGCCAGTGGCGCCGCGCCGAGATCTGCGCGGAGAGCTCCCGCGTCGTCCACGTCTGCCCCTCGTCGTCCGAGAACGCATACCCCCGATAGAACCCGGCGACGAGGCGTCCTCTGGCGCCCACCGTGAACGGGACGATGTACCATTGCTGAAAATCGTAGGTTCCGTCCCAGGCGTCGCCATCTGAATAGGGCCCCACGGCACACATCGGATTCGGAGCATCAGCGCCGGCGTCCGTGGCTCCGTCCCCGGCCGCCCCGCCGTCGCGAGCCCGCTCTTCCACTGACACCGAAATCTCGAGCGTCCCCTCGCCGGATAGCGGCTCTTTGTCGACCTCGAACTTGAAAACCACCTGCGTCGTCTGGCCTGGCCGAATCGAGAAGGATTGAACCTGGGGGCTGACGAGAACGGCATTGGAGGTGGGTTGCAATCCGGCGTCCGCTTTTCGGCGGAGCTCCCATCCGTCGGCCAGAGTCACGGCATAGTCGCCGTCGGCGAGACGCCGTTTGATCGCGGGCGCCCCCGGAACATCCTCGGTCGACAAGGACAGGTCCGCCTTTCCCGTCACGTAGAAAATGCCAACGAGACGGTACACCGTACCGCTCGCGGCCCGTGCTTCGAGAGGAATCGCCAACTCGCCGAGGTCGCTTGGGCCCTGCGGCGTGTCCTGACCCGAGCGCCCGCAGGACGACGGCGCCGCCGTCAGCCCCACGAAGACAAGACGAAGCACCAGCCCCTTCCATCGTGCGTGCCACATCGCCTTCCTCCCTCGCGAACACGACCACGCGAACACGACAACGCGAACGTTACATCCCTGATACGCCCATGACCGACGAAACGCCAGACAGAAAATGATTCCCGTCGAGAAGACAGTCACGCGCTCGGCCAACGGCTCGGCCTCCCGCCCCAGGCCCGGTGCCGACCGCGCCTGCATGCTATAGAACCGGCTCTCATGGCCCCCCCCACCAGCTCCGCCGCTTCCCTGCCCGCCCAGATCGAGGCTCTTATCCGGGCGGCGCTTCCCGACGCGGCCATCGAGCTGCGCGACACCACGGGCGGCGGCGACCACTGGGCGGCGACGGTAGTGTCGGGCGCTTTCCATGGCAAGAACCTGGTCGAGCGGCATCGCCTGGTGTACGGGGCGCTCGGCGATCTGATGCGAGGCCCGATCCACGCGCTGGCCCTGACCACCGAAACTCCCGAGGAGTACAAGCGAACATGATCGACGAAACGTTGAAGAAGCGGATCGAGGACACGATCTCGAAAGAGCGGATCATGCTGTTCATGAAGGGCAGCCCGGCCATGCCCCAGTGCGGCTTCTCCGCCGCGGTGGTGGGCGTGCTGAAGGAGGAGGGGGTCACGTACGGCTCGTACAACATCCTCGCCGACAACGAGCTGCGCGAAGGACTGAAGGAGTATTCGAGCTGGCCGACGTTCCCCCAGCTGTACGTGGACGGCAAGCTGGTGGGCGGCTGCGACATCGTGCGCGCCATGCACGCCAAGGGAGAGCTTGCGCCGGTGCTCGCCGGAAAGTAGAAACGCGCCTCCATGGCGAACGACGGCAGCGGCAAGAGCAAGGCGGCGAAAGACGCCGGCAAGCAGCAGGCAACGAAGACCCCGGGCAAGGCCGAGGCGGGCGACGGCGTCGAGGCGGCGCGCGCGCGCCTGGCCGCGACGGGCCGGAACGACGCCTGCCCCTGCGGCTCGGGCAAGAAGTACAAGAAGTGCCACCTGGTCGGTGACGAGGCCGCGACGGCCCCCGTCCCCGAGGCGCCGGACGCCCGCAAGACGCTGGCCAACGCCTGGTCGCTGTTCGAGCAGCGCCGCCCGGGCGCCGCCGAGCGCGAGTTCCGCGCGGCGCTGGCGCTGGACGGCGAGCTGGTCGACGCGCGGGTGGGCATCGCCCTGGCGCGGCTGTCGGCCAACGACACCGAGACGGCGCGGACCCAGCTGACCGAGGTGGTCACCGGTGCCGAGGCCCAGTTCCAGAAGCTGCGGGACGACAAGGTCATCGACGCCTTCACCAAGACCGAAGCGCAACCCATCATCCGCGCCGCGCACGCCCTGGGGTGTCTGGCCTACGATCAAGAGCGCTATGACGACGCCGTGACGGAGCTGGAGCGCGTCTACGCCATCGACAATGGCGCGGTCGGCACCGAGGCCCGCCTCATCGCCGGCAAGGCGCGCATGAAGCAGGGCAAGGCCACCGAGTCCGTCGCCATCCTGGAGCCGGCCGTCGCCGCTGTGACGGGGGGCGGGCGGGCGCAGATGGGCCTCGCTCTGGCGCACTTCTCGGCCGGCTCGGAGGCCCAGGCCAAGACCGCGCTCGCGGCTGCGCTGGCGGCCAACGCCCACTATGGAAAGGCCGTGCTGGGTCGCATCCGGCGCCACGTCGAGAACGTGGCGGGCACCCAGCCGGGCTCGGTCGAGGAGGCGCTCGTTTACGCCCAGACCTACGGCGACGCGTGGGGGGACGAGGCCAAGGCCTTCCTCTCTCGCACGCTCGAAGAGAACGCCCAGAAGCCGGCGCGGACGGCGGCCGGCGAGCCGTCGGAAGCTCCGCCCGCAGCGCCCTGAAGCGTGGCGGGACGGCGGACCCTCTCCCTGACCCTCTCCCGCACGCGGGAGAGGGACTAGAGGGCGCGGGAAAGGAGCGTGACCGGTCGGACGCTACTTCTTGCCCTTACCCGAGGCCCTCACCAGCTTCAGCCAGTCCTCGATCTTGTGGGAGCGCTTGTCGAGCTCGGCCCGCTGTTCGGTGATGAGCCCCTTGTCCCCGTCCACCTCGGCGACCAGGCCCTGCGGATAGTCGTTGGCCAGCGAGTTCAGCATCACGTCGTAGTCGGTGACCACGTTCGAGTTGCCGCCCTTCGGATCGATGGTCTGCAGCTTCTTGCCCATCGCCACGATGGCCTTCGACTGCTTCTCCTGCACCTTCTCGATGGCCGCCTTGCCTTTGGCCTTGTCCAGCTCGGCGCGGGTCTTCTTGATGAACGAGTAGACCTCGTCGTGCAGCTTCACCTTCGTCTTGTCGTAGGCCAGCAGGCGCTGCTGCTCCTCGGCAGCGAGCTGGGCCGCCAGCTTGGCTTCAGAGGCCTTCCGTCGCTCCAGGCGCTCGGCCAGGCTCAGCCCGTCGGTGGGAGCCGGCGCCAGCTTGGACTTCTTGGGACCGCCGTCCCCCTCCGCCGCGGCGGCGTCAGCGGGCGCGGCGGCCGGAGCGGCGGGCATGGCCGGCGCGGGGGGTGGCGGTGGCGCGACGGACGGCGACTCCTTGCTGCAGCCCGCGAAACAAAGGGCCGCGCTGAACAGCGTCAAACCCCAGGCCAGATGACCATTTGATCGGCGCATGGGCCGAGACAATGGACCCGATTGTTGACAACCGCAACGGGCAGACGCGAACCTCCCGGGTCCTTGTCCGCGTTCCGAGCGCGTCATGAGCCTGCCCCACCCCATCGATCCCTTCCCGCGCAACCGCCCGAGCATCGTCCGCGGCT
>Ga0105238_10003592_pt1 | contig 15459 bp, 14 predicted proteins | sample KBSC34metaG_FD_81526 | JGI IMG/M metagenome (GOLD analysis project Ga0105238, IMG submission 81526) | Corn rhizosphere microbial communities from Kellogg Biological Station, Michigan, USA - KBS C3-4 metaG | ecosystem: Host-associated > Plants > Roots > Rhizosphere > Soil | place: Michigan, USA... | reverse complement strand
TCCGGCTGTGCAGGATATAGCGGTGGATCAGATACCAGGCGAAGGGATAGACGACGATGGCGGCGACCGCGCCGAGGGCCAGGGGCGCCCAGCCGTCGGCCACGCGGACGGCGACGACCGCGCTGATCGCGGCGACCAGCAGATAGGCGTCGATCGCGTAATAGGTCAGGTAGGCGACCGCCAGATCGGCCAGGGACATCTTGCCGAGATCATAGCTGCGCCCGGTCCAGGTGGACCGCTGCGCGGCGGCATCCTTGCCCCCGGCAGGCATCATTCAGCCGCCGGCATCGCAATTCGGCTGGCATTCTCGCTCAGCACGCCCAGCTGTTGCCCGATATAGGCGATGATCGACACGGCCCGGTCGATCTGCGCCTCGGTATGGGCGGCGCTGACGCTGGAGCGGATCAGGGACAGGCTGGCCGGCGTGGCGGGCGGCAGGGCCAGGTTCAGATAGACGCCGCCTTCGACCAGCGCGTTCCAGAACCGGATCGCCAGCTCGGTGTCCGCGATGCGGATGGCGCAGACCGGGTTGGCTTCCGGGCCGATATCGAAGCCGGCCTGGGCCAGGCCGTTATGCAGTCGCCGGCTGTTGGCCTGGACCCGCGCGCCCAGCAGATTGTCGGTCGCGATCCGCTTCAGCGACGCGGTGACCGAAGCGACGATGGACGGGGGCAGGGAGGCGGTGAACATATAAGGCCGGCAGACGACCCGCAGCAGGTCGAAATCAGGCAGGTCCGAGACGGCGAAGCCGCCGATCGCGCCCAGGCTCTTGCTGAAGGTGCCGACGATGAAATCGACATCGGCCTCGACGCCGGCAACCTCGGCCAGGCCGCGGCCGTGCTTGCCCATGACGCCCATCGAATGAGCCTCGTCGACGATCAGATAGGCGCCCATCTCGCGCTTCACCGCCGCGATCTCGCGCAGCGGGGCGGTGTCGCCCAGCATGCTGAACAGGCCCTCGGTCACGATGATCCGGCTGCCGGGCAGGCCTTCCAGACGGCGCAGGCGGCGCGCGAGGTCGGCCGGGTCATTGTGGCGGAAGCGGATGATTTCGGCGGCCGACAGCTTGCAGGCGTCATAGATCGAGGCGTGGCTGTCGGCATCGATCAGCAGATGATCGCCTTTGCCCGCGACGGTCGAGATCAGGCCCAGATTGGCCTGATAGCCGGTGGTGAAGACCATGGCGCTGCGCTTGCCGAAGAAATCGGCGATCTGGCGCTCCAGCTCGGCATGCCCGGCATAGGTGCCGTTGGCGATACGCGAACCGGTCGTGCCGGTGCCGGCCTGGCGGATCGCGTCGATGCTGGCGTCGATCGCGGCCTGGTCGAAGGTGAGGCCCAGATAATTGTTGGTGCCGAACAGCAGGATGGGGCGGCCGTCGAGCACGGCCTCGGTGGGCGACAGAATCTCGTCGAAGCGGATGCCGAACGGGTTGCGGCCCACATCGGTCAGCGCGTTGAACGCAGTTCTGATGTCATCGAATTTCGCGAAGATGGACATCAACCCTTGTCTTTCAGCAGCGCTTCGACGGCGCGTGTCAGGTCCTCGACCGTTTCGACCTCCGCGATCCGATCCAGTGGAATCGAGATATCGAAATGGTCCTCTATGTCCATGACAAAGTCCATGACGGCGACCGAATCGAGGCCCAGGTCGCGCGCGATCCTCGCCTGCGGCGTTATCTGAGTGCCCGCGGGAACGCGCTCCTCGAGAACGGAGACGATTTCTGCCTCGATGTTGTCATTTTGATTTGCCAAAATGAATCCGCCCAAACTGGTCAGGGTCCTGTGTAATCGCCTTCATTGCCGCCGTTACCGCAAAAAAGCAAATTTTGCGGGACCGTCGGGGCGGGTCTTCATGCTTTTCAGCAGGAATGAATAACACCCGCGCCGTTGCTCACAATGGGTATTCCTGCTTTGGCAGCCAACCCCTGTCGCGATACCATGTCACAGTGTCGCGGAATCCCTGGCTAAGCCCGATTCGGGGCCGCCACAATTCAGGCGATGGCTGCCGCTCCGCCGCCGACCCCCAGTCGCCGTGCAGAATCTCCCGCGCCTTGCCCGGGGTGAGCATCGGCACGCCGCCGATCAGCCGTGCCGCCAGCGCGTTCGCCGCCGCCGTGGCGCGCACCGCCAAGGCGGGCAGAGGCAGCTTGCGCACCCTTTTCCCGACGGCCTGCTCAGCCGCCGCCGCGATCTCGCCCCAGCCATAGCCGTCGACCCGATCGTCGGTCAGCTCGAAGACCTCGCCCGTCCCGTCGCGCCCGCACAGGCCGACGACCGCCTGGGCGGCGTCGGCTGCGTGGATCAGCGCCACGCGGCCCCGGCCACCGCCGGCCATCGGGAAAATCCCGCGCACCGCGCTCTGGAAGATCGTCAGGGTTTCCCGGTCCCAGGGGCCGTAGACCGCGCAGGGGCGGACCACCGTCCAGCTTCCCCGGGTCAGCGCCGCCAGCGCCGCCTCGCTCTCGCGCTTGGTCCTTGCATAGTGCGAAAGGCCGGGTTCGCGCGCGACCATCGACGAGACCAGGATCAGCCGCTTGGGCGACGGGCAGGCATTGAGCGCGGCGACCAGATTCGCGGTGCCGCCGGCATTGACCGCGCGGAACGTGGCCTCGTCGCGCGCCTTGATGAGGCCGGCGGCGTGAACGACCGTATCGGCGCCCTCGATGAGCCGGTCGAGCGCCGAAGCGTCGGCGAGATCGCCGGCGACGGTTTCGATATCGAGCCCGGCAAGCTGCGGATGATCCCCGGCACGCCGTATCAGGACGCGTACCCGCCAGCCGGCGGCGATCAGCGCGGCGACGATATATCCGCCCAGGAACCCGGTTGCGCCGGTGACGGCCGCAAGACGGGCCGCTGTCGCTATAATGCGGCCTCGAGCCGCGGCGCAGTCCGGTCGTTGCTGGGTTCGGCCCGCGCCCGGTCGAGATACATCTGCCGCGCCTTTGCCCGGCTCAGCTTGCCCGAGGACGTCTGCGGCAGGGAGTTGTGGGGCACCAGCACGACCGAGCAATTGACCCCGGCGGCGGCCCGCACCGTGTCGGCGACCGTCTGGCTCAGGCTGTCGCGCGCCGCCTGGTCGGTGGCGCGGCACTGGACCAGCAGCACGACGGTCTCTGCCTCGTCCTCGTCGACGGAGAAGGCCGCGACGTCGCCGTTGCGCACGCCCTCGACCTCATGCTCGACCAGCCACTCCAGGTCCTGCGGCCAGATATTGCGGCCGTTGGCCAGGATCAGGTCCTTGCTGCGCCCGGTCACCACCAGCGCGCCGTCCAGCAGGAAGCCCAGGTCGCCTGTGTCGAGCCAGCCATCGCCGGCCATCACCCGCGCGGTTTCTTCGCGGCTGTTGAAATATTCCCGCATCAGGCTGGGGCCGCGGAACATGATGCGGCCGACCTCGCGGTCTGGCAGGGGTTTGCCGTCCTGCCCGCGCACCTCGAGGTCATGGCCGGGGAGAACCGGGCCGCACAGCACGAAATCCCGGGTCCGATGCCCGTTCCCGCTCGCCGCGGGCACGGCGCGCGCCTCATGCTCCAGCAGGTCGAGATCGATCGTATCGGTATCGATGCCGCGATCGAGCGGCGCGAAGGTGATGCCCAAGGTCGCCTCGGCCATGCCGTAGCTGGCGACGAAGGCCTCCTTGCGGAAGCCGCTGCTTTCGAACGCGGTGGCGAAGCGGGCCAGCACGTTGGGGCGCACCATGTCGCCGCCGATGCCCGCGACCCGCCATTTCGACAGGTCGAGGTCGGCAGCCCCGTCCTTCATGCGCCGCGCGCACAGGTCATAGCCGAAGGACGGGCTGTAGGAGAGCGTGCCCCCGTTGCGGGCGATGATCGTCGGCCAGATCGAGGGCCGGCGGGCGAATTCGCGGGTCGCGATCAGGTCCAGCGGCACCTGCGTGGCGACCGGCGCCAGCAGGAAGCCGACCAGCCCCATGTCGTGATACAGCGGCAGCCAGGACACGCAGCGGTCGCCCGCGCGAATCCGCAGGCCGTCGCGGGCGATGCCGTGCAGATTGGCCATCAGTGCCCGCTGCGTCACCGCGATGCCGGCGGGGGAGCGTGTGCTGCCTGAGGAGAATTGCAGGTAGGACAGCCGGTCCTGCCCGATCTCGGGCAGCGTGATGCCGTCTTCGGGCAAGCCGTCGAACAGGTCGAACGTGCCGATCCGCGCGGGGTCGAAGTCTCCGGCGCTCTCGCGCACCATGTCCAGGAACGGCGCCGGCGACAGGATGGCGGCGGCATTCGCCACACCGAGCATGGCGCGGATATGTTCGACATAGCCGGCGCGCCCGCCGAACACGACCGGGAGCGGCATCGGCACGGCGACCAGCCCGGCATATTGGCAGGCAAAGAAGGCGCGCAGGAAATTGGCATCGGTTTCGGCGATCAGCGCCACGCGGTCGCCCTCGGCCAGGCCGGCGCGGCGCATGCGGCGGCCCATAGACCGCGCCGCGTCGCTCAGCTCCCGATAGGTGATCGCTTCCAGCAGATCGCCGCGCGCCGAGTAGAACTGCACGCCTGCGGCACTGTTCGCCGCGTAATCGAGCGCTTCGGGCAGTGTCTGGAAGTCCGCTGCCCGGAACGCCTGCTCTCCGGCCTGCACCGGAGCCTTGTCTCGCGCCATACCCTCAATAACCTCGTAACAACGTCCTGTGCCCGCCCAAGTTGCCGATCCGGACCGAGCGGACAGAATTCTCAGACCCCAGGGCCCGCGGCCCGGAGTTCGTAACATTCCCCTAGTCTTATCTTTTCACGGGCATTGGTGTCGATCCCGTTCCGAGAATCAAGCCGATCACGGCGAAGTCACCATGGCTTCGCGAGAATGCGCCGATGGCGTCCGCGCCCCTGTGAAATCGACGGCGATAGGCTATAACGCACCGGCCCGATGGAGTTTTCTTGTCTTTTCCGGCTACATGCTGGCCCCGGGCAGTTCCAGCGAATCAGAGGATATCGTGGCGACGAACGAACCGGTCCGCCGAGCATCGGAGATCGAGGAGATCACCAATCTCTATGTCATCCACCCGGTTTCCAACTTCCTGACACCCCGATTCGCCCGCCTGGGCATCCCGCCCAACGCGGTGTCCGTGGCCGGCATGGGCTTCGGCGTCCTGGCTGCATTCGCTTACTATCACTATCGCGACCTGCGCTGGGCGGTCGCCGGCTTTCTGCTGATGATCGCCTGGCATGTGATGGACGGGGCCGACGGGCAGCTGGCGCGGCTGACCAACGCCCAGTCCGAGCTGGGCAAGGTGCTGGACGGGGTTTGCGATTACGTGACCTTCATCGCGGTCTATGTCGCCCTGGCGGCGGCGTTGGCCCGTGACATCGGGGGCAGGGCGTGGCTGCTGGCGGCCGTGGCCGGTCTCTTTCATGCGTTTCAGTCCGCGGTATACGAGGCGGAGCGCCAGGAATACAGCTATTGGGGCCTGGACAAGGCATCCGCCAAGCTGGCGATGCCGCCCGCTGCCGGCGAGGCTTCGGCCCCCGTGACCGCCCTCCACCGCCTTTATGTCGGCGCTCAGCTCCTGGTGACGGGGCAAGCGGTCGCATTTCACCGCTCTCTGGTCGAAGCCTTCGCAAAGGCCGGCCCCGGCGCCGCGGAGGCCCTGCGTGAACGCTACCGCGCAATATTCGCCCCGGCCGTCCGGCGCTGGTCGATCCTGTCGGCCAACTACAGGACCATCGGCATCTTCATCGGCGCCGCGATCGGGCGACCGGATTATTTTTTCCTGTTCGAGATTTTCGGCTTCAGCGTGATCCTGCTGCTGCTGCTGGCCTATCAGCGGTCGCGCTACCGGGTGTTCTTCGGCGGCTAAGCCGCCGCGCGCCGCGTGTAATACTGCGTCGCGCCGATCAGCAGCAGCGAGGGCGCGATGGCCGCCAGCAGGGGGCTGAAGTCGAGCAGCAGGCCGACCAGGCTGGTGATCTGCTGGGTCAGCGAGAAGACGATGCCTATGGCCACGCCGATGGCGAGCCGCTGCCCGCCGGTGCGGGCGCGGGGCGGGCCGAAGACGAACGGGGTGGCGACCAGCACCATCGCCGCCATCGACAGCGGGATGCCGACCTTGGTCCAGAAGGCCTGCTCAAGCCGCGCCGTCTGCTGGTCGTCGGCTTTCAGCGCATGGATGTAGCGGAACAGCTCTACCGGCGGCATGCTGTCGGGCGGCAGGATCAGCAGGCGCACCTGCTTTGAGCTGAGGAAGCTCGGCCAGGGGAGCTCGGCCATGCGCTCGGTATGCGCCTCGCCGTCGACCAGCTGGGTGCGGGTGACGTCGCGCAGCTGCCAGGCATGGCTGGACGCCACCTTGGCCTTGTCGGCATGGATGAAGCTCTTGAGGTCACCGGTGTCGCTGAAGGCATAGATGTCGAGGTCGCGGGGTTCGCCCTTCACATCGACCCAGCGGACATTCAGATACTGGCCGTTGCCCTGGGACCAGAAGCCGTTGCCGTTCTCAATCGTCGCCCCGACCGACATCCGGGACATGCGCTGCGCGTCTGCCAGCCGTTCCCCCGCGGGAACCACGTACTCGGCCATCAGGAAAAGAACCAGCACCAGCGGCACAGCCATCTTCAGGACCGAGCCGGCGATCTGGCGCCGCGACAGGCCGACCGACTGCATGGCGATCAGCTCGCTGTCGCTCGCCAGGTTGCCGAGCGCGAACAGCGTGCCCAGCAGCATCGCCACGGGCACGATATGCAGCAGGCGCAGCGGCGCGGTCAGCAGCACGAAGGCGAGGGCATCGAGGACGCGGTAGTTGCCCTGGCCGACATCGCGCAGCTGGTCGACGAACTCCAGCAGGCTGAACAGGGCGGTCAGGCCGAACGCGACGAGGAGGATGCTTCTGAGCGCCGCCAGCCCGATATAGCGGTCAAGCAGATTCATACTTGTCGGCATACTGCCTGGGCACGAGGTCCGGCAAGCCGGCCTGGCCTGTCTTCATCAGCCTGCGCAGGCCTTTGCCGATCTCGTCGGAATAGGCGGCGAAGGCCACCACCGCGGCCAGCGATGCGGGGACCCACCAGATGCCGGGGAAGGCGCCGATCGTGCCGTGCTGAACCCAGGTCCGCGCCGAGGTGCAGATCAGGTAGTAGAAGGAATAGAGCAGGATCGCCGTGCCGATCTTGGCATAGCGGCTCTGGCGCGGCTTGGACCGGCTGAGGGGCACGCCCAGGAGGCCCAGCAGCAGGGTCGAGATCGGGGTCGACAGGCGCCATTCCAGCTCCGCGATATCGTCGGGGTGGCTGGAGCGCGCCAGCGCGATCGAGCCGGCGGCGGTCGAGGCATATTCCGGCGCCTTGACGCTGCGATTGCCGGTCGGAACGGTGACTTCCTCGACCGTCATCGCCGTGTCGTCGGGCTGGCCGGACGGCAGGAAGTCGTAGACATGGGCGTCCTTCAGCAGCACGTCGGCCGAATCCTGCCCCGGCTCCAGCGCCTTCGAATTGGCGTTCTGGGCATAGACGATGCGCGGATGGCCCTCATGCATGGTCTGGACGAAGATGTTCTTGGCCGGGCTCTTCGGGCCGGCCCGATGCTCGACAAAGATCACCCGGTTGCCCTTGTCGCCGACATAGAAGGTCCCGGCCTCCATATAGTCGGTGCTCAGCATCGTCTCGGCCCGCTTGGTCAGCTCATGGGAGAGCTGATAGGCCCAGGGGCGCACCGCCAGCGACAGGACGGCGACGATCAGCGCCAGGCCTCCGGCCATTGTCGCCACGATCTTGAGAACCCGCGTCGGCGTCAGGCCCAGCGCGAACATCGCGGTGAATTCGGAATCGGAATACAGCCGGCCGAAGGCCAGCACGACCGAGACATAAAGCGAGACCGGGATCAGCACCTCGAGCGAGATCAGCGCCTTCAGCCCGACCAGCGCGGCGATCGTGTCGGCCGGCATCAGCCCGTTGACGGCGTCGTTCAGCAGGTTGCCGGCGCTGTAGCTGGCGAACAAGGTCACCAGCACAGCCAGCATCACGGCCATGGTGCGGCCGATCTCGCGGATCAGATAGCTCTGGAAGATCACCGCCGGTCACCACCGGCGCGGTGGCTTCTTGCCGGCGCAAGACTGTCTTGGTCGTTCATCCCTGCGAATTCAGCCTCAGGTCCCGAGGGTGCGCGATGCGGCGCGCCCTGTATCGCTCGTGCCTGATATAATGTGGCCTGTCCAGCGCCGCGTCGACCCCCCGGCCCGAAATCGTGGTGGGAGGGTACAAATCCATGTGCTCTGTACAGCACTCTTAACCCGTCATGGCCGGGCTTGACCCGGCCATCCACGCGCTTCCGCTTGCGCCGAAAACGGGCATTTGCGCCTGGGGCACCCCGTGGATGCCCGGATCAAGTCCGGGCATGACGATGGGGGGTGTCTCAATAATATTTCAGCCGCACGTCCACGCCGTTGTCGCCCGCATGAAGCGGAAACCGCACGCGGCTCAGATCCGGCGGCCCGAAATAAAGGGTCGGGTTGTTGGAGAAGCCGGCCCCTTCGGTCGGGATGCCGAGCGCGCCGGTATTGAGATGCCCGTCGTCGTTCTCGTCGTGGAACAGGGCGACGGCGTAGGTGCCGGGCACGGGCAGGGCGAAGCAGGCGGTGGTCACCGGCAGGGTCACCGGCACCTTTTGGCGCGCGAGCTTGAACTTGCCGTCCAGGAAGTGGGCGGCATCGTCGGGGTAGATGGTGATGGTGACATTGCCCTTGCCCGAACGCATGCCGCTGACCTTCACGTGCAAGGTGGCCTGGCCGGGCGCGATGGTGTCGCAGGTGGCCTGGATGTCGTCGGCCAGTGCGCAGCCTGCGCATAGCGTGGCGATCAGGCCGGCGATGGCGGCCATGGTTTTGCTCGGTTTCAAGTCTCGTCCCTCGGGTCCTTAGCCGCGATATAGCTTGTTTTCGCGAGGCAAGGGAGATAGGCCGGTCCGACGGGACTTGAGGAGAGCAGATGCCGGGCGGGCAGGCGCGAGAGGTTGCGGTGTTCCGCCATAACCTGTTCAGGATATCCGAGACTTTCATCACCCAGCAGGCGGGGCAGCTCAGCCGCTATCGCCCGCTCTATGTCGGCCGGCTGCGGCAGGGCACTGGGCCTGAGGGGGCGGAGTCCCGGGTGCTGGGCGATCTCGGCGGCATCCGGAAATGGCCGCGCATCGGCTGGCAGATGCTGAGCCGCGACCCGGGCCCTTACCTACGGCTTCTGGCGGATCGGAAGCTGGCACTGATGCATGCGCATTTCGGGGTCGAGGGTGTTTACGGCCTACCGATTACGAATCGGTTGGCCATCCCGTTGGTCACCACCTTCCACGGTTTCGACGCCACGCTGTCGACCGCCGCGCTGCTGGCCTCTCCGGCCTGGGCGAACTATCCGCTGTTCCGCGGACAGCTGGCGCGGCAGGGCGATCTGTTCCTGTGTGCCTCGTCCTTCATCCGCGACCGGGTCCTGGCGATGGGGTTTCCCGAGGCGCGGACGCGCGTCCACTATATCGGCGTCGATTGCCAGGCGATCCGCCCGCGCGACCCGGCCGAGGAGACGCGCAGCATCCTGCACGTCGCCCGCCTGGTCGAGGTGAAGGGCACACGGCATCTGATCGGCGCCTTCGCCAGGCTGGCCGAACGTTTCGCCGATGTGGAGCTGACGATCGTCGGCGACGGCCCGCTCAAAGCCTCGCTGCAGGCGCTGGCCGGATCGCTCGGCATCGGCGCCCGGGTCCATTTTCTTGGGTCCCGTCCTTATCCGGAGGTGCTGGGCCTGATGCGCAAGGCGGCGATGCTGGTGCTGCCCAGCGTCCGCGCCGGCGACGGACGTGTCGAGGGGCTGGGCATGGTGCTGCTCGAGGCGGCGGCGACAGGGGTGCCCTCCATCGGCTCGCGCATCGGCGGCATCCCGGAGGGCGTGATCGACGGCGAGACCGGCTTTCTTGCCCCCGAACGCGACGAGCACGCCCTGGCCGAACGCATGGCGACGCTGCTGGACGACCGCGACCTGCGCCTGGCGATGGGGGCGAAGGCGCGCGCCATGGTCGAGGATCGGTTCGACCTTCGGCGGCAGACGGCGCTGCTAGAGGACCACTACGATTCGGTGCTGCGCCGATGACCGGCCAGAGCGCCCTGGTGGTCGCCCACCCCGATGACGAGGCGCTGTGGCTGAGCGCGGTGCTTGGGCGCGCGGATCGGGTCGTGCTGTGCTTCGGCGATCTGTTCGGGCGGCCAAAGATGTCCGCCGCACGCCGCCGGGCGGTCGCCGGCCTGCAACTGCCTGGGCTGATCGACCTCAAGGTGCCGGAAAGTGGAGGCGGCCTCTCGGTCGACTGGCAGCAGCCGCGCCTGACCCCGGCCGGAATCGCCATTGCCGACGCTGCCGCCGGCGAACGCTACGCGGCGAACTTCGCGGCCCTGGTCGAAAGGCTACGCACCGCATTGGCCGGCTGCACCGACGTCTACACCCACAATCCCTGGGGCGAGTACGGCCATGCCGAGCATATCCAGGTCCATCGCGCGGTGGCCGCGCTGCAGGCCGAACTCGGCTATACGATCTGGTTCTCCAACTATGTCGGCGTGGCGAGCTGGCCGTTGGCGCAGGAGATTGGACGGCAGCCGTGCTGGACCGAGCGCCGAACGGTGGTGCCGGATGAGGCGCTGGCGAAGAGGCTCAGGGATGTTTACCGCCACGCCGGCGCCTGGACCTGGACGCGGTGGCATCGTTGGCCGGATGAGGAGATTCTTTACGGCGTGTCGCGTGGCGGGTCGCTCCATGCTCTTGCCGGCGAAGCGCTGATGGACGTTGCCGGTCTCCGCTGGTGGCCGCCGCCTTGGGGGCCGGCAAAGCGCGCACTCAAAGCGTAGGTCGGATTAGCGGAGCGTAATCCGACATTCGGTGCGTCGGCTTGGCCGGCTGTCGGATTACGCTCACGCTAATCCGACCTACGCCCTCTCCGCAGGCCTTGAGCTTTCTTCCCATCGTCACGAATGTTACAGGTGACCCAAGAATTATCGTCATCGGACCTCTATGACCGACTCTCCTCCTGCGTCCCGGTTCAAGGATCTCGGCAGCGGCCTGCGCTTTGTCGGCCGTGCCCTCGGGTCGCGCTACAACCCGCTGCTGGCGCAGGTCGTCGTGACGCGCCGCTGCAACCTCGCCTGCGGCTATTGCAACGAATATGACGATTTCTCCCCGCCGGTGCCGACCAAGGACCTGCTGGCGCGGGTCGATCATCTGGCCCGGCTCAAGACCGCCTCGATCACCTTCACCGGTGGCGAGCCGCTGCTGCACCCTGAGCTGGACCGGCTGATCGCCGCGGCGCGCGGGCACGGCATGATCTGCACGATCATCACCAACGGCTTCAAGCTGACCAAGGCCTGGATCGACCGGTTCAACAAGGCCGGCCTCCAGGGCATGCAGATCTCGATCGACAATCTCGAGCCCGACGACGTGTCGATGAAGAGCCTGCATTCGGTGAAGAACAAACTGGCCCTGCTGGCCGAGCACGCGCGCTTCAAGGTCAACGTCAATTCGGTGCTGGGCATCAGCGACGAGCGCACGAAGGATGTGATCGAGGTCGCCGAGACGGCCGCCAGGCACGGCTTCCAGCATTCGGTCGGCGTGCTGCACGACCATACCGGCATGCTGAAGCCGCTGAGCCCCATACAGATGGAGGCCTACCATCGGGTGACACAGATCTCGCCCTCGATGGTCCACGGCCTCAATTACCGCCTGTTCCAGGGCAACCTGATGCACGGCAAGCCGAACGACTGGAAATGCAGGGCAGGGGCCCGCTACCTCTATGTGACCGAGGACGGCAAGGTCCATTGGTGCTCGCAGCAGCGCGGCTACCCCGGCATCGCGCTGCTCGACTACACACGCGACGACATCGTCCGCGAGTTCCATACCGAGAAGAGCTGCGCGCCCACCTGCACGCTGTCCTGCGTCCACCAGATGAGCATGTTCGACCGCTATCGCGGGGCGCAGAAAAAGCCCGACCCGACCCAGGTGGCCGCGGCGGCGGAGTGACCCGGCCGTCATTCCCGCGAAGGCGGGAAAACAAAATCAAGATTAAGAATTTTATCCGCAGATTAACGCAGATGAACGCAGATTTTGCCTGCAGCCGCCGTAGGCGGTATCCGGATTTAATCTGCGAAAATCTGCGTTAATCTGTGGATAAAAACTTCTGGATTCCCGCCTGCGTGGGAATGACGGTCTAGGAAGCTGTGCGCGGCTGTTCTGACGGACGGCGGGACCTGAGGAACAGAGCGGCGTAGGCCAAAGCCGTCGCCGCAACGGCGATTCCCAGGCCGATGGCCGGCGGGATGTCGCTTATCAGGCGGTTGAGCAGCGTTACCCCGATAAGCATCGCCGCCACGGCGGCCAGCGGTGCCACTAGGCCCGGGGCCAGTTCCCAGGGCGAGATGCCCCATTTGCGCTTGAGATAGAAGCCGCCCCAGACCAGCAGCAGCGGATAGACGCCCAGCCACACGGCCGAGACGGCGACGATGCCGTTGGTAGGGCCGAAGGTGACGCCGACGGCGGCGATGCCGGCCGTGACAAGCACCAGAGCGGCCGCCGACAGGCCGGCTGCGGTGCCCGGCCGGCCCGAGGCCATCATCAGCGGGGTCAGCAGCTGCAGGGTCACGCGCAGGAAGGCGGCGATGGCCAGAATCTTCAGCGGCAGCGCGGCGGAGGCGTAGCTGTTGCCTTGCTCGTCATGCAGTAGCGCCATCAGCGGGCGGGCGGCGAGGAACAGGCCGGCGGCGAGCGGCGCGACCAAGGCGGTCAGCCGCCCGGCGGACCAGGCAAGCGATTGCGTGAGCTGATCCTTGTAGGCCGCGACCCGGGCGAAGACGGGCAAGGCGGTGCGGTTGACCAACGTGCCGACGGCGATGGCCGGCTCCATGGCGACGTCGGAGGCGACGCGGTAATTGGCGAGCGGGGCCGCGCCGTAGAACCAGCCGATCAGCAGGAAGGCGCTGTTCTTGAAGGTCTGCTCGAAGATATTGGCGGCGGCGGCACGCAGGCCGAAGCGGACCAGCGGCATGATCTCGGCCATCTTGAAGCGCCAGCCCGGCCAGAACGGGCGGGCGATGGCGGTGCCGATCAGGGTGTAGAGGCCGCTGGCGGCGAAGCCGATCACCAGTGCCCAGGTGCCCGCGCCGGAGACGGCCAGTACGATGCGGGTCAGCGCCGCGGCCAGGGTGGCGGCGACATTCACCATCGCGATCCGCTCATATTGCAGGTCGCGGTTCATGATCGCGAGCGGGATCAGCGCCGCGCCGACCAGCGGCTGCTTGACCGCGGCGGCGATGAAATAGGCCGCCATGCCGGGCTCGCCATAGAGCGCGGCGATCCAGGGCGCGGCGACCAGGGTCAGCGCGCCGACGAGGGCGGCCGCGCCGGTGACGAACCAGAACAGCGTGTCGAGCTGTAGCCGGGATACGGACTTGGCCTGGATCAGCGCCTCGGCGGTGCCCAGCCCGTCGAACGCCTCCACCACCATGGCGATGGAGATGACGATCGCGGCGGTGCCGACCTCGGCCTTGGTCAGGAACAGCAGCACGATCAGGATGGTCGAGAAATCGATCACCTTGGCGGCGATCGTCGCCCCGCCCAGCCAGTTGAAGCCGCGCCTCAGATGCTCGCGGTGGCTGGTGTCTGTCACTTGGGCGGAGCCAGCCCGGCGGGGGGCAGGATGAACGAGCGCTCGTGCACCAGATGAGCGAACCAGCGCCGCGACTGCTCCCGCCAGGTCTTGGCCTGGGCGGGGCTCCACACACCGGGCTCGGTCGTGGCGGAACGCAGGCGGCTGGCGATCAGGTCATGGATCTTATGGACGCGCGCACTCCAGGTCAGTGCGCGGCTGTCTTCCTGTGCCTTGGCTGCGATACGGACGGCCAGCTTTTCGTCGCCGAACACCGTTCGGATGCCATCGACGAGCGCGGCGACATCGTCCGGCTTGCACAATATGGCGTTGTCGCGATGGCGCAGCACCTCCATCACGTCCGGCGTCTCGCCCGCCAGGATCGGGCGGCCCGAGGCCAGGTAGAAGAACAGCTTCAGCGGCAGCACGGTCGAGCCGAATATGGCCAGCGGCGCCCAGGAAGGCGGGATCAGGAGCAGGTCGGCGGCGAAAATATAATCGGACAGCTTCTCCGCCGGCTGGAACGGCACGATGGTGACGTTGGGCACGCCCTTGGCCAGCGCCTCGATCGGGCCCTCGCCATAGGATCCGACCAGCACGAACTGCACCTCCGGCAGCTGCCGCGCCGCCTGGATGACGAGGTCCAGCCCCTTCTTGTGATTGACCCGCCCGGTATAGACGGCGGTCTTGCGGCCGGGATCGAGGCCCAGCTTGCGCTTGGCCGCCTCGGCCGAAAGCTGTTCTTCCAGCCTTTGCGGCTCATAACCGTTATGGATGCAGACCAGCTTGTCGGCCGGCACGCCGATATTCAGGTATTTGCCGCGCGTGTAGTCCGAGTGGCAGATATTGACCAGCAGCCGAGGGTGGCAGAACAGCCGGTGCAGCCAGCGCTGCAGCGGCGGGATCTGGTCCGGCCAGGGCCGGTAATGGTCGAACACCACCCGCTGCCCGAACTTGAGCGACGTCCAGGCCATCCACAGATTGCGGGTATAGACGAGGTCGGCCTGCCTGAACTCCTTGCGGAACGGCATGGTCAGCCCGCAGATGAAGTGCCGAAGGATAGCCGGCCCGATCGGCGCCCGGGCGCGGATTGCCGGCATCCCGGCCAATTTGCGGCAGGCAGCTTCATCCTCCGCCTTGCGCATCGGCACGTGCAGCCAGGTCCCGGACGCCAGCCCCGCCAGATAGCGCGCGGTCGTCACGAAAACCTCGGCATCGGCCTCGGCGCTCGGCAGCGGGTTCTCGAAGGTGAACAGGATTTTCATGCGTTAAGGCGACGGTCCAAAAGACTTTGGCCAAGCCTCATCGGCCCGGCGCGGTTGCACGCAAACTATGCGTGACCGGGCTGGCGATCAATCTGCCGCCTTATCCGTGCTATCGTCTCTCGATCAGACGGGAGGGGACGATGACAGATGCGAGCGACGCGATTGTACCGGCGCGGGTGATGCTCGGCTCTGGTGTCCTTCTACTTGCCTTGACCGCGTTACAGATATGGGCCGGCAAAGCCTTGAGATGGCGAACGCGCGAGATGGGCGAGATGCTGCTGCGTAGAGAGCGGCCGAAGGAATTCTGGTACACAATCCTTCTTTCGGCGGCACTAGCCCTCTGGCTCATTTTCTTGGGCATGAAAATGCACATCCGGTGGCACGTCTCGCCGTTCTAGCGTCGGCTTTAACCCACGTGCGTCGGGAAAATATTTCCGTAAGTCGCCCTGACTCGTTCGTCACACCGTCAGCGCCAGCCCGGCCAACGCCCCTTCCGCCCGCCAATCCTCCAGCACCTTCGTAAATCCCACCGAGCCGCCGCTATAGAAGCCGCTACGCCGGTCCGCCTCGGTCATGCG